>Ga0181524_10006142_pt1 | contig 10514 bp, 7 predicted proteins | sample PEATcosm2014_Bin_34_FD_119761 | JGI IMG/M metagenome (GOLD analysis project Ga0181524, IMG submission 119761) | Peatland microbial communities from MTU Mesocosm Facility, Houghton, MI, USA - PEATcosm2014_Bin05_60_metaG | ecosystem: Environmental > Terrestrial > Soil > Wetlands > Peat | place...
CGCTGATTTTTATAGCCCCTCTGCTCGTTATAAGCCTCTTTGGTGTTGCATTTACCGGGAACGTGAAGGACGTGCGCGTGGTTGTGGTCAACAATGATACGGCGGTCGGAAACAGCTCGCTCTCAGACAAGATCATCTCCAATTTTGACACGAGCGTGCTTAATGTAGCTTACGCGGGTACTGAGGCAGATGCTATCGGCCAGGTGCAAAACGGCAGTGCATCTGCCGTGATAGTCTTCCCTTCACACTTTACCCAATCCGTAGCCGCGCGGGCGTCGGGTCAGCCATCTATCCCGCAAGAAAATACCACGGTTCAAATTCTCGCGGACAAAAGCAACCCAAACGTTTCGGACCCCATCATTGCAGCGGTCAACAGCGCGGTCGCGCAAACGATACAGGGCCTCGGTCGTCAAGCGCCTGTCTCCGTGGACTCAAGCAACGCCATTTACGGTGCTAACGCGCAGTTCATCGACTTCTTTGCGCCTGGTATTATCTGCATAGCCGTGTGGCAGCTCACAACGCTTCTCACGCTCATTTCGTTTGTGGGTGAACGAACGTCTGGAACGCTGTTTCGGCTGCTTGCCTCTCCACTGAAGGAAAGCGAACTGGTTGCCGGGTACGCAGTTGCGTTCGGCGTTATCGGGACCACGCAATCAGCCGTGTTGCTCTCAGTGGCCGTAATCCTGTTTAATGTTACCATCGTTGGCGATGTACTTCTCACGTTCGGGGTCATCGCCCTGCTTGCAATCGTTTCTGAAGGGTTGGGTATACTGCTCTCGAGCTTTGCCCGCCGGGAGGCGCAGGCAATTCAGTTTTTGCCTGTTGTTGTGTTGCCCGCATTTCTCCTCTCTGGCGTTTTTTGGCCTATACAAGCAATTCCAACGTGGCTGCGACCAGTGTCGTACATCCTTCCCACAACCTACGCGGTGGAAGCCGTGCGTTCGGTGATTTTGCGGGGGTGGGGGCTCGATAAGATATACCCCGACGTTGTCGCATTACTTATCTTCGCTGGTGTCTTTCTTGCACTAGCGACGATCTTGCTGCGGCGAAGAGAGTAAGACGATGACCTTCATAAGCTGTTTCTTTTCGCTGGAAGCCCTCGCGAGATGCACGCGCGGAAACCGCCGCGGACCTGACACCGGCACTAGCATAAGTGCGCTGTGTAAAAAGGCAGTAAGAATCCAGAACTCCAAGATGTCAACTCGCAAGGTGACGAAGAGGTATCGCAATCGCTCCAGCGTCGAGAGCGTCAATTTCAGGGACGTGGTCGTGCGCTTTGAAGAATGGACCGGTAGGGAAGCCGAGCTGGGCTAGCATGCTGTATATAAGTCGAAGAAGAACTTCTGTGCGGTGAACGAATGGTTAACCTCACTCAATATAGCGCAGCAAACCTCTTCGCCGAAGCTCACGTTGACTCGGAAAAGTGGAATCAGCTGCCGCCCGACAACGAAGTGGCCGAGACGGTCGAAGCAATAGCGCGGCGTGGGATAGCGGTAGTTCGCGCAAAAAATGGAAAAATCGCCCTCGAAATACTAAAAAACTTGATTCCGCCAGAGGCAGAAGTGATGCACGGCTCGTCAACTACGTTGGTCGAGATTGGCTACGAAGCGTACGTGAATAGTGATGAATCACGGTTGAAAGATCTTCATCGCGCTATCATTGCAGAAGATGACGAAGAAAAGAGACGTGACCTAAGAAGGAAATCTGTGACGGCTGATTATTTCCTCTCGGGAGCCAATGCCATTGCGCAGTCAGGCGAAATTGTCGCGTGCGACAGGTCAGGGAGCCGCGTCGGAGCGTGGCCCTATGCTGCAGCTCACCTAATAATCGTGAGCGGCACTAACAAGATCGCCCCCACGCTTGACCACGCCTTGCGCCGCGTCTGGGAGTACGCTTACCCTCTAGAAAACGTCCGCGCAAAGAGGGCATACGGAGTCCCGAGTCAGATCGGAAAATGTGTAATTCTCGCAAATGAGGAAATTGAGGGCAGAGTGACCCTGATTCTCATCGACGAATCGTTAGGCTATTAAGCATTTGCACAAGCGAAAAATGCTTTATCCAGCACGTTTTCCAAACTAACGCTCGATTTGACGATATTTCGTCGGGGCTTGGGTGCTTCTGCAATCACTCTTGTAAACACCAGTAAGGTTGGCAAACCGACAGTCGTCGGGTTTTCGGAGACCGGGGTTGCGGCGAAATTGCTGATAATCCTCGTGCGCGCGCGCAGAAACGTGGGTAGGAAAGCTTGGTAGCACAAAGAGGAGTTATTTATACTCAACTGGTCGTGAAAAATATGTGAGGCTGAAAAACTCACTGATAGCGATCGTTCTTGTTGTGGTGCTCGTCGCCGTCAGCGCCAGCGGGTGTCTTACGTCGACAAATAACTCGACAAGCTCAGGAGGCGCCGTGCTTGCCGCAGAGCCAACGGGCGGAACCTGGAAGACGTTTGTCTTAAGTTCAAGCGATGCGATACGATCTCTCCCTCCACCATCGCAAGGCTCGCCACAGTTCACTCAGGATGTCAATGAGCTGGAGGCGCTTCAGCTAAACCGGACGCCTGCCGTCAACGAAAGCATCGATTATTGGAATAACGGTTCCGTTGTGCAGTGGAACGCGATCGCGCGCAGCTTGGTCATAAAATACGGCACCTCAGCGCCTATGGCCTCGCGCGTCTATGCGCTGTTGAGTGTGGCGCAGTACGATGCGCTCGTTTCAACGTGGAATAACAAGTACACGTACAACCGGTCGAGCCCACACGACATCGACCAAAGCATACAGCCTGCTGTGCAAACAACCAGCGACCCCGCGTACCCATCTGATCACGCCGCTGTCGCGGGAGCATCCGCGGCGGTTCTATCGTACTTGTACCCTAATGAAACCGCTTGGTTGGCCAAACAAGCTGCTGCAGACGACGAATCACGGCTTGAGGCCGGAGTGAACTTCCGTAGCGATATTACTGCTGGCAATGTCATCGGCCTCAGTGTCGCACAGAACGTCATCAAATATGCCAAGAACGATGGCTCGAACATGGCTTGGAATGGGACCGTGCCCACCGGACCAGGAAAATGGGTTAGCACGACGTCGCCAGCGACGCCCCCCCTCTTGCCAAACTGGGGCAATGTCACCCCGTGGCTGTTTAATTCCTCGAATCTGATCATGCCACCAGCGCCACCCGCATTTGGCTCCGCGCAATTCGAAGCTAATCTCAGCGAGGTCAAACAGATCGCCAACAATCGGACGGCGGGACAACTGCAGATCGCCCAGTTTTGGGACGATGGCACCGGTACCGCAACGCCAACGGGCCACTGGAACGCGATTGCGTGCAGTCTCGTCCAAAACTATTCGCTCGACGAGCTGCGCGCAGCACGGTCGCTCGCGCTAATGAATATTGCGGCAGAGGATGCAGGGATCTGCTGTTGGAAAGCTAAGTACCAGTATTGGGAGCTAAGGCCCATTACTGCCGATCCGACTATAAAAACGGCCTTCGCCACGCCGAACTTTCCCTCATACACCTCAGGTCACTCCGATTTTTCTGGCGCGGCGGCCGGGGTATTGGGTTACATCTTCCCGAAGGAACAGAGCCAGTTAGAAGCCCAGGCGCAACAAGCGTCTCTGTCTCGTGTTTATGCAGGCATTCACTACCCCGTGGACTGCGATCAGGGGCTAAAAGTCGGCAGCGAGATCGCGCAGCGCGCGATTCAACGCGGTGAACACGATGGCTCACCGCAACAAGCATCTTAAGGGCAACCGTTAAAGCCCCGCTCGATCTTTCTTACGTGTGTCGAATGGGTCCAATATCCTTACTATCAACGGGCTCGGCTAGATTTGAATGGGCCTCCGCCGTGTGAAGACGGAGGATTCGGGACTTTCTGAGGCATTTTCTGTAGGCGATATGACCACGAGAAAAGCCAACGCTCCATCTTGAACAGTTTGATAGATACGGGTAGACAAACCTACAAGTTGTGAGAATGTGTGCGGTAGCCGTATTGTTGGGTAGTCGTAACCCGTTTTTGCGTGGTGAATGGAGATCTTGCTTCGGTGAATCTCTAGCAGCTCTTTTTTGGCATCGCAACGTCAGAAAAAAGGTCTTGGTAATGTTCGGCGGCTAGCATAGTAATGGATGGGGTTAGAGCAAGACATTTAATCGTTGTGATTAGCCGCGGGCGACTAAGTGCATATCAGCGTCCAAGGTGTTGTGACGAGCAGTTCTAAACTCGCTTGCCGGTTTAGTGCGGTTCTAGGTTTCAAAAATCTTAAAAAAAAAGCACTGATTGAACATTTCAAAAGCTGCTCACCCTTGCAGCATCGCAGAATTGCATAATTAGCGGTGCTATGCTCACGCGCCGTGTGGTTACGACCGATGTTGCTTATAGCAAAATGCTGAACCCATCTAGACGGAGACCCCACTCATAGGTCCGTTACTCTGCATGTGGGCGGCTATCCGCATGAATGCCAAATTAACGATTTGAGCAAAAATTTAGCGTGCGCTGCGACGCGAGGCCCATCGATTAGGACAGAAATACAAGCCAAGTCGCCGCTCTTTTGCTTGTAGAACAAAGCGTTTAGCTGAAAGGATGCCGTCAATACGCCTCTCGCTGAAATCCCAATTCTGAAAGATACATTAATGCTATTCTAGTGACGGTTATTTCGCGAAAAGCGAGAACGAAAGTTGCTAGCGGCTCGGGGTTCGCTTATCAAAAAAGAGATAGTCACGTATCAAGGTAGCGCAAATATTCTCCATATTTCTTTTGAAGCTGTTTGAGTTTTATCTTGTTTATTATGTTAAGTGGAAAAATGAACCGTAGCCACCGTTCTATCCAACTGACCAAAAAAAAGGCGGGCTCGCTTGATTCTTTCAGTTTTAATCGGCCAATAAGAAGAAGGGCCGTCGCTTTTTTATTGCAGAAACGGGTCAATATTTCCGCAATAGCAGAGACATTGCCAGACTCTCCCTCCAGGCTTGCTCGCTCTGCTAGCGCGATAAGAATGGTAGCTAACCATGCATTAAGTCTATTCTTGATTTGGATCCTGGTGTCTAATGAGAGAGATTCATCTGATATCATTCTATCAATAATAAGTTTGAACCCAGGCAAAAATAGTCTAAGATCAGACGAACGGGCATAGAAATTTTGTGAGTGCAGTATGTAAATTGCACTTGGTTCATTTGAGATAATAACTGGATAATGCGCTGCAACGCGGAACTCAAAGTCTATATCTGCTGGCCCACCCACGTCAACGTCTAATAAGCCAACGCAATCCACAACCTTTGATCTGAAAACAATCGAATTCCACATTAATTGGTGATCCAATATGTCTAGTAGACTGTCAGGTGGGGACAAATGTCCAAAGCGACCACCGTTTTTCGAAGTACCGATGATCTTGTTATCTTCAACTTGGATGGTCAACCCTGCATAAAACATGACATCAGGATTAGAGCTGAGAGACCGCACGGCCACTTCAAAAAAATGTGGCAAAAGCAGGTCATCATCACTGAGAAATGAAAAAAAAGGGGTATTCAGCTCTTTTAGTCCACAATTGAAATTTGCCACAACGCCTATGTTTTGTTCGTGACAGTAATACTTGATTCTTGAATCAGTTTCCGCTAGTTCAGCCACAACTTTTTGCGTATTATCATTTGACGCGTCATCGTATACGCATACCTGAAATGCTGAAAACGTCTGGTTTAGTACACTTAAGATCGCTCTTCGTAACAACTTCGGCCTGCGAAACGTTGGGATAATGACGGTAATTAGGGGTTCTGCGTCTATCACAGTAAGGAATTAGGCGACAGAGTATTTAGATTTCTTTTTTAATTGCTTATCTTTCCTCATACACAAGCCGAAAGCGATTGCATTAGCGTGCGAGCAAGTAATAAAGCAACAATAGCTTTAGTGCGCTTGGACACTCGTCCTATTTCCGTCATAGTTGGTGTGGTGTTTAGATGTGCTGGCTGCTCGATCGTGTCTGAGTACTATGCAAGCACACCTTGGACAAACCCGCGCTTTTGGAATCTGGGACGCCCTCCGACTTTCTGCATTGTTATGGAAAGATTGTGACCTCATTTAGCTCATAGCGATAACGGAAATTAACAATCCGCTCACGCTCGCATTATGCCAATCCTTCGATGTCTAGTTCCTCCTCTATGCTCCAAGATGATTAATCTGAGCTGGGTTATTGCATCTGCGGTGTAACTAGGAAAATAGAACCCTTCGAACTTCTTTGCGATTTTCATAGCATCAATATAAAGCAGGAGGGAGACCAGATCTCCTTCAATATCGACATCAGTGAATGCGGGGAGTAATTTTAGAAACCTTCCTTCATTTTTGCAAAGTTTTATGAATTGAGAGATCTCTACGCCCCCGGAAAACAGCTGGTTTTTTGAAAAATATTCCGGATCGAAATGCCGTGTAATTCCGACGAGATAAATGCCCCCCTCGCCAGCGGGACCGAGAACTACGGAATTATTGCTCCCATCTTCCATGAGAAATGAGAATGCGCGGTTGATAATATCGGGAGGTAAATAAGGGAGGTCTGCGCCCAAAATTACCAAATTCTCCGAGCCCATGGCAAAAGCTGCTGAGACCACGGATCCAAATCGCTCATCAAAATTCGTGCCGCTTTGGGTGAGAAATGTGATAGGCCTTTCCAAATGTCTCTCCTTCACGACTTCCTTTACAATCCGCTCTATGGATTCCCGTTCATCTGCAGGGGTAAATCCAATCAGGATTTCGCTCGCGTTACTTTCGGCGGAAAGTACTATTGTATCCTTTAACATTGCCTCGGCGAGTAAGGCGGTATCCTCTGCATCTAAACTGGCGTCTTGGATAAGGCGAGTTTTTACGTTCCCGGCCACCGGAACTTTAGAAAATATGATAACGACATTCTTTGTTGATCTCTGATCTTTTGCGTGAGACTTCGGTTCGATAGATTCACGTTTTAGCTGCAATCCAGAGTCCTCTTCCAACTTTTTTTTCGTGGGCGGCCTTATTCCAAGCTATTATACCCTTTTCCGCCTCATTATACACATCATTGCCGAAGCCTTTAATGATGTTCCCCTTGTTCTTCTTTAGGGTAACCAAGTATTGATCCATATTCTGCGCGAAATCCACGCTCAGGTCTTCTTGTTCTTTTAGCTTCAATCCTGCTGACCGAATCAAATTTGCATATCCATCCAAAGTCTGTAAATCAGGAAATACCATAAACGTCACGAGGAAATCCGCCTCATTTGGGGGGGCTTGTACAGAACCCCAAATCCAATCCGTAAACGCCAAAGTCCCACCGGACTTGAGCACTCGTGCCGTTTCTTCGATGAGCCGTTTCTTGTCCCTGACATAGCACCAGGAGTCTTGACCCCACACGACATCAAAGGATTTCGCGTGAGCGGGCAAGTCTAGGGCGGAACCAAGGCGATATTCGATCTTGTCCTTGAAGTGTTTACCTATGGTTCGCTTTTGGGCTTCTGCGATCATTTCCGGCGTGATATCCACTCCGATGACTCTGATGCCGTATTTTTCGACCAGGTGCCGGGCAGGACCGCCGAGGGCAGAACATATGTCTAAGAGGATGAGATCCTTGCCTCTCCCATCAATGCCGACTTTCTTTGCCAAATAATCTGTCTGTTCGGCCCCACCGACGTGGATCTCTTCACCCATTAAAAGTTCCCACAGTTTTCCGCCTGGCCCAGCGTAAACAGCACTCACGTCGTTAACGCTAAAGTCATATTGTCTATCCATCGTTTCTCTAACATCCATGTGAATCAGATCCCTTCTTTTCGTGGAACACTGGGTATGTTGAAAACACTTGGGGTCTGCGGCCATTAAGTCGCCAGCATAGTAATAGGCGCTACTTCGACACCCGAAACAAAAGGAATTATTGCAGCAACTGCCGCAATTGCCAGGGAGTTTGGCAGGATCCCGGAAATCTAAAAATAAGAGTCTGCGCCTCCCGCGCTCCAGAATGGTTGAAAACTGTTCTTTATTCACGTTTCCAAACTCCTCTGTCCGGATCACGGAACAAGGGACAACCCATCCCTCAGCAGTGACACATACGAGCGTTCCACAATAAAATTTCGAAACATCCATAGGCCCGCACGAGGAGTCGTTCGGGTAGTTTACTCGGTCACGGAAGCTAAAGATGTCCTTTATCTGGGCGTGGGCCGGTTCCCAAGAACTATTTCCCATGCGGGGGATCACGGGGTTGAATAATGTGACGCAAGTCTTGATGCCGAACTTTTCCTGAAAATAGGCGATTGTCGCCCGGGCGTCTCCAGCTGCCAATGGGGTCGTATAGGTGATGCAATTGACCATCCCTCCCGGGTCCTTGCCCGCTGCCAAGCAGTTGTTAATGCCTTTCAGGATTACTCCGATATTACGTGAATCTCCGCGACGTTTTTCCCCGCCATGCAAAATCCCGTAAAGTTTTGGATCGAGCGAATCTAAATGCGTCGAGATAAAACCCCCTTGGGTCGCTTTTACCGCGCTTGCCGCGACCCTCGGTTTGGCGAGCGGGATGCCCGATGTCCAGATGTTGTTGATTAGACCTAGGCTGGTGGCGTAGGTACAGAGGGCTTCCCAGTCCCTCCGCATAAGGGGATCTCCTCCCAACCAATCTATCGTCTGCACCTTCAAAGCGGCCGCAGCGTCTAATAGCTGCCGAATAGTTGCGGAGGGTAATCCTTGAAGGCTCTTGGGGGTGCTTCCTGCGTAGCAATAGTTACATAATTGGGGACATTGGAGGGTTGATTCGATTTGGAGGGTGAAGACTTTTCCTTCTGTATAATATTGTTTTTGGAGGTCAAATTGCGCCGTCATTCCCGCGTGGGCCAAGGGTTCATCTTCTTTCATATTCATGAAGCAACTCGACGACTTATTATTCGTTCTTTGAACCGTGCTGGTCATAAAAATATTGAAAACGGCTAAGGCGGCAAACGCCCCACACTGTTAAGGCAGGGCCAATAAAGAAGATAAATCCATATTTTACTATGCTCCCTATAATCGTCATCGTTACTCCTCCTGGTCGGTATCTTCTTTGAACGTGCACTTCCTCATATTAATCAATATTTCGGGGGCGATTTGGTCATATTTGGCGCACTTTATATCTTGCTCGTGGAGCTTACGGAAATAACATTGCGGTATCATAGTCGTCATAATCCTCGCAAGCGAGAAAGCCTCAATGGACGGCTCCAGCGTGGCCGACTGGTAAAAGAACAATGGGCTCGACCGGATTCGAACCGGCGACCTCCGCCGTGTGAAGACGGAGGTTTTCGATTGTTCTAAGGTGTTCTCTCTTGGCTATATTTCCACGTATCTACTTTCGAAGTTCTTCTGATCGTATCCCTCTTCCCGTGTACTGCAGAAAGACGTCATCCAGCGAGGCCGATGCGACGCTGATTGACGTCAAGCGAATCTCGTTCTCGTCAAACAGTCGTACGATATCGGGAACGAGAGCGCTCGCGTTCTTAGCGCATGCCGCCAGTCCCGTTTCGGTATCGAGGACTTTTGTGACCCCCTGAACGCCGCTGACAAGCACGAGATCCCATCGACAGGCCGTGTACCCCCTGGATACACTTTGACGAGGTTTTCGACGTTGATGATATCTGACGCTCCGTCCGTAGCCGTCGGCGTTGCGATAGCTTTTACTGCTGCTCCATCCGTGGCCGTTGGCAAGAAGGGCACGCCGTTGTGCAGCACGATCTTATCTGGCTCTTCAATTTCCAGATTGGTTCCTTTCGCCGCTTTAACGTTCTCGAACATCATAAACCACTCTCAATTTTAGCACTCGCGGCTGTGCACGGAGCAGCGTCGGATTGGCACGCTCGTAACACAATTGAGATTTGCTGTCGCGCCTTCATTGCGGGCAAACCAGAGGAAAGCATGGCTCCATCTCCTCGATGTCGAGGGTGATCCCCTTGACCACCTCGACGCGCTCATATCGCTTCACGAGATTCTTCGTTTTCGCTTTCATTATCTTTCACTTAATGATTTAGACCAAGCGGTTTAGTGCAACTAACAAGCATAGTTCGCTCCCACGGTCCACTCAACCACATTCTCCATCCAAGGTCTCGTCGTGAAACGTCGTTTATGCCGAGTCTCTCAAGCTGCCTCGCATATTGGGTTGCACCCATAATATCTGCAATCATTAAACGACCTCCTGGACGTAAAACGCGAATTGCTTCTCCAATTGCCTTGTAACGCTTGTCTCTCTTGACGTTGTGAATCGCAAGATTTGAGATTACGAGGTCAAAGCTTTCGTCCTCAAAAGGTAGGGCGGTCATGTCGGCAGTTCTAAGCTCCACCCGGTCGGCAACTCCTTCCAGTTGGGCGTTCCGTTCTGCTGCCTGGATCGAATTTCCAGATTGATCTCGACGCTTCCAGAGGTCAATTCCTACGGCATGACCGGTCGTCAAATGTTGAGCTGCCATTAACAATATTGCTCCACGTCCACAGCCTACGTCCAGAATCTCTTCGTCGCCTTGGAGCCGAAGCTGATCAAGAACATTTCCCCAAACAACGAAC
>Ga0181524_10006144_pt1 | contig 10510 bp, 8 predicted proteins | sample PEATcosm2014_Bin_34_FD_119761 | JGI IMG/M metagenome (GOLD analysis project Ga0181524, IMG submission 119761) | Peatland microbial communities from MTU Mesocosm Facility, Houghton, MI, USA - PEATcosm2014_Bin05_60_metaG | ecosystem: Environmental > Terrestrial > Soil > Wetlands > Peat | place...
GCCAGGGTGGCTCGCTACGCCTTCCCTGTACGACTCTTTCATTCGCGACTCCAAGCCGGTTTATCCCGGCGCTATCCAAAGCTGCGCTCTGCGCCAGCCGGCGGACTGGGACCTTCCAACAAAATTTCCTATGTACCCCGAAGGGGTCGGACTCCTTCTATATCAACTCTGCGCCAAACCAAATTCAACCCCTTCGGGGTTGGCAAATCGACGGGGCGCATCGTTTCCGTAGGTTTCACCCCGCGACTTCGGGACTAATGACATTGGACCTCTTCGAGGTCCGCCTTGACAGCCGCTACAGCAAACTGCACCACTGTCGACTGTCATTTTTGTTTCTGTCAGGCCCGCTCAATCTGATATAGTACGACATAGGTGTAGACAAAATACGATGGACTATGACCCGCTAGCCAGCTTCCTGGAAGTCGCCAAGCTGCAGAGTTTCTCCCGTGCGGCCGAGAAACTTTTTCGCACGCAGCCCGCCATTAGCGCTCAAGTGCGGCTTTTGGAACAGGAGTGTGGGGAGAAGCTGTTCGACCGAAGCGGCAAGAAGGTTCTCCTGACCCCGGCGGGCGAGATCCTGCGGCGATACGCGGACAAGATGCTGGACCTCCATAAGGAGGCCCTGCAAGCCATCGCCGAGCTGAACCAGACGCCACGCGGAAAACTCTACATGGGGGCCAACGAGGCGACCTGCCTCTACGTCCTGCCCAAGACTTTTGCCAAATTCAAACAGCTTTACCCGCTGGTGCAGATCAGTATCTACCGCAACTTCAGCCACAAGATTTTGCAGAAGGTCCAGGAAGGCGTCCTGGACCTGGGGATCGTCACGCTGCCGCAGTCGGCGAATAACACGGAAGTCATTTCGGTCTTTCGCGACGAAGTCCAGCTTGTGGTGCCCAAGAATCACCCTTTGGGGAAGAACAAAAGCGTGACGCCGGAGGAGATTTCACACCACCCGCTCATCCTGCCGAAGACCGGTCACACGCGGGTGGTGATTGACCGGCTGTTGCGCCAGTATCGTGACCACATCCAGATTTCCATGGAGTTGGCCAGCGTTGAAACCATCAAGAAGTTTGTGGGCGCGGGCCTGGGAATTTCCCTGATCAGCAGGACCTACGCCCAACCCGAGGTCGTCGCCGGCGTGTTGAAGCTGATTCCCCTGGAAGGCGAGAAGATTTACCGGGAACTAGGTTTGGTGTACCGCCGGGACAGGTACCTGTCGCTTCCTGCCAAGGTCTTCATTGATGTCGTCCGCGAATCGACAAAGAAACCTAATTCTGTCTCCTCCCACACGACCACGAATACGATTCGCTAGCAGGCCGGAGCGCGCCCGGGCCTCCGGTTCGATCAGGCGGGCAGGGATTAATTTATACCCGAAGCAAGGGACAAACTATGGTTAAGGAAACGACGGCTCCTGCAAAAGGCAAGAAGCCACTCGTGGTCATGAAGTTCGGCGGCACCTCGCTAGGGAACGCCGAGCGGATGCAAAATGTGGCCAAGATATTGGCCGAGCATGCTCAACACGCTGAGCTCGTGGTGGTAGTTTCGGCTATGGGCGGGGTGACGGACATGCTGATTCGCGCCGCCACGGAAGCCAGCACGGGGGATGGCGAACACTGGAAGAACGTACGCCGGGAGTTGGCGAGGCGTCACCGCGAAGTCGCCGACCAGCTTCTCTCGGCTGCCGAACAATCTTTCGTATTGCCCCGCTTAGCCGCCCAGGTCGGTAACTTTGAGAACCTATGTTCCGGTTTCTCTCTGGTTCGGGAAGTTACTCCCCGCGCCATGGATACGCTTTCGAGCCTGGGCGAAGTGATGTCCGCGAACCTCCTGGCGGCCATCCTTCGCTCCCTGGGTATAGCGGCGGAAGCCGTGGACGCCACCGAACTCATCGTCACGGACGACAACTTTGGCAACGCCTCTCCCCTTTTTGAGGAGACCATCGCCAAGACCCGCCAGCGCCTTGCCCCACTGCGCAAACGCGGGGTCATTCCCGTCATTACCGGATTCCGGGGAGCAACAGCCGAGGGCCTCTGCACGACGCTGGGCCGGGGGGGATCAGATTTCAGCGGCACCATTATCGGGGCGGCCCTGGATGCCGACGAAGTGTGGATCTGGACCGATGTGGACGGGGTGATGACGGCGGACCCGCGCCTGGTCCCGGAGGCGCGGATTATTCCCGGCATCTCCTACCGGGAAGCCATCGAGCTGTCCTTCTTCGGAGCCAAGGTGCTCCACCCCAAGACCATTCAGCCGGTGATGAAAAAGAAGATTCCGGTCTGGATCAAGAACAGCTTTAACCCTTCCTGCCCGGGAACCCGGATCGTCCCTTCGGCGCCCGACGGCCCGCCTGGCGTGAAGGCCATCACCTCCCTGAGCAAGGCTAACCTCATCATGGTCAGTGGAGGGGACCGGCTGAGCTTCGCCCAGTTGGCAAGCCGGGTTTTCGCTTGCCTCAGCCTGGAAGACATCACCGCTCTCATGGTGACTCAATCCTCCGCAGAAAATGTGCTGTGCCTTGCCGTCCACGATGCAGACTTGAAACGGACGAAGGCCAAGCTCGAGAAAACCTTTGAGCTGGAAATCATTCACGACCACTCGGCGGCGGTAGAGATCATGCCCCACGTGGCCATTGTGGTGGCCATCGGCGAAAACATGAAAGGCACGCCGGGCATCTCCGGACGGGCTTTCGGAACGCTGGGGCGGCGCTCGATTAACATTATCGCCATCGCGCAGGGGTCTTCCGAATTGAGCATCTCGTTTGCTGTGAAGTCCTCGGATGTGAAGGAAGCTGTGAAAGCCATTCACGAAGAATTCAAGCTGTAACAATGTCATCCGCCTACCTCCAATGCATCGAGGAAGCTTGCCGGCGCAAGCAAAACCCGAAGAAGGATGCGCACGCGTGTGCCCACTGTGGCGGGCTTCTGGAGGTGAAATACGAGTTTGAGGCCTTCGATGTCGAAGCCATTCGGCAGGCGTGGCACCGCCGGCGATTGAGTGGCGAACCCATCGACCGCAGCGGGGTGTGGCGATTCCGCGAGTTGATCCCCTTCATCGAGCCGGGCGACCGGATTATCTCGCTCTCGGAGGGCTCGACACCCATCGTGGGAACCCGCCGTACGGGATGGTGGGCGGGCCCCGTCCATTTGACCATCAAGCACCAGGGCAACAATCCCACCGGGTCCTTTAAGGACCTGGGGATGACCGCCTGTATCACGCGGGCCGTCTCGCGTGGAATCCGCATGGTGGCTTGCGCCTCGACCGGCAATACGTCTTCCTCTATGGCAGCCTATGCGGCTCGCGCGGGCATGAAAGCGTTGCTCTTTGTGCCTTACCGGCAAATCTCCGCTGCGAAGCTTGCCCAGGCCTTGGATTTCGGCTCGCTGGTGGTGGAGGTGGGCGATTCTTTCGATGAGGCTTTCAGGCTGCTGCGTGAGATCGCGCCGGAACTGGGTCTTTACCTGGTGAACTCCGTGAACCCCTTCCGCATCGAGGGACAGAAAACCATCGTGGCGGAGATGCTGGAACAGCGGGCGTGGCGCCCCCCCGACTACATTGTGGTTCCGGGCGGGAATCTCGGCAATGTCTCCGCCATCGGCAAGGGACTGCGCGAGTTGAAAGAGCTTGGATTCATCGAAAAGGTGCCGCAACTTGTCGTGGTGCAGGCTGCGGGTTCGAGTCCGTTTCATCAAATGGTGGCGGGCGGCTTGAACGAACTGACCCCCGTCGATAAGCCCGATACCGAGGCTACCGCTATTCGCATTGGCCATCCCGCCAATTGGAAGAAGGCCCAACGGGTGCTGGAATGGAGCAGGGGGTTCACGGAGTCCGTCACCGATAAGGAAATCTTTGAGGCCAAGGCGATGCTGGCTGAAGACGGCGTGGGATGTGAGCCTGCCTCCGCCGCGACTATCGCCGGGGTGCGAAAGTCAGTACGCGCCGGAAAAATTCCCTGGCACGCAGACATTGTCTGTGTTCTTACGGGCCACCAATTGAAGGATACTGAGTACATCATGCGCCACCGCTCGGAAGTTCAGGAAACCCGCCAGAGACTTCGCGTCGAGCCGAATCTTGAGGCTCTGCGGAAGGCCCTGCAACAGGCCCTCGGAGAGGTGGCTTGAAGAAGTCAACAGTCGACAGTCGAAGGTCGAAAGCAATCTCAGCCATGTGCGCGAAATTCTGCGCAGATTTCAAAAGTGAGGATCCTCGAGATCCGAGGATCCTTCACGACTGCTCTGGCATAACGGCACGCGAGCTATCCCATGCACGAGGCTTTACGGCAGGAAGTACGATTCCTCACCACACGCCTGGGCGCGATTGTGCAGGAGCAGTGTGGCGCCAAGACCTTCGAGGCCATCGAGCGTCTGCGCAAGCTCGCCAAGCAGGTGCGGCAGAACCCCGATCCCAAGCCTCTCCAACTCAAGGAGTCGGCGGTCCGCGAACTCTCCATTGGGCGAGCCACCGAGGTGGCGCACGCTTTCAGCCTTTTCTTTCATCTCGTCAACCTTTGTGAGGAACGTGAACGGGTCCGTCGTCTTCGCGCCTATGCATGGCAGGAAGCGGGCGCGCCCATGTCGCTCCGCCGGACATTCAGCGAGCTGCGTCGCCAGCAAGTCCCCCCCTCCCATTTCAAACGAGTGCTTGCGTCTATGCACATCGAGCCGGTCCTTACGGCGCATCCCACGGAAGCGAAGCGCCGCAGCGTCCTCAATCACATCCTGCGCATCGGGAGAACGCTTGAGGCGTGGCATGGGGATCTGGATGCAGCCGCAGAGCGGGCTATTGATCCTTGGATCGAAGCTTTGTGGCTCACCGATGAGGTTCGTGAGACCCCGGTTACACCTCAAATCGAGAGCGAGAACGCGCGCTTCTACCTCGAGCGAACCATTTACGATTTGGCAGGAAGTTTTTGGGAGAAATTCTGCGACGAGCTTTATCGTTATGCTCCCGACCTGTCCGAACCTCAGCCCTTCCTGAGTTTTGGCTCGTGGATAGGCACGGACCGGGATGGCAACCCCTACATCACCCCTGCCACCAGTATGGATGCCGCCGAAGAAGTCCGCCAGAACATTCTGCGTTACTACCACGATTGTTGCAGGCGCATGTTGGGCTTGGCATCATTTCCCTGCCGTCACGTTCCGGAAATCAAGCGCGACCTGGACCGCCTTATGCGCCGCTTTCCGGCAACGCGCGCTTTTAGAGAAGTCGATCAGCCCAGCGAACTTTACCGCCGCAAGCTCCGCGTTATGATGTGGAGGCTGGACCAGACACTGAATCGCGCCCGCGGCGCCTACCGGCTTCCCGAAGAACTCACCTGCGACCTCCGGCAGCTTGAACGCCTCTTGGCGCACCACCCCAGTCCGCGAATTTCCAAACTTGGAGCTGGCAGGCTTCGTGTAGCTTCGCAGGTTTTTGGCTTTCACGGCGCAAGCCTTGATTTTCGCACCCATTCCTACGCTACCCGCGCCGCAGCGGATGAGCTTTTGCGCATGCAGGGGCTTCCCTCTCAACCCCTCAAGGCACGTGTTCTTTCCATAAAAAGGCTTCTTTTCAAGGCTCCTCAGCAGAACACCTTTTCCGGACCTACCCGGCGCGTCCTGGAGGAATTTTCAGCGCTCAAAGGGATTCAGACTCGCGACGGGGAACCGGCAGCGCATCGCTACGTATTAAGTATGACCTCCAGCGCCGCGGACGTCTGGGATGTTCTGTTGCTTGGGCGGCAAGCCGGCCTGCTGGATGTCCGTAAGGGCGAACCGCATTCTTCGTTTGACGTCATTCCCCTATTCGAAACCCTCGATGATCTGGAAGCGGGTCCGGGAATCCTGCAGGATCTTTTCGCGGACCCCCTCTATCGACGCATCCTGAAATCTCGCAACGAATTTCAGGAAGTCATGCTCGGGTATTCCGACTCAGTCAAGGATGGAGGTTATGTTGCCGCCAACTGGGCGCTTTTCCGTGCACAGAAGAGACTGGCCGGCGTGGCGGAGAAATGCGGCGTTCGCCTGAGTCTGTTTCACGGCAAGGGTGGAACGATTGACCGTGGAGGAGGACAATCCCACCGCAGCATCGAGGCGCAACCCTTCGCGGCCCCCGGTGGAAGACTTCGGATCACTGAACAAGGCGAGGTCATCTCTCTCAAATATGCGAACCCGGCCATTGCGGAGAGGAACCTCGAGCAACTCGTCACAGCAGTGCTGCACGCGCATCTTCTGCACTTCCGGCGTGTCAAGGCGGATCAAATTCCCGAGTGGGAAAAGTACGCCCAGGAACTTGCCGACCGTAGCTGCGCGTTCTATCGTGAGCTCGTCGACGAAACGCCGGGGTTCGTGTCTTACTTTCGCCAGGCAACGCCGATCGACCTCATCGAACGGATTCGGCTCGGGTCGCGCCCCAGCCGTCGTTTCCACACGGACAACCTGCGCGACTTGCGCGCGATTCCCTGGGTCTTTGCTTGGACGCAATCGCGACATCTCCTCCCCGCCTGGTACGGTCTCGGCTATGCGTTGCAAGAATTCATCCGGGATCACGCCCCCCATGGACTTCACTTGCTACGTCGAATGTACAAGGGCTGGCCTTTTTTCGCCATCCTGATTAACAACGCGGAAGCCTCCCTGGCCAAAACGGACCTCTACATCGCCAGCCGTTACGCCGCCCTGGTTCGCCCTCGCTCTCTTGCTGAAAGCATCTTTGGCCGTATCCAGCAAGAATATATGAGCAGCGTGCGTGGGGTGCTTGAAGTCTCGGGCTCGACCCAGTTGCTCGAACGCCAGCCGGTGCTGGCGGAGTCCATCCGCCTGCGCAACCCCTACGTTGACCCTCTCAACTTCCTCCAGACTCGCTTCCTCCAAAAGTGGCGAACCGCACGTGACCACCAACCAGAAATCCTCCACCTCCTGCAAATCACCGTGGGCGGTATTGCGTTCGGGATGAAGAGCACGGGATGAGAAGGGGGGTGGGGACTTGGGGCTGGGGCAATTTTAGATTTTGGATTGGCGCTGCCGACTGCCTACTTTCTGTACTCGGGACGCGCAGCACGGAGTTACATCACGAAATGGCAGCGGGAAATTGACATCGCGCGGAAGAACGTGAGAAAGTCAAGCGAGCAACTGGAGAAGTAACTATGCCGAGAACAAAAGCCCTTATCATCCCAGATACCCACGTTCTGAAGCGGCTCATGGAGGAGTATTTGGAGATGCTCCGCGAAACCGAAAAGGCCGTGGAGAATGTTCTCGCCCTGAACCCTCAGAAGGAAGAGTTTTGGGATCAACTGAGTGAGCACGCCGCCGAAATCTCGATGGTCGAGATCCGTTCGAAGACCATCGTCGAAGAGATCGACGCCCTCATCAACCAGCTCCCCGAAGACTGAAAGGGACACTCCCTTACTACGTATTCTGGTCTTCCACGAGTTGTCGCGCCCGCTCCCCGGCGCGGACCACAGCTTTAATCAAAGTAACCCGCAGGCCGCCTTCCTCGAGCTCGAGCAAGCCGTCGATGGTGCAGCCGGCCGGCGTGGTTACAATATCCTTCAATTTGGCGGGGTGCTCACCGGTGTGAAGCACCATGGCGGAGGCGCCCAGCAAGGTTTGGGCGGAGAGTTCTGTGGAAAGGTCGCGCGGCAGCCCCATTTTCACCCCCGCCTCGGCCAGTGACTCGATAATCACATAAACGTAGGCAGGGCCGGAGGCCGAAAGACCCGTGATGGCATCCATGTGTTTTTCATCCACAACCACGGCTCGGCCCATGGAACTGAAGATCTCTCGCGCCAGGCGCATGTCATCTTCGGTGGCGTGCTGCCCTGCCGCCAGGGCCGTCATACCCTGGCGGATGAGGCACGGTGTGTTGGGCATGGCGCGGATCACGCGCAACGGCCGTCCTATTTCACGCTCGATCAAGGACGTTGTCACCGAGGCCGCACAGGAAATGATGACCGCGTCTTTTCTCAGCTTTTTTTTGATTTCGTGCAGGACGCCCTTCACCTGTTGGGGTTTCAAGCATATAAGCACCAGGTCGGCTCCGGAGACCGCCTGAATGTTGTTAGTATGCGCCTTGATGCCGTATTTTTCTGTCAGGTAGTCGGCCCGTGGTCGGTCGGCCACCGCTACCGTCGCTTCGATGCACCCCACAGGAACGAATTGCGAGCCCAAAACTCCCGTAAGCAATGCTTCGCCCAGTTTCCCGCCGCCAATGACCGCGAGTTTCTTAACCCGCGAGTGAAAAGTCTTTGCGGCTTGGGCACTCTTCTTCGAAGCGTCTGTCGGAGGCTTCATATCTCTCCTCGACTGAGTGGATTGCGGTTGGCGTAGGGGTGAGCGGCGCCCGCCCGAGGGCCGCTCGCCGTTCGGCCCTAGAGCCTGCTCACGTTTCCGCCGCTATCGTCGTGCCTCGGCTTGAGCGGCGGTGGCTTCCTCCTTGGAGCCCTGAATCCAGGGCATCATTTTCCGCAACTCACTCCCCACCTTTTCAATCAGATTCTCGGCCGCCTGGGCGCGCATTTCGAGGAACTTCTTGCGGCCCTGAGCGTTCTCCTCCATCCATTCATTCGCGAACCGACCGTTCTGAACCTCGGCGAGAATCTTCTTCATGGTCTCGCGGACGTGCGCGTCAATCACCATGGGCCCGCGGGTGTAGTCGCCGAACTCAGCCGTGTCGCTCACCGAGTAGCGCATATACTTGATGCCGCCCTGATAAATCAGGTCCACGATCAGCTTCAATTCGTGCAGGCACTCGAAATAAGCGATCTCCGGCTGGTAACCCGCCTGGACCAGGGTTTCAAACCCCGCCGTGATCAAGGCTGACACCCCACCACACAATACGGTCTGCTCGCCGAACAAGTCTGTTTCGGTTTCTTCCTTGAAGGTGGTGCGGATGACACCCGCTTTAAGGCTCCCGAGAGCTTTCGCGTAGGCAAGCCCGGTCTGTTCAGCGTGGCCGGAGGCGTCCTGCTCGACGGCCAGCAAGGCCGGGACGCCGATGCCTTCCTGGAAAAGCTCACGCAACCGGTGACCAGGGCACTTGGGCGCGATCATGATGACATCCACCGTAGGAGGCGGAACGATAAACTTGTAGTGGATATTGAACCCGTGGGCAAAAAACAAAGTCTTCCCTTTACCCAGATGGGGTTCGATCTGTTCCTTGTAAACTTTGGGCTGCACATGGTCAGGGATGAGCACGGCGATAAGGTCGCTACGCCGGGAAGTTTCCGCTGCATCAACGACCTCGAAGCCTGCCTCTTTCGCCTTGGCCTGGGGCGTAGAGGGGCGGACCTCACCAACCAGAACCTGCACCCCGCTGTCGCGCAGGTTGAGCGCATGTGCGTGGCCCTGGCTCCCGTAACCGATAATCCCGACGGTTTTGCCCGCCAGGTATTTCAAATCTCCATCATTCTCGTAATAGACTTTCGCCATTTCGTTCCCTCGTGAAAAATGAAATATCCCCAGAAAGCCTTGACCTCCGGGGGTCAGTGCAGAATACCACTTCTCCACTTTGCCGTCATGTACCAAACCGGATTGTGCCGATAGGGAGAATCAAACCTGAACTTGAGCAAGCTCCGGGTGCGTGGCGCTGCGTGTTGTCTTGACGCAAGCGAAGGGAAGAAACGCCGGCTCTCGAGAGCCTGCCGAAGCAGGGTTCCGCCGTTTCTCCACCGGAATCTCCAGCAAATACTTCCCGTGGCTGGCAAAAATCAACTTGGATTCAGGAAATGCCTTCAAAACTTGTGCAACACCGGAATTGTCCTCTTCCGAATCGACAAATACGAATGAAGCATTCGGAAAGGATTCATGGTGGTAGCAGGTGACGTGCTGCACCCCCTCGGTCCGTCGCAAGAAATTGAAGAGGTAGTCTATATCAGCTTCCGCTGATTCGACCACGCTCATCAGGGAGAACCCCGACGGCCGGGACGCCACCACCAAGGTAGTGATCTTCAGGCTCTTCCGCCGGAAAATGTTCATCACCCGGCAGATTAATATCATGTCGTTATCCGTTTCAAGAGTCAGCAACCACTGCATAAACTGCTCCTGTCAGGGCGCTAAACCGCCCACAGATCGTCGAGCGCTTCCTCTTCCACCATGACGCGCGGAGGTTCCACAACCATTTCCGCCAGTGATGCTCCGGGCGGCACAATCGGATAAACGTTTTCGGCCGGATCAACCCAGAAGTCAATCAGGCGCGGCTCGCGATCGCTCAAGAAATCCTGCACTGCGTCCGCAACATCGGTGCGGTGCTCGACCCGCGCGGCACGAATCCCGTAAGCTTCGGCCAATTTCACGAAGTCGGGAGCGAAGTCCAAGTCAATGTCGCAGTATCGTTTCTCAAAAAAGATCTCCTGCCACTGGCGAACCATCCCCAGGGCGCGATTATTGATGATGGCGATCTTGACCGGAACGCGGTACTGCACAACGGTGGCGAGGTCGTTCAGGGTCATCTGGAAACCGCCGTCGCCCACGATGGCGATCACCTGCCGATCGGGAAATGCCATTTGCGCACCCATGGCCGCCGGGAAGCCATAGCC
>Ga0181524_10006145_pt1 | contig 10509 bp, 9 predicted proteins | sample PEATcosm2014_Bin_34_FD_119761 | JGI IMG/M metagenome (GOLD analysis project Ga0181524, IMG submission 119761) | Peatland microbial communities from MTU Mesocosm Facility, Houghton, MI, USA - PEATcosm2014_Bin05_60_metaG | ecosystem: Environmental > Terrestrial > Soil > Wetlands > Peat | place...
GCACTTTTCAAGTTGTCAAGCGCGCAGATGACGCCGTCGACGTCCGCGAGCATATCGTCCAACTCGCCCTGGACGATCTCCACGTCGCACTTCTCATCCTTCGCCAGCTTGTATTGAGATCGTACCCTCAGTAGTTCGAGAATTGCGTCCAGCTGTCCAACGCCTGCGTAGGTATCTTTCGGTCTCCACATCGAGACGACCGGGAATCGCATCCCAAACTCTCCAGCGATCTTCTCAGCTCTGCTCAGATATTCGGCGCCTCCGTGGCCGCCGACGTAGAACGAAAGGCCTATGCCGCTAAAGGCGATGAGCATCGCCTCCGCTCGCAGCGACACGTTGGGTAACATCTGTCCCAGGGCGGAGCGTAGATCCCCCGGAAACTTTACAGTTGTGGTGCACGAGCGACACTTCGCCACGAGCATATGATCGGGTACGTGCGTCATCTCCACGTCAGCTTTTCCGCCGCACGGGCAATGATACCAAACAGGCATGGGTGGCTTCGTAGCTAGGTTCTTCTGCGACTCGGCCATCAATTTAGCGTACTGGTCGTAGTTTTCCAACAGAAAAGCGATCTCTTCAGTAAACACCTGTTGGCATTGGGAAAACCGCGCGAATGCGGTTGTATACCCACACTCTTCAATGAGGTATGCGAAAAAGAATGCGTTAAAATCAGCCGCGTTCGTGCTTCTCTCATACGCCCTATCGATAACATCAGACACGACGCGCGTGTCGAGGTCGACCTCCGGAACCGGCAGCCTCAAACGTTTCGCGTATTTCACAACCGAATCGGACGACTCGCTCGCCCAGCGTTCGATGTGGCTTTTTAGCCTTGCGAGTTCGTCGCGGTCTGGCTTCGGAACAACGCGCATAAGCTTGTTGTAGTACGTCGGAGCAACCGGCAAGTGGAGGGTCAGCGTGCCGTTTCTGTTTCTGACGCTCGGCAGCTGCGCTTCTCGGAACCACCGCTCATCAGCGAAGTCCTGGTCGGCAAAACAAAAGAGCTCAACTACAGGACAGCCAAGTCTCTCTCGCAACCGCTCGGCCACCGCGTGGACGAGCACCACCTTGCGCACGACCCCACTGTAGGGCAAGAAGTTAGGCTGATGGGCAGACATCAAAACAATTCCTTCATAATCTGCTTGAAGCGGGATTCGAGAATCGTTATGAAACGCGCTGACGTGTTCAGCAAACGCTTTGCGCTTGCTTCGCATCGCGTGGTCGGGGTAAATAGCGTTGCTTGCAACAACTCGCGTGAGTTCCTGCAGATTCTTGCATTGATCTCCTTTCATGAATCACCTAAAAACATGACCGCAACAAGCTTTGGAACGTGAAATCCAACATTACGTCCAAATCAGCAAAATCCAACGCTACGTTCCAAACAGCATGACAAGTAAGCCTATATAGTTATTTTCCGTATAGATGTGCGAAGTGATACGGTGAAAGCCATTGTCTTAGCTGCAGGTGAAGGAACACGATTAAGGCCATTCACACTGACACAACCGAAAGCAATGGTACCGGTGGCTAACAGGCCTATTCTTGAATACGTGATCGATTCTCTTGCAGGTTGCGGCGTCACTGACATCAGTTTGGTAGTCGGCTACAAAAAAGAAAAAGTAATGAACTATTTTGAGGGTGGCAAAAAATTCGGCGTTAAAATAAACTATGTTGAGCAGCCACAGCAGCTCGGAACTGCTCACGCTATAAAGTTGGCCGAAGACTCAATCGAGGAAAACTTCCTAGTTCTAAATGGCGACAATCTCACCAGCCCGCAAGCTATAGAAGAAGTTATGAGCAATGCATCAGGCGACGTGACGCTCCTTCTGACCGTGAAAGAAAACGTTAAGGGCTATGGAGTCGTCACGACTGAAGGCAACCGCGTCACTCAAATAGTCGAAAAGCCCGGTACGGATATTAGCCATTATATCAATACGGGTATCTACGTTTTTGCTCCTGCTGCCTTCAATGAGATACCTTACACAAAGATATCTTCTAGGGGTGAATACGAGATAACAGATACTATCCAAAGGATGATCGAGAAGCAGTATGACGTCAAAGGCGTCCACACTACCTCCATGTGGATCGATGCTAGTTACCCGTGGGATTTGCTAAACGCAAACGCGGCAGTGCTTGCTTCTATTAAAGAGGCTTCTGCCCACGAAAACGGCCAAATCGAAGACGATGCTAAAGTGAGGGGAAGCGTCATTGTCGGCGAAAACTCGATAATACGTTCTGGGTCTTATGTGCTCGGGCCGGTCGTCATAGGTAGAGACGCTGAGATTGGGCCTAACGTGACTATACTCCCGTCGACGAGCATCGGAAATGGCGTTACAATCGACTCGTTTACCGAGGTGCGAAATTCCTTAGTCATGAATGACGTGCGACTGGGCTCTCACTCTCTCGTCGCAAATTCTGTCATTGGAAAAAATACAATGATCGGTTCCCATTTCATCACGGAGCAAACGAAGCTTGCTATGCCATTTCTTGACGGAGAACTGCATCACGTAATGAATTTAGGTGCGATAATCGGCGAGAATTGTCGTTTCGGGCATGGCATTCTCGTTGAAGCTGGAAAAATCATTGGTGTGCATTGCACCGTGGAATCTGCTACAACGATAAGAAAGAACGTCGATAACTATAGTAACATCGTTTGAGGCACGCTGCAGGCACAGCTTACTATCACCAAATGCGCGCGAAGCTTTCAAAAGCTAAAGGTGCTTGCCCTTCGTCGCATGTAGCAACGTGGGAATTCAAAGCCAAGAAAGTGCGAACGCTTGACGTTACGATCGATTTCAAAGAAGCTCATAAACTCGATGTTTTTTGATTTAATTGCCACAGAAGCTTTTATATACAGTGCAAACATACAAAAAAGTAGTCTTTTCTTACGGAGGTATCGCTGATTCAACAAGATGACGATCAGGAGCTTGTCGAAGTCGAAATTCCCCCTGAGGAAGCAGCTCTTTTGGAAGAGCTTGACAACGTGAAAGAACAGAACGAGGAATACCTTTCGCGCTTGCAAAGGCTTCAAGCTGACTTCGAGAACTTTAAGCGACGCACTAAAATCCAAAGCAAGGATGTCGCTAAGTATGCATCCATTGAGCTGATCAGGGAGTTACTTGATATCTCTGATAATCTCGAGCGAGCTGCTCAGGCACTGAGGGCTGAGGGAGTCCAAGGTGTCTACGAAGGAATCGAGTTGATAAACAGGCAGCTATGTGATATTTTGAGTAGGAACGGAGTCACCAGGATAGAATCGGTTGGAGAGTTGTTTGACCCATACGTACACGAAGCGATCATGAGCGTAAGTGACACTGCACTGCCAGATAGCGTGATAACAGAGGAGATCCTAAAGGGTTACAAGCTCTATGACAAAGTGATTAGGCCCTCTAAAGTGAAGGTCAACAAAGGCACAAATGGGGTGGACCAATGAGCAAAGCAATAGGCATAGATTTAGGCACGACTAATTCCGTCGTCGCAGTCATGGAAGGAGGAGAGCCAGTAGTAATTCCAAACGCAGAAGGAAATCGAACGACGCCTTCTGTCGTGGCATTTATAAAGAACGAACGCGCCGTGGGCGAGATTGCAAAACGGCAAGCGATCACTAATCCTGATCATACCATTTCGTCCATAAAGAGGAAGATGGGCTCCGACTACAAGGTCACCATCGAAGGCAAGACGTACACGCCGCAAGAAATCTCAGCAATGATCATACAGAAACTAAGGCAAGATGCTGAGAACTATCTTGGCGAGAAAGTGAACCAAGCAGTTGTTACGGTTCCAGCGTACTTCACTGATAGCCAACGGCAGGCTACCAAAGACGCGGGGACCATCGCAGGCCTTGAAGTTCTACGGATCATTAATGAGCCGACGGCGGCTTCCCTCGCGTACGGCTTGGATAAGGGAGAGGAGCAAACGATTTTGGTTTTCGACCTTGGCGGCGGAACATTTGACGTTTCAATACTCGACATAGGCGAGGGCATATTCGAAGTAAAAGCCACCAGCGGAAATAACCTGCTCGGCGGCGACGACTTCGACCAAAGGATCATTGATTACCTGGCTGACCAGTTTAAAAAGGAACAAGGCATCGATTTAAGAAACGACAAGATGGCCGTGCAGAGACTCAAGGAAGCCGCAGAGAAGGCAAAGATAGAGCTGTCAACGCTCACCAGTTCCGAGGTAAACTTGCCGTTTATCACGGCCGATCAAAATGGTCCAAAACACTTGGACATCACCCTGACGCGGGCGCAATTTGACAAGCTGAGCGAGGATCTGATCGAAAAGACGATGGGTCCGACTAGGCAAGCCATGAAAGATGCCGGACTTAATCCAAATGATGTGGATCGAGTGCTGCTCGTCGGCGGGTCTACGCGCATTCCCGCGGTTCAAAACGCCATAAAGAAGTACTTAGGCAAAGATCCCGATCGCACTATCAACCCGGATGAGTGCGTCGCGATCGGGGCTGCGATACAAGCGGGCGTGCTTGTCGGCGAGGTAAAAGACGTTTTGCTGCTCGACGTCACTCCTCTGTCGCTGGGAATTGAGACCCTCGGCGCGGTATTCACCAAACTAATTGAAAAGAATACAACAATTCCGACAAAAAAATCTCAAGTGTTTTCAACTGCAGCTGATAACCAAACCTCCGTCGAGATTCACGTGCTTCAGGGCGAACGTGAAATGGTCGCTGGCAATAAGACGCTCGGACGATTTCAGTTGGTGGGAATCCTTCCAGCACCGCGAGGTGTCCCGCAAATCGAAGTCACATTCGATATAGACGCCAATGGCATTGTGCACGTTTCGGCAAAGGATCTGGGAACGGGCAACGAGCAAAAGATTACCATCACGTCGACCAGTGGTCTGAGCAAAGAAGAGATCAATGGGTTGGTGAAAGACGCAGAAACTCACGCTGACGAGGATCGAAAGAGAAAGGAAGAAGCCGAGATAAGAAACAGCGCGGATTCTATGGTCTACACGGCGGAGAAAACGCTGAGAGAGGTAGGGGATAAGATCGACGAGTCGCGTAAGAGTAAGGTCACGGTCGAAATTGAAAAAGTGCGCGATGCGCTGAAAGGCGCAGATATTGATGTCATCAAGCAGGCAACAGAACAGCTCACGACCACAATCTATGAGATCTCGACTGAGCTCTATGCTAAAACTGCAGAAAAGGCTCAGGAGAAAGCCCCGGCCGGAGAGTCGGACTACGAGGTAGTTGACGAGAACGAGAAGTAGTGCGCTAGCATGCCCTATGAAACGCGATTACTACGAAGTGCTAGGAGTCGGTAAGACTGCCACCGAAGCTGAAATAAAAAAGGCTTATCGTAAACTCGCCCTAAAACACCATCCAGACGTCAGCCCTGACAAAAGCGAGGCAGAGGAGAAGTTCAAAGAGATCACTGAAGCTTATGAAATACTCAGCAATCCAAGCAAGCGTGCAACCTATGACAGAGTGGGGCAGTCTGGGTTCCAGCAAGGTGCGTCTGGTTTCCAGCAAGGTGCGTCTGGTGCTGGCTTCAGCGATTTCGGCGGGTTTGGTGGCTTTTCTGATATTTTTGAAACGTTTTTCGGAGGCGGGTTCGGGGAGAGTCCATTCCGAACCCAAACCAGGGCGCGCCCGTCAGGTCCGCAAAGAGGTTCCGATGCCGCAGTTGACGTTCAAGTGTCATTTGAGGAGTCAATTTTTGGAACAGAAGTTAGTGTTGAAGTCCCACGTTATGAACGCTGTGAACATTGTGCGGGAACCGGCGCTGAACCCGGGACTGACATAAAAACGTGTCCGTCCTGCGGTGGCAGCGGTGAGATACACAAGGCTCAGAACATCTTTGGGGCCCAGCTTATCAGAATAGAAACGTGCCCTCAATGCCGAGGTGAGGGAAAGGTTTTTGAGACTGCGTGCAAGAGCTGCAGGAGCGCCGGAAGGCTACGAACAACTAAGATAGTGCCGATCAAAGTCCCTCCAGGAGCATATACAGGCTTGCATATCCGAAAACCTGGGGAGGGTTCGGCAGGCGCCCGGGGCGGGCCTTCAGGCGATTTGCTCGTCGTTGTGCGCGTGTTACCACATCCGATCTTCAAACGTGAGGGCGACGACATCCATAGCGATTTATCAATCAGTGTGTCAGCTGCGGCATTGGGCGGGCAAATTGAAGTGCCTTCAGTATACGGAGCGTTAAAAGTGGATCTTCCTGAAGGAACGCAGGGCGGCACAACTATCCGCCTGAGAGACAAGGGAGCCCCCAGCGTTCACAGGCGTGGCCGCGGCGACCAGTACACGACATTGATCGTCGAAATTCCGAAGAATCTGTCCGAAAGAGAGAAGGAGCTCTTTCGTGAACTAGCATCTCTAAAGGGTGAGGCCCTAAAGCGAGCTAGTCGCAAGGCTAAGGTTTTTAGCACCGTCAAGGATGTCTTTGGCGCTAACGATTGAAACCCGCCTCAAGGCATCGTTTGCGCATGTATCCCCTTTCACTAAACGAACCGGCGCTTGCTGAAATAACTCGGCAGCTTAAAAACTTTATACAAGGCAGCGTGCGATCTGCCAGAGCTAAAGGAGCGGTCGTTGCATTGAGTGGGGGCGTGGACTCCTCTGTCGTAGCCGCGTTGGCGCATGACGTTGCGGACACTACGGCGTTGATACTCCCTGAAACAGCGGTCACCTCGGCGCAAGATGTTCTCGACGCAACATCTATCGCAGAAGTGTATGAGCTGCCGTTCACGGTAATCGAAATCAACGACCTGATCGACTGCTTTAAAGAAGCGGCGCGTCCCATACTGCCTGCGCGCATGAATGGTCAAGTTTCGATCGCCGAAGCAAACTTGAAGCCCCGGATTAGAATGACGTTGAGTTATGTCACGTCGAACGCAGACTTGCGACTAGTTTTAGGAACAGGCAATAAGACAGAGCTACTCATGGGCTACTTCACGAAGTACGGAGACGGCGGCGTTGACGCTTTGCCCATAGGCCGCCTCTATAAAACTCAAGTGTTTCAGTTGGCACGATACGTGGGGATTCCTGATAGAATAATCGCGAAAGCCCCTTCTGCTGGACTTTGGTTAGGACAAACTGATGAGGAAGAACTAGGTCTTTCGTACGATGTCCTTGATCGGATCTTGCTAGAGCTGATTGACAAGGAGAAAACCGTCAAGGAAACCGCCAAGCTGCTGGACGTGGAACCAAAACGGGTTCAAGAAATCTCTGATCAAGTGCATCGCGCTAAACACAAAAGACACACCCCACTGCTTCCAACCATAACATAAGGCCGAGTTTTTAAGACTTGTTACGCGTTCAAAGAGAAACAGCAACTTCAGCGCGGGGAAATTTTTATGTCGAGTACGACGTGGTACTGGCGGGGAGCATAGGACCTTACTTTCTTGAGGCAAGTTCCTTCGACCGTTCTATCAAATCTTCCGACAGCTTCCTTAATTCTTTCAATCGTACGAGGAAACTCGTTTTCGGGCTTGACGTCGTAATAATGGACAAAGCCGCCACTCTCACTAAGCATCGTTACTGCGTCGTACATGAAATTAAAGGCGGAATGCGGTAAATTCATAATGACGCGGTCTGCTGCGCCTATAAATTTAGGGGCCAGGTCTTTTGCGTCGCCGGAGCACGCCTCGACGTTGTGCAACCTGTTCAGTTCTATGTTCTTCTTCAAGCAGCGAAAGGCCTTGGGATTCTTCTCAAAGGCAATTCCTTTTTTAACTTTTTTAGCTAGCAGTATCGTAAAAGGCCCGACGCCCGCGAACATGTCCACCACGGTTTCCCGTGACTGCGCTAACTCGGCTATCCTATGTCTTTCTGTTGCTAGCCGTGGGCTGAAATAGACGCCCGCAACATCCACTCGCAGTCTGGAGCCATATTCTTTGTGCACCGTTTCCGTCCGTCTTTCCCCAGCGACGAAGACAAGGTCTTTGAGCCGATATTGACCACCTACGCCACTAACAGCTGCCAGCACAACTTTGATGTCTCTTCGTGTCTCCAGAAGCTCTGTCGCGGCGGCTAGAATGCCGTCGAACCAGTCAATTATGGCGATATCTCCAATGACATCGTACCGGATTCCAAGCCTCTTGCGAAGCGGTCGCAGTCGTGGTTTCAAAGCACAGGGTTCAAGATCATAGCGAAGCTCATCAGCTTCTCCTTTGAAAGGGATATAAAGTCGACCGCGTCGTTCTTCTATCCCGTAGCTCTCATCTAAGAGGTTAAGTTCCTTGAGCTCTTTTCTGACCCGCTCGCCTTCTCGCTTTGGTACACTCACGCACAATTTCTTTTTCGTCGACACAGGCATCGCACGCTATAAGAACACGCGACGCTTATCTTCTTTCTGGTCTCTAAAGTCTGAGGTACGAGAGTCAAAATGAATTGAAGATTCCAATTTGCCGAGAGAAAAAGCTATTTCATTAGACGCTAAGCTATCTGCCGAATCCTGCTCGCGAAATGAGGTGATGCGGTGCTGACCTTCGTTGGCTTAGGCTTGTACGACGAAGAAGACGTAACGGTGAAAGGACTAAAAGCGATCGAAAATGCTGATGTGATATATGCGGAGTTCTATACCTCAAAGCTTCTAGGAACCTCAATTGAGAAATTGGAAGAATTCTATAAGCGCGAAATCCGTCTGCTGGACAGAAATGATGTTGAGCAAGCTCCTGACGAGACAGTTTTGCGAGATGCCGAGTGCAAGAATGTCGCTTTCTTAACGGCGGGCGACGCGATGATCTCTACAACGCACGTCGATTTAAGGATACGGGCGCACGACAGAGGGATAGACACCCAAATTATTCACGGGACATCGATTGCTACAGCGGTATGCGGATTAACGGGGCTTCAAAACTACCGTTTTGGCAAGTCGGCAACTATTGCGTTTCCTTACCGAAACGTGTCTGACGTGCCCTACGACACGGTTATGGCAAACTTGAGAAGTGAGCTCCACACGTTGCTCTTCTTGGATATACAGGAAGAGTTTATGAAGCTTGGCCATGGAATCGAACTGTTGCTTCATAGTGAACATGAGAAGGGGCGCAATCAGTTGGCATCTCTGCTAGCCGTGGGCATCGCGCGAGCGGGGTCGCGTTCACCGACGGTTAAAGCAGACGTGTTGGCGAGGCTGAAGGAGTACGATTTTGGGCCTCCCTTGCACGTCCTTGTCATACCCGCGTCACTTCACATCGTGGAAAAGCAGGCGCTTCAAACGTTTGCTGGTGCTCAAAATGTCCCAGATTGTGGATAAAGTAGCGCTGTATGAAACGATGCTCCGCGTCGCTCTGGAACGTGCAGACATTGTTGTAAACAAGAAATGTGCTACCGACGTTTTGACCATGGCGCGGTCCTATTATGAGGATGGGGTCTATTTTCGGACAAGCGGCGATTTGGTCAATGCACTGGTCTGCTTTAGCTACGGCCACGGGTGGCTTGACGCGGGTGTGCGTGTAGGGGCGCTTCAGGCCCAACAAAGAGAGTAGCCGTGGCTCTCTGGCTGAATTAGCGCTCGCATCTTGATTAGACAGCCTTTGTGCCAATATTAATTAACTTTGTTGACTTACATTGAAGTATGCCCAATTATTATGTCACGCTCGAGGCTGCGTGGTTGGTGAAGGACGTCAAATCGGTAGATGATGCCATAGGCATAGCAATATCGGAGGCGGGCAAACGCTTAAACCCAAAACTGAGCAAGGTTGAAGTGGCGGTCGGGTCGATGTCGTGCCCTGCCTGCGGCGAAGTATTCGACAGCGTCTACTTGGTGGCTAATACCGCTCTTGTCGGGCTAATACTCGAGATAAAAGTCGTAAATGCCGAAAATGAGTCGCACGCGGCAAAGATCGCAAAGGCGGTAATTGGTAAAGCGTTAGCTGACGTGCCGCTGAAAACAATTGATGTCGCCCTCAAGGAAGGTTAAGTGCCACTGTTTTTCTTTCCCTAGTTGGAGTCTGAATGCGATTGATTGCTCTGATTTCTGGAGGCAAGGATTCTATCTGCGCGTTGAATTGCGCGTTGCGTGAACACGAAGTTGTAGAGTTAGTCAACGTTCAGGCCGTAGAAGACTCGTTCCTGTACCACGTGCCGTGCTCACGTCTCACTCGCCTAATTTCGGAGGCCGTTGACATTCCGCTAGTGTCGGGCGTATCGTTTTCGCACGAGGATGAATTGACATTGTTGAAAACCCTCCTGCAAGGCGCGGAAGCGGACGGCGTTGTAGCTGGCACGATAGCGTCGAACTACCAAATGAGCCGACTCAAGAAACTATGCGTTGAGCTTGAATTGAAGTTGTATGCCCCCTTGTGGAACAAAGGCAGTGAACGCTTGTTACGGGCAATGGCGGGCTCAATGGATATTATCGTTGTTCAGGTCGCTGCTGATGGAATGAATGAATCGTGGCTCGGCAGGAAACTCGATGAAGGGGCGGTCGATGATTTATCCGAATTGCATAGAAAATACGGGGTGCACATTATGGGCGAGGGCGGCGAGTACGAAACACTTGTTCTGGACGCTCCTATCTTTAAAAGGCGCATTAAAGTAATGAATTA
>Ga0181524_10006147_pt1 | contig 10507 bp, 11 predicted proteins | sample PEATcosm2014_Bin_34_FD_119761 | JGI IMG/M metagenome (GOLD analysis project Ga0181524, IMG submission 119761) | Peatland microbial communities from MTU Mesocosm Facility, Houghton, MI, USA - PEATcosm2014_Bin05_60_metaG | ecosystem: Environmental > Terrestrial > Soil > Wetlands > Peat | place...
GGACGCGGCCGAGCTGCGTTTGCAGCAAACCCACGTGGCGCGCATGGAAACGCGTCCGCCCAACATCGAAGGAACGGGCGCCATCCGCATCCGGGAGCTGGTCATCAACGCGCTCCGCATGCGGCCGGACCGCATCATCGTGGGCGAGGTGCGCGGCGAGGAAGCGCTGGACATGCTGCAGGCCATGAATACCGGCCACGACGGCTCGCTCACTACCGTCCACGCCAACAGCCCGCGCGATGCGGTGGGACGGCTGGAGGTGATGGTGGGGATGTCCAACGCCAATATGGGCGTGCGCTCCATCCGCCAACAGGTCGCCTCGGCGGTGGATCTGTTCGTACAGGTGTCGCGCTTCAGCGACGGGTCCCGGAAGGTCACCCACGTGACCGAGGTCACCGGCATGGAAGGCGAGTTGGTGACGCTGCAAGACCTGTTTGTGTTCGATAAGAAGGGCATCACGGAAAAGGGGCAGGTGCGCGGCTGCTTCCGGGCCACTGGCATCCGGCCCCACTTCTACGAACGGCTGGCCGCCTGCGGTTTGGCGCTGCCCAACAGCGTATTCGAGAGCTACCAGGAGGTGGGTTAGCCATGCCCGTCTCCCTGCCCCTGTTTCTGGTCCTGTTCACGTGGGTACTGCTCTCTATCGCTCTCGGGCTGAAGTTCTATGAATGGTTGCGCAAGCGCGAGATGTCAGCCATGCTGCGCACCGCCGCGGAGGATCCCATCCCCGGAGGTTCCCAGTTGCTGCGGAGGGTAGCCGCCAAACCGCCGCAACTGGAAGTGTGGTTGGAGCACCTGGCCCTGCTGGTGAAAACCAAGAAGCTGATCCAGCAAGCCGGAGTCAACTGGACGCCCGGCGGATTGCTCCTGACGATGGCGGGCGGGGCCGTGGGAGCGGTGGTCTTGTCCCTGCTGCTGCCGGCCCTTTTCGTCTGGCCGGGAACGTCCGCCGTGCTGGCCGCGTTTCTGGCCGCGCTGCCCTTCCTCTACCTCCGCCGCAAGAGCCGGCGCCGGTTGGCGGCCTTCGAGGAGCAGTTTCCCGAGGCCCTCGACTTTCTGGCGCGCTCCATGCGCGCCGGCCACGCTTTCACCATCAGCCTCCACATGGCGAGCGAGGATTTGCCCGACCCGCTGGGGCTGGAGTTCCGCACGCTGTTCAATGAGCAGAATCTGGGCGCGCCGCTCGATACGGCGCTCTATAACCTGGCGGACCGGGTCCCCCTGCTGGATGTGCGTTTCTTCGTCTCGGCGGTCATCCTGCAGAAACAAACCGGCGGCAACCTGGGCGAGATCCTCACCCGTTTGGCGCAAATCATCCGCGGACGGTTCCAGTTGAAGGGCCAGGTCAAGGCGGCCAGCGCGCATGCCAGGATCACTGCGCTGGTGCTGACGATCCTGCCGGCGGCCACCGCCGTTCTCATGATGATGGCGGCGCCCACCTATCTGCAGTCGATGATTGACGACCCCGACGGCCGGAAGCTCATTGCGGGCGCCATTGTGGGTCAGATCGTGGGCCAGTTGGTGATTCGCAGGATCATCAGAGTCAAGTTCTAGAGCAAAGGTTGGATTATGCCTTTATTGGTTTCCGTGGCATTGTTTGGATTGCTGGCGACGGCCATCGTCGCCTATGGCTACGGACGCTACGCCAAGCCGGCCGGGCTTCTGCGACAACTGGACCCCGAACCGGTGGCCCCGGTGACGCTTGACCGCATCGGCCAGCCGAAGCCGTCGCCGCTGGCGCGCCGCCTGCAAGCGGTCGGCCGGCATGCGCCCATCTCGCCCGCAGATGCGCAGGCCACCCGGCGCACGCTGATGATGGCTGGGTACCGGGCGGAAAGCGCCGTGGCTCTGTTCTATGGCATCAAGCTGATCCTGGCGGTGACGCTGGCCATCCTGTCGATCGTATTCCGGGATAGCATTACGACCAACCCGGTGCTGCGTATCGTGGTGCCGCTGGCGGCCACCGGGGCCGGATACTGGATTCCGGGTTTTCTTTTAGAGCGCAAGGTTTCCAAGCGCCAGGAGAGGCTGCGTCTCTCGCTGCCCGACGGACTGGATTTGATGGTGGTCTCCGTGGAGGCGGGCTTGGGGCTGGATCAGGCCCTGCAAAACGTCGGCCGCGAGTTGGTGCTCGCGCATCCGGATCTCAGCGACGAGCTGGGTCTGGTTACGCTCGAGATGCGCGCCGGGAAGCGCCGGGCCGAGGCATTGCGCAATCTGGCGCAGCGCACAGGCGAGCCCGAGCTGCGGAAGCTGACCGCCATTCTGATCCAGTCGGACCGTTTCGGCACGAGCATGGCCGAAGCGTTGCGGACGCATTCCGAGTTCATGCGCGTGCGCCGCCGCCAGGAGGCGGAAGAAAGAGCCGCCAAAGTGGGGGTGAAGCTGGTATTCCCCATTTTCTTCTTCATCCTGCCTTCCATCATGGTGGTGGCGGCCGGGCCGGGCATTTTACAGGTTTTCAAATACTTGTTCCCCATGATGAAGGGGATTCAATGAGAAAGGAGGAACCGCACAATGAGTAATACGATATTTCAGGCTGCTCTATGGCTTGCCGCCGGAGTGGTGCTGGTGCTGCTGGTGGTCCGCCGCCGCAAGCGTAAAAGCATGTAAATCGATCCGCCCGGGGGCAGGCGGTTTCGCCTGCCTCTTGAGTTTCTCCATTTCAGGATGGCGTATTTGGCCGCCACGTGGCGCACGCTTTAGCGGGGGTGCCCTCTGGGCCCGGCGAACTTCAGTTCGCCCGGGGGCAGGCGGTTTCGCCTGCCTTCCTTGGCTCTCGGCGACTTCTGGCGCGGGTCGTTGCGCCTGGCCGCTACGCCTCGCCCCACTGGCGCTTGAGGTACGTCAGCGCCCGGCTCAGTGCGTTTTCCGGATTATCGGTGGCGCCGGATTCCATCGTCAGCCATCCCGCGTAGCCCCACTTCTTCAGCGCCCGGAAACCCGGGCGATAGTCGAAGGGCAGCGATCCTGGCTCGGTGCGCTGCGCGCCATCGGCCAGATGCACGTACGCCGTGTACTTGCCGTAGCAGCCAAGCGTCTCGCCGATATCCTTCTCCTCCAATTGCATGTGATAAAAATCGCTGAGTGTCCGGAAACCTGGCGCACCCACCGCCTCGATAATCTCCGCCGCCTGGCTCTGCCGGTTCATGAAGTGCGTCTCCTTGTGGTTGCACGGCTCCAGCAAAAGGATGATCCCGGTGCGCTCCACGTCCCCTGTAAGCTGCTTCAATCCGGCGATCAGCAGCTTCTCCTCAACTTCCCGCGCAGTCATCAGCGGGGAAATGTCCTGAAACTTGTTGGCCCCGAAGACCGGCACCTCGATCACGCAATCGGCGCCCAGGTCTTTCGCCATCCGCAGGCGGCGCCGGTCCAACTCCACACCCTCGGCGCGCTTCTGCGGATCCGTATCCAATAGCTGAATCGATCCCACAATCGCGCTGACCACCACGCCGGTGCCCGCAAGCTGCTCCTGGATCGCCTCCACCGGCTGGTTCAGCCACTCCTGACCCAGCTCGATGCCGTCGTAACCCAGGCGGCCGACCAGCATGGCCCTCTCGCGCAGGCTCGCCTTGGGCAGCGGACTACGCACTCCGAAGCGCACCGCGCGCGCCTTGCGCTCGGCAGCGGCTCCCCGCACGGCTTGCTCTGCCGCCGCGCCGCCCCGCGCAGCCAGCGCGGCGCTTCCCGCCATCAGCAGCCCGCGCCGGGTAATCTGTTCCGTCTTCATATGCGCTCCATCGCCTGCGGATCCCACCCACAAATCTTCCGCTCGTAGTGGCTGGCGTTGGCCAACAGCGCCGGACCGGCCGCCCGCAAACCGAACACCGCGTCCTCCACCACCGGTTTGCGGCTACGCACGGCCGCAAAGAAATTGGCCATGTGCGCCGCATGATCGCTATAGTCGTCCGGCGCCAGGAATTCCTCCACCGGCGTCCGCCGCATGCTGTCCGGCGTGGCCGGCCGCGCCGGGTATTTACCGCGGTATTCCCGCAGGAATTCCCGCTGCGCCGCCTCCGCAAATGTTTCGATATTGTATCCCGGCTCCGGAGGTCGGTTGTGCCGGGCCAGCCGCACGCCATCGCCGTGAATATGCAGGATGCCTTTCTCGCCCACGAACCGGAATCCCGAGGTCTCCTCGGACCCCTGCTCGAAATTCACGCGCAAACCCAGGTTGAAAGCCGGATGGCGCGCCCCTTCGGCATAATCGGCCAGCCCCAGCATCAGGTCCGGGATCTCCCTCCCGTCGTTCCAATAACGCGTGCCGCCGGTAGCCATCATGCGCGCCGGTCCTGCCGCGTCGAGCACGAAGTGCACTCCCGAAAACAAGTGCACGAACAGATCGCCCGGTATGCCCGTGCCATAGTCGCGATAGTTGTGCCACCAGAAAAACCGCTGCGCGTCGAAGGGCCGCCGCGTGGTGTTGGCCACGAAGCGGTCCCAGTCGATGGTCGCGGCGGAAGCATCCGGAGGAATCGAATTGCGGAACACCATTTCATCGCTGTCCACGGGCCGCTCCCACCAGGCTTCAATCAGGTTCAACTTGCCGATGGCGCCATCCCGGATGAGTTCTTTGGCCTTCCGATAAATGATGGAGCTCACGCGCTGGCTGCCCACCTGGATAATCCGACCGGTGCTGCGTTGGGCCGCGATTACCGCGTGGCCCTCCTCGATGGAATGCACCATGGGTTTCTCGCAATACACATCCTTCCCGGCGTTCATGGCGTCGATGGAGGCCTGCGCGTGCCAATGGTCCGGCGTAGCCACAATCACGGCGTCGATGTCTTTCCGCGCCAGCAGTTCGCGATAATCCGGCGTCACGAAGAGATCCTTTCCAAACACCTCCCGCGCGCGCGTACGCCGGCCCGCATAAAGATCGGAAACCGCCACCAGCGTGGCTCCTCCCACCTCGTCGAGCGCCACGTGCACATCCGCCGTGCCGCGCCCGCCCAAGCCGATCGCGCCGAGCTGAATGCGGTCGTTGGCGGAAACCGCGCTTTGGGCCGCCGCGCCGGCCAAAGGCGCAGCGCTGTCCAAGAGTGCGGCCGCGCTGAGAAACTGGCGTCTGGTAGTGGACATCCTAAACTCCCTCCCCGAGTTTACCTCTAACCACCAGTAGCGCCCAGTTCCCCTTCGAGCGAACCTCGCAGAGCGCGCCGCCCAGCCGCTCCAGTTCGGCTCCGACCGCCGTCGCCTCGTGCCGCTCGAACCCGCTCACCAAGGCCACGCCGCCCGGACGAAGGCAGCGCAGCAACTCCGGCGCAAGCCGTGCAATCGCCTCGGGACTGATGTTGGCGGCGATCAAATCGGCCGCCCCCGAGCGCACCGCGTCCACCGATCCGATAAACAGGTTCGGCCCGGCTGCACCGCGCGCGATCTGCACCGCCTCCGGGTCGATGTCGCATGCCCACACGGGCGCCGCGCCCAACAGCGCCGCCGCCTGCGCCAGGATGCCTGCGCCCGTGCCCACATCCAACAGGCGCACGCCCGGACGCACGTACGTTTCGAGCGCCTCCAGGCACAACTGCGTGGTTTCGTGCATGCCCGTGCCGAACGCCATTCCGGGGTTTACGACGATGCGGAAGCGCCCCTCCGGCGCCCGGTCGCTCCGCCATTGCGGGACCAGGAAAAATCGCTCCCCCACCAGGAGCGGCTCCCAGTTCGCGCGTGACATCGCCACCCAGTCGCGCTGTTCTTCACACCTCCAACTCACCGCATGAAACCGCCCGGCAATCGCGCTGCGGTCGGCGTCGTCTTCAAAGAAGGCGCGCAACCCGCCCTCCAGTTCCACGATGCCGGCCGAGCCTTCCGCCCAGAGCTCGGCGATCAGCATGTCGTTCTGTTCCGGCAGGCATCTAATCTCAATGGAAAACATCGGCGCTCAATGGCATTCTCGCACGGGGTGGCGCGATGTTCGCTACCATATCTTCAGATGGACCGGAAGGATCTGCGGGCGCTGTCCCGCGTGCGGCTGTCGGAAGCCAGAGCTTTGCTGGGCGCGGACTGCCGGATGGCGCTTATTATTTGGCTGGCTACGCGGTCGAATGCGCTCTTAAGGCGTGCATTGCCAGGGAGACGCAGCGCTATGAGTTTCCGGAAAAGAAGAGAGTCAACGCCAGCCATACGCACGACCTCAAAGAGCTGGTCAGGATCGCGGATCTGCAAAGCGAACTTCGAGGGGCGGTCCATAACGATCCGCTACTTCTAAAATACTGGGATGTCGTGCAATCATGGTCGGAGCAGAGCCGTTATGCACAGCACTCTTCGGCGAGCGCACAGGAGTTGATTGAAGCTGTCGGCAATAGAAATCATGGAGTCATCAAATGGGTCAAGCATTATTGGTGAGCATCGATCTTGATACAGGGACTGAAATCCTTCGAATTCTCGATGAGGCAAGCCTCAAAGTCAATGTCGCCTTATGGGCGCTACTGGAGGAGTACACCGATTGGCGCCTAGTGTTCGCCTCGCGCCGATTTGACGCGGTCGGCACGCTGGAAGCACACGGGATAGTCAATGACGCGCTGCGAGCTACGGGGTTTCCAATCGAAAACAAACCCTCCATCTTGATTCTGCCCATGACGGATCCTACCATTCGCTCGCTACGCCGCATCTTTGGAAAAACCAAGACCGTGGCAGGCATGCGCATCGGCGGACAACAATTTGGCAATCGCTGGGTCGAAGACGGCTACGTCTATCGAGTGTCCTAACCAAATCCGAATCAACTTATGAAACTACAAGGCATCTTCCCCCCCATCACCACCCCCTTCGATCACGCCGGCGACATTTACGCCGCGAAGCTCCAGCACAACATCGAAAAGTGGAACCGCACCACGCTCGCCGGATACGTAGTCACCGGCTCGACCGGTGAGAGCGTTATGCTCACCGCTGAAGAGAAGGTCGAATTGTGGGAAATGGTGGCGCGTCACGCGGCGCCGGAAAAGCTGTTGATCGCGGGCACCGGCGTCGAAAGCGTGCGCGAGACCGTGTGTCTCACCAACCGCGCGGCGGAGCTGGGCTACAAGGCCGCCCTGGTGAAGACGCCGCACTATTACAAGAATCTGCTCAACCGCGCCGATGCGCAGACTCTTTACTATCGCGCGGTGGCGGACCAGGCGCGCATTCCGGTGATTATCTATAATTTCCCGCAGGCGACCGCGCTCGATATTCCAGCCTCCGCCGTGGTGGAGCTTTCGCATCATCCGAATATCATCGGCATCAAGGAAAGCTCCGGGAACATGGAGAAGGTGATGCAGATGATGCGGGAATCGCGGCCCGGTTTCCAGGTGGCCGTGGGATCGGCGCCCACATTGTGGCCGTCGCTGCTGATGGGCGCTACTGGCGCCATCCTGGCATTTGCCAACGCCGCGCCCTACGCCGCCATCGCCATCTGGGAAGCTTACCGCATGCGCGAAGAGGAGGCCGGCCGCGACTGGCAGAATCGTATCGCACGCGCCGCCGCGCTGGTCACCACCAAGTACGGCATCCCCGGACTGAAGCACGCCATGGATCTCAACGGCTACTACGGCGGTCCTCCGCGGTTGCCTTTATCGGTCTCCACGCCGGAAGCCAAGCGGGAAATCGAAGAAGCCTTCCAGGATTTGAAAGGCTGATCGGGCGCCTCACTGCGCTTCGATCTTGACGTCGGTTTGAGCGACCGATTCGGTGTCGCCTTGCTTGGCCGCGGCGCGCACCTGGTACACGCCTGGCGGAATGGCGGCCGCCGGAATGGTCATGACGTACGGGATCCTGCCCTGCGCATCGGCGTCGGGCAACTGCATCGGCACCTTGGTCAGGCTCTTGCCGTTTTGCAGGAACTCGATCTCCACTGTCGGCTTGGCCGAAATAGAGCGGTCTTGATAGACCACGAAGAACAGCCGCAGATTCGAATTCTCCGCACGGGGCACGCTGTTATTCAATGTCGGCGTGATGGTGCCCCCTTGAAACTGGAATGGTTCGTTGGGATCGAGGCCCTTCACATCGGGTGTGTAAGAGCGCACTGAGGTGAGCGAGGAGATGCGCACGCCCTTGCCTGTGGGTCCGACCGTGAATGCACTGCGCTCGATTCCCATCTTGCCGCTCTCGCGGTCCATCACCGCGGTCTCCAGGCTATATTTTCCGGGCGGAAGATTGAGCGGCATCTTCTCCACGAAATTGCCCATCTTCAACTGATCGGCGGTGACGTGTTGTAAAGCGCGGTCGCGGGTCAGCTTGGGCCCGGCCACCTCGCCCTGGGCATCCTTCACCAGCGCGGCCAACGAGAAATGCACGTTGAAGCCTTTCTGGGCCGCATCCGGCTTGGCCTCCAAGGCGTGCAGCGGCACCTCCACCAGAACCGAGAGGTCCGTGCCGTCGCTCCGCGGCTGCCCGAGGAATGCGCCCGCGCGGAACTCGACATCGTGCGATACCTGGGCGTCGGAGATGGCTTTCAGCAGCGGCACTTCAAAAGTTTCGAGGCCCGCGGCGCGCGCTTCCGGCGGCAGGGCGAAGTAGCCGTTACGGGCTTGCAGAACCAGATTCTTGCGGCCGGTTTCCAGTTTCAGCTTGTGAAAGCTGCCGTCGTAGTTGTCGATGTGCGGGTTGTAGGTCAGCTCGTAGTAGCTGGCGATCTCTTCGTTCACGTGGCGCAGCGGCGTGCGCAAGTCGTTGCTCTCGCCGACCAGAAAGCCACCGGTGGCTTCCGCCAGATTGCGGATCGGAAGTTGGACATTGGCGCGCGAGGAGGTCTCGGCATTATCCGACGACAGGGCCTCGTCCTTGGTGACGGCGTGCTGCTGGGAGGTCGACCCGCCGAGTCCAGACTGCGTGCCGCTGGTGGTGCCCGAGGCCGAAGCGGCGCCATTCAACTGGTCGGTGGCTCCGGAGTTCTGCGCGCCAGTGGAGAGGTCCTGCGAAGCCGCACCATAACCGGCCATCACGCCGCGGGTATCCACTGAATAAAAAGTGACGTTGGCGCGGTTTGCCATACTCGTCAGATTGTGGAACATGGTATCCAACTCAGGAGTCAAGTTCATTCCCGCAGTGAAGTAGAGCACGGACTTGCGCCCGGGCATGGCTTGCAGCCCATGCACCAGGGACTCCAGCGCGTTCAGGTCCAGCCGCGCGTCTTGGCTGGCAATGGCCGCGTCCATGCGCAGCATGTCCAGCATCACCGAAACGAGCTTGGCCTGCACTGCTCCGGCGCCTCCAGCGCCACCCGCCGCAGTCAGCGTGGCTGCAGTGACGGTTGTGCCGGGCTGATAGGCCCCATTGACGGTCTGGCCGTTCAGGTATCTGCTCAGATCGCTCTTGATCCTGTTCGATTCGGGAAGCAGCCGCGCGGCCGAGTACCCACTGGTGGCGTCGTTGATGGCTTTGGTGAGCGCGTCTTTATCGCTGGTAAACTGCTGCAGTACCAGCAGGCGGGTATCGATGACGACTACCGAATAAAAGACGTTGGATCCCTGCTCGCCCTTAACCAAGTCGATCGCGGCCGTGCGGGCGGTCTTTCGCTGGGTGGGGTCGCCCAGCGCATCGAAGCACATCGTCACGAGGCGCAGTTGCCGCAGCGGGTCCAGCTTGGTGGTGGTGCCGCCTTGACTGATGGCGTCTGCGCCCTGCACCAGGCGGAAGCTGGTCGGTTGCTGCTTGACGCCGTTATCGCTGACAGCCAGATCTCCCGGCGTGAGGTCCGTGACAGGCTTGCCTTTCTTGTCGCGCACAATGAAGTCCAGCACGACTTCATCGACGGTCGTCTTGACCACGGGCGTTTGCGAGGCGTTGGCAGGAGCGGCGGGCTGTTGCGCGGGCGCGGGCAAGGCGGCGATGACGGCGATCGCCACCAAGGTGAGTGGGTAAATACAAATCTTCATGGCTGATTATCCGGAGATCCGATTCTCTTTCTAAGTTTACGGCACCCTGCCGCGCTTTGCGCGCCCAGGATCGCCGCCCGCCCGCTCCGCGCACCCTTCCATGCGCAAATTTACCTGAGAGCCGCGGCTGGGGTGTGCGACCGAGGATGGGCAATCAGCCCCGGCGGCAAAAGGCCAGTAATCGTCGAATTGGCGGCGTGGCGGCAGCACCGCAGGGCGATGACGGCATTGGCGCCGCGTACGGTCCAGAGCATGCCTGAGCGTTTGAGGCGGGAACCGATTACAGTCTTGCAACCGGCTGCAATCACTCCGGAACCCACGAACAGATTTTGGGCCCGGAATTTTGGATAGCGCATGCGTTCTGCATTTCGTTCAAAGTGGTTCGCCTCCTTACGAATGGTCGCCTCCAACTCTGGAGTGTCTGGCGAGAGCTTCCGCGGTTTGGCCACGAGTTTCTCAATCTTGCCTTCGTCCAGAAGATGCTGTTGGGTCGTCACCCAGCGCCGCCTGGTGGTCTCGTGATTGGGATAGAACTGGCCCCCCGAGAACTCAGAGATGCTGCCGGGCATGATAGAGATCCACGATCTGAATGGCACCGGGGGACTGCTCCTGACAGATGTTCCAGATCCAGTCGGCGCCGTCGCCCATGACCACCTTGA
>Ga0181524_10006148_pt1 | contig 10507 bp, 10 predicted proteins | sample PEATcosm2014_Bin_34_FD_119761 | JGI IMG/M metagenome (GOLD analysis project Ga0181524, IMG submission 119761) | Peatland microbial communities from MTU Mesocosm Facility, Houghton, MI, USA - PEATcosm2014_Bin05_60_metaG | ecosystem: Environmental > Terrestrial > Soil > Wetlands > Peat | place...
GAGCTTGGACAGGCCGACGACGCCGTGGCGCGGATAATAGCCGATATGCGCCTTTCCGAAGAAGGGCGCGATATGGTGCTCGCAATGCGAGACGAACGGGATGTCGCGGACCAGCACGATGTCGTGGTAACCCTCTACCTCCTCGAAGACTCGCGAAAGCGCGTGACCCGCGTCCTCGCGGTAGCCGGCGAAGAGTTCTTCATAGGCCTTGACGACGCGCCTGGGCGTGTCGACGAGGCCCTCGCGGGTCGGATCGTCGCCGGCCCACGCTATCAAAGTGCGAACGGCCGCCTCGGCCTCGTCGCGGCTCGGCCGGGCGGGAAGGTCGTGGCGCCGGGCCTCGCGTTTAACGATGTCATCCATCTCGATCTCTCAGCGGTTCGGCGACGGCGAGGCCATGGCCCGTCCGGCCCTCTTCTTTGCCGGCACGGCCTCCTATATAGGAGGAAGAAGCGGTTCGACCAGCCGCGCGCATCGCGATCATGTTGAACGAGATATACAACACCCGCATTCTGGAATTGGCGGCCGACATTCCCAGGCTCGGCCGGCTCGCTTCGCCCGACGCGAGCGCGAAGGCGCATTCGCGCCTTTGCGGTTCGACGGTCGCCGTCGATCTCTGCCTTCGCGACGGCCGCGTCAGCGATTTCGCCCACGATGTCAAGGCTTGCGCGCTGGGGCAAGCTTCCTCGTCGCTGATGGCGCGCCATATCATCGGCGCGACCCCCGCGGAACTCGTCGCCCTGCGCGAGACCGTGACGCGCATGCTCAAGGCCAACGGGCCGCCGCCTTCGGGAAAATGGTCCGATTTCGCCGTCCTCGAGCCCGTGCGCGACTATAAGGCGCGCCATGCCTCGACGTTGCTGACGTTCGACGCGGTGGTCGACGCGCTCGGCCAGATCGCCGCCAAGGAGAGCGCAGCCAAGCAGGCCGCCGCCCAGACGGGGGCGGACGAACCGCGCGCGCTCGCCGCGCCGGCGCCGTGAACGTCCTTCGGCTCGCGCCGCGCCGCCTCGCGCACGCGCTCATCCGCGTCTATCAGCTGACGCTTTCGTCGCTCATCGGGCGCCAGTGCCGTTATCTCCCGAGCTGCTCGGCCTATGCGGACGAGGCGATCCAGCGCCATGGGCTCTGGGCGGGCGGCTGGATGGGGGCCGCGCGGATATGCCGCTGCCATCCCTGGGGCGCCTCGGGCTTCGATCCGCCGCCCCAGGCGCTTCCGCCGCGCGCCTCCTGGATGCGTCCCTGGCGCTACGGGCGCTGGCGCTATCGCTGCGAATGAGCGCGCAAGGGGCGGCTTTCATCCGCCGTTAACCATGGCGTGGTTTCGTGCGGGAACCCTTTCTGTCTGGTGATGCCATGTCGTTGCGCCATTTCGTTTTTTGCTTGCTGCTTGCGTTCGCCGCGCCCTTGGCGGCGCTCGCCGACGACGTCAGGATCATCGGCGACAGCATCGGAGAGGGCGTCCATATGGTGACGAACCTGCCGTCGCCGGCCAATCGCTACAACGTTGCGATCTACACGCCCTTCATTTTTAAGCAGTTGAGCGAAATGCCGCGGGGCGCGACGGTGTTGATGAGTCTGGGGACCAACGACGCCGTCGGCGGCGCCGGCGCCCTCGACGTTCACAAGCGCGTCGCGGCGATCGTCGCGGCCGCCGACGCCCAGGGCGTCAAGCTCTATTGGCTGGGTCCGCCCTGCGTTCTCAAGCCCTGGGAGACCTATTCGAAAAAGCTCGACGAGATCTTGCAGGCGCAGCTCGCGGGCACCTCGGTCACCTATGTGAGCCTGCAGGACGCCAGCTTCTGCGACCCCTCGGTTCATGCCGGCGACGGCGTGCATTTTACTATGGCGGGCTACACCCGCATGTGGCAGAAAGCGGCGACAGTCGCGGGCATTCCGGTTGTCGTCGCCGCTGCGAGCGAGCACAAGCCTATCGTGCACGTCACCAACAAGGCGCGACACGGCAGAAGCCACAAAGGGAAAAAGCACGCCGCCATGGCGGCGACGCCCACCGCGCCCGCGCCGAATTGAGGACGATGGTCAGCCGAGGGCGCGTGAGGCATGGGAAAGAAGAGGCTCTGTACTTCAATAATCTGCGCCGCACTGGGGGCGATTCTTGCGTATGCTCCGGGGGCGCGCGCCACCCTCGCGGCGCCGGGGGATCCGCCCGTGCGCATCGCTTTCGTCGGCGACTCGATGGCGGATGGGCTGTGGGGGGCGTTGTTCCGACGCCTCGGAAAAGACAAATGTCTGGCCGACAAGGTTAAATTGATTCGTCACGCGAAGAACGGGACGGGATTGACTCGGCTGGACCAATACAACTGGGTGGACGAAGTGGCGACGCTCGCGACCGACCCCGGCGCTGATTTGTTCGTCGGCTCGTTCGGCATCAACGATCGCCAGTCGATCGTCGACGCCGCGAAGACGCGCACCGAATACGGCGGGCCGGAGTATGAGAGCCGCTACGAGGCGCTCGTCGAAGACGTCGTGCAAAACGCGCTGGCGCATGGCTCCTCGATGCTGGTGATGGGTCTTCCCGTCATGCTCGATTCGGCCGCCAATGCCGACGCGACGGCCAAGAACCGCCTGTTCGCCGAGGCGGTCGCGCATGTCGCTTCGCCGCGCGCCGCCTATGTTCCGCCCTGGGAGTCGCGTCCCGGCGTCGACGAATACAAGCCCTTTCTGCCCAACGCGAATAATGCGATGGTGCAAGTGCGCGCTCCCGACGGCGTTCACTTCACGACCGTCGGTTACGACATGGTGATGGACGCTTTCTATCCCTCCATCATGGAAAGTCTGAAGCAGCGCGGGCGCGACGTCGCGAGCGAGTGCGAGAAAATGGGAGCCAGGTGAGGGGATTGCGAAATTCGCTGGCGCTGCTCGCATGGGCGGTGGTCCTGCTGATCGGCGCGGCGGGCGCGAGCCTGACCGCGAAGGTCGGCGTGGCCGACGCTTCGAGCGACCCCGTCGTCGAGCGATCCCTCGAGGCGGCGAGCCGGCTCGCGCTGCCCCCGAAGCTAGAGGCCGCCTCGCTCGCCCTTGCCGACGCGCGCCTGGCGGTCTGGCGCCCGCGGGATCGGCGCGCGCCGATCGAAGCGCCTAATCTGGCGGACGCCCCGCCGAGCCGGGCCGAGAAATTGCTGCGCGTGGCGATGCTCGCCGCCCCGACGGTCGACCCGGCGCCGACGGGCCGCACGCGCGGTCTCGGCGCTCTCTCCGCGCTGGAGGCCGCCTTGCCCGCCCCCGATCGCCAGGCGACTGAGTTTTCCGCCTACGGGGAATTGGCGCCCGACATTTTCGCGACCCGTCGCCTGACGATCCTGCAGCTCGGCGACAGCCATACCGCCGCCGATTATTTCACCGGCCGCGTCCGCGAGCGCCTGCAGCAGGTGTTCGGCTCGGGCGGCCTGGCCTATATCGTGCCCGGCAAGCCGCATCTCGGCGTCCGCTCGGCTCTGTTCGAGAGCGACGCCTCCGAGGGCTGGACCTACGAGGCGCTGCAAAAGTCGGACGAAAAGCGCCGCTTCTACCTCTCCGGCTTCAACGCGGTGGCGCGGCGCGCCGGCGCCTCGCTCAGCCTGAGGGCGCGCGGCGGCCTTCCCTACGACCGGGTCGAAGTGGCTTTTCTCAAGCAACCCGGCGGCGGTCGCGCCGAAGTGCTGGTCGACGGCGAGCCCGGCGGGCAGATCGATCTCGACGGCGCGGCGGACCAGCGCGCGACGCTCGATTTGCAGCCGTCGGCGACGGGCCCCCGAGGTTTCCACGACATCGCGGTGCGCGCGCTCAGCGACGCCCCGGTGACGGTGACCGGCGTCGAGGTCGCTCGCGAAGGCGACGGCGTCTCCTACATCAGCTTGGGTTTCCCCGGCGCGACGGTGCAGCTGCTGCAAAAGCTCGTCACCGAGAATCTCGCCGACGATTTGCGGCGGCTGGCGCCCGACATCGTCGTGCTCGCCTTCGGAACCAACGAAGGCTTCAACGACGCGCTCGACGTCGCGGCCTATTCCGCGCAATACGAGCAGATCGTGCGAAGGCTCCAGGCGCTTCGGCCGGGCCTGCGCGTCATCATGATCGGTCCGCCCGACGGCGCGCGCGCGGCGCCCGGGGCGCAGCCGGTCGCCGCCGACGGCGCCGGACAATGCCGCCTGCCGACGCCGCCCAAGCTCGCGCAGGTGCGCGAGGCGCAACGACGGCTCGCCGAGCGCATTGGCGCCGATTTCTGGGATTGGGCGTCCGTCATGCCGGGCCCATGCGGCGCCCAGGTCTGGGCCGCCGCCAGCCCGCCGCTCATGGCGCATGATTTCGTGCACATGACGCTGGAAGGCTATAAACAAAGCGCCGACCGATTCGCGGATTTCCTGATCCCGCGCATCGACGGCCCGCAGACCAGCGCCCATGTTGTTTCCAACAATTGATTTCGCGCTGTTCTTCGCGTTCTCGTTCGCGTTGGTCTGGGCCCTCAATTCACACAACACCCTGAAGAAGGTCGTCCTGCTCGCGCTGAGCCTGGCCTTCTACGCCTCGTGGAACTGGCGGTTTCTGCTCCTCCTGCTGGCGAGCGGCGCGATCTCCTATTTCGTCGGCCTCTATGTCGACGCGGGCGCGCGCCGGCCGTTTCGTCGCCTCGCGCTCGGCCTCGGCGTCGCGCTCGACCTCGGCATTCTCGCCTATTTCAAATATCTCGACTTCTTCATCGCTCAGGTTCTCACCCTCGCCCATGCGCTGGGCCTCAATCCGTCGATCGACTTCGTCAACGTCACGCTGCCGGTGGCGATCTCGTTCCTGACCTTTCACGCGATTTCCTATGTCGTCGACGTCTATCGCGGGCGCCTCGCGCCGTCGCGCTCGCCGCTCGACATCGTGCTTTACATCAGCTTCTTTCCGCATCTGGTGGCCGGGCCGATCGTGCGCGCGCACGAATTCCTGCCGCAGCTCGCTTCGCCGCGAAGAGCCGGCGACTTCTCGTTCAGCGAGAACATGCTGCTGATCCTGGGCGGCCTGTTCAAGAAGATGGTGATCGCCAATTATCTCGCGGTGAGATTCGTCGATCCCGTCTTCACCGACCCCTCGCAATTCTCGCGCTTCGATCTGATCGTCGCGGTCTACGCCTATGCGATCCAGATCTACGCCGATTTCAGCGCCTACACCGACATCGCGATCGGCGTCGCGGCGCTGCTCGGCTATCGCTTTCCGCAGAATTTCAATCAACCCTATCGCGCGCTCGGCATCGGCGACTTCTGGCGCCGTTGGCACATGACGCTGTCGAACTGGCTGCGCGATTATCTCTACATCCCCTTGGGCGGCAATCGTCATGGCGCGCTCGCGACGGCGCGCAACCTCATGCTGACGATGCTGCTCGGCGGCCTCTGGCACGGCGCCAATTGGACGTTCCTGATCTGGGGCGCGATGCACGGCGGCGCCCTCGTCGTCGACCACGCCTGGCGGCGCAGCGCCGCCTTCGCCCGCTTCGGCGCCGGTCCGATCGCCCGCGTCGTCGATTGGGCCGTGACGTTTCATTTCGTCTGCTTCGCCTGGCTGTTTTTCCGCTCGCCCTCGCTCGACGCGGCGACCCAGTTTCTGGCGGGCGTGTGGAGCGACAACGGCGCGCCGAACACCATGCCGATGGTCGTTCTGCCGCTGATCGCCTGCGGGGCGCTGACGCAAATGGTCCCGCCGCAGACGCGCGGCGCGATCGGGGCGGTGCTCGACAATCGCGGTCCGCTGCTGCAGACCGCCTTCGGCTTCGCGCTGCTCTATGCGATCATCGTCATGGCGCCGTCGGCCTCGGCGCCGTTCATCTATTTCCAGTTCTAGGGAAGGCGCGATTGACCCCCCCGCCGCAACGACCCGCCTCGACGACCAGCCCGTGGAGCTGGGCGCGCGTCATCTACGCGGTTTTCGCGCTGACCGCGTTCTGCTTTCCCGGCGGGATGGTTGACTGGCTCGACGAACGCAACGCCAGCGGCTGGCTCGCGGCGCCGCTAGCCCTCGCGCGCGGCGTCGACGCCGCCTCGGCGGCGGTCGGCGCGAAGAGGGTCGGGGAGGGGCTGCGCAAGTGGTTCGCGCAAGCGGTGGGCGAGTCGGACACGTAAGGGGCGGCGTTGCGGGGCCGAGCGAAATTCACTCCGCGCCGCGACGAGGGGACGCCAGTGAATTGAATTGGTCGACCAAGGCCGCGCGGAAGGCGGCGAGCGCTTGCTTGTCGCCCGACAGGTGTTGCTGGAGATAATAGCGAAACAGCCCGTCGAACACGAGGTACACGCCAAGAGGGCTTGCAGCTTCAATGTCGAGGCGCCGCAGAAGCCGGGCCACGACATTGACGAGGGCCCGTTCGATCTCGTCGACGACGGGATGGAAAGCTTCGTCGAACAGGGCCTGCCCCCTGATGTCGTACCAAAGCCTGTGCGTATTCGCGTGAATCGCCACGGCGGCGACCAAGGCATCGACAAACCCGGCGACGACGGCGTCGGCGGGAGTTTCCGGCGCCATCGCCGCGTCGAGCATGGCGATGAAGGTCTCTTTGTAGAGCCGCACGCAATAGGAGATCAGATCGATCTTGTCTTCGAAGTAATAGTGCAGGATGCCAAGCGAAACGCCCGACTGACTCGCGATGTCGCGCAGACTGGTGCGGGCGTAACCGAGGCTGCCGAGCGTCGCGATCGCATGTCCGGCCAGTTCGCGCTTTTTGTCGGCGCGCTTGCTCGATCGTTTCGCCGCTTCGTCGCGCAGCTTCGCGAGTTTGATCGCCTTGCCCAACCGACTCGCTCATGAAATTGGAAATTGGCGGCGCTGCGACGGCATCTATCCCAACAGCGCGTTCAGGAAGATTCGAGGCATTTGCGACCAGCTCGGCCGATACTCGAAATACGTCAGCAATCGGCCGATAACATGCTGCTTGCGATTTGTCACGAACCAGGGCGGCCGCGGCAGCAAGGTCATCTCGCCGCTGAGAAGGTTGCGCGGATAGGGCGTGAACGGCGCCTCCACCACCGTGCGCTCGGGCTTGTCGAACATGAACGTGTTGTGGACCGCGCCAATCCCGCTCTGCACGTCGTCCAGCGTGTGTCCGGGAAAGGCGCCCCAGGGCGTCTGGACGAGCAGGAAACCGAGACCCGCCCATGCGTTGACGGCGATGCAGCCATAGCGCAGTTCGGCGATGATCTCCTCGAACTTCCGGCGGCCGATCTTTCCTATCGTAGAGGGATGGATGAGAATATTGGCGCCCAGCGTTCCGCGCAGCCGCTCGTTGGCGTAGCCGATCGCCTTCCTCAGAAAGGCCTCGGAATCGAGTTCGTCGATGCGGCGGACGCTCATCGCCGGCGCGAACACTTCGTTGGTCTCGAACCAGGCGTCATCGCCGTTCGCGAGCGGCGTGACCAGGCAGGCCGGCGCTTGATCCCGCACAAAATTCGTCGCGCCGAGGCTATGGCTTGCGAAATCGGCCATGCGCTTCTGCGCGCCGGGGTAATAGGCCGCTCGCGGCGGCGCGGCCTTGAGGGTCTGCGCGACCTTTTGCAGCAACGGGGCGGTCCCCTGCCAGCTTTCCGATACGACCAGCATCTGGCAGGCGATGCAGTTGAAACCTGAATTATGCAGTTTCTGCGTTGCGATCTGTTCGGCCTGAAAGGAAAGATCGGCGTCCGACCAGGGGCCGGGAACCACGATCGTCGGGCAAACCGCGCCGAGCTCCGAGGTGATCCGTCTGTTGTTTCGCGGCGCGCCCGCCCGCTTGTTGCGGCGTCCCTCCTCGCCGGGCCCCCACACGATGATATCGTGCGACGCCTCCGCCCCTGTGATGTGGATCTCGTCAACGCCGGGATGATTGCACAAATACTCCCCGACATCGGCGCCGCCGCGCACGATCCGCAAGGCGCCGCGCGCGATCAACGGCTTCAAGGCGATTTGCAGGACATCGACGAGATAGTCGTTGACCGGGTTCATCTTCAGAATCGTGACCTGATGCTCGGCGAACAGCTTGTGGAAGCAGTCGAGCGGCGCGATGGCGGCGATATTGCCGGCGCCGAGCACGAGCGCGACCTTGCCTTGGCGAGCGGCCGCCGGGACGTCGTAAGCGCTGGCGGTATTGGCCGCCAGATTGTCCTTCGTCACCCCGGCCTGCATCCAAACTTCGGCCTTGACGCCGGAGAGAAGAAGGCGATCCCAAATCGAGTTGGGAACGACGGTCACGGCGATCCTGCCGTTGGCAAGCTCGCGAACCGGCAGGCGCCGCAAGAACGCTTTGTCCTCCATCTGCGACAAGGTCTGGATGAAGGCGTTGCAGCCGGACATCAGCGCGTAGGGGCCAGAAATCCATTCTTCGCCGGCGAGCGGCGAATCCGCGGGGATCTGCTTCTTGCGCGCCGCCGTCAGCGCCCAGCTTTCCGCGACCTTGAGCAGCTCGTCTTTTATCTCGGCCAGGATCGCCACGCGCTCCTGCGTGCTGGCGCGCGCCCAGGAGTCCTTGTGTTCTCTGAGCTCGGCGACCGCCTGATCCAGGTCGCCGAAAGCGAATTGCTCGGTCATCGCCGGCTGGGCCATGGTTTGACGTCCTCTATTTCAGTGAACCGCCGCGGGCGCCGGCCTGCCCCGGATCATGTCCGCCGCCTTCTCCGCGATCATGATCGTGGGCGCATTGGTGTTGCCGCCGATCAGCGTCGGAAAGATCGAGGCGTCGACGACGCGCAGGCCCTCGACGCCGCGCACCCGCAATTGCGGATCGACGACGGCCATTTCGTCGACGCCCATTTTGCAGGTGCCGACGGGATGATAGATCGTGTCCGCGCGCGAGCGGATTTGATCTTCCCACTCGGCGTCGCTCATGCCGTCCTTGGTGTGGAGTTCCTTGTGACGGAATTTGGCCATCGCCGGCGCTTCCAGTATCGCCCGCGTCATCTTCGCGCCCTTGATCAAGACCTGGAGATCCCCAGCGTTCGAGAGGTATCTGGGATCGATGCCCGGCGCCGCCATCGGGTCCGCGCTCTCCAGGAAAACCTCGCCGGTCGAGCGCGGCCGAAGCACGCAGACGTGACACGAGTAACCGTAGCCAAGGTATAGCTTGCGGACGTGGTCCTCGACGATCGAGACGACGAAATGAAGCTGGATGTCGGGCCTGGCGAGCGACCGGTCGGTCTTCAAGAATGCGCCGACTTCCGCGAAGGGCGAGGCGATCAGACCCGTCCCATCCTTGCGCCACTGCAGGATGTGCTTGACCAGGGCGACCGTTCCCGCCGCCCCGATGCCCAACATGTCGGTGTCCTTCGACTTGTAGGCCAAGATGAAATCGAGGTGGTCGCGCAGGTTCTGTCCGACGCCGGGAAGCTCGTGCGTGACGCCGATGCCGTGGCGCTGCAGGTCGTCTGGTCGTCCGACGCCTGACAATTGCAGGAGTTGCGGCGAGGCGAAGGCGCCTCCGCATAGGATGATTTCGCGTTTCGCCTCGACTCGCTTGTCGGCGCCCCCGACGCGATAGCGAACGCCCGTCGCCCGTTTGCCCTCGAATTCGATCTTCGTTGCGTGGGCTTTTGTCACGATCGTGAGGTTCGCCCTGCCGACATGGGGATGCAGATAGGCGGCCGCCGCAGAGCAACGTTCGCCGTTTCTCTCGCGGTTGTGGAACTGGGTCACCTGATAGAGACCGACGCCTTCCTGCTCCGGCCCGTTGAAGTCGTCGTTGGTGCGGAATTGCAGTTCGCTCGCCGCCTGGATGAAGGCGTGCGAAATGGGTCGGGGACTTCTTTGCTCCGAGACCTGGAGAGGGCCCGAGTCGCCATGCCATGAATCGGCGCCGCGCTCATTGGCCTCCGATCGTAGAAAATAGGGAAGAACGTCCTGGTACGACCAGCCCTCGCATCCCAGGTTGGCCCAGTCGTCGTAGTCGGAGCGGTGCCCGCGAACGTAGAGCATGGCGTTGATGGCGCTCGAACCGCCGAGCGCCTTGCCGCGCGGCTGATAGCCCCGGCGTCCTTTTAGTCCCGCTTGCGGGACGGTCTCGAAAGCCCAATTGTTGATTTTTGGCCGTCCGGGCAGCATGACGGCGATGCCGGCCGGGGCGCGCACCAGCACGCCGTCGCCTTGGCCGCCCGCTTCAAGAAGACAGACGGTAACGGCAGGATCTTCCGACAATCGCGACGCGAGCGTCGAGCCCGCGGATCCGCCGCCCACGATCACATAATCGAACTTCACGTGTTCCTCCCATCGCGCACTATTTTTTTGTGTTGCTTTTCTTCAGCGGCGCCGGCCCCGCCAAGGCTCGGCTAGCGCTCGAACGCCGTTCGGCTTGCGGCCTGTCCACTCCAAGAACCAAGGGCCGCGTCGAAGCTAATCGAAATTGGGCGTTTGTCCAGTACTTTTGTCCAGTTCGAGAAGCCGCCCGATCGTCCGCCCTTCAAGCTCGCTGTTCGGCGCCGCCACCCGCGGTCGCGGCGGACGCGAGCGAGCGGGGGCGGTGGCGAGATGATGAGGAGGCAATTGTCTCGCCCTGCTCGATGGCTGCGGTCGAGCGCTGGTA
>Ga0181524_10006149_pt1 | contig 10505 bp, 9 predicted proteins | sample PEATcosm2014_Bin_34_FD_119761 | JGI IMG/M metagenome (GOLD analysis project Ga0181524, IMG submission 119761) | Peatland microbial communities from MTU Mesocosm Facility, Houghton, MI, USA - PEATcosm2014_Bin05_60_metaG | ecosystem: Environmental > Terrestrial > Soil > Wetlands > Peat | place...
ATACTGGCGGTTTTGGCCTCCCCGCCGAATCACTTGCAGTTTAGAAAAGTAACCCATAACGGCCATATAATAGCTATATAGCTAGTTACTGTCAAGACCAATTTTTTCACACCTTCGGAGGGACATCCTGACAGTAGCCCGGCGCTTTAGCGCCGGGTGGGGCTTCCTCAAGACTCTCCGTCCCGAAGGGACGGTTGAAGCGCAACGGACCAGGAAACGTCCTGAAGAGCGCGGCTCCTTCAGCCGTTCCTTCGGAACGGGCGGAACACCAAACCGGCTCTCCCGGCGCTGAAGCGCCGGGCTATTATCGGGCAGTCCCTTCGGGACAATAAGTCTGGCCGATGATGGAACTCGATACTGTACACGGCGCCGGGTGGCAAAAGATCCGTGTAAGGCGTAGGGCGCAGCGTAGGAGCGTGGGGCGTGCTCCGACGCTCCGACGCTTATTTGCCCGGCTGCGGCTCGCTCGTGACCGGCGCTTCGGTCTGCATTAGCACAACGAACCAACTGGTCGCGTTCGGGGCGTTGCCCCCGAGCAAAAGCGTGTCCCCTTTGGGCAAGGGCTGGGTGCGTTGCAGAACGTGTTTCCGCCTCCCGAACAGGGAGGCCTCCACCGTCGTATTGCCCAGGTTCTTGACTTCAATGTCGCACTTGTCGCTCATGGACACCTTGACGGCGCCTCTGGGCGGGACCTCCAGCACTTTGCGGTTGATCACGAAATAGCTCGTCCACTTGAACGGAAGTTCCTGGAGCTTCTTCCGCACCTCCGGTGTCACCGGTTTGTGCGCGGGGTCCGAGGAATGGGTGTCGTTAGTCCCCCAGATCAAGAGCGCCTCCAGCCTGAGATTTGCCTCCGCCGCCCCGCCGGGCGACACAATTAACGCCAGCCCGCCAACGGCGACCGATAACCATGCCAGCCGGCACACTGAAATCGCTTGAAGTCTCATGGACTAATCCAGTGTATCCGCCTCCTCGCCACCGCCAAGTTCTTCCTCAGCGGGGTAAGACAGCCATACCAGCGTCGTTCGCGCGGCGAAGTCATGGTAAGTAAAGGCGCCCGAATCGGTCAGGGAAGTCTGCGTCTCCGGCCCCTGCTCCGACCGCCCTATCAGCAGCACGGCCGCCATTCCCGCAGCCATGGCGCCGGCGGGAACCAGCCACCGCCGCCAGGCCGCAAAAAGAGACCCCCGCCGGGGGTCCCCAACGCTCCTTGGTTCCCGCTCAATCTCGCGCCGAATCTTCGACCAGAAGAACTCGGGCGACTCCGGCAGCTTGACCCCCGCCTCGAAGCCGGCCAACACTGTCCTGGTCATCCTCAACTCCCCAAGCAGCGCCTGCGCCTCGGGGTCATTTGCCAACCGTTCTTCAAACTGCGCGGCCTCTTGCGCCGCCAACTCCCCGTCAAGGCACGCCTGGAGCCTCAATTGTGATTCGTAATCCATCATCTCAAACCTTCCTTCTTCAAGCCCGCCAGCAGCGCCGCCATTTTACGCCGGGCATAAAACAGCCTCGACATGACCGTGCCGATTGAGCAGCCCATCGTCCTGGCAATCTCTTTATATTCCATCTGTTCGAATTCATGGAGCACCAGCACCGTCCGATGCTCATAAGATAACTGGCCGAGGGCCTGGTTGATTCTTTGCCGCAATTCTGACCGTTCCAACCCCGCCGTCGGGTTCACTGTCACCACGGGCATCTGACGCTCGACGCCCCCGGACTCTTCATTGATTGCTTCAATGGATTCCATCCGCTGCCGCTTCTGCTTGCGCAAGTGGTCAAGGCACAAATTGATGACGATGCGCGTCATCCACGTCCCGAAACTCGACTCCCCCAGAAACTGCGGCAGCCGCTGCCAGCCCTTGACCCACGCCTCTTGTGAAAGATCAACCGCTTCTTCTTCGTTCCTCACCATGCTCAAGGCCCTGCCGTATATCTTGTCCCGATGCCGGCCCACCAACTCCTCAAACGCAACCATGTCCCCGCGCTGCGCGGCTCGCACCAGCGCCGGGTCATTTTCCGGCCCATATTCTTTTCCACTCATTCGACGGTCCCCGGTGGTGGCCTATTCACCCCGGTTAGAGTTTTCCCTTCGTGGTCGGGAGCTGGCCGGCCATCCGTGGATCGCGCTGGCAGGCGGCATCCACGGCCCGCCCAAACGCCTTGAACAGCGCCTCGACAATGTGGTGCGGCTCATCCCCGTACAGCAACTCCACGTGCAGGTTACATCGGCCTTCGTTGGCAAAAGCCTGGAAAAACTCGCGCGCCAGCCCGAACCGGAAGAAGGTGGACATATCCTGCCTCTTCTCCTCCCTGCTCACCGTCCGGTAGGCCAGTTCATTGAGACCGCGCCAGACCAGGCAGGGCCGCCCGCCAAAATCAACCACGCACCGCGCCAGGCATTCATCCATCGGCACGTATGCCTCCCCCGTGAACGGGTTGCGGGGGTCAAAACCCGTTCCGTACCGGCGCAGCCCCTCCTTGTCCCCAAGCGCCTCCACAAACGCCTGGCCCAAGGCCAATCCGCAATCCTCCACCGTGTGGTGCGCATCCACCTCCAAATCCCCGCGGCACCGCAGCTCCAGGTCCATTACCCCGTGCCTCGCAAAGAGCGTCAGCATGTGATCAAAAAACGCTATCCCCGTCCGCACCGCCGCCTTGCCGGTCCCGTCGATGTTCAACTTGACACGAATCCGTGTCTCTTTGGTCTCCCGTCGAATGACTGCCTGCCGCTTCTTCATGTCCCTCCATTAAACCAAAGCCGACACCCCCAAACCAAGCCTAATCCCTGTGCATTCTGCGCTCTACACTCTCCACTCTACCCGCTACACTCCCCCCCAGCGCCGGTTGATCATGCAAAACGGTCTGATCTTCAACATCCAGAAGTACTCGGTCCAGGACGGGCCGGGGATTCGCGCGACCGTGTTCCTGAAGGGCTGCCCCCTTCGTTGCGCCTGGTGCCACAACCCGGAAGGCATCTCACCCCGGCGCGAGATCGTCGTCCTGGAGAGCCGTTGTTTCGACTGCGGCCAATGCCGGTGCGCCTGCCCCTTCGGAGCATCCGTCCCGGGACCGAACGCCCTGCCGCCGCGCCACGAACGCTGCGCGTTCTGCGGCGCATGCGTGGCCGCTTGCCCAACCCAGGCCCGCCGGTGGGCTGGTGAGCAAATGACCGTCTTCCAGGTCCTCGATACCGTCTGGCAAGACCGCATCTTTTATGACGAATCCGGCGGCGGCGTCACCTTCTCCGGGGGCGAACCGCTCCTGCAATTCGAGTTCCTGCGCGCCTGCCTCCGGGCCTGCCGCGCGCGCGGCCTCCACACCGCCGTGGACACCTGCGGCCTGGCCCCCCCCGAGCACCTGCTGGCCGTCGCCCCTCTGGCCGACCTCTTCCTCTATGACCTCAAGTTGATGGACCCCGCCAGGCACCAGCAGCACACCGGCGCCCCTAACGGCCTCATCCTCGAGAACCTGCGCGCCCTCGGCCGGGTCCACCGCCAAATCTGGGTCCGTATCCCGCTTGTCCCAGGCATCAATGACGATGCGCCGGCTCTGCAAGCCATCGCCCGTTTCGCCGCCGCCATCCCCGCCGTGCGGCAGGTCAACCTCCTGCCCTTCCACCGAACCGGCCTGCCAAAACTCGCGCGCCTGGGCCAGCCCAACCCTTTGGCTGGAGTCCAGCCCCCTTCCCCAGAGGCCATGGCCGCCACCCTCGCCATCTTCCAGGACCTCGGCCTGGAGACCAAAATTGGAGGATGATTGTGCCCCGTGTGGTCGGCGGCGTGGCCGGCTTTTATCTGGTCCACTTCGCAGTAACCGGCTTTGGGCGTTTTCCCAGCGGCTGGGCCTTTCCGGCCCTGTCGGTGCCGGGCATCCTCTTTCTGCTCTCTTGGTTTTGGAGGCGCCGCACCGGTTGTTCGATCACGTGGACTCCCGGGGTGCTGGGTTCGGCGTCCGCAACCTTGTTCGGCGGCAACTTTGAGCAGGCCGAACTCAGGCTTGCAAAGGCAGAAAAAGCGGGTTAGATGTTCCGGCGACGCTATGAACAAAAAAGCGGCAATTTTGCGATGGGCAGCCTTTGTCCCAAATGGGGCGCTTAGAATCCTGAAAACAGAAGTGGCGCAAGAATCGATACTATAAGCTACTCAGTGCCGTCGAATCATCCAGCTTTAGAACGTCTCGATATGCTCTCACGGGGCAGTGGACTCCTTCGCGTCGATCGCCAAAGAAGGAGCGCCGATCAGATTGAGGTGCTGGAAAAGCATCCTTGGCGCACGCGCCTTCATTCCGCGTTGCGTGAGGCCGGGGAGTTTGGCGCGGATTGGGTTTATTTTCGCCTTTCTGTTGGTGCAGGTGCCCCACGTCCAGAGATTTTTATCTATGACTGGCAGGATGACTGCCTGGCGGAAAAAGGCCAACGGCCACCGCTCACCACGCTGTACCATCGGCTTTGGATTTACGGGCGCGTTCCGCTGGCCGTGATTTTAAGACCGACTAAAGCCGATATTTACAATTTGCTGCCCCCCCCAGATTTCGATGACGACGGTCTCCCGAGGGAGCCGCAGCAAATCGAATCCTTGAGTCTTGCCCCCGCAGATTCCATCGCCTTAGCTGGCGCGGCCACCAAGGGCATAGCCGCCGTGAATCAGCCTGCCTGGAAACGTTTCTCGGCTCGGCAGTTTGACAGCGGAGCGTTCTGGGAGGCGGAGGAGAATCAGAATCTTGCGACAGGGGCCAACTCTCTTGACTCTCTGGTGTCAGAAATGCGACAGGTCCGGCGCTCCCTGGAGAAACACACACAACTGGATGCCACCGTGCAGAAAAAGAACTGGTTCGTACGCAGGTTGATAATCATCACGCTGATGGTTCGCTTTCTGGAAGATCGCAGAATCCTCCCTGCGGGTTATTTTAAAGACCAGGAATATCCAGGCACCGAAACTTTCACATCGCTCCTGGGCCATCCGCGCGCACTTTTGAGCGCCATCAGGAGATTGGAGCAAGATTTCAACGGCGATGTATTCCACGTTGATCCCCTTCTGAGCGACATCCTCGACTCAGTTGACGGCGACGCCCTTACGCCCATCGCACATTTCGCTATGGGGGATATGGAAGGGCTCCAGCGGCATTTCTGGGAGCGCTATTCATTCTGCTATCTTCCTGTGGAGGTTATCAGCTATATCTACGAGGACTTCCTCGACGGGAGAAGTCAGGCGTACTTCACTCCGCATCATCTGGTGGATCTGCTCCTCGACGAGGCCATGCCCGAAAAAGATGTTCTCGCTGCCCTCGAGAGTTGCGATCCACGGCAGCCATCCTCCCCTGCGGCCTACCCCATTCTCGACCCGGCGTGTGGTTCAGGGGTCTTTCTCGTCGGAGCTTGGCGCAGGCTAGTGGATGCGTTCTCTTTGGTACAGGACAACCCGACTCCTAAGTCCCTAAAGAAGCTCATGACCGATAATCTGTTTGGCGCGGATATTGAGGAGGAGTCGGTGGAGTTAACCATCTTTAGTTTGTGTGTTGCCCTGTGTGGCGAGTTCCCGCGTCCTCCTGATGATCCTTCTTATGTTTTCAATCAGTTGAAGGAACTGAAGTTCCCCGAGCTAAAACGCGCCAACATTCTAGGAGTGGATTTTTTTCAGTGTCGAAAGTCCTTCCTGAAGTGTAACCCAAGGTTTCGGCTGGTAATCGGAAATCCGCCCTTTGACTCGCGACTCAAAACAGTGATTCAAAGGGAGTTTGACGCGCAACGGGCAGATGAAGACGGAAAGGAATGGTCGCCGGTGCCTGATAAACAAATTAGTTACCTGTTTTTACGAGGAGCCATGCCGCTTCTCTCGGATAGCGGCACGGCATGTTTGGTCCAGCCTGCCGGTTTGCTCTATAACGAAAAGCCCGCTGAGTTCCGGCGGCAGTTATTTTCCACCTGGCATGTTTCCCAGGTGCTTGACTTCGCGTCCATCTCCGGACTCTTCACCGCACGCAAGAAAATCAACACAAACGAAGCAGGATCAAGAGTTGGTATTAAGACGGTTGCGATTTGTATCCGTCGCGATCCGCCGAACGAAGCAAAAGCAGTTCTGCACGCCACATTCCGCCGAACGTCTCTGCTAAGCCAGCGTCAAGTGTTTGAAATTGATCCACAGGATCTCCATTGGATTCCTCGTCGTGTCGCCGTTACTGAACCGCGGGTATGGAAGGCGAGCCTGTTGGGTGGGGGCCGTTTATTGGAAACCTACAAGAGCTTCTCCGAATGGGACACTCTTGGAAACTACATTAAGAAAATGAAGGCGGATCGGCAATGGATCAGCAGCTTGGGCTTTACTGAGGCTGACACTCAGTCGTACGCTCCTTCCAAGGCCACCGAATCGAAGAAGCGCTACACGCCTAAGCACAAGCCTGAGCGAGCTAAGTGGGACCTGCTAGATACGGATGCATTGAGCGACAAGGGGATTGAACTCGGAGGAATTAAAGAATGCGGGATCAAGTGGTATCTATGGCCCCGTGACGACCGGTTGTTCAAGCCCCCACACATTCTCATCAAGGAGCACCCAAGTTTGCCGATCGTTCTAAGAAAAACAGGCGACAAACTGCTTTTTCGCGATAAGGTCATCGGCATAGCTGCGCCTGCTCATGACCTCTCAAGACTTGAGAGCATCTGCGACTTTCTGAAAACGAATCGAGATTCTGTTCAATTCTTTGCGGCATTTGGACCACAGTATTTGATAGGCCGTCAAGCCGCGTTGCTGAAGCTGAACATCATGGATCTTCCGTACCGAGAGGGTGGTGAGATTGTTTTTCGTGGTGTCCAGAAATACCTTCGCGATGACGTGATTAATTTCATGATCCCATTGGTCAAGGATACGCGCGCGGTGCGTCGGGAACTCGCGGCGCATGCAAAAGGGATCCACGTGAAAAGTTACGCAAGAGTGTTTGCCGAGCTGATGCAGAGCGTGTACCCCGATTTTCGTTTTGCAGGTGCATACGATCTCGATACAGGCTGGTGCATCGCCTTTCACAAGGGGTACGATCCAGCTCCAGGCTTTGGCGACACTGAAGCCTTGCGAAAGCACATTGACGCGCTGCTCAGCCGAGAAACCGGACGCGCTTTGCGAACCTGGCGGATTGTTCGCCATTTTTCCGGGAAGGATCTGTTCATAATCAAGCCCAAACCTAGGCGCTACTGGCTTAAGTCCGCCGCTGTTACAGACGCAGACCAGGTTTTTGCATGGGTGATGAAACGCATCGCACGTGGAAGTGACGAGGAGGTCCGCGGGGCAGCACGAATCTAACCTTCCAAGACATGCCCATTTCCGAAGACGATTCTCCCGATGACACCTGCTCTGGTGCGGCCGCAGGAGGCTTTCAGGACTTGGACCAAATTCAGGATCGGATTGAAGCGTTTCTTCGGGAAAGCTTGCCGCTCTGTGTGATGTATTTGCCCGGTATCGCGGACGGTTCGATTAAAATAAGATCTGAGAAGGAGTTGGCGGTCAGCGTCTGCAAACGCCTCAAAGCAGTTGCCGATGATAGGGCGACGCTTTTCACATTTTTCAATGAAGACCCTGACGTTCGCGAGAAGGGGCGAACGGACGATATGTCCGTCCTTCCATCGGTGGGAATGGCCTATCTCAAGGTCGGAGCACACTACTACGACTGCGAGGAGCAACTTTACATAATCGAGGCCAAGCGGCTGCCCACTCCGTCGCGTGCCGGTCAAGGGGATCGAAGCCGTGAGTATGTTGTCAGCGATTGGGACTGCCGCAATTCTCCGAAGAAGCGACGGAGGGGCGGAATCGAGCGCTTTAAGGAAGGGCTTCATGGCCAGGTCTTTGTCCGCTCAGCCATGGTCGGATTTATCCAGAGAGAAGCACCGGATTTCTGGTTGGCGAAAGTGAATTCGTGGATTGACGAGCTTATTGCCAACCCGATTCCATGCCACACGGCTCGTTGGAACGAGGATGACCTCCTGTTCCCGGTGGTAGGTCGATCTGCCGGTAGTCGTCTATCAGAGTTCCGATCAAAGCATCTCCGATCTGGTGGTGCAGACCACATGACACTTCGTCACTACTGGCTTATGCTGAGGTAACCCAAAAGAGAGCCGTCCCATAAGGTGGTCGCTCAGGTTCCTCCTCCGGGTCGTCTGAGTTCGAACATGCTCCGCCTAAGGCCAAGCGGCCATCGACCGTAACGCTCCGTCAGTCTTGGCGTCGGATTGGGCCGGCACCAACTCGATTCTGATCTTGCGGCCCAGGAGCCTCGCCGCCTAGCCCAGAGTACTCAGGGTGACCGATGGGTTGGATGCATCCAGCAACCTGTCCACCGCCGCTCGGCTCGTTTTCATCTGTGCCGCCATTTCCGCCTTGGTGAGTTGCTTCTTACGGATTTGAAACCACCAGGCGCAGGAAGCGGGGCGTGGTGCCAAGGGGCGTGGCGTCGCGCACGACGAGTCGGGTTGCCGTGTCCTCAAGAGTAACGGTGCTTCCTGTGCTGGACGCCCAAGTACGCAGGTCGCTTGAGACCTCGACGACATACGTGATGTCGGGTGCTTGCGCCGCCCGGTTGACGGTCAGGGTGGCGTAGCTCTCGCCCAGCTCTGTTTCGATGCTCTCGGCCGGCAATTCCCCGGGCTGGACTGGGGTGAAGGGGTCAAGCCCGAGCGCATACTTGATTAGGTTCGCCAGGCCGTCACCGGCTGGGGCGGCCCCATCGGCGCCGGCGCCGACGTTTGAGGGGTTCCCGAAATGGGCGTCGCGCCAGGCCTGCAGGGGGGTCAAGGTCGCCCTATCCAGCAGGCCGAACACGCCCACCCCGGCGGTCGTGCCGACATACACACGGGCGCTGGCAATGGTCGGCACGATGAACTTGTTGCCGGTCCCGAAATGGTCCCGACCGTCCGGCGCCTGGTTGCTGTTGTAGAACTCGGTGGCAAGATTGGTGGCTGCGTAGGCGTGCAGCGCGGCCGGGTCGGTGTTCTCTGCCGCCCATACAATGCCGTTGGCGGCGCCGTTGGCCGAAACACTGGGCGTTGCGCCGGGGTAGATGAACGCGCCGGGGGTTCTTGACGACGCGGCTCCCAACCGCGCGTTTTGGAAGGGGAACGCCCTTATCGGCTGGCCCACCGCGCCGTAATAGAGCGTGCCGTTGAAGTAAGCCGGCATGGACCACACGCCCCCGGGCAGGGCGTTGCCCAGTTCCTGGTAGAGGGCGTCGTTATTGGCCGCGCTGAATTTGCCCATGTTCTCGCGGTCCGCGAGGTAGATGTTCTGGTCTTTCCCGGCGCCGACGGCCAGGTGGCGGGTATTGCCCTGGGCGTCCACCATGTCCGGCAGGACAAGCGCGCCCCCGGAACCGAGGTCCAGGTCGTGGGCGTTTTCGTAAGCGTTGGTGTAGCCGGCGAAATAGTCCGCCACGGCGAGTTGGTTGCTCGCGGTGGAGAGCTTGATGAAGGCGTTGCCGAAGTCGCCCCGGCTGGGCAAGCCGTTGGCATCGAGCGTGGCGTCAAAGGTCCCGTTAGCGGCCAGGAAGTAGATGTTGCCTTGGGCATCGGTCGCCACGAAGAGCACGTTCCGCGCGCCTCTTCCGGGTATCGAAACCCCGGCCGCGTAGAGCGGTTGCGCGTCCACCTTGCCGTCGGCCGGCAGGACCCAGAGCTTGCCAAAGTGGTTCGTATTGACATTGGCGGGACTGAGAATCTCTTCGTGCAGGGCCTGTCCGGTGCGGGCGTTGTCGTTGTGGCAAGTGAGCACGTCCGTGCTCTGCCCCAGGGCTGACGCACCGCACAGGCAGAGCATAAGCCCGTGAAGAAAAGACACGCCGGGCGGGGAGGCGGCGGCACGACGATGCTCAGGATGACTAACTCCGATCATTAGCACAAAATACGGTGTCCACGCCAGGTGTCAAACAGCCGGAGGAGGATCCTAGCCCGGATCGGGACAGTCTTGGCGCTCGGGCAGGACCCAAAAGCGGCTGTTGTTGACGAGCAGCCCAAGGCGGTGGCAACGCTGGCGTGGGCTCCAGCCAATCCACCGCTCGCGAGCTTCGACGTGCAGCGCCGGAGCACTCATCCAGTCGTTCCTCATTCCCACCTCTCTTCTTTGTGAGCGCGTCCTCCCAGGTGAATCAGCCGCGCTTACGGCGGACCGAGCGCCTGGACGCGGTAGAATCGCGCGTGGGTTCCGCTGATGGTCGAGTCGGTGAACTCCAGGCTGTCGCGGGAGGCCGTCAGCACGCCACCAACACTCACCCAGGAGGTGTTCACCAGCCCCTCAGTGTACGACACCTGGTAGCGCCATCCAGGAACTGCGCTCCACGTCAGGAGCGGCTGGCCGCCAACCAGCGTGATGTCCAACTCCGGCGGGGGCACTTCCTTGACGATGACCGTGAACGTGTTGGTGGCGGCCAGGTGCAGGTTGAGCAGGTCGTAGGGGTTGGAGTTGGTGACGACGGTCGTAACCAGGTTGGTGCCCGGGCTTTGGTTCTGCTGCGGAGTCCAGGTGATGATGCCGTTG
>Ga0181524_10006150_pt1 | contig 10504 bp, 8 predicted proteins | sample PEATcosm2014_Bin_34_FD_119761 | JGI IMG/M metagenome (GOLD analysis project Ga0181524, IMG submission 119761) | Peatland microbial communities from MTU Mesocosm Facility, Houghton, MI, USA - PEATcosm2014_Bin05_60_metaG | ecosystem: Environmental > Terrestrial > Soil > Wetlands > Peat | place...
AAATCGAAGAGGCTTTCCGCGACTTGAAAGGATAACTCTTGTCATGTTGATTCTACTGGTTTCGATCCGCGTGAAAAGCGAATCGCTCGATGCGTTTTTGCAGGCCACCATCGAAAACGCCACCAACAGCCGGCGCGAGCCGGGCGTGGCGCGCTTCGATGTCATGCAGCAGACCGACGACCCCACCCGTTTCCTTTTGTACGAGGTCTACCGCGACGCCGCCGCGCAGGCGGCCCACAAGGAAACGCCCCACTACAACGCCTGGGCGGCCAAAACGGCGGACATGTTCGCGGAGCCGCGCACGCGCCAGATCTACCAGAACGTCGATCCGCCGGACAGCGGCTGGTAGGTAGAGATGTCTTTCGAATTCGCCACCGCCCAGCGCATTGTCTTTGGAGAAGGCGCGCTGCGCGAAGTGCCGGCCGCGGCGGCGAGCCTGGGGCGCCGCGCGCTGCTGGTCACGGGGGCGACGCCCGATCGTGCTCAGCCCCTCATCGACGCTCTGAGCGCCAAAGGTGTAACGACGGTGCCGTACGCGGTTAGGGGAGGCGAGCCGAGCATCGATGCCGTGCGGCAAGCTACCGCCTTGGCGCGCGGCGAGGGTTGCGAGCTTGTGATCGCCATGGGCGGGGGCAGCGCCATCGACGCCGCTAAAGCTGTGGCCGCGCTGCTGGCCAATCCCGGCGACCCGCTGGATTACCTGGAAGTGATCGGCCAGGGCCGGCCGCTGGCGAACGCTTCGGCGCCTTTCATCGCCATCCCGACTACGGCCGGGACCGGTTCGGAAGTGACGCGGAACGCGGTGCTGGCCTCGCCGGAACAACGCGTGAAAGCCAGTCTGCGCTCGGCCGGAATGTTGGCGCGGCTGGCGGTGGTGGACCCCGCGCTGACGCATTCCCTGCCCCGCCCGGCGACGGCGTCGAGCGGCCTGGACGCGATCACGCAATTGATCGAGCCGTACGTTTCGGTGCGGGCCAACCCGATGACCGATCTTTATTGCGTCGGGGGGCTGAAGAGCGCGCGCACGGCGCTGGAGCGGGCGTGGCGGAACGGGGCCGACACGGAGGCGCGCGCGGCCATGTCGTGGGCCAGTTTGTTGGGCGGCCTGGCACTGGCGAACGCGGGGCTGGGCGCGGTGCACGGGTTGGCCGCGCCCCTGGGCGGTATGTTCGACGCGCCCCACGGGGCGGTGTGCGCCGCACTGCTGCCGCACGCGACCGCGGTGAATGTGCGGGCGCTGCGGGAGCGCAATCCGGCTGGCACGGCGCTGGCGCGGTACGCCGAAATCGCCCGCCTGCTCACGGACAATCCCCAGGCGGAGGCGGAAGACGCCGCAGTTTGGCTGGCCGGCCTCGGCCGGCGGGTCGAAATCCAGCCGCTCGGAAGCTACGGTGTCCGTGCCGGCGATTTTCCCACCGTGGCCGCGCAGGCGGCCAAGGCGAACAGTATGAAATCGAACCCCACGGTTTTGAGCGACTCCGAGTTACAGGAGATTCTGGAGCTGGCGGTGTAATAGCGCGTGGCGGAAGTGGCCCGGTGGGGGCGGTTGCAGGCGAAAACGCCTACTCCACGGCGCGAGCGCCGAGTTCTCCCGATGGATTGTCGCGCTGGGTGCGCCATGCGCCGGGAGGATTCCCGGCGTGGCAGACTGAGAGTCCGCTCCACGGCGACATGCCGCAAAAGTGCCTGCGCCACGAGAGTGATTCGTAACCTTTTCCGCTTCGCGCAGTATAACGGTCGATGGCCGCCCTACTGCAGGATTTCCGGTATTCTCTGCGCACTCTTCGCAAGTCGCCCGTTTTTCTGGCCGTAGCCGGGCTTTCGCTCGCTCTGGGCATCGGCGCCAACACCGCCATCTTCACTCTCATCAACCAGCTCATTCTGCAGCCGCTTCCGGTGAAAGATCCGGAGCAACTCGTGATGCTGGCCGGGCGCGGCAAACATTACGGCGGCAACAACGGGCGCGATCGAATCTCCTACCCGATGTATCGGGAAATCCGCGACAGCAACCAGGTCTTCAGCGGCATGTTCTGCACCTACCCGTGGATAGTGAGTGCGTCGTTCCAGGGCCGCACGGAGCTGATCGGGGCCGATTTTGTTTCCGGCAACTACTTCCCGGTTCTCGGCATCGGTGCTGCCATCGGCCGCGTGTTCACCGCTTCCGACGATCTGATTCAGGGCGGCCATCCGCTGGCCGTGCTCAGTTACGGCTATTGGCGGGCGCGTTTCGGCGCGGACCGCGGCATCGTCGGAAAACAGATCGTGATCAATGGCCGGGCACTGACGATCATCGGTGTGAGCCCGACCGGATTCGACGGAGTGGAGCCCGGCCGCGCTCCGCAGATTCGCATTCCGATGACCATGAAAGACGACCTGCCGCGTGGGGATTTCGCCCGCTTGAACAACGACCGCTTCCGCTGGGTGGAAGTCTTCGGCCGCCTCAAGCCTGGCATAACGATGGAAAAGGCGCAAGCCGGGCTGCAGCCTCTGTTCCACCAGATCCTGAACCGCGAAGTGACCGAGAAGCCCTTCGCCAAGGCGTCGCCGATCGTCAAGCAGGGGTTTCTAAGGATGTGGATGGAGGTGATGCCCGGGTCGAAGGGCCGCTCCGACCTGCGCAGGACGTACGCGAAGCCGCTTTTTGCGTTGATGGGCATCGTCGGCCTGGTGCTGCTGATCGCCTGTTCGAATCTGGCCAACCTGCTGATCGCGCGAGCCTCGGCGCGGCAGAAGGAGATTGCCGTTCGCCTGGCGCTCGGTGCGGGCCGCGGCAGGCTCGTCCGCCAACTCCTGGTGGAAAGCCTCGTGCTCGCCGCAATTGGCGGGTCTCTGGGTGTCGGCCTGGCAGTTCTGGTCGACCAGGCGTTGATCGGCTTTCTACCCTCCGGCCACACCCCGCTCTCGCTTACCGCAACGCCGGATTGGACTGTCCTCTGCTTCACCTTCGCCATCTCGCTCGTGGCCGGCGCCGCTTTCGGGTTGGTTCCGGCGCTCCAATCCACGCGGCCGAAACTGGCGAATACGTTGAAAGACCAGGCGGGCGCAGTCATCCACGGCGGCACCGCCGGCTTGCGCAAGGGTCTCGTGGCAGCGCAGGTTTCGCTCTCGTTGCTGCTGCTGGTCGGGGCCGGCCTGTTCCTGCAGAGTTTGCGCAACCTGAAGACCCTGAATCCCGGTTTCGAGGTCAAGAATCTGGTCGCTTTCGACGTCGACCCCACCTTGAGCCGCTATGACCCCAAGTGGACCGCGGATTACTATCGCCGCCTGCGCGAACGGTTGAGCGCGCTCCCCGGCGTGGAATCTCACACTGTGGCGGAGGTCGCGCTGCTCGAAAACGACGAGTGGGACAACTGGGTCACCATCGAAGGGTACTCGACCAAGCCGGATGAGCGCCCCGATCCGCACATGCAGTATTGCAGCCCGGGGTTATTCAAGACGCTGAAGATTCCGGTGCTGCTGGGCCGCGACTTCAACGACCGGGACGCCGGCGGCGCGCCCAAAGTGGGAATCGTGAACCAGAAATTCGTCAAGCGATATTTTGGAGAGGCCAATCCGCTCGGCCGCCACATCGGCTTCGGCATCGACCCGGGGACCAAGACGGATATCGAGATCGTGGGCGTGGCGGGAGACACGAAATACGAAAGCATGCGCGACGAAATCCCCTACGAACTGTACATTCCCGATACCCAGAAAGGGTTTGCGGACGGGGAAACGGTTTACGTGCGCACTCGGGGCGACCCAACCCGCCTGTTCCACACCCTGCACGCGGCAGCGGTGGGAGTGGATGCCAGCGTGCCAGTACACGACATGCGCACGCTGGACGGCCAAATGGAGATCTCGCTGCTCACCGAGCGGCTGCTGGCCACGCTTTCGAGCGTCTTCGGATGTCTCGCCACGCTACTGGCCGCCCTCGGCCTCTACGGCGTGATGGCTTTCATGGTGGCGCGCCGCACGCGCGAGATCGGCATTCGAATGGCGCTGGGCGCGGGAAAAGGCTCGGTGATGTGGATGGTTCTCGGCGAAACCCTGACGCTGGCCGCCATCGGCGTGGCCATCGGTCTTGCCGGCGCCTACGCCGTAACCCGCCTGATTCAAGCGCAGTTATTCGGGGTTGAGCCCACCGACCTGCTCACGCTGGCCGCCGCATCGCTGGGGATCGCCGCCGTGACCGCCCTGGCGGGCTACCTCCCGGCCCGGCGAGCCACGGCAATCGATCCGATGCGCGCCTTGCGCTGGGAGTAGGCGCAAGACAATGGTTTGCGGGGCAGGCGATTCGCTTGCCATTCACAGGCTAAAGCCTGCGCCACTTATTATTGGTAGTGTGTCAGCCATGGTGGCACTGTGCGAAATGCAGAAGGCGATTCGCTTGCCCCCAACCAGGCTGGGGCACAGTGACAGCAGCGATCAGCGATCAGGCGTTTTGGCGGGTGCGATCACGTCCGGCAATTGCGATTGGCGGACAACCTGGCCGCTCAGACCCTCCTCGATCATCACTCCGTTGTTCTCCAGAGTTTGTCCGAGCACCTGGTCGAGCGAAACGCGGGCGTGAGCGTAGTCGGCTAGCGCCGTGACTTCGGTAATTTCGGCCGCGGCCAGGGCCCGCTGGTCGATGATGAGATTGCTGAAGGTGGAGGTGCCGAAGGTGAACTTTTCGCGTTCGTAAGCGAGGAGTTGCTCCTGAAGCTGGCGGGTGTTGACGGCGGTATTGTAGCGCGCCCGCGCCTGGCGGAGCGCGGTGATCTGGTTGGAGACATTGACCGCGATGGCGTTGTTGTCTTTCTGACTGGTGAGCTGCGATTGCTGCACCTGCAGTTGCTCGAAGCCGTAATCGCCCTGGGCCACGCGGTTATGAATGGGCAGGCTGGAGAGCGACACGCCGGCGGCTTCGGTGGGAAAATCGCGGCGGGCGATCTGTCCCAGTGCCGTTCCATAGCCGCCGGAAAAAGACGCGGGTGCGTAGCCGGCCGAGGGCACCAAGGTGCCGGCCACGCCGCGGTTCAGGAAGTAGCCGAACGCCAGCATGGTGGGCAGGAGGCCGTTGGTGGTGCCGATGGCATTGATGGCCGCGTTTTCGTCGACGATTTTGGCCAGCGCCACATCCGGCCGGTCGCGCATGGCGCCGGAGACGAGCTTCGAGAGAGCCGGCAAATCGTCCCGATCGGGAACCACGATGCGATCCAAGGGAACGATGGATGCGGTTTCGACATCGGGCTCTTCCCTCCGCAGCAGCAATTGCTTGAGCGCGCTCTCCCGCTGCTGGACGGCGATGCGCGCCAGCAGCAGATCCTGGCGGCGGCTGGCGGCTTCGGCTGCGGCGCGGGGCTCTTCCACCCTAGGGAGGGCCCCGGCCGCGATTTCCTTTTGGGTATCCTGGTAGAACTTCTGGGTGGCGTCGGCGGCACGCTGGCGGGCGGCGAGCTCGGCGCCGGCGGTGGCCACATCCCAATAGGCGTTGAGCACGCTCGCCACCAGGTTCAGGAGCTCGGCGCGAAACGCCTGGCGGGCCGCGGCCCTGCCGTTTTCGGCGATGCGGATGTTGTGCAGGTTGAAGGCCCGGCCGCCGTTCTGAAACAGCGGCTGGTAAAACAGCAGCCGCATATAGGGCGCCACCACCGGATTGACCAGGTCGCCGGGCGAGTTTTCCTTCTGATTGTATTCGTAACTGTTAATCCGCATCGCCCCGCCGGTATCAAATGCCTGCTGCAGTTGGGTGGTATAAACGCGTTCCGTATCGACCAGCGCCGAAGTCTGGCTCAAAGCCTGGTTGACCAAGGGCGTCGTATAGTGGGCAAAGGTGCTGGTGTTGGTGAAGGAAGGATCGAAATTCGCCACCGTGCTGCCAATCTGCTGGATGCTGGCGCCGCCCGAGCCGGTGCCTCCCACCGATCCGGCGCTGCCGCCGCCGGTATTCACGGCGCCCGTGGACGTGGAACCCAGCACGCCCACGCCGGGGTCCACCGGATTTACGGAGCTGGCGCCGCCCGAAACGCCGCGCGGGGTTCCGCCGGCCTGCATGCGCTGAACCTGCCACTCGGCGCTGGGAATGTTGTAGCGCTGCACTTCCAGGTTGAGGTTGTTCTCGATAGCCAGAGCAATGGCGTCCTGAACGGTCAGATAGAGAGAGCCGGCGTGGAGCAGCCGATGAATTCGGCTGGAGTTGGCCAAGTTGACGGGCGGGACCGAGGTTCCGAGGTAGGAGCGAAGGCCGATCGGCGCCTGGGGCTTTTCGACCAGCGGCATTTGCTGCGCGGTGAGCGGGGCGATGGCAACGGACAAGGCACAGAGCCAAATGATGCACGCGCGGCCGAAGTCGCGTGGTTTGTGGGGCGGGCAATTGTGCCCGCAGACGGCCTTCTGGCCGGCTGGACCCGCTGGAAAGCGGGTCCGCAGGCTGAAAGCCTGCCCCACGAGTCTTGGATCGGTCGATTGAGGAGTTCCGGACATGTGCTACCTCCTGTCTCCCGGAAGGTTGCCCGGCAGCACGGATTGGCGCTCCACGTGTCCGGAATAGGCCTCGTCGATTTTGATGTGGTTCACGTCGAGGGTGCGGCCGAGGGCGACGTCGAGATCGATTCTGGCGTGCGAGTACGCGGCCACCGCCTGGAGTTCGGCGCTCTGGTCGTTGGCCAGGTCCTGCTGGGCCTGGATGACGGTAGTGACATCGGCGCCGGTGGCGCCGTATTCAAACCGCTTCTGCTCCGCGTCCAGGCTCTGCTCGGCGAGCACGCGCGTGTTCACCGCGGTCTCGTAACGCAGGCGGGCCTGCTGCAGACCCACCACGGCGTTCTTCACTTCCACGCGGATCTGGTTGATGGTTCGCTGCAACTGCAGTTCCTGCTGGCGAAGCTTCAACTGATCCATAGCGTAATCGGCCTGGGCCCCGCGATTTCGCAGCGGGATATTGACGGAGAAGCCGGCCGAGTAATTGGGAAAATTGCGGCGGAACTCCTGCGCGAGGGCCGTACCCAGGCCGCCGACGAAGATCGACGACGCCGGGCCGCAACAATTGTTGTATTGCGGATTGTAGGGGCCGGCCAGGCCCTGGTTGTTGATATCGGCGAACACGCTGAGGCTGGGTAAAAGGCTGTTCCTGGTGCCCTGCATATTGGTTTTGCTGCTCTCCAGGCTGATGCGGCTTTGCTCCAACTCGGGGCGATTCTCCAGGGCCGTTCGGATCAGGTCCTGCACCGGCTGAATCTCTTCGGTCCGGGGGATCTGGATATGGTCGAGCGGCACCACGTGGATGGCGTCGAAGCCGGCGTTTTCGACGCCGGTGCGGGTAAGCGCGTTCTTGAGCACGGTTTCCTGCTGCGCCAGGTTGGTCTGAGAAATCAGCAGGGCTTCCTGGCTGGCGGAAACCTGGGCGGCGGCGCGGGTGATCTCGACCGCCGGCAGCGCGCCCGCGGCCACCTTTTCCTGGTTGTCCGCCAGCAGCTTCTGCGCGTTGGCCAGGGCCTGTTGCTTGATGCGCACGTCGTCGTTGAAACTGACCAGGTCCCAGTACAGATTCAGCACGGCGGTGACAGTGGTAATTAACTGGAGCTTCAAGTTCAGGTTGGTGACCTTGATGTTGTTCCTGGCAACCCTGATATTGCGGTTGTTGACGGCGCGGCTGAAACCCTGCAGCAGAGACTGGGTTACATTGAAATCGATATCGCCGGTGGTGTTCGGATTCAAGGTATTGTTGGGACTGTTGACATTGCTATGCTGCGTCCAGTAAGAAGCGCCGATCGAGGTTCCGGTTATGAACTGCTGGTTGTAATAGACCTCGTAGAAGCGGTAGACGTTTACCAGGGCGGTAGTGGAGTAATAAGTCAAGTTGGTTTCGGGAATGGTGCTGTGGCCGAATTGCATGTAGACGCCGATGTTGGGGTCGAGGTTGGGCGGATTGGGCCCATAGCCGGTGAGGAAGGCGGCGGTGCTCGCGCCCGTTCCCGAAGCCAGGCCGGAGGTATTGCCGCTGACACCGATCGGGCTGACGCTGACCGGGCCGGGAGCGATCGGGGTGATCACGTCCTGCCGCAGCAGGCCGCCACCCTCGGCCCGCCGCACGGCTTCCCGCGCCATGTAGGGTCCGTAGCGCTGCACCGCGATGTCGAGATTGTTTTCGAGGGTGAGCGCGATGACGTCCTGGGCGGTGAGATAGAGATTGCCGCCGCTGATGAGAGAATCGAGGCGATAGGAATTGGTGACACGCGCCGGCGAGACCTGGCGCCTTTCAAAATGGAAGGGCCGGAGCAACGGGCCGATGAGGGGCGGCGGCGACGGCGTGCGAATCTCGATTTCCGACGGCGCCACCGCCGGTTGGGCAAAGCCGCCCGACGCTGCCGCAAGCCATGCCCCGAGGAAACAGCCGAGGGTTCTGAAACGAGTGTATTTCAACGATACCGCCATAGTAGATGAATGCGCTGCCAAGGGAACTTGAAGGGCAACTCCACTTCCACTTGCAAGTGCAAGAAAACGCGGCACAAAAAGGGGTGTATGAGGACCAGCCGGAAAATGGTGTCCGAATTCGAGATGGAGGTGTTCGGTTTCATGACAGGTTTGTGGGGCGGACGCCCTCGTCCGCGCGCGACCCCCTGGTCGCGCCTGGCGGGCGACGCTGGCTTCCTCAGGCGAAGAGCGGGTCCAGGGGGACCCGCGCAGACCAGGGGGTCTGCCCCACGAATTCACTGCCAAGAAACTGCATCCGGCGCGAAGCGGACTGCGTAATAGGCTGATAGAGCGGGCGAAACACCTGGTCTGGGAGCGAACCGATGGCGACTTGGATGATCCTGACACTGCTGGCCGCGGGCGTGGTGAAAGCGCCCCCCGACATCGCGCGCATCATGCACGAGGTGGCCGAAAACCAGGCCAAGAGCCAGGACCTGCGCCTTGATTTCGTCTATACACAGAAGCAGTTGCTCCGCCTGATTCGGGCCAACGGGAAACTGGCACGGGAGGAGCGCCGGGAATACACGATCGTGCCCAAGGATCGCCACAGCGAGCGGATACCGGCGCGCTTCGAAGGCAGGTACGCCGCCGGCAACGGCTTCGTGGCTTACGACAAGCCCGGTTACGAATACAAGAAAGTGGATATCGACGGCGGGCTGATCAACAGTATGTCCGAAGATCTGATGGACGACGGCAACTCGAAGGACGGTATCGGGCCGGACCTGTTCCCGCTGACGTACCACCAGCAGTTGAAGTACGATTTCCGTCTGGCGGCGGTGGAAACCTATCGCGGGCGCGCGGTATACCGGGTGGCGTTCAATCCCAAGAAAGGCGTTGGACTGGAAGATGGCGACTGGAAGGGGGAGGCGCTGATCGACGCCGAAGAGTTTCAGCCCGTGCTGGTGACCACTTCGCTGGCCTGGAAGATGCCGCTGGCGGTGCAGATATTGCTGGGCACGAATATTCGCGGCCTGGGGTTTTCGGTCTCGTACCGGAAGTTCGCCGATAAGGTCTGGTTCCCGGTGAGCTACGGCGGCGAATTCGAAGTGCGCGGTTTGTTTCTTTACCGCCGCACCATCGCCATAGCGCTGACCAACAGCAACTTTCAGCGCACCGATGTGACCAGCAACGTGGCGTACGGCAAGGAGGATCGGTGACCGCGATCGAGGCCGTGGAAGCCACCGCGATCGATTTCAACGGGTTGGTGCGCGAGCATCAGGCCATGGTATACAGCGTGGCCTGGCATTTTTTGCGCGACCGGCCGCTGGCGGAGGAAGTGGCGCAGGACGTGTTCCTCAGCCTGCATCGCAACCTCGGCGGCATCGAATCGTCCCGGCATGCGGCGGCGTGGCTGCGCAAGGTCGCGGTGCAGCGGGCGATCGATGCCGGGCGGCGGCGCAAACGCCTGCCGCGCCTCGGGCTGGAAGAGGCGCCGGAACCGGCGAGCTTCGATCCGCGGTACGACCCGTGGCTGGGGGAATCGCTGCGGCGGATGGTAGCCAGTCTGCCGGAGGCCCAGCGGATGGCGGTGATTCTGCGCTACCAGGAAGAACTGGAACCGGCGGAAATCGCCGGCTTACTCGAGATGCCGCTGGCTACGGTGAAAAGTCATTTGCATCGCGCGCTGGCTCTGTTGCGGGAGAAGCTGGAGCGGCGCGGCATGGGAGAACGCTGATGGATGGGCCGGAAGAGATGGATTGGCTGGAAGAAGAGTTGAAGAGGGCGCTGGCGCGGGAGATGCCTCCCCGCGATTTCGCGGCGCCGCGGCGAAGGCCGGCGTGGCGCGCGTGGGTGGCGGCCGCGGCGTGTCTGGCGGCGAGCGCCGGAACCGCGATCGGCTACCGCCAATACCAGGGCCGCGAGGCCAGGCGGGAGCTCAAGCTGGCGCTCGACATCGCCGCCGCCAAAACCAGCCGGATACAAACTCAATTACGGGAGTTTTCGAGATGAAGACAAAGCTATTACTCGCCGCGGCCCTGGCAGGCTGCCTGAGCGGCCTGGGCGCGCAGCAATTTCCGATGCAGATCGATCGCCTGGCGGCGCAGGCATCCGACAAAATCGACGTCTCGCT
>Ga0181524_10006154_pt1 | contig 10500 bp, 7 predicted proteins | sample PEATcosm2014_Bin_34_FD_119761 | JGI IMG/M metagenome (GOLD analysis project Ga0181524, IMG submission 119761) | Peatland microbial communities from MTU Mesocosm Facility, Houghton, MI, USA - PEATcosm2014_Bin05_60_metaG | ecosystem: Environmental > Terrestrial > Soil > Wetlands > Peat | place...
GGAGCAAAGTGTATTTGTTGGTGGGCTCGGTTTGCTCTTTTGGTTTTCAGTCCAGATTTTGCAATCTTCTTCGAACCCAGCAAGGAACCTCAGCTTTTCGGCTGAGGTTTTGCCATTTCTCGCTGAAGTTTCGGTTTTCCGGCCCGTCCGCAATCGGCGTGCTCTGGACGCTCGCAAGCAGTAGTTGTTGCGAAATCCCCTTCACACCACTTACGTCAGCAGGGGCGAACGAAAAGCGCAAGGGAATGAGAACGTCTGTTATCAACAATTACGCGCTGAATGCCAGTTTCAGGATTGCGCGTGACTCATCAACTGACCGGAGCTGTGCTCCCAGAAGCGGACTTCGGGACCGTGTCGGCGGATTCATCTCTACGGAACGGGCGCAAGACGGTAAAGTGGCGGCTGCCCTGATCCGCACAGCAGTAGGTGTGATTTGGGATTTAGGAAAAGGGATAAAAGTATGTCGCGAGGCAAACCGCCAAAACGGTTAGAGCGACGACGATACCCACTGTGCCTGTCATTCTTTTACCAATCGTGTGTTGCACGTCTCGGGCATGAAAAGATAGAGAGTAGCGAACGCTGCCGACGCCACCGCCGCGAGGAATAGGAAACCGGCGCGAAAGCCAACGCGGTGAACGATACTGCCGGCGATGACTTGACTCAGAGCCGCCCCGATGCCGATCGCGGTGGTAATGGCTCCCAGCGTGAGATTGAATCGGCCGGTACCGCGCGTCAAATCGGCGATCACGAGCACGGACACAACGCCGAAGATCCCTGCCCCGACGCCGTCCATGACTTGGATGGCCACGAGCAATGCCGCCTTGGACGTGAGGGTGTAAAGAACGCCGCGAATCGGAAGTACGCCAAAGGCGATCAACAGAAGTGGCTTTCGACCCCACGTCCCGGCCTTCCGTCCTGACCAGGACGCGATCAGCGTGATGACAAACTGGGTCGTAATCACGCACGCCGACATGAAGAGCATCGAGCTGCGCCCTTGCCCTTTGGCCAGCAACTCACCGAGCAGCGGCAGCATCGCCGCGTTCGCAAAATGGAACATCACGGCGCAGACGAGAAAGAGGACCAGTGGGCGATCCTGGAAGAGCACCCGGACGCTTTCCGCTTTACCGCCTTTCTCGCCGTCACTTGCGCCACGGGCGAGCTCGTAGTCGATCTCGTCGGGGCTGATCAGAAGCAGGACAAGAATTGTGGGGACCGCGAGAGCTACGACGAAGAAGAAGATGCTCCGGTTGGAAGCGAGGTAGCCGAGGAGGCCCATCGACACGGCAGCAGTCACGTTCCCTGCCGAGTTGAACGTCTGATTGCGACCTTGGCGGGTGTCGAACGCGGCCCGTCCGACGACACCGAGCGACATCGCGCAGATGGCTGGAATAAAGACGCTGGACGTGCTGCCAATCAAGACCTGTGCGCCCATGACGGGCCAGAACGACGGAAACAAAGCGATCAGCAGCGCTCCAGCAGCCATTGCGGCCACGGCCACACCGGCCAGTGCTCGCTTCGATCGGAGAAAGTCGACGAGCGCGCCCGCCGGCGTCTGCGTGAGAATTCCCGCGATCCCGCCGACCGTGAGCGCGAGCCCGACGCGCTCTTCGTCCCACTGGTAGCCAGCGAGGTAAATTGCGAGGAACGGCCCCACTCCCGTCTGCACATCGGCGAGGAGAAAATTGAGCCAATCGAGGCCACGCAGCGTTCGTCTTGAAGGGGACCTTTTAGTCTCAATGTAGGCGTCAGGTTCGCGCACTTTCTTCATTATTCGGAACTCACATGTTGGAAGAAGACGCGTATCTGCCGCGCCATCCAGGAACCCCTCGGCCACGAACGGCTTTACACCACCCAGCGCAACACCCAACTCACCACAAAACAAGTACTGGAAGTTTACGATAAGACCTATCCATGGCGTGCTGAGCCTTTTTATTAGCGGCTGATCGGAAATTGTTCGCCAGCCAGTGGACGCAACAGCAGCACCGGGCAGGGCGCATGATCCAGAACAAAGCGCGCAACATGCCCGACTGATCGCGGACCAAGATGTGGTGGCTCCCCATATTCCGCACGCGAGCAGACCAGGATCACGTCTGCCTTCCACTCCGCAGCCGCGTTTACGATTTCAAGCTCCGGGCGACCGCGCCGCACCAATGTTTCCGCCTTCTCCACGTAGGCATGCGCAGCTCTCAAGATTTCCTGGGCAGCCGCCGTTTCAACCGCTTGCATCTCCTGAGTAATTGGATGATGGCCCATTGGAGGTCTCCAGAAGCGCCCGCGTATCCTATCAATATCTTCGCGCGGCCCAATATCAATCACCGTGAGTAGAGCAATAGTCAGCGGCTCAGTTGCGGAAAACATCTGCGCAGCATGACCGATCTGTTCGGCATTAGTCCCATCCAGACAACCGAGGATTCGCATCGTTGCCTCCTTCATTACAGCAACAACCAGATCGTCAGTGCGCCAGCAAACAGCATCACCGGCGTTACCAGCACTCCAACCTTGAAGTAGTCGAGCCCTGAGACTTCAACATCGCGCTGCCGCAAGATGAGCAGCCAGAGAATAGTTGCCAGCGAGCCTACAGTGGTTAGATTTGGTCCCAGATCGCAACCGAATATCGTGGCCGCGACAAAGCCATTTCGTATTGCGGGAGCCGCGTGTTGAACGCTACTCAGCGACGAGTTCATCACTACTGCCATTGGAACGTTATTGATTAAGTTCGTCCCCAGCGCTGACCCGAAAGTTCCCACCATCACTGCTCCAAAGCTGGAGCCGCCCGAGAGGCCCAACAGCAGGTTGCCCAGTTTGATTGTGAGTCCGGTATCTTCAATGGCGCGGACCACAACGAACATCCCCGCTATGAACCCGAAGATCGACCACGAAATCCCTTTGCCTGCCTCCAGCAGAGTCGTGCGCTTCCAAAACAGTGCTCCGCCCAAAAGCAGTAAGGCACCCATCACGGCAACCGCCGAAAGCGGAAACTGAAAGGCAGATGCGATCACATAGGAGGGCGCTACAACCGCAAGCACCCAAAGCGTGTAGCGGAAATAGGCCTTATGCTTGACCGCCTTCTCCACATTGGGCAGATTGTTGATGTTGAAGCTGCCCTTCAACTGCGAGCGGTAGAGCAAATAGAAGATCCCGATGTTAATCGTGATCACGACTACACTCGGCAGAAAAAGAAGACGCAGGAAGGAGAACAGATTCAGCGGATAGCGTGACATTATGATGATATTGATGGGATTGCTGATGGGTAGCAGGAACGACGCCGTGTCCGCGATGAACGTACATGCAAATAGGTATGGGAGAACTGGAAGTCGCAGTCTGGTTACCAGCACGTAAACGACGGGGGTCAAGATGAGTGCCGTCGCATCGTTGGAAAAGATCATGGTGATAACGGTTCCCAACAGAAATACATTCAGGAACAGCCGTGCTGCACTCCTTCGAGCAAGTCTCGCCGCCTGAACTGCCAGCCAATCAAAGAGTCCGGCTGCCTCTGCCATCGCTGAGATTCCCATCATTCCAAGAAAGAACAGGAACGTGTTCCAGTCCCTGAGCAGAGTAAGTGCGGCATCCGCAGGCCGGATCAAACCCAAAAGAAGCAGAGCGCCCCCGCCGGCCATGGCGATTCGTGCCTCACTCCAGCGAAAGGGGCGAGTCATGATGCCGGCCAGTGTCAGCAAGCCGATGATCGAGGTAAAAAGTGTTCTCCAGAATTCCGACAGGGGGAAGAACAGGAACACAGGCCGCATCCTTTCTTGAGGATACCGAACGCAGGCCCCCGCGTCTTCTGCGACGGCAACTGCCTTTGCGCGAACCCAGCCCTGTACATCGTAAAACAATTTTCGTGCCCGACGCACGTCGGCCACACGGAATTCGTGACGCCACTGCCTCAAGGGGCAGCAGACCATCTTCGGGGGGCCGAAACCTCGTTCTGGGAAGGGTCAAGCGTGGTGTCCTGGGTGAGTGGTCGACGACTCGGAAGTTATCGTGAAATCCAGATGACAGAAGATAATTGTTGTGAAATCCCCTTCTCACTTGTTTGGGCCAAAACGGAACCGCTGCCCGGCAAAACTGCTGCCCTTCCTCGCCCACTTGCTCAATGTCGCCTTGTCGTACTTCTCGGCGCGGGCCTTGCCGCCCTTCGCGGCATTGCGGCACCAATTAAAGGGGAGCGGGCAAATACGCGCGCAAAGGGGGATTGAGACGGGGTTGGAGTAATCGAGCGGAAGTGGGGCGGGCAAGGTCGTAGCAGCTACGGCAGACGGTCGGTAGTGGGGCAAGTTCCGGATTGCCCGTGATTCGTCCAGAACCAGAAAATGGTGGGCCCCTGGTGCAACCGATCAGGGCAACTTCCCAGAAGCGGACTTCGGGCCCGCTTCGGCATATGGGAAGAGCACCTGGTCCTGAACCCGATTCCGCAAGCTATTGAAATCTTTGTGTTTCTGTTGTTTCTAAGTGATTGCTGTTGAACGTGTTGTGGTCCGACAGTTGAAAGCTATTGAACTTTGTGGTTTCTGGAGGCTTTGACCGCCACAAAATTGCCCATATATGCCCGGTGTCTGTCGACACAACGGGTGCTGACTACAAGGCTGCAGCCAAGACTCTCCCAAGTGCTGCTTGCGTTGAGCAGCGGCTCAGGTCACAATTGCGCTACTCACACCCTTCGGGTCGGTGATTATGAAAATACTGGTTACGGCATGTGGAAAGAGGCCAACCCTCGCGTGGGGTCTGGTCAGTATTGTTCTTCTTAGCGTGGTCGCGCTCGCGCAGACGTCCACAGGCCGCATCACGGGCGAGATCGACAACTCGGTACGGGTACTAATTCCGGGCACGCATTCGCCACGGGCAAGACAGGAGGACGATGCCGGCCGGGTTCCCCAGGGAACCGGGCTGCAAGGGATCACTCTAATGTTCAGCCGCACCGCCGTCCAGGAAGCGGATTTGCAGGCTCTGATCGCGGCCCAGCAGAATCCAGCCTCTCCCCTCTATCACCAGTGGCTCACCCCGGATGAGTTTGCCGTCCGTTTCGGTGTGGCCGATTCGGATATAGCCAAGGTCACCTCATGGCTTGAGCAACAGGGGTTTTCGGTTGATGCGGTGTCGCGCAGCAAAAACCGCGTGACCTTCTCGGGCACGGTGGGGCAGGTGGAAGCCGTATTTGGCACCGAGATGCACTACTTTAGTGTGGATGGCAAGACCCGTTTCGCTCCTTCGACGGACATAAGTGTGCCGGCCGCCCTCGCTTCGTTAGTCCAGACCGTCGGTAATCTGTCGACCTTCCGTCCCAAGCCTCATGTCAGATTGGGCAGATCAGCAACCGCCCCGCGCCCTCTGTTTACTTCCAGCCAGTCCGGTAGCCACTTTCTCAGCCCTGGAGACATTGCCGTTATCTATGACATAAACTCGGCCTATAAGGCCGGCTATACTGGAGCCGGCCAAGCCATTGCCATTGTTGGCCAGTCGGAGATCTATGCTTCCGACATCGAGAATTTTCAGAGCGCTGCGGGCCTGCCCACTAAGGCTCCAACCATGATTCTGGTACCGAATTCGGGAACTCCTGAAGTCAGTTCCAGGGACGAAGCAGAATCCGATCTGGACGTGGAGTGGTCGGGGGCCATCGCTTCCGGCGCCTCGATTTATTTAGTCTATGTGGGCAACAATTCGAACTACAGTGTGTGGGATTCAATCGCCTACGCCGTCGATACCCCAATTGTCAACAACGATACTGAAATGGCGCCAGTCATCAGCATCAGCTATGGCATTTGCGAGCAGGCGCTGGGGTCTAGCGAGTATGCGTCGCTGAACGCCATCCTGGAACAGGCAGCCGCTCAGGGCCAGTCCGTGATCGCTGCCGCGGGAGACGATGGTTCAACCGACTGTTACGGGACGCTGAAAGGGTCGCAAGGGGAAGTGCTGGCCGTAGATTTCCCCGCCAGCAGTCAGTATGTCACCGGCATAGGGGGAACCGAGTTCCCCGCGGCCGATGTCGCCGCTTCCTACTCGACCACGGAATACTGGCAGGGCACGACGAGCGGCGGCAGTGACGTCGTCACCTCGGCTCTCTCCTACATTCCCGAGGTGGTGTGGAACGACGATTCCTCGACCGAAGGTATCGTTGCCGGCGGCGGAGGCGTCAGCAGCATGACGGCCCGACCCACTTGGCAAACCGGCGTAACCGGTATCCCCTCCGGCAGCTACCGCCTCGTACCGGATATTTCCCTGGACGCTTCGGCAGAAAATGCCCCCTACCTGATCTGCTCCAGCGATTCAGCCTGGACTGGCGTCACTGGCAGTTGTTCGCATGGCTTTCGCGATAGCAACGACGAGTATCTGACGGTTGCCGGAGGTACCAGTTTCGGTGCGCCCATTTTCGCCGGCATGGTAGCAATCATCAACGGTAAGCTGAATTCGACCGGGCAGGGCGTTGTTAACTCCTCGCTCTACACTCTGGCCGCAGAGTCAAGCAACTATGTCTCGAATACCGTGATCACGTCGCCGACAGCGATCTTTAACAACATTACGTCAGGCAGCAATGAGTGCACGGCCGGATCGCAGTACTGCTCATCGGCGGGGGAATCAGAGTACCCGGCCACACCCGGCTACAACGAGGCCTCGGGCCTTGGCTCCGTCAATTTTTACAACTTGCTGATGGCGTGGCCTACGTCTTCCTCTCCGACACTGGTGGCTTCAACGACGACGCTTGCGGCGCAAACTACTACACCGAGTGCCGGCGTCGGTGACCCCATTACCATCACGGTGGCCTCCGCTTCGAGTTCCAGTACCGCTACCCCAACCGGAACTTTGACTATCGTGGTTGATGGAACCACCCAGACTTCCTCTTTAGGCCTGACCAATGGCTCTGCCACCTACATCTTTTCATCCACGACGGTCGGCTCGCACGTCATCTCCGCTACCTACTCCGGCAATGCGACCTATGCTTCTTCCAGCGGCTCGCTGACGGTGAAAGTGGGTGCCTCTACCCCGACGCTGGCGGCTTCGACAACAACACTTTTGGCGCAAACCAGTACGCCGACGGCCGGCGCTGGCGACACCATTACGATCACGGTGGCTTCCGCTTCGAGTTCCAGCACCGCTACCCCGACCGGAACTTTGACCATCGTGGTTGATGGAACCACCCAGACTTCCTCTTTAGGCCTGACCAATGGCTCTGCCACCTACATCTTTTCATCCACGACGGTCGGCTCGCACGGCATCGTTGCAACCTACTTCGGTAGTTCGGCCTATTCGTCTTCCAGTGGATTGCTGACGGTAACCGTGATTGCCAGCTCCGTCACCACTCCGGCGCCGACGATTACCAGTTTGTCGCCGTCCCCTACCGCCAGGGCGGGATCGTCGGCTTTCACTTTGACCGTTAACGGCAGCAATTTTGGGAATGGTGCCACTGTGCTTTGGAACGGTTCCACTCTAACCACGACCTGGGTCAGCGCGTCGCAGTTGGCAGCCTCTGTCCCCGCTGCGGACTTAACCTCGGCGAGCATTGTGCCCGTTACGGTCGCCAACCCTGCAAGCCTTGGCGGCCAGGTGTCATCGCCATTCGATTTCGTGATCAACACGGCAGCCGGCACTGCCGGAGCCTTCACCGTAAATTCCACGACCACAACATTGAATGTCCAATACGGCCAGAGCACCACAACCGCGGTGCCGGTCACGTTCTCGGGGACTGCTTCCGGCGCGGTGATTACCTTTTCGGGTTGCTATAACCAGCCCGCAGGCGTGTCCTGCAGCTACAGCAACGGAGTGATAACAATCACGACGTCGACCAGCACGCCGACGGGAACCTATGATGACATCGTCGCTGTCTTTACTGCCACACAACAGACCGCTGCACTAACTCGTGGCCAGCACTTCTACTTGGCTACCTGGTTCGGACTGACCACCGTGCCATTAGGGTTCCTATGGATGGGCTCCTGGTGCAGGAAAGTTCTTCTCCGTTGCCTGATCCTGCTATTCGTTCTGTTGGTGATATTACTGCTGGGCAGTTGCGGGGGTGGTGGGACCTCCAGCAATAGTGGCGCCCCGACAATTACGACGACGCAATCGTCTTTGACGTTAACTCTTAGCGTTGTGAGCAACTGAGCGCGTCGTGCGCAGAGATTCGCGTTCATTTTGTCGGCAAGCAAGAAGTGATCGCCGAAATACGGCCTCAAGTAACAGCAGATCATCCTCGGGGTCGCGAAACCCTAGTGCTGTATCGGAAACACCCAGCGTGAAGCCTTGCCGGAACGGGGTCGTGCGTCTGGCCGGGGCGCTTTCGATACAGCGGTTTGAAGGGAGACGCTGGCGTTTGCGGTGGACGCGGGACGCTATGGGGATTGAATCGATTTTGGCCTGAAAAGCCTTTCCAGGCGGGGACTTTGGCCAAAACGGTTGTAATTGATGCTCATCGAGGTGGTACTTTGCCTGACCATCTAGGTCATCCTACCTCCACCGCCATCCGTTCTTCAAGAGGCAGTCGCGACGCTTGTGTTATACACGCGGCAGCGTCCGCCGCGTCAGCGGCTTCGTTCAAACCGCGTTCGGGGAAGTTACGGATTTCGTTCCGGACGTATCGTCGGCAATCCGGAAGCTGACCCACCACGAGACTGTCGCACAGAGCCGAATCTTGTCCTGTTGCTGACATGGTGCTGACACAAACCCAGGAATAGGTTTCCGAAGGATAGACTGCATTGCTTGCAAGCGAATGATTTATTGCGGATTAAAGATGGTGAGCGCGGAAGGAATCGAACCTTCAACCTACTGATTAAGAGTCAGTTGCTCTGCCAGTTGAGCTACGCGCCCATCTTGTTGCTACTGATAGATTTAGCATTTTGGCGCTGGCCGCGCCGAGAGCTAATTTTCACTGAATTTTCACTTATGACGATCTTTTCTTCTGCTGACGCTGGTTCGGAAACCGCGATTATTCGGCCCGCGCCGTTTGCCGCAGCGTTGGTTTCAACGCGGCGCATCGCATCGGAAATATCGCCAACGCTCACGATATTATATCGGTCAAATATCGCCCGCGTTTTGTGACCGCTGATCTTCATCGCTACGTTTTCCGCTACGCCAGCAAGCCGCAGGTTTCGCACGGCACTGCGCCGCAAATCATGTACGATAAGCCCAGAATACTTTTCCCAGACCTGAAACTTGCGCCTCTTGTTGTGGGATTCGCTCTTTTTCTTTTCCAGCGTGCCAAGCCCTACGGCAGCACAGGCCCGCGCCCATTCGGTACGCAGATTGGTAGAATCGAAAACGCGGCCAACCTTTGGCGTGATCTCCGTCAACGAGTTTACCAGCACGGCAGGCAATGGCACAACCCGCGCCTCGTCGTTTTTCGTTTCGCCTTCTTCCAACCGAATCAGGCGGGCTTGCAAATCGACCTGTGACCATTCAATCTGCATCGCTTCGCCAAGCCGCACGCCGCACCAATAAAGGAAAAGAATCAGGGGGCGCAAGTGAACGGGCAGAGCTTTTAGCAATTCTTCGAATTTTTCCAATTCCAAAAAACCCTTGCGGGCTGCTGGCTCTTTCGAAAGCCGAATCTTCGGCACAGCAGGTATCTTTCGATCTTCGTACGCGATGCGAAGCATACGCCTCAGGCACGCGAGCGAGCGATTAACCATTGCGGGGCCTGCACCTTCGGCGGCCCGCTGGCGAGCGAACTTGCGCGCCATCCGTCGTTAGCCGTGCAACTACCGCGCCCGGATTCTTGATGTATCGTTTTCCTTTTTTGTCTCTGCCTTCCCTGTATCCAAAAAAATCGTCCAATTGCTTGAGGCCGACAATTGTTTCGCTGCCATCGGCACGCTGCTCTAATGAGCGGTTGCCTTTTTCGGTGTAGTTTGAAAGCAGCGCCTTGCGCAAATCCCCGTAGTGAATTTTATTGGTATCAGCAACCGATGGCAGACCGCGTTCGCTGTCTCCGAGCAACCGACGGAGCACGGCCAACGCCTCTTGCTTTTTGTGGGTGCGCGTGCTGCCGCGCTTTTGCTTTCCGTTTTCGTAAAATTGCGCAAACCAATTTTTGCAGCCCGCAATCAGTAGCAAACTGCCTTCGCCTTTTGACCGCCGTTTGGCCATTGGGTGTTTCTCCTTTCACTAAAAATCTTATGCTATAAGTGAAAAAATAACTAGCATAATCTCCGTCTGGTTTCGTGTAGTAACTGCTACACGTAACTACACACTACTACACATAACTATATGTGTTTCCTGTACTTTACGCTTGACCTTTCAGGCATTCTGCTGTAATCTAATAATACCTAATCCAGATGGCGGTCCAGCTTGCGGGTGATACTGCGGGCCGACATAGGCGCTGGAATCCGTCTCCCGGCGGTGCGCTCGGGGTATAGCCTGCCTCGTAAAACCAATTGGCGGAATCCGCACTTTGACTTGTGGAGTTCGCTACCTTGGCAAAAACCAATCTTGATGCTGCTGTACAACCGCGTTTATTGGGAATCCGGGGCGCGGCGCAGTACCTTGGCGCAACCGTATGGGCGATCAGGA
>Ga0181524_10006155_pt1 | contig 10500 bp, 14 predicted proteins | sample PEATcosm2014_Bin_34_FD_119761 | JGI IMG/M metagenome (GOLD analysis project Ga0181524, IMG submission 119761) | Peatland microbial communities from MTU Mesocosm Facility, Houghton, MI, USA - PEATcosm2014_Bin05_60_metaG | ecosystem: Environmental > Terrestrial > Soil > Wetlands > Peat | place...
CGCATCAACCGGCTAAACTCGCGGGTAACGACGCCATGAACGTCATCTCTGCGGATGTCCTGGAGCAGTTGCAGCATGGCGGGCTCAGCGAGGACGGCAGCGCCGCTAACGTCGATCAGCTCAACGGTCCTGATGATCTCAAGACCATACAGCTCGGCTGTTCTGAGATTTGCAGCTCTCTGCGCCGGAATGCCGCCCCGATCATCGTCGGCTTGTTGTTCGGTGCTAACCCTAATTAACTCGATCACCCGTTCCATAGCTGTCTCCTAGCCCGCAGAGGGAACCGGCAATGCGGTACACCTCGTCGGTGTCTTCCTTTAGGAGCGCGGCCTTGAGGAGAACCAGCTTCTCGGCACGTTCCTTGGCGATCTCTAGTACGATTGGGTACAGCTTGGCAGCGTCAACGCTCCCGGTTGTCGCCGGAACGTCATCCACAGGTCTTGGGATTAAGATTCGTCTTTTGTGCGGCACAGGTAATTTTCCTCCGTCTATATATAGTGATTCGGTCATCACTGCCGGGTCGATCCTGAGAATTTTCTGCAACTGCCGTTCCCATTCTGGGAACCTAGCTCTTGGTCAGCCCATGACTTCCGGTTTGGCGCGCCCCAGGATAGGTATGCTAAATTGTCATACCTGCCTACCGGCGCCGTAGGCGCAATCCTCGTGACACCACAATGGAGTCCGTTGACTGGTTCAGCCTCACAGGACAGGCGCTCCAGAGCCAGCGAAATGCGGTAAACCTTGGACTTGGCGAACCCCAGTTCATCGGCAATCGCGTCGTAGGTCCGTCCTTCAGCCCGCAGCTTGCGGATCAGCTTGGCATCGGGATCGGCAGCGCGGTTAACCCTAGGGCGGCCACCGACGTGACCTTGAGCACGGGCGCGGTCAAGGCCAGCGTGGACCCGCTCGCTGAGGCGAACCCGCTCTTGTTTAGCAAGGGCAGCCAGGATGCCTATGATGGCGTCCTTGAAAATGCCAGTGCCATCAAGGTACTGCTCCGTGTAGCTCTTGAACCCAACGCCGTAGCTGGTTAGTGTTTGAAGGTGCATCAAGGTTTCTGTTGTACCTTCACGGCTGAATCGGTCCAACGACCAGAACAGCACAGCGTCGAACTCCCGGCGGGATGCGGCGGACATCATCGCCTGGAACTGTTCACGGTCACTGTTCTTGCCAGTTTTGCGGTCGATGTACTCGCGTGTAATGGACCAGCCCTGCTTCGCGCAGAAGGCCCTAAGCTGACGCATCTGATTCTCCGTGTCTTGTCCCTTATCACGGGTCGAGACGCGGGCATAAAGGCTTACTTGCATGGCGGTGTTCCAATCTGCAAGCCGTGTTTCAAAAATCATTTGATTTCTGACACCATTCTTCCGGCTTGCTAAGTCATTGAAATTTCAAGGCCAAACCTTGCGGGTTTGGTAGACGTTTTTTGAAACAACCACCGATGGGGCATGGATCAAGTCAGGGGAGATAAGCCCAACTTAATCCTTGCACTGGTGTCTCTCAGGACCAGTCCCCCATCGGCTGGGGTACGGATCAGGGCTTCACCCAAAGGGAGAAACGGGCCTTGGGTGAAGCCTAGATCCTTCCCCATCAATCTTCAGAACAGACGTACGCCATCGGTCACACCGAATACCCCGCCCTCTAGTGGACCTGCAAGACGATTGGCGAGGTTCTGGACGACGTACGACAGACCGACATACACTTTGTCGGCCCTCGTTACCTGCCCCCTGATGCCTTCGAGCTTGTTCTTCTCCGCGATGAAGGCTTGACGTTTCTCTTCGGCCAGATTGTTGAGGCGTGGCCGTTCCTGCTCGTAGCGTTCAACCTCTTCATCGGTGGGGAGAGAGTCGAGACCCGCATCCAGGCTGCTGATCGCCACGATGGCGTCGTTATATTCCTGCTGGCGGGCTTGAACAATGGGCTCCTGTTGCCGGAACTGTCTCATCAGTTCCTCTACGGTGTCGCGTGCAGTGCGGGCCTGCTTCACTGCTTCGCGATGCTTGGCCGTCAGTTCTTCGCGCTTCTGCTTCTGGAGGTCAGCCAGTTGCTGCTGCGTGGTTGCTATCGCGCCATCAAGGTTGCTCACTGTTGGCCTCCGTGCTTCTCCGTCCATACATCCCCCGCGTTAACGGTTTCGGGAAGGTTGAGAGGTGGCGGACTGCTCAGCGTGGGATTGGACGACGGCATCGGCGGTTGAATGTTGGGATCGACTGGCCCAGACTGTAAAGGATCTGGCCCGGTCGGATATGGGCTTGTTGGCTTGGGCGCCTGAACCGCACTTATCTCCCGAGTGAATGGAGTGAATGGAGCGGGATTGGTGGTCTTCATGGTTGGTCTCCTTGTTGGTCTCCTTGCTGGTCTCCTTGCTGGTAATGGCGGCGGTGCAGTTCGTTGAGGTCTGCGGGTGTGAGTGGCTTCTTACTCGTTGGCTGAAGCAGTCGCCTGATGATGCGGTTAATGCCATGGTGAATGCAGCTGTAGTCGTGGACTCGGAAGCGTCCCAGAAACTTCGGTGTTGGCTTATTGGCTCCTGTAGTCATGGACCATCTCCTTTCCTGTTAGTTAGTACTGTTACTGTTGGTTCGCCTCGATCCCCTCAAACTCGCAGATCATAGATGCGGCTTCGGCATCACCGTTAATGGCTCGGTGCACTAGCGCGATGGCAACCAGTTCGGCATACGTGCATCCAGTTTCAGGATCGACTTCAGATAGCCGTTCTCTGAGAACTCTAACTGTGTTACTTACGCGCCCTGGTGGTCGTCCAGCAGGGTTGCCAGACTGGCCGGGCTTCCACTGCGTTGGTCGGAGATAACTGTTGGTGTCGCTGGTAAGGCGCATACGACGCTCAGTAGGCTCAGTAGGCGCATCAGCAAGCCGACGGAACCCATCTAGTAGTTCAGGTGAGTCATTAAGTAGCTGCTGCGCGGCGGCTACTACTGCTCTCTGCCGTGCGATAGCTAGTGCTTTCTTGTCAGGCGGAGTCGCCATATTGTCCTTTCTCCGTTAGCCGGTGTCTGGTTAGCACTGGCCTGAACAGACGGGGGCACGGCTTCAACTGTGTGTTGCTGTAGATAGCGTTCGATCTCAGCTTTAGGAATCAAGATTGTGCGCCGACCAGCCCGGATGCAAGTTATCTGCCGTGCCTTGATTAACGAGCGCCAAGTGTGTTGACTCTTGCCTGTTATGCACTGAGCTTCAAAGAGTGTGAAGTAGACCTTTTGTAGCGGTGGTATTAGTAGCATACTAGCTATTACCTCTTACTATATTAATAGTAATAAATCGGTGTAATTTGGTCAAGACTTTTTTTCATCTAAACTGCAAGTTTCACATCCAAATTGCCAATTAGTGTAGTTATTAGTATAGCAATAATATACTAGTCAGCATAGTTGACAAATGGATCGTAGTACGATACAATATATATAATAGGGTTGTTAATTAATTAACACAGAGTTAGTAAAGGAGGTTAGTTAGCCAATGACACCAGAGACAGTTGATGACACTGAAGACCTAACACCACCAGCGAAAGTCCGCGACCTTGGCTTCACGATTGAGAAGACCGAAGGTGAAGTCAAGGCCGGCGAAGTCGCCTATATCATAACCGCAACTGAAGTGACCGAACGCGCTCTAGGTAGGGGCTGCAAAACCGATAAGAAGTGGTTCATCCGAAGGACAGCTAAAGGGTTGCTGCGACCGCTCAACAGTCTGGAAGCAACTAGACAGTCAGGACCAGGCCCCTACTACAACATAAAGGAAATCGACGGCGAGCTGTGGGCTTTTGATTATTACTCAATTAAGGGACCGCGTGTAGTTCAGCCTGCTGAACCGGAGACACCCGCAACTGAGACACCCGCAACTGAGACACCTGCACCGCCAGTCGAGACCAAGGTTGAACCAGTGGTTCAGACCAAACCTGTAGTTGCAGTTAAGCAACTGGCGGTCAAGACTAAGCCACAGCCGACGGTTGACACCAAGAAAGGCGGTAAGGCCCAGAAGTCAAACCCACACCTGAAGTCGAGATCAGCATAGGAACTAGAAAGGTAAAAAGCCCTTGGGGTGACCCAGGGGCTCTCTTTTTACTTGTTTCGTGTCTCTCTGAGACACACCAGGTGTCATTACGCTATATCGGGGCTTTGCAAGGATCAGGTTTGGCGCATTGTTGGGGTGTGGGTGATAATTTCATGTCACTGACGGTAATGGATGCGCCAAACCGGAAATAACAGGTATGCTGACAGCAACTAGCTGTTGCGTCTCTTGGCTTTCAGTAGGGCAAGACTGACCTCGGGTTGGTGGTGTCCTAATTTGGGTTTTGGGGCTATGTGGCGTCGTTGCCATCCTCGCAATAGGTCAAGTCTGTATTCACGCCAATCAGCCCGCCTCCTCTGTAATACATACAGCGGTATCGGGTTATACGCCTCTTTTTGAATATATCCCTGTATCTAATCTCCCCATGACAGTAGATGGCAGTAGTGGCGTCATGCAAGCCCTTAATCTGCTCCGGACTAAGCGGCTGAGGAAGCCTAACCGTCTTTACTTCCTCAACACCTGGCCCCAATATCGACCAGAATCTTGCGGGTGGTTGCGGCATCCCTGGAAGAGTGGAAGCGAGGGGGTATTCTTGCACGCACACCCTACTCCAGTGCACAACCTCATAGGCGGGAGTTTGCCCTGTATTCTTAATCGTAATCTGTACGTGCGGCCCTGCCAGTGGACTGATTATCCGCGCCACAGTTTGAAGTTTTTCTCCCGGAATGTCGGGAAGGGGATTTGCTACATTCGCTATGATTCCACGTTCTACAACCACGTAAGCTCGCAATTGGCGGCGACCGTTGCGAATCATTATTGCTATAGTGAGAATCAAGGCGAAAGATTGCAAACCAGCGAAAATGCAGGCCCCCAGAGCGATCTTGTCTGCGAGGCTCCATCCTTTATCTGCTGCATGTCGGCGATTTTCTGTGCTATCGGCGGCTTTTTGATCGCCGTGGCTGGAATCGCGTATTTCGACGACAGGCGCTGGTTGCGAAGCTCCTTTCTGGGCATCGGCCTTGCTTTGGTGCTGTGGGGGTACATGCTGCCCGGATTGCCCCAGCACACTACCTTGTGGCGTGCTACTTGGGGCCGCTTGCCAGGTTGCGGTTGCAATAACAGCCATTATCGCCAGACGTTTCAGCATAAGATCAAAATGTTCGGAGCACGTCGTTTGCCGCTCTCGGGGCGTGAAATGAGCAAAGTAGGACACCACCCCTCGGGTTCGCTCGCCGGTCGTCTTGGCCCCAGAAACCTGTCCCTTAGTGCCGTTGACGGGTCTGGTCTTGGTTGAGACTGAGGTCTTGGTTGAGACTGAGGGCTTAGCTTGCCCCGCTGGGCAAGAAACCTGTCCCTGATTGACGGGCCCTGTGCACGTGCCAACGGGCCTGGTGCGCTTGGTTGGAGATGCTTACGACGTTGAGCCCTGCGAGACCAGGCGTTGTCTCGCGGGCAGAACGTGAGAATGTTGGCGGAGATGTCCCAGTCGTCGGATTGTTCAAAAGGCTTGTCCACAACCTTGACGCAGTAGCTTACAGTGCTACGACTGGGCGGATACTTGGAATCCCCCCTCTCGAAGGCGTTGAACTTCTGCACCTCTACGTTCGTCGGATTAGTCCCCACCATGCGCCGCCAGATGCACTCGATGACGGTGGCGGTCCGTTCGTCCCGAGAGACAATGCAGGCGTGAAGGTGCGGTGAGGGCTCCCGTTCATACCCAACAATGTAGCCGACCCGTGCGCCTGTCTCCTCTATGAAGCGTTTGAACATGTCCTGCAACTGGCGAACGGTGACCCTGTAGTTCGGGCAGACTGTGATGTAGAACGAGAACGGGACACGGTTGTATGTCGCCGCTATGAGATCGGACCGGTGGTATGGTTCGACTGCGCTACTCCGGCTGTCATACAGGTGCCGCGCCCACTGCTCTTCGGTGCGCGGTTTGTATACGAATGGATGGGGATGGGGACGGTGAACGTGATCATTGGCGGCGTTCATTGGCGGTATTCCTTAGGCGGTGTTCGGTTACAGTTGACTGGTGACTAACTATATTAGTCAGTCTAGTCTACTGGTATTGCGTAGGTATCACCTATGCAGTCCCAGATTGGCTGCCAACTAGTTCTGGATTCCAGTCGCCATAGGGCACTTTTCAGCGCCATCTACTTAAAACTGGGGTCCAGTCCCCGTAGGGCACTTTTCAGTGCCATCTATGGGGACTGGGTCGCCAGGGGCGGTTGCCATTGGGGAACACCGCCAAGTGAAAGCCGACGGCAACCGCCTCATAGGTCGGTAAACCTATGATTCGATTATATTTAATGGCAAATTACGTGTCAACGACTTTTTTAACTCACATGTGACTTCCTGTTATTCGGTTTGGCGCATTGTTAACTTTGGTGTGACATTTTCCACACGGTAGCCTCAACAATGCGGCAGGCGCAATCCCTGCCACGCCCTGATATGCCACGTTGACAAGTCATGCCGTAAGGTCGTCCTGTCGGGCCGAGATCAGCAACGGGATATATATAGGCTTTCCGAACCGAAGACGGCACCGTTTCCATCGCGCGCGCCGCCATGTCGCTGACGTTTCCGGCTCGATTCATGCTCGCGGCCGCCATGAACCCCTGTCCTTGCGGGTTCTTCAACGACCGCACGCGCGAATGTCACTGCACCCCGCCGATGATCCAGCGCTACATGTCGAAAATGTCCGGCCCGCTGCTCGACCGCATCGACATCCATATCGATGTGCCTGCCGTGAACTATAAGGAACTGCGCGGGGGCGCTACGACGCCCGAGGATTCGGCCAGTATTCGAGCGCGCGTGTTGCGGGCACGGGAGGTGCAACTGGCCCGGTTCAAGCTCGGAGGCGAAAAAATCTATTCCAACGCGCAGATGGGATCGCGCCACATTCGCCAGTTCTGCGAGCTCTCTGCCGAGTGTGAGCGCCTGCTGGAGCGCGCCATGAGCCAGCAGGGCTTAAGCGCCCGGGCGCACGACCGCATATTGAAGGTGTCGCGGACGATTGCGGATCTGGAGAATGTAAGCCAGATTGAGGCCAAGCATATCGCCGAAGCCATCCAGTACCGCAGCCTCGACCGGAGTTACTGGGTCTGACGCTCGCGGAGCTGCTGACAATTCCGCACGGAACTGAAGCCTGAGGTCTGACCGAAGGCGAAGTTGGCCTTTCCCGGATGGCACGCCCAGGGCTAGGGACTGTGAACAGATTGTGGCAAAATTACCACACCACCCTCGCCGTAGCGCTTCCAATACGAAACCGAGGTGCCGGATTCCGAATTTGGTATTTTCCTCTTTTTCAAATGTTTAGACGGATGCCGAAAAATCTTGACCGAAGCCCGCTCCAGTGTTTATCTTAGGTTGGTTGGTGGCCTGAAAATGGCCGGTGTGCCCGAGTGGACTGTGGTTTGTGGGTCTCCCGTAGGGCAGTTGGTGTGTGCGTTTGGCCGAGTAGATATCTCGGTTCCCCCGGCAAAACTATAAGCGCGTAAAAGGGTTTCAATGTTGGGGGCGGGCCTGTGTATTCGTGACAATCAGGTCTTGCTCAAGGTGTTTGGGCAGTGAGACGGGAAACGGAGTGCAACGAAAAGAGCGACTCCGGTTCAGGTCAATGCATCTAAGTCCATGCGGTGTGGAATTCCAGGCTCCCGATACCGAGACCCCCGTTTAAAAATCTAAAAGCGCATGACGTAAAGACCCGTGTTCGGTAGTCAGCGCACCATGGAGTAACTTATGCGTTCAGATAAAGTTTTTGAGGCTTTACATACTTTGCAGAATCGTTATATGCTTTGCCAGCTTGCTTCCAAAGCTACCCGCAAGTTTCACAAGCCGAGCACCAGAATACAGGACACTACCAATGAGGTATTGAACCGGATTGCGGGTTCGGAGCGGGACGACATTTTAACTGAACCGAAAAATGTGAGTGAAGCGCAGCGTCGCGCTGCCTAAGGCGGTTTTGCGGGCTCGGTCCAACCCTGCCGTTAAGGCCTAGGTTGGACCAGAAGAGCCTGCTCTTCGCCGCGCGCCATCCGTGCGCTGCGCATTATCTTCCGACCTTCCTGTTATTCATTCCCGTAGGTGAACATGACCATCGCTGAATTAAAAGAAAAAAACATAACTGAGCTGACCCGTATCGCTCGAACACTTGAGTTGCCGGGCGCGAGTGGACTGCGCAAGCAGGATCTGATTTTCAAAATTCTGCAGGCCCAAAGTGAAAAAGAAGGGCACATCTTCGCCGAGGGAGTGTTGGAGATTCTGCCCGATGGCTACGGGTTCCTTCGCTCTCCCGATTACAATTACCTTCCCGGTCCGGATGACATCTACGTCTCGCCGTCGCAGATCCGCAAGTTCGATTTGAAAACGGGAGACACGATTAGCGGCAACGTGCGTCCACCGCACGAGGGAGAAAAATACTTCGCGCTGGTCAAGATCGAAGCCGTCAACTTCGAGTCTCCGGAAGAGGCGCGCAACAAGATCCTGTTCGACAATCTCACGCCGCTGTATCCGGAAGAGCGCATCAAGCTGGAAACGGTGAAGGAAAACATCAGCTCGCGCGTGATGGACCTGCTGACTCCGATCGGCAAGGGACAGCGCGGACTGATCGTGGCTCCGCCGCGCACCGGCAAGACCATGCTGTTGCAGAACCTGGCAAACTCGGTCACCACCAATCATCCCGAGGTTGTGCTGATCGTGCTGCTGATCGATGAGCGGCCCGAGGAAGTCACCGACATGCAACGGTCGGTCAAGGGCGAGGTCATCAGCTCGACCTTCGACGAGCCGGCGGCGCGCCACGTGCAGGTCGCCGAGATGGTGATCGAAAAGGCCAAGCGCCTGGTGGAACACAAGCGCGACGTGGTGATCCTGCTGGACTCGATCACCCGCCTGGCGCGGGCTTACAACACCATCGTTCCGCCCTCGGGCAAGGTGCTCTCCGGCGGCGTCGATTCCAACGCCTTGCAGCGCCCCAAGCGCTTCTTCGGTGCGGCCCGCAACATCGAGGAAGGCGGCTCGCTGACGATCATCGCCACCGCCCTGATCGATACCGGCTCGCGCATGGACGACGTGATCTTTGAAGAGTTCAAGGGCACCGGCAACATGGAAATCATCCTCGACCGCAAACTGGTCGACAAGCGCGTCTTCCCGGCAATCGATATCCAGCGCTCGGGCACGCGCAAGGAAGAGCTGCTGATCCCCAAGGAAGACCTGGCGCGCATCTGGGTGCTGCGCAAGGTGCTCAACCCGCTGTCCCCGGTGGAGGCCATGGAGTTGCTGATCGACAAACTCAGCAAGACCCGGGCGAACGCCGACTTCCTCTCGAACATGAGTTCGCTGTAGTCATGGCGAGCAGCAACCTACTCGGCAAAACAAGCCCGGCGCGAGCCGGGCTTTTGCGCGCCGTCCGAGAGGCCCGAGCGATTGCAGCCTCAGAGAACTCCCGTTTCGGGATCACTGGTGAGAATGCCTGTTCTCGACAGCTACAATTTGTAGGCTGCTCGGAGATGGGCTGATGATGCTCGTAATGAAAGTCACCTTGGCGGTGATGTTGATTGTGTTCGTTGTAGCCCTGATCCGCAAGGCCCGCATCGCCAGCCTGTGGCGAATGTGGTTCGAGGCGAAGGCTTCGGCGGAAATGGTGTCCGGCTTGCTCGTCATGCACTGCACGAGGACTTTGGAGTGGAAATCGTATCCCACTGCGCGGCAGACAAGAGAAACACCGACCGGTGCGTAAGCTGACCGCCTTCCCACATTCGCCGAAGGAATGCAGTCGTGTGCCACTGCCTTCTGCCGGTGCAGATCGTTAATCAGGGCCTACTGTAGAGCCGTGACAGCCTATTGATATTAGACGCCGCCTCGACGAATCGTGGATTCATTAGGGCTTCGCACTGCCTGCTCCACTTGGATCCACGGGGCGTGCACACTGAGATGGCGTCAATCATGCATCTGCCCTTGGACCAGTTGATCAGTTCCTGGCTTATGCAATCGAGGTTGGCATCCTCGCACAACTCCCGAAACGTCACAGCCGACATGGAGGGCGCTCTCCATCCCAAGCAGTTGAGCGAGACGAGGCGACTGAATGCGCGTTTCAGATAACTGGAAGGTAGCGCATTGAAAATGTCGAGAAGGTGTCTGTAGACGCCGATGTTCGAATGGTGGAAAAAACCTACACCATCCGGCTTCAGCGTACGTACGGTCTCCTTCAAGTAAGCGGCGATGACGTCTTTCTCGCAATGCACCAGCGAATCGAAGCTGAATATCAAATCGAGGGAGTTGTCCGGAACGGTGTCAAACGACAGCCCATCGTTGACCATGTATGTAATATTCGAAGCGTCCTCAAAACGCTTCCTGCAGGCCGCGATGCAGTTCTCGGACAGATCCACTATCACGAGCGATTTGCAGAGAAACCGGAGGTATTGGGTCCAGCGGCCATGCCCGGGTGCGATCTCAAGGATTGAGTCAGCAGGGACGTAA
>Ga0181524_10006164_pt1 | contig 10489 bp, 9 predicted proteins | sample PEATcosm2014_Bin_34_FD_119761 | JGI IMG/M metagenome (GOLD analysis project Ga0181524, IMG submission 119761) | Peatland microbial communities from MTU Mesocosm Facility, Houghton, MI, USA - PEATcosm2014_Bin05_60_metaG | ecosystem: Environmental > Terrestrial > Soil > Wetlands > Peat | place...
ATGTGACCGCCGCGGATCATGGCGAACGAATCCGCGGAACTGAAATAGCTCGTTGTCGGCAGCTCGGTGACGGTCTGCTTGCCGGCATTGATCAGATCGGCGTCTTCCTCGCCCTCGAACGGGAATGGGCCGGTGCCGAGCATTCCGTTCTCGGATTGCAGCTGCACGCTCATCCCGTCGGGGATGAAATTCGACACCAGCGTCGGAATGCCGATGCCGAGATTGACGTAGAAGCCGTCACGCAATTCCTTGGCGGCGCGCGCCGCCATCTGATCGCGGGTCCAAGGCATCAGACTTCCTCCCCGGTTCCGGCCGGCGCATCCGCCTTTGTGCGCTTGCGCACGGTGCGTTGCTCGATGTGTTTCGTCGCGTTGGGCATATGGATGATGCGCTGCACGTAGATCCCGGGGGTGACGATGTGGTCGGGATCGATATCGCCGGGCTGCACCAGGTGCTCGACTTCGGCCACCGTGAGCTTGCCCGCGGTCGCCATAATGGGATTAAAATTGCGCGCGGTCTTGCGGTAGGCCAGGTTGCCCTCGGTATCGCCCATGTAAGCATGGACAATCGAAAGATCGGCGACCAGACCGCGTTCCATGACGTAGCGCGCGCCGTCGAACTCGTGCTCGTACTTGTCTTTCGCAATCAGCGTGCCGACTCCGGTCTTGGTGAAGAAAGCCGGGATACCGGCGCCGCCGGCGCGGATGCGCTCGGCGAGCGTGCCTTGCGGGTTGAATTCGATCTCGAGCTCGCCGGCGAGATATTGCTGCGCAAAGGTCTTGTTCTCCCCGACATAGGAGGCGACCATTTTCTTGATCTGCCGCGTGTCGAGCAGGATGCCGAGGCCCTTGCCGTCAACCCCGCAATTATTGGAGACGACGGTCAGGTTCTTGACCCCGGAATCGCGGATCGCAAGGATCAACGTCTCGGGAATGCCGCACAGGCCGAAGCCGCCGGCCATGATGGTCATGCCATCCTTGAGCGCCCCGGCCAACGCGGCGCGCGCGTCCGCATAGACCTTGTTCATGACCGCTCCATTCGTTCCGGTGAGCTCTCACCTACGCATAACGAGGCGCGCGGAAAGGTCAACCGTTCGGAACGGCGTAGGTCGTGACGATGGGCAGCGGGATCGTGGGGTGCGGATAGGTGTTCCATAAGACGAAGAATATGGCGAACAGAATTCCGGCAATGATGGCTCCCAGGAAGCGGCTTCTGAACGCAATGAGACTGCCGAGCAAAGCCGCGACAAATGCAAAAACCGCCATCAACCCAACGAAGACCCAATTTACAGTCGACAAGTCGAGAGAAGACAGAGAAGACATTGTGTGCTCCTCGCTAAGCGTGCTGAACGACCATCCGTGCCTAGTCTAACCGAGCTTGCATCCCTGCGCGATGGCTTGGCGCCGATAATGGTCAGCTACGCCTTGTTCAGTGTGCGCGCGACGTAATCGCGGATATAGCCCAGCGTTTCCGGGGCGGCCCAGATATCGGCGACGGTCTTGTCGGTCGCCGCGCCGCTGTGCTCCAAGCGCTCGGCCACGGGCAGGCGGAGCTGCTTCTTGGCCTGAGCGAAGGCCGGTGACGAGAGCCGCGCAAGTCTTTGCGCGGCGGCCATCGCCTGCCCCATGAGCGCGTCCGCGTCCACCACTTCGTCGACCCAACCGCGCTGCACAGCGGCCTCGGTGTCATAGGTCGCGCCGCCGAAGGTGAACTCCGGCAGATGGCGCGGCGGCACGGCGAAACGCACGATCTCGAAGGCGAGCGCCGGAAACGGCACGCCCACCAGCAGCTCGGTCACGCCGATGCGCCCGCCCCCGCGCCCCATGATCCGCCAGTCGGCGCAGCAGGCGAGCACGCAACCGCCGGCGATAGCATGCCCGTTGATCGCCGCCACCACCGGCTTGGGATGGAAGAACGCCGCGTCATAAAGCCGATGTAAGGCCGGAAGGAATTCGCGCACATAGGCCGCACCGCCCGAGCCGACCCGTAAGAGGTCGACCCCGGCAGAAAACATCCGGCCCTGCCCGGTCACCACCACCGCGCGCGCGTCCAGCCGGCGAAGCTCGTCGAAGCACTTCGCCAGCGCCTCGCAGAACTCGATGTCGAGTGCATTCGCCTTGCCGTGCGTCATGGTCACGACGGCAATGCCGTTGTCGATTTTCAGATCGATCATGATCGGTCCAGCCCTAAACGCCCCAGCTTGTGTCGATGGTGCCAGGGAGCGGCCGGCCTCACAAGCTTGGTTAAGGGTGGCCGCTTTTCGTCCGCGTTTTGCGCCAAAAAATCCCCAATTGCGTCACTGTGAGGTCACGCCGACCTGTCCCGAATGCACCGGCAAGTCCAGCAGTGGAGGACGCAATGCTGAGTATTCGCATCGTCGCGGCGGGCGCGTTGATTTCGGTCATAACGGCGGGCGGCGCTTTGGCGCAGACCGCGACCGACACCGGAGCCGGCAAGCCTATTCAGCTGCTGCAGGTCGCTACCCAGCCGGACAAGACCAAATCGAAGCCCCACGCTAAGAGGATTATGAAGATTAGGACCGCGGCCAAACGGACCGGCAGACGGCACCGCCTTGCAGCTGAAAGGCCGATCCACGTCGCTGAGGCCGCCAAACCCGCAGCACCGGCAGCCCCTGCAGCGGCGCCTGCGGATGTGTGGGCAAAGGCAACTCCCGTTACCGTGCCTGCTACCGTCGCGTCGACCGCACCGGAACCACCGGCCACGCCGGCCCTCGCCGTCGAGCCAACGCCGAGCGAACTCGTGGTCGGAGGCCAAACCGTGCACGTCGTTTCCCCGGACGATGCCAACGAAATCGATCGCGCTGCCGACGCACAGATTATTCCGTCAGTTGCGGCAAAGCAGAGCGCTGTCGCTCCGGCAGCGCCGGCGGCGGATACCGCAACCATTGCCCTGGCGCACGAGCAGACGAGCAATGTCGGCACCGCGTCGTGGATCGCGCAGATCTTGGCGGCGCTCGGTGGCGCGGTCGCGGCCGGTGCCGCCGCCTGGTTCTTGATGGGATCGGCGCCGCAGCGGACTTACGGGTAGTTAGCAATCGTCATTCCGGGCTAGCCGCCTTGCGGCGCCCGGAATGACCAGCATCACCCCTTCGCCTTGAGCGAGCTGAACAGCTCGTACGCCTCTTTCGGCTTGGCGTTGTTGTGCACGACGGCGTTGACGGCGGCGATCATCGCCTTCGGCGCATCCGATTGGAAAATGTTGCGTCCCATGTCGACGCCGGCGGCGCCCCGCTGCACGGCGTTATAGGCCATGGCGAGAGCATCGAGCTCGGCGAGTTTCTTGCCACCCGCCATCACGATCGGCACCGGACATGACGCGGTAACGGTCTCGAAGCCGTCGTCCACGTAATAGGTCTTGACGTATTGCGCGCCGAGCTCGGCAATGATGCGGCAGGCGAGACGGAAATACTTGGCGTCGCGCACCATATTCTTGCCGACCGCGGTGACGCCCATGACCGGAATGCCGACGCGCAAGCCGGCATCGACCAGCTTGGTCATGTTGTGGACGGACCGCGTCTCGAATTCGCCGCCGATGAAGACCTGGATGCCGACGCCGGCGGCGTTCAATCGCACCGCGTCGTCCATGTCCATGGCGATCTGCTCGTCCGACAATTCTTCGCGCAAAATGCTGGGACCGCCGCTCGCCCGCAGCACCATCGGCTTGGTCGAATCCGCCGGAATGACGGAGCGCAAAGTGCCGCGAGTGCAGAACAGCGCATCGCAGAACGGCAATAGCGGCACGATGGAGAGGTCGATGCGCTCGAGCCCGGTGGTCGGGCCCTGGAAGTAACCGTGGTCGATTGCCAGCATCACGGTGCGGCCGGTTGCTGGGGCAAAAACGCGGGCGAGACGGTTCTTCATTCCCCAGTCGAGCTGGTGGGAGCCCTTGAGATGAAAGCCCGGGGTCTGCTGCGGCCGATCGGCCGAATACCGTTCCCCTTCCTTGTCGACTTCCGGCATGGCGCTCCTCGTTCGTCTCACGCGAACCTATGCGTCATCGCCGTTAGGGCGGCAAGGCGCAATCACTCCGCCGCGGCTGCGGGAGTTGCCACACGCTTGCCGAACAGCATGCGCCGGAACAGGTGGTCCTTACGGACGAACTGGTGAAAGAGCGCTGCCACGACGTGCAGAGCAATAAAGGCGGCCAGAAGCGCCGCAAGATAACCGTGTGCAGCAAAGCTTGGATAGGCTTCGAAGCTAAGCGGCAGCGGGTCGCCGGAGTGCTGAAACACGCTTTTGTTAAGCCCGGCGAGGATTGCGGTCGCATAGCCGCTGGCGACCATCAACAGGACCAGCAGATAGAAACCATAATGGATGACCGGCGCCATGCGGTCGAGCAGCGGCGACCCGGTCGCCGCCGCCGCCGGTTTTGCCGTGAGCATACGCACGATGAAGCGGATGACCATCAGCGCGAGAATGAGCATTCCAACTGACATATGCACCAGCAGAATGCGGATCTTGTGCGGGTCTGCGTTGGGCATCTTCGCCAGGAGGAAAAAGCCGACGAACAAGGCGGCGATGATCAGCACGGCAAGCAGCCAATGCAGCGTCACCAGCAGCGGGTGATATCGGGATACTTGCGTCATTGGCTTTTTCATACGGTGCCCCCCGATTGGATACTGATGCCGATAGCTTATATCTGATTGATTTTAAAATACTTTTCTCCACCAACCTATTCTAAATTCTAGGTGCATCCTAAATGCTCTTGGCGTCGTTCTCGTTATGTTCTACGCTCATCTAGAACGTATAGAGAACGCCCTCGGTCGTCATGCTCGCACCCGCAGCTTTCCCGGTCATACGCAGCCGTGCCGCAGTCGTGGAAGAATTGCGCCGCCTGTTGCCCCGGCTGGAGGGTTCCCGGCAAGCGGTCACCCTCCCCTTCGGCCTTGCCGCTATCGATCGACATCTGCCGCAGGGCGGTCTCGCCTGCGGTTCCCTGCACGAGGTCGTGCCCGACGACGGCGGCACCGCCGCCGCCTTCGGCTTTATCGTGGCGCTCCTGGCCCGCGTAGCGCGGGCGCGGCCGCTCTTCTTCGTCATCCCGGGCTATGGGCTCGGTCAATACGGCCGGCTTTACGGGCATGGTTTGAGCGCGCTGGGTCTCGATCCGGCCCGGCTGATCCTGGTCGAGACGGCGCACCGGCGGGACACCCTATGGGCGCTGGAGGAGGCGCTGCGTTCGGGCGCGCCTGCCGCCGTCGCCGGCGTCATCGACAAGCTCGATCTGAAATTGAGCCAAAGGCTGCAGCTCGCCGCGGCGGATGCCGGCCTGCCGCTCTTTCTGCTGCGGCCGGCGCAGCTTCTGGAATCGAGCGCGGCGGCGACGCGCTGGCGCGTCGGTCCGGCGGCGGCTGCGCGCGACCGCTTTGGCCTGTTCGCGCGCGCGCGCTGGCATCTCCTGCTGGAGCGCTGCCGCAACGGGCGAGCGGGCGAATGGATGGTGGAGTACGATCATGTCGCGCATCGTTTCAGTCTGGCTGCCGCGCTGGCCGATCCTGCGTTTTCTCGCAGCACAGGCGAAAAATTCGTCAGACAAGCCGGTTGATCCTGAACGGCCATTCGTCCTTGCCATGACCGCCGCCGGAGGGCCGCGCCTCGCCGCCTTGAACGAGGCGGCAGAGGCCGCAGGTCTTGTGCTCGGCGAGCCGTTGGCCGACGCGCGCGCCAAAGCGGGCGAGTTGCAGGCGAGCGCCGTCGATGCCGCCGCCGATGATGCCGCGCTGCGCCGTCTGGCGTTGTGGGCGACGCGCTATACGCCGACCGCCTCGGCCTGGAACGCCGAGAACGGCGCCGACGGTTTTTTCCTCGACATCGAAGGCGCCGCGCATCTGTTCGGCGGCGAGGAAAGGCTCATGGCCGATCTATCTGACCGGCTCGAAAATAATTTCGGCCTGCCGGCGCGGCTTGCCGTCGCCGATACGCCCGGCACGGCCTGGGCGCTGGCGCGGTTTCACGCCGCCCCCTCACCTGTCCTGTCCTCGGGGCGGGAAGCCGAGGCGCTGGCGCCGCTCCCCGTCGAAGCGTTGCGGCTTTCGCCGGAAACCTGCACGACGCTGCGCCGACTCGGCTTCAAATCCATAGGTGCGCTGCTCGACCAGCCGCGCGCGCCATTTGCCGCGCGTTTCCCGGCCGAGCTGCTTCGCCGTCTCGACCAGGCGCTCGGCCGCGTCGAGGAACCGCTCGTTCCCATTATTGCGCCGCCGGTCTATCACAGCCTGCGTTATTTGCTCGAGCCGATCCTGACGCAGGAGGCGGTCGTTGCCCACGCCAGACGCCTCATGCAGACCCTCGTGCACGTGCTCGAGCGCGACGATGTCGGCGCGCGCGCGCTGCGGCTTTGCCTCTACCGCGTCGATGGCGCGGTGGCGGCGGTCGATATCGGGCTGACGTTACCGACGCGCAATGTCACCCACGTCGCGCGCCTCATCGATCTCAAGCTCGATGCAGTGGCGGCGACGCAGGAGGCGGGCTTCGGCTTCGAGGCGATCGGGCTTGCCGTCACGCTCGCCGAACCCATCCCGGCGCGGCAGGCGGAACTTGCGGCCGTCGCCGAGGATATCGGCGACGCCGATAGAACTGAGCGTTGCGCGACCTTGATCGATACGCTGCGCCAGCGGCTCGGCCCGCAGAGCGTGCGGCAGTTCGCGGCGATAGCCAGTCACCTGCCTGAGCGCGCCGAGGCGCTGTCTCCGGCAAACGGCGAGGCTTCCGCATGGCCGGCGCCGGAGCAAACAACGCGCCCGCTGCTTTTGTTGCCACGTGCCGAGCCGACCGAGGTCACTGCGCTCGTTCCCGACGGTCCGCCGCGGCGTTTCCGCTGGCGCGGCGTGACCTATGAGGTCGCCGGCTCGCAGGGCCCGGAACGCATCGCCAGCGAATGGTGGCGCGACCCCCTCCCTTTCCCTCCCCTGCTTGCGGGGGAGGATAAGAAGGGGGCGCCGACGCGCGATTACTACCTCGTCGAGGACGCTGACGGCCACCGCTTCTGGCTCTATCGCGAAGGACTCTACGAGCGCGAGACGATAGCGGCGCGCTGGTTCGTGCACGGGCTGTTTGCGTGAGCTTTTGTGTGAGAAAGCAGATGAGCGCGTATGCCGAACTTGCTGTAACTACTAATTTTTCATTCCTTCGCGGCGCGGCTCACCCGCAGGAGATGGTCGCGACCGCCGAGAAACTTGGCCTTGCCGCCATCGGCATTGCCGACCGCAACTCGTTTGCCGGCGTGGTGCGCGCCTATGACGAATGGAAAAAAAGAAAAAGCATCAAGCTCCTGGTTGGCGTGCGCCTCGTCTCCATCGATGGTTTCGAGGTTCTCGCCTATCCCACGGATCGCCAAGCTTATGGCCGTCTCTGCCGACTCCTGACGCAAGGCAATCTCAAGGCCAAGAAAGGCGAATGCCATCTGACCTTCGAGGAGATCCTCGCCGCAAGCGAAGGCCAGATACTCATCGCCTTGCCGCCGCAAACACTTTCGGATGTTTTCACCGAGCGGCTCTCCGCCTTGGCGCGCGCGGCGCTAGGCCGCACCTTCCTCGCCGGCGTTCATTATCATCGCGGCGACGAGCCGCGCCGCCTCGGATTTTTGATCGAGCTCGGCGAGCGCATGAACGCGCCGCTCGTCGCCGTCAATGACGTCTCCTATCACGTGCCGGAACGCCGGCCACTCGCCGACGTGCTCACTTGCATCCGCGAGAAATGCACTCTTTCCCAAGCGGGCCTAAAACTTGCCGTCAATGCCGAACGCCACCTCAAGCCGGCGGCGGAGATGGCGCGGCTGTTCGCCGGCTTTCCCGCGGCCATCGCCCGCACCGTCAAGATTGCCGAAGCGTGCCGCTTCTCGCTCGGAGAACTCACATACGAATATCCCGACGAGCCGGTGCCGGAAGGAAAAACCGCCCAGCAGCATCTTGAGGATCTCACCTGGGCGGGAGCGCAGGAGCGCTACCCGCGAGACCAATACCCCGACGACATCCCTGCCGATGTCGCTAAGCGGCTTCAGGAAGAGCTCACGCTCATCGCCAAGCTCGACTATGCGCGCTATTTCCTCACCGTCCATGATGTCGTGGCCTTCGCCCGCCGGCAGCAAAAGGAAATCCTCTGCCAGGGCCGCGGCTCGGCGGCGAACAGCGCCGTCTGCTATTGCCTAGGCATCACGTCGGTCGATCCGGACAAGAGCAATCTCCTGTTCGCCCGCTTCATTTCCGAGAATCGCGGCGAACCGCCGGATATCGACGTCGATTTCGAGCACGAGCGGCGCGAGGAGGTGATCCAGTACATCTATAAACGCTACGGGCGCGACCGTGCGGCGATTTGCTCAACCGTCGTGCACTACCGCTCGCGCCGCGCCATCCGCGAAGTCGGCAAGGCTCTTGGCTTGACGGAGGACGTGACCGCCGCGCTCGCGAAGACCGTGTGGGGCTATGACGACGGATTGCCGAATGAACACATTCGCCAGGTCGGGCTCGATCCCTTAAACCCGGCGATCCGACAGGCCGTCGAGCTTGCTGACGAGCTGATCGGCTTCCCGCGCCACCTCTCGCAGCACGTCGGCGGCTTCGTGCTCACGCGCGCGCCGCTCGACGAGACGGTGCCCATCGGCAATGCCGCCATGGACGAGCGCACCTTCATCGAATGGGACAAGGACGACATCGACACGCTCGGCCTGATGAAGGTCGATGTGCTCGCGCTCGGCATGCTGAGCTGCCTGCGGCGCGGGCTCGATCTCATCCAGCAGCATTACGGCAAGGCGTATTCGCTCGCCACGCTGCCGCAGGACGACGGCACGGTCTACGAGATGCTTTCGCGCGCGGATTCCGTCGGCGTGTTCCAGGTCGAGAGCCGCGCCCAGATGTCGATGCTGCCGCGCTTGAAGCCGCAATGCTTCTACGATCTCGTCATCGAGGTCGCGATCGTGCGGCCCGGGCCGATCCAGGGCGACATGGTGCATCCCTATCTGCGCCGGCGCGACGGCATCGACCGGGAGCATTATCCCTCCCCGCATCCGGCGCACGGGCCGGCCGACGAATTGAAGGACGTTCTCAAACGAACCCTCGGCGTGCCGCTGTTCCAGGAGCAAGCGATGCAGATCGCCATCACCGCGGCAAAATTCACGCCCGACGAAGCGGATGGGCTGCGCCGCGCCATGGCCACGTTCCGCCATACCGGCAACGTCCATCTGTTCCGCGACAAGTTCATCACCGGCATGACCGCCCGCGGCTATGACCGTGATTTCGCGGAAAATTGCTTCGGCCAGATCGAAGGGTTCGGCGAATATGGCTTTCCGGAAAGCCACGCGGCGAGTTTTGCGCTGCTGGTCTATGCCTCGGCGTGGATCAAATGCCGCTACCCGGACGTTTTCTGCGCCGCCATCCTCAACAGTCAGCCGATGGGTTTTTATCAACCGGCGCAGCTCGTGCGCGATGCGCGGGCGCACGGCGTCGAGATCTGCGCCGTGGACGTGAACTTCAGCGATTGGGACTGCACGCTGGAACCAGGCGCGGACGGCCGGCATGCGGTGCGCCTCGGCTTCCGCCTCATTCACGGGCTAAACGAAGACGAGCTGAAAAAACTCATCGCCGCGCGCGGCAACGGCTTTTCCTCGATCGAGCGGCTGGCGGCAATTGCCGGCATTTCCCGCTTCACCATCGAACGGCTGGCCGAGGCCGACGCGTTCCGCTCGCTCGGGCATGACCGGCGCGCGGCCTTATGGGCGGCGCGGCGGCTCGACGTGATCGGCATTCGCACGGCGCGGCAAAATGCCTCCGCCACGGTCGAGGGCGCACTTCCCCTGCTGGCGCCGCACTTGAGCGACGAGCTTTTCCCGGAAGAAACCGTCGCGCTTCCGGCCATGCCGCTCTGCGAGCATGTCGTGGAAGATTACGTGGCCACCGGGCTGTCGCTGAAAGAGCATCCGGTGCGTTTCTTCCGCGACCGGCTCACCGCGGGCGGCGTCATGCGCAACACGGAGCTTCGCGACGACGGCTTGCGGCAAGATTCGATGGTCACCGTCGCCGGCCTCGTCCTGGTGCGGCAACGGCCGGGCACGGCGAAAGGCGTGATCTTCATGACGCTGGAGGACGAGACCGACATCGCCAACATCATCGTCTGGCCGAAGGCTTTTGAAAAAAATCGTCGGGTGGTGATGACGGCGCGGTTCCTCGCGGTGCGCGGACGCCTGCAACGCGCCGGCCTCGTGATCCATGTCGTCGCGGAAAACTTTATCGATCTCAGCGCCGAATTGTCATCGCTGCGCGACGGCGACCTTTATTCAGCGGATCCTTCCCGCGCACCGCATCCGGAGTCGGCTTCCCCACTTATCAAGAGCCGCGACTTTCATTGAGCACCTTTGCCCACGCACTTTCCCAGCACGCGCGCCAGGCGATCGGAAAACAATTTTGCATCCGCCGGCCGGTCGCCCTCCAGCACCCGCGCCTCGTCGAGCAGCAGATGCGCCGCGTCTTCCTTCAACG
>Ga0181524_10006165_pt1 | contig 10487 bp, 9 predicted proteins | sample PEATcosm2014_Bin_34_FD_119761 | JGI IMG/M metagenome (GOLD analysis project Ga0181524, IMG submission 119761) | Peatland microbial communities from MTU Mesocosm Facility, Houghton, MI, USA - PEATcosm2014_Bin05_60_metaG | ecosystem: Environmental > Terrestrial > Soil > Wetlands > Peat | place...
CGCTCGCAATAGGGCCGGGTGATGAACGAGAGTTTCGACCAGCACGCCGGACACAAGCCCCTACCGTCGACCGGCTCGCGGCAGGCGGCGCACAGCGGCGGCAGCGCCAGATCGAGTGCCGTGCGCAACACCGCGCGCGCCGCCGCGGCGGCACGGCGTAGCCGCGAGGGCAGTGTGATGGCGCCTAAATCCGACATGCCGCAAGGCTACCGTTCTGCGGTGGCCTTGTCATCGCCGCAGAGGTGAGACGCCAGGATCATGGCCGAGAATCCCATGATTTTCGATCGCGCCCTGCTGCGGCGCCGGCGCCGGCGCGCGGCCGCCTTGGGGCCGGCGACATTCCTGCTCGATCGTGTCGCCGACGATTTGGCGGAGCGACTTACGACCGTGCTGCGCCGCTTCGCGCTCGCGGTCGATCTCGGCACGCCGGGGGAAGCGGTGCACAACGCGCTCATGCGCCTGGAATCGGTCGACAGGATCGTCACGGCCGATGTCATGCCGGATGCGGCGCGCGGCGAAATATTCGTCGCCGCCGATGAGGAGGCGCCGCCGTTCGGCGACGCCACCCTCGATCTCGTGGTGTCGGCGCTGGCGCTGCAATTCGTCAACGACCTGCCGGGTGTGCTGGTGCAAATCCGTCGCGCCTTGAAGCCTGACGGCTTGTTGCTTGCCGCCCTTCTCGGCGGCGAGACGCTGACCGAGCTGCGGCAGAGCTTTGCCGAAGCGGAAAGCGATATTGAAGGCGGCGTCTCGCCGCGCGTGGCGCCGTTCGCCGACCTGCGCGATCTCGGCGCCCTGTTGCAGCGTGCCGGATTTGCGCTGCCGGTCACCGACGTCGACCGTGTCACCGTGCGCTACGATTCCGCGTTCGGCCTGATGCACGATTTGCGGCGCATGGGCGCGACCAATGCGCTGTTGGCCCGCCGCCGCACGCCGCTCAAGCGCGCGACGCTGCAGCGCATGGCCGAAATCTACGCCCAGCGCTTTGCCGACGATGACGGCCGCGTGCGCGCCACGTTCGAGATCGTCTGGCTGTCAGGCTGGGCGCCGCATCCGGATCAGCAGCAGCCGCTCAAGCCCGGCTCGGCGAAAGCGCGGCTCGCCGACGCGCTCGGCACGCGAGAAATTTCGACGGGCGAGAAAACTCGTCGTTAAAGCTGTATCTGTTCCGATGGAACCGGAGTCGTGCCGCAGTCGGCCTCAACACCGCATCCAGCCGCGACACAAGTAATACTACGCATGCGGCGGCGCGGCACCCGTATTTCATTTTATCCTAACTATGTTGACCGAAGGCCAAGTTCGGCAACCGGCCGAGTCGGCGCATTTTGCGTTGTCACATATCGTGCCGACGTCGGCACGCCGGAGCTATGCCGTGGCCGGGCAAAAGGCCGGCGCCGGCAACTTAGCCAAGGCGTAGCAGCACATCATTGGTTATGCGCGCGGCAACTGTATCCGGTAGACGCGGCCGCGCTGCCGCACCAGTAGGAGAGTGTCGCGAGCAAGACCAACAAGATTCGTCTCGGCGCCATTTTGGGGCTGGCCGCATGGCGCAATCGTCCTATCCGCTATCTCATCCTGTGCGGCGTGACGCTGATTGCAGCGATTGTAATCGGCACCGCGATAATGGCCGGCCATCTTCGCGAGCGGGCCTTGCTTGAAGGTGAGCGCGAACTCAAGAACACCGCGTTGATCCTTGCGGAACAGATCGACCGAACGTTTCAGGGGATCGATCTGGTTCAAAGCAGCGTGCTGGAGAAGATACAATCGCAGGGAATCGCTTCGAGCGAGGACTATACGCGCCGGATGTCGGGTGAAGACGTGCATCAGATGCTCAAGGCGAGCACCAGCGGTCTAGTCCAAATCTATGCCATCTCGCTCATAAACGCCGATGGACGTCTTATCAATTTCTCGCGCTTTTGGCCGGGTCCGGATATCAGCGTCGCCGATCGAGGATTCTTTAACGCGCTTAAGACCAAACCGGGGATGACGTCGCACATAAGTCGACCTTGGCACAACCGCACCAACGGCGCGTGGACGCTGTTTCTCGTCCGCAAGGTCACGGCTGCGAATGGCGAGTTTTTAGGTCTTGTTTTGGGAGCCATCGAACTGTCCTACTTCGACAAGCTCTTCGGTTCCGTCTCACTTGGCGAAGGCAGCTCGATCACCTTGTTTCGCAGTGACGGTATTCTGCTGACGCGATATCCGCAAGTCGAGTCCGCAATCGGCAAATATTTCAAATCCACCGTCGGCGCTATAGGCGCCGGCGATAGTGGTACAGTTCGCTTCGTCGGCCAAATTGGCGGCAAGGATCGTCTGCTGGCCGCTCACCGTCTCGCCCATTTCCCGGTTGTAATATCGGTCGCTATCGATACCGCCGCCGCTCTCGCCATTTGGCAAAAGCAAACGGACGTTCTTCTCAGTGCGGGAGGTCTTGCGGCTTTGACAGTCGCGATCATGATCTTCCTGATCGTGCGACAGCAGGCACAGGCGAATAATTCATCAATGCAAATGCTAGCGTTGGAAAAGTATCGGCTCGATTCGGCCCTGAACAATATGTCTCAAGGCCTGATTATGTTCGATGCGGCGGAGCGGATGGTCGTTTGCAATGACCTCTATATCGAGATGTATGGATTGTCGCGCGAGAACGTGAAGCCGGGCTGCTCATTCCTTGAAGTGCTTCAGTGCCGCGCCGAGGCGGGCAGCTTTTTGTATGATGACCCTGAGACGTATCGCGCGCAGGTCGTGGCGGAATTGGTTGTGGGCAAGGTCTCGAGCAGAATTTTTAAAACGGTGGATGGGCGTGAGATTTTGATGACCAACTCGCCCTTGGCTGGCGGTGGTTGGGTTGCAACCCATAAGGACATCACCGAACGGCGAAGAGCGGAAGCGAAGATAGAATATATGGCGCACCACGATGCGCTGACGGATTTGCCCAACCGGCTGCAGCTTTACGAGCAGTTGCGGCAATTGCTGGTTAGGACCAGGCAAGGACAGCACGTAGCCGTATTCTGTCTCGATCTTGATCGCTTCAAGGACGTGAACGATGCGCACGGCCATTCGGTCGGCGATCTTCTCCTCAAGGCGGTGGCGGACCGGCTGCGTCAATGCATTCGAGATACCGACTTGGTGGCGCGCTTTGGCGGGGACGAGTTCGCCATCATGCAAGCCGGCGCCTCTCAACCGACGGACGCAACCTCGCTGGCGTCACGTCTCATCGAGGTGATCGGCGCCCCCTATGAGCTTGACGGCAAACAGGTCACGGTCGACTTGAGCATTGGCATTGCGCTCGCGCCGGGCGACGGGCTGGATCCGGGACAGCTTCTGAAAAATGCCGACATGGCGCTGTATCGGGCCAAGTCGGACGGTCACGGCCTGTATCGCTTTTTCGAGCCGGAAATGGATGCGCGGATGCAGGCTCGCCGGAAACTTGAGATCGATCTGCGCAAGGCGATCGCGAATGGCGAATTCGAGCTGTTCTACCAGCCCTTGGTCGATATGAAGACGGAATACGTCACGGGCTTTGAGGCGCTCATTCGCTGGCACCATCCCGAGCGCGGCATGATTCCACCTCTCGATTTTATCAGTGTTGCGGAAGAAACCGGGCTCATCGTACCCCTGGGAGACTGGGTGTTGCGTCAAGCCTGCGCGGAAGCCGCGACTTGGCCGAGCAATTTGAAGATCGCCGTAAATCTGTCGCCGGTTCAATTCAAGAATAAAATTCTCTTGCCGTCCGTCATATCGGCGCTGGCGGCATCCGGGTTATCGCCGAACCGTCTGGAATTGGAAATTACCGAATCCGTTCTGTTGCAGGACAGCGGCGCGACTCTCGCCATCCTGCATGAATTACGAGGGCTCGGAGTGCGAATATCGATGGACGATTTCGGAACCGGGTATTCATCGCTCAGCTACCTGCGCAAGTTTCCCTTCGACAAGATCAAGATCGATCAATCCTTCATTTTCGACATGTCAGACCATGACGACAGCCTCGCGATCGTGCGGGCCGTGATTGCCATGGGCAGCGGGCTGGGTATCGCAACGACCGCCGAGGGAGTAGAGACGGCCGAGCAATTCAAGCGATTGAAATTGGAAGGATGCACCGAGGTCCAGGGCTATTTATTCAGCCCGCCGAGGCCCGCGGCGGAAGTTAAAGGGCTTCTGGCTTCGATCAATCCCAAACTCAAGGCGATAGCCTGACACAAGCGTCGGTGTCGTTCTTTCATTTATTCAATTTATTTCAGCGCCGTGGCGACGTTACCGTAGAGATTGTTCTTGACCGCCGAACCCAGCGTCACGACCGTGGAGGCGATCGCTACCGCGATGCCCGATGCCACCAACGCGTATTCGATTGCGGTCGCGCCGCGCTCGTCACGCATGAAGCGCCCAACGGACGCGACGATCGGGAAGCTCAGGTTCTGCAACATTGTCTTCGGGCCTTCTGCCGTTCGGATCATATGAGCGTCGTCAGATGGGAGATCAGCGGTTCGTCGGCGGGCGGCATCGGATAGTCGCGGAGCTCTGTCGGCCGCACCCATTTGAGCCTCTGTCCCTCCTGCGCCGTAGCAAAGCCTTCCCAGCGCCGGCAGACATAGAGCGGCATGAGAAGATGGAAGTCGGGATAGAGGTGACTCGCAAAGGTCAGCGGCGCGAGGCAATCCTCCTTGACGACGATACCCAGTTCCTCTTTCAACTCTCGGATCAAGCTCTGTTCCGGCCGTTCGCCGGTTTCGACCTTGCCGCCGGGAAACTCCCACAGACCCGCCATCGACTTTCCCGCCGGCCGTTGTGCGATCAGCACGCGGCCATCGGCGTCAATGAGGGCGCAGGCGGCAACCAGGACAAGTTTGACGCTCACGGCCCGGCCCCAATCTAAGCGACGTAAGGTAAAGGCACTTTCAATGCGTTTGCGCAGAGTGCAGCAATCGCCGCAACGGTTAAAGCAGGTTTAACGCGCGAAATCCCCGTGCGGCGTGTGTTAATTGGCGCCAGCCAGTTCCAGGACTGCATCCGCCACCACGCTCGGCGCCTCTTGCGGCAGATTGTGCCCGATCTTCGGCAGCACGCGCCGCTGGTAAGGTCCGGTAAATAGCCGCGCATGGGCCTCCGAGCCCGCCGGTGGCTGGATGCCGCTCGACGCGCCGTGCAGCACGATGGTCGGCACCATGATCGCGGGTTGGATGGCGAGACGCCGCTCGATCGCCTCCAGCGCCGGGTCGCCGGCCGCATAGCCGAAGCGGTGGCGATAGGACTGGATCGTCACCGCGACGAAATCCGGATTGTCGAACGAGGCGGCGCTCTTCGCGTAGGCGGCGTCGTCGAACGTCCAGTCCGGCGACCAGATTTGCCAGATATAGCGGCACAGCGCGCGGCGGTTCTGCTCGAGCCCGGCACGGCCACGCTCGGTATGGAAATAATACTGGTACCAGAAGCGATGCTCCTGCGCCGGCGCCACCGGATTCACCGAGGCCGCGATGTTCTGAATGTTGTAGCCGTTGCCGGTAACGAGGCCGTGTACCCGTTCCGGCCACAGCGCCGCCACGATGCAGGCGGCACGGCCGCCCCAGTCGTAGCCAGCAAGCGTGGCGCGCGCGATGCCGAGCGCATCGAGCAATTCGCGCAAATCGTTGCCGAGGGCGGCCTGCTGGCCCGAGCGCACCGTGTCTGCGGAAAGAAAGCGCGTCGCGCCAAAACCGCGCAGATAAGGCACGATGACGCGGCAGCCGGCGGCGACGAGCGGCGGCACCACCTCGTCATAGCAGCGCGGGTCGTACGGCCAGCCGTGCAGCAGCACGATGGGCGCGCCGCCCGGATCGCCGCTCTCTTCATAAGCGACGTCGAGCGTGGCGGTACGAATATGCTTGTGTGCAGCAGTCGCGCTTGCAGCGGTGTTCGAAGTCATTCGCGTAACCGGGGCCAGAGCATGATTCCGAAAAGTGGACTTCGGTGTTGGGATAAGATCATGCTCAAACAAACTATGATCCGGTTCAATTGAATTGGATCATAGTCCAGGGAATGTCAGCGCAGCAGACGACCGGCCTCAATCCGGCTTGATGCCCGCGAACTTGATCACTTTAGCCCACTTCTCGGTTTCGGCGGTGATGAACTTTTGGCATTCGGCCGGCGTCATGGGCATTGGTATGATGCCGAGGTCGGCGAACCGTGCCTTGAGCCTCGGATCGGCAAGAACGGCATTGACCTCGCTGTTGAGCATCGCAGTGATCTCGGCGGGCGTGCCTTTCGGAGCACCGAGCCCTTGCCAGGTGCGTGCCTCGAACCCCGGTACGAATTCGCCCACCGTCGGCAAATTCGGCAGCGCATCCGCACGCGATGCCATCGTTACCGCTAAGGGCCGCAGCATTCCGGCCTTGATATATCCGAGCGTGGACTGGATCGGTTCAAACACGACCTGAACCTGGCCGGCGATCAGATCGGTCAACTCCGGGGCCGAGCCATGATAGGGGACGTGCACCATGTCGGTGCCGGTCAACATCTTGAACAGTTCTCCGATGACGTGTTGCGGCGTTCCAATGCCGGCTGACCCCAAATTGATCTTGCCCGGATTGGCCTTTGCATAGGCGATGAATTCGGGAACCGTGGCGGCCGGTACTTTTGGATTCACCTCCATGACCGCCGGGCCCTGGCTGATGCCGGCAACCAGCGTAATGTCGCGGACGAAATCATAATTGAGATTTTGGTAGAGCGACGCATTGATGGCGTTGACCGTGGCGAGCTCCATCACCGTATAGCCGTCGGGCTGGGCCCTCGCGACCGACTCGGTCGCGACATTGCCCGCTGCTCCGGGCCGGTTCTCGACGGCGAATTGCTGGTGCAATCGCTCCGACAGAAACTCGGCCATAATCCGTGCGGTTATGTCGTTTGGACCTCCGGGCGGGAAGCCGACGATCCAGCGCACCGGCCGCGCCGGATAATCCATGGCCGATGCAATACGCGATATCGCCGGCAGCGCGACGGCACCCGCTGCCAGATGCAAGAGCTTGCGGCGGGGAAGTTTCATAGCGGTCCCTCCGATCTAATCGCAAAGCCGCAGCATAAAGGTTGCGGGCACGCCGCGCGACAATTTAACTCGTTCGCCCGTCGGCTAGGACCTGTAATCGCCGTTGATCGCCACGTATTCCTTGGTGAGGTCGCAGGTCAGCACGCGGTCGCGGCCTTTGCCGAGACCGAGCGCGACTTTCAGCGTGATCTCCGGCTTCTTCATTGCCGCGGAGACCGCGGCCTCGTCGTAATCAGGATCGCGCGCGCCCTTGTGGGCGACGCGGATGCCGCCGAACCAGATCGACAACCGGTCGCGGTCGGCCGGCTCGCCGGCCTTGCCGACCGCCATGACCACGCGGCCCCAATTGGCGTCTTCGCCGGCGATCGCGGTCTTGACCAGCGGCGAATTGGCGATCGACAGCGCGACGCGGCGCGCGGAATGTTTCGACACCGCGCCTTCGACCACGATCTCGACCAGCTTTCGGGCGCCTTCGCCGTCGCGTGCCACTTGCTCGGCAAGGTTGGCGAGCACGGCGTTGAACGCCTTGCGGAACGGCACGAGGCGCGGATCGTTGGCGCGGGCGATGCGCGGCGCGCCGCGCGCCGCACCGGTGGCGAAGGCCAGCAAGGTATCCGAGGTCGAGGTATCGCCGTCGATGGTGACGGCATTGAACGTGTCGACGACGCCCTCGCGCAGCAGCGCCTGCAAGGCCGGCGCCGCGATCGGCGCGTCGGTGAACACGAAGGCCAGCATGGTCGCCATGTCGGGCGCGATCATGCCGGCGCCCTTGGCGAAGCCATTGATGGTCACCGTGGCGCCGCCAAGCCGCGCGCTCGCGGTGGCGAGTTTTGGGAACGTGTCGGTGGTCATGATGGCACCGGCGGCGTCGACGTAGCCTTCGTCGGTGGCGTCTGCGACCAGACGCGCCATGACGCCGTCAAAAGCTTGCGCCGGCAGCGGCTCGCCGATGACGCCGGTCGAAGCGAGAAACACCTCAGTCATCTTGCAGCCGACGGTGCCGGCCGCGAGCTTGGCGGTGAAGGCACAAGCCTCGCGACCGTTCTTGCCGGTGAACGCATTGGCATTGCCGGAATTGACCACGAGCGCGCGTGCGCGCCCGCCCTTGATCCGGGCGCGGCACCACTCGACCGGTGCCGAAGGACATTTGGAGCGAGTGAACACGCCGGCAACGCTGGCGCCTTCATCGAACACCGCGAGCATTACGTCGGTGCGATTTTGATAGCGGATGCCGGCCGCGGCCGTCGCCAACCGCACGCCGGCGATCGGCGGCATGGCGGGGGCGGCTTTCGGAGCGAGGGGGGAGATGGCAGTAGACATGGCTTTTGCAATGTTTCCCGGGCGCAGTGCAGCACCATAAGCGCGTTTACGCGCGCCTTGACGCGCTATGGCGAAGCGTAGTGATGCACTGCAGAACCGGGATCGTCAAAAGCTCCGAGCCCGCGAAACTCAGCCCATTATTTCTTCGCCGGCGCCGCCGGGTTGAGCGCCGAAGGATCCGGCGCGGGGGCCGGCTTGTCGAGGCGCTCGATCTGGGCGGATTTGCGCAGGCTGTCGACCAGCTCGGCCTGGGCGCGGTGCGCGACGTAATTCTCGAGCTGGACTTTGACCTGATCGAAAGTCGGCGTCGGCTTGGTGCGCTTGTCCTCGACCTTGATGATGTGCCAGCCGAACTGGGTGTGAATGGGATCGGAAATCTGGCCCTTGTCGAGCTTGAACGCGGCCTCGGCGAATTCCGGCACCATCTGGTCCTTGGTGAAATAGCCGAGATCGCCGCCGTCGGCCGCGCCGGGATCTTTCGATTTCTCCTTGGCGAGCGCGGCAAAATCGGCGCCCTTCTTGAGCTCGACTTCGATCGCCTTGGCTTCGTCCTCGGTCGGCACCAGGATGTGGCGGGCGTGCACTTCCTCCTCGCTCGGCATCTGCTTGACGGCGTCGTCGTAGACCTGGTGCATCGCCGCGTCGGTGATGGCGGCTTTGCCGGCCTGCTGCAGCAGCGCTTCCATCAGCACCCGGTTGCGGTCAAAGGAGAGCCGGCGCTGGACGTCGGGATTATCGCCGACCTTCTTCTGGTCGGCCGCCTGCGACATCACGATGACGTCGGCGAGATAGGTGATCAGGTAGTCGCGCTTCTGGTCCGGCCCCATTTGCGGCATGTTGCCGCCGATCTCCTCCTCGGCGAAGGCGAGATCGCTCTCGTGAATATCGACGCCGTTGGCGCGGGCCACCACCGGACTGGAATCCTCCGCCCGCAGCGGCGCTGCGGCTGCGCATAACAGCGCCGTTATGGTGAGCGCACAGGAGACGGTGAGGCGAGTGGAGGCCATGAAACGCAATCCTTTGGCAAAGGTGGCAAATCGCCGATTATCTTAAGCGCTCGGACTTAGGCGCAAATCGGTCCGGGCTTGGCATTTTATGTCGGTCGGGCCTCGTCTTAAGGCTCCGAATTTCGGCGCGGACACTCGCCGAATCGCCTGTCCTTGGCAATGGCAGAATCGCAGCCTCGCCTAACGAGCGCGTGAAGATGGCCTTTGCATTGACAACAAAACCACCCCCTCCTATCTCTCGACAGAATCTGGGCCTCCATGCCGCCTTGCATAAGCCAAAATAACGCAGCATTTTCCGCTGCTTGGATGCGTTTACGGGGTGCTGCCGGGTGGCGAACCGGCGCGCCTGGATCCGGTCATGCTCGATCAAACGAGGTTATGGCGCGGCGGAACCGTGGAAGGATGATGCGATGATCGGCGCGGTCGCCCGCAAGCTGTTCGGTTCCTCCAACGACCGGCGTATCCGCGCCTTCCGGCCGCGCGTCGACGAGATCAACGCACTGGAAAAGGAGCTGGCAGAGCTCTCCGACGAGGCGTTGCGCACCCGCACCGACGAATTCAAGAAGCAGCTCGCCGAAGGCTCAACCCTCGATGACATTCTGGTTCCGGCCTTCGCCACCGTGCGCGAGGCCGGCAAGCGCACGCTTGGCCAGCGCCATTTCGACGTCCAGATGATCGGCGGCATGGTGCTGCACGAAGGCCGCATCTCGGAAATGAAGACCGGCGAAGGCAAGACGCTGGTGGCGACGCTGCCGGTCTATCTCAACGCGCTCGCCGGCCGCGGCGTCCATGTCGTCACCGTCAACGATTACCTCGCCAAGCGCGACGCCGAATGGATGGGACAAATCTACAAGTTTCTCGGGCTTTCCGTCGGCGTCATCGTCCACGGTATCGACGATGAGGAGCGCAAGAAGGCCTACGACTGCGACGTTACCTACGGCACCAACAACGAGCTCGGCTTCGACTATCTGCGCGACAATATGAAGTACCGACTCGAGGACATGGTGCAGCGCGGGCACACCTACGCCATCGTCGACGAGGTCGACTCGATCCTGATCGACGAGGCGCGCACGCCGCTCATCATCTCCGGTCCGCTCGACGACCGTTCCGAGTTCTACAACACCATCGACGCCTACATCCCCAGGCTC
>Ga0181524_10006178_pt1 | contig 10469 bp, 7 predicted proteins | sample PEATcosm2014_Bin_34_FD_119761 | JGI IMG/M metagenome (GOLD analysis project Ga0181524, IMG submission 119761) | Peatland microbial communities from MTU Mesocosm Facility, Houghton, MI, USA - PEATcosm2014_Bin05_60_metaG | ecosystem: Environmental > Terrestrial > Soil > Wetlands > Peat | place...
CCAAAAAACCGGCGTGGATCAAATTCGTTCCGCCATGACCGGCATCGGCGAGAAGGATCCGCAAATCCAGTACCAAAAGGATATCGGCGGCGGCACGGAAACGCTGCGCATTACCACCTCCAGCGGTTCGGAGCAGCAGGTTGAACAGGCGCTCGCCCGGCAATTCCCCCAGGCGCAGTTCAGGGCCATCGGACGCCAGCAGGTCGGCGCGACCGTGGGCAAGGAAATCCAGCGCTCGGCCATCGTTGCCTGCCTGCTGTCCATGTTCGGCATTTTGGTTTACGTCGCGTTCCGCTACGAATTTTCCTTTGCCGTCGGCGCGATTGTCGGTGTGATTCACGACGTGCTGCTGGCCATTGGCTGTTACTGCATTGCCAATGCCGTTTCGGGGCGCGAATTCAACCAAACCGTCATCGCCGCCTTGCTGACCATCATCGGGTTTTCACTCAACGACAAGGTCGTCATCTTCGACCGTATCCGGGAGAATTTGAAACTTGGCGTGCGTGGCACGTTCCGCGAAGTCATCAATCAGGCGCTGAACCAGACGTTGAGCCGCACCATCATCACCAGCGGAACGGTGCTGATCGCCACGCTCTGCCTGTTCATCTGGGGCGGTGGCGTCATCAACGACTTCGCCTTCACCTTTCTCATCGGCATCCTCACCGGCACGTATTCGAGCGTATTCATTTCGAGTGCGTTCGTGTTGTGGTGGCACAAGGGCGAGCGTCCGGCCATCGGCGCGTCGCAGGTGACGATGCAGGGCGTCGCGACGGCGAAGGCCTGAAAAATTTGATTTATGATTTGGGATTTATGATTGATGATTGTCCGGTGACGGACCGAAGTGCCGGCAAACCTTAAATCATCAATCATAAATCGAAAATGGGCCCGATAGAAATCACACCCTGGCACTGGATTGGTTTCATCCTCTGCGTGCTTTTTTTTCTGGCACTGGACCTGGGCCTGTTTCACCGCCGCGCGCGCGTCGTCAAATTCAAGGAAGCAATGGCGTGGAGCGCGGTTTGGATTGCGTTGTCGCTCCTGTTTGCCGTGGCGTTGGGCCACTGGCGCGGGCGGGAGGAAGCCGTTGAGTTTGTCACCGGCTATGTCATCGAATTTTCGTTGTCGCTGGACAACATCTTCGTCATCGCGCTGCTCTTTGCCTATTTCCGTGTGCCCGAGGAAGCCCGGCATCGCCTGCTTTTTTTGGGCATTCTCGGCGCGCTCGTTATGCGCGGCGCGATGATTGCGCTCGGCCTGACGCTCATCCAGAGTTTTAATTGGATTCTTTACGTCCTCGGCGTTTTTCTCATTTTCACCGGTGGCCGGATGCTTTTCATCGGCAAGGCAAAGGCGCAGCCGGAACAAAATTTCTCCATCCGGCTCGCGCGCAGATTTTTCCCCGCGGCAGCCGATGCCGATGGTCGGAATCTTACGGCTCCGCAAAGCAGGATTGATCGGCTCGCGCCCGCGCAACTGCTGCTCGTGCTGGCGTTGGTGGAAATCACCGATTTGATTTTTGCGACGGACTCCATCCCGGCGGTTTTCGCCGTGACGACCAGGCCATTCATTGTCTTCACGTCAAACGTCTTCGCCATTCTGGGCCTGCGTTCGTTGTATTTCGTGCTCGTCGGCGCCATCAATTATTTCCGCCACCTGAAAACCGGCCTCTCCGTCGTGCTCGTCTTCGTTGGCGCGAAAATGCTGCTCGCTCCGCACGGTCGCGAACCGCAGTGGTTTCAAATCGAAATTCCCACGGGCGTTTCGCTGCTCGTCGTGGCCGGAATATTTTTGATTTCCATTGTGCTGTCCGTCACCGCCGCCCGGCGCGAAAGGAAAAAATGAACCGCGGATTGCCCGGGCGGCGCGGATGGAATGATTTTCGCGGCTGATTCATTTTTGTTTTTAATCCGCATTCATCCGCGTAATCTGCGGTCAAATAATGAAGTTTCGCTGGTCGCTCGCGCTACCGCAGCCGTTGCTTGCCGGTCAACTGGCGTCGCAGCTAAAAATTTCGCCGCTGCTGGCCCAATGCCTGCTCAATCGCGGTTTCAGCGAACCGTCCGCCATTTCGAACTTTCTCCAGCCGCGGCTGAACAATCTCGCCGACCCGTTTCTGTTGCCGGACATGGCCGCCGCTGTTGACCGGCTTCTGCGCGCGCGCGAACGCGGCGAGCCGCTCGTCATTTTTGGCGATTACGACGTGGATGGCGTCACCTCCACGGCGCTGCTTCTTGAAGTCCTGCGTCCGCTCGGCTGGCAGGTGGATTTTTATCTGCCGCATCGCATGGACGAAGGCTACGGCCTCAGCCAGGACGGCGTCGAAAATTGCCTCAAAAAATTTCCGCCCTCGCAAAGCTCCGGCACGACCAGTCCGGCCCGGCTGCTGCTGGCCGTGGACTGCGGCTCGACCGCCGTTGAAACCGTCCGCTGGCTGCGCGAACGTGGCGTGGACGTCATCGTGCTCGACCATCATCAGGTTTCTTCACCCGCGCCCGAGGCGATAGCGCTCGTCAATCCGCAACTCTCAACTCTCAACTCTCAACCCTCAACCGTTTTCACCGAGCTGTGTTCCGCCGGCCTTGCTTTCAAACTGGCTCATGCTTTGATCAAACGCGGACGGCAAACCGGCCTGCCGGGCGCGTTGGAATTCGACTTGAAGCCGCTGCTCGATTTGGTCGCGCTCGGCACGATTGCCGATCTCGTGCCGCTCACCGGTGAAAACCGCATTCTCGTTTCCGCCGGGCTGGAACGGTTGAACAAAACACAACGACCCGGCCTGGTCGCATTGAAGGAAGTCGCGGAATCGCCCGCGCCCGTCGGCACGTATGAAGTCGGCTTTCAACTCGCGCCGCGCCTGAACGCCGCCGGCCGGCTCGAAACCGCCGAGGAATCATTGGAACTTTTACTCGCGCGCGACTTGGCCAAAGCCATGCCACTGGCGCAAAATCTCGACGCGCGCAATCGCGAGCGGCAAGAAATCGAACGCGGCATTGTCGAGGAAGTCATCGGCGCGGTGTGGGCAAAATTCAATCCGCAAACGGATTTTGTCATCGTCGAAGGGCAGTTGCTCTGGCACGTCGGCGTGGTTGGCATCGTGGCGTCGCGCGTGCTCCAGCAATTTTATCGGCCCACGATTATTCTCGGCGGCGAGGGCGGCGAATGGCGCGGTTCGGGCCGCAGCATCGCGGGTTTCGATCTGGCCGCCGCCTTGCGGGAGTGCAACGATTTGCTCGTGCGGCACGGCGGACACGCGATGGCGGCGGGCTTGAGCGTTCAACCGGACAAGATTGATTTGTTGCGCCAGCGCCTGAACGAACTCGCGCGCCGCGCATTGAAGCCGGAGGACCTGCAACCGCCGTTGCGTCTCGACGCGGAAGTCGGTTTGGACGAAATCACCTTGGAATCGCTCGGCAAACTGGGACGCTTGAAGCCCACCGGGCAGGGCAATCCGCCGGTGCAATTTTGCGCGCGCAGCCTGGCCCACCAGCGCCCCCTCCAGCGCATCGGCGCGGACCGGCAACACGTCAAAATGTGGGTGACCGACGGCACAGGTACACTCGAAGCGGTTTGGTGGAACGGCGGTGACAAGTCGTTGCCCGTCGGAAAATTTGACCTGGCGTTTGCACCGCAAATGAATGAATTCAACGGCAACCGCACCGTGCAATTGAAAGTTTTGGATTGGCAACCGGCGGGTTAATCCAAAGTCCAAGGTTGAAAGTCCAAAATCAAATTTCAAGTTTTTGGCTTTGGACTTTGGAGTTCGGACTTTAGACTGGAAAGATGAACGCTGCAATTCTGGTTGCCGCCGGCAAAGGCACCCGCATGGGCGCCAACGTGGACAAATTGTTCCTCGAAGTGGCCGGGCGTCCCGTTGTCGCGCACACGTGGCAGCGCTTCAATGACGCGAAGTGCGTCAGCGAAATCATTCTGGTCGTGCGCAAGCGAATGACGCCGGCATTCAAGGAGCTGGCGGTAAAATTCAAATTTCGAAAGCCGTTCCGCATCGTCGTGGGCGGCGCGGAACGGCAGGATTCAGTCTGGAACGGCCTGGAGGCGCTGTCGGCGACGGCGGAAATCGTGGCGATTCACGACGCGGCACGGCCCTGCACGAGCGAGGAGTTGATTGCGGCGACCATCAGGCGGGCCGCGGAAACCGGCGCGGCCGTCGCCGCCCAGCCGGTGACGGACACGATCAAGGAGTCCGCCGACGGCCGGCTGGTGCAACGCACGCTCAACCGTTCGCGGCTGTGGTCGGTGCAAACGCCGCAGACGTTCCGCGTCGAGGTCATCCGCCGCGCGTTGACGGAGGCACGGCGGCGAAAACTGGTGTTCACCGACGACACGGCGGCATGCGAATTGATCGGCCAGCCGGTCCGGCTCGTCTCCCGGGTCGCGCCCAATCCCAAGGTAACCGTGCCCGGTGATTTGCCGTTGATTGAATCGCTGTTGCGAAATCAAGTTTGAGTTTTTGTTCAAGCCCGGCTGTTTTTGTGGTAATGTGCCAAAGTTTATGAAACGTCGTTTGATTTATAGTTTGGTGATCTCGGTGCTGGCGGTGAATTTCCTCGTCGGCGCGTGGATTTATCTCGGTTCCGCGCGCGCAGCGGAGAAGAACGATGCCATTGATCCGGATCTGGAGCTGTTTACCGACGTGCTCCAAAAAGTGCGCGCGGACTATGTGGACGGCCAGAACCTGACGTATCGCGACCTGACCTACGCAGCGATGAAAGGCATGGTCAAGATTCTCGATCCGCACAGCGAGTTTATGGATCCCGGCGCCTATCGCGAATTGCAGGATGACACGGAGGGTCAGTTCGGAGGACTCGGACTCGTTGTCACGGTGCGGAGCAATTACGTGACCGTCGTCACGCCCATGGAAGACACGCCGGGGTTCCGCGCGGGCATTCTGGGCGGCGACCGCATCGTCAAAATCAACGGCGAAGACGCGGTAAAAATGCCATTGGAGGACGCGGTGAAAAAATTGCGCGGCAAGCCCGACACACGGGTGACCATTACGATTCAACGCCCGTCGTCCGGCATGGTGAAGGATTTCACACTCACCCGTGCCGTCATCCAGTTGAAAATGGTCGAGGACATCAACGGCAAAAAGGAGTTTCCGCTCAGCGATGACAAAATCGGTTACGTCTGCATCACGCAATTTGGCGATAATACCGGCGACGAACTCGAAGCCGCGTTGCAGAAGCTCCGGGCGCAGGGCATGAAGGCGTTGATTCTCGATTTGCGCTGGAATCCCGGCGGGTTGCTCGACGAGGCGGTGAACGTTTGCCAGGAATTTCTCCCGCGCGGCCAGTTGATTGTTTCCACCGAAGGCCGGCACATACTGGAAAGATATTTTGCGAAAGGCAGCGGTGATGAATTAAAAGGCATGCCGGTCGTTGTGCTGGTCAACTTGAGCAGCGCCAGCGCGTCGGAAATCGTCACCGGCTGTTTGCAGGATTTGCATCGCGCCATCATCCTCGGCGAAAAGACGTTCGGCAAAGGCTCGGTCCAGAGCATCTTCCCCCTCGACGACGGCTCGGCGCTCAAGCTCACGACGGCGAAGTATTACACGCCCAGCCACCGGGTCATCCACGAACATGGCATCACGCCGGACATCATCGTGCCGATGACCGACGATGAGGAGGCCCTGCTGCAAATCAAACGCGCGCCCGGCGGAATTGAATCGCTCAGTGAAACCAATCGCGTGCGACTTTCAAAAATCCAAGACCCGCAACTCAGCCGCGCCGAGGATCTGCTCAAGGGCATCCTGCTTTATGACGGGCTGTCAAAGCCGGAAAAAGTTTCGGCCAAATAAAATTCGTTAAACGGTTGAAACGTTGAATCGTTGAACCGATTTAACAATTTAACAATTTAACGATTCAACGAATGACGATTTTAGCAATCGAAACTTCGTGCGACGAAACCAGCGCCGCCGTCGTCCGCGAGGGCCGGGTTTTGTCCAGCGTCGTTTCCTCGCAAGTCAAGCTGCACGCCGAATATGGGGGCGTCGTGCCCGAACTCGCCGCGCGCGAACACTTGAAAAATCTGCTGCCCGTCGCGCGAACCGCATTGAGCGAAGCCGGCGTGCAACCCGGACAGCTCGACGCCGTCGCCGCAACCCAGGGACCGGGTTTGCCGACGGCGCTGCTCGTCGGATTCAAGGCGGCGCAGGCTGTCGCCTTTGCCCTGCGGAAACCGTTTGTCGGGATTCACCATCACGAGGCGCATCTGTATTCACCGTGGATTCGTGGCGAACCGCCGGTCGCGGATTTCTCGGATTTTCAACCCAATGTTTCCCTCATCGTCAGCGGCGGACACACGCTGCTCGTGCGGCTGGAATCGGAACTGAAACACCGCGTGCTCGGTTCCACCGTGGACGACGCGGCGGGCGAATGTTTCGACAAGACCGGCAAGCTGATGGGGCTGGCCTATCCTGCCGGACCGGAGATTGACCGGCTGGCAGAGCAGGGGAACCCCAAGGCATTCGATTTCCCGCGCCCGCTGCTCCATGACGCGAGCGACGATTTCAGTTTCAGCGGCCTGAAAACCTCCGTGCGCTATTTCCTGCGCGATAACCTGAAGTTGTTGGATGACGCGCAACGCGTGCGCGATTTGTGCGCCAGCATCCAGGCGGCGATTGTCGAAGTGCTCGTGAAGAAAACCATCCGCGCGGCGAAGCGAAACCACGTGCGCTGTGTAACGGCATCGGGTGGCGTGACGTGCAATCGCGCCTTGCGCCGTGAATTGGAGCAGGCGTGCAAACGCGAAGGTTTTACCCTGCGTCTCGCGAAAACAAGTCTGTGCACCGACAACGCGGCGATGATTGGCATTCTGGCAGAACGAAAACTGCTTCACAAGGTGCCGGCCACCGAACTGGATTCTGAAATCCAACCCGGCTGGGTTCTGGCGTAAGGCGGTGGAGCGCGTCACTTCGCACGCGCCATCGCTGACGCTCGCTGGCAAACCAATCAACCAACCGGCAAATCGGGATTTCCGTCCCGGATATTTGACTCCCGCCTCTCGTTCCTTGATTCCCGGCCGATTGTGGTCCGGGTTGTCATTTGTTTCTCTCCAACAACGACCAGCCGTCATTTCCGGCGGCAAGAACGAAATTCGTTTTGAGATATTTGTGGTTTAACATTGATAACGATTGAAGGTCCATCGGGCTGGAGGGATATTTCGGAATCAAAAGTGTTTGAACCTGGCCCAGCATGGTTTCGGAGGGAAGGCGATGTTCGCTGTTGAACGTGGCCTCTGCATGGAACCAGCAAGGCTGTCCCTTCGCCGGCGGAGTTCCCAGCAGGAACGGAAACAAATTGCACGTGTCCAATACCGCGATGGCGCTGTTTGTCCGGCCTGCTTGCCGGAGCAAATCGAGCCCCTCATTCAACTGATGCGCATACTGGCCGTTTGGCTCCAGGTAAAGTTTGTCAGCGCCCTTCGCCTGAATGATTTCAATGGGGGGCGGTCTCAGGTCGTAAACGAACGCCGAAACGTAACCCGAGCCGAGCAGGACCAGGTGAACGCCGACGGCAACGGAAGCACAAACACGCAGAACCCTCGATTGCGAAAGGCATGCCAGGCACAGCCAGATCAGCGGCAGCGTCGGCAGCGACGACTCGTAAGTGTTGATCCAATTCTGTATCAGATCAATCCCTAGAATCCCGGCAATCAGCCCGGCGCAATCCCAGGACTTCCTGAAGAGCAACCCGAGGGCAATAAGCAACAGCTCGATCCAGTTTGAACTGATCACTTTTATCATGTGCAGCCCCACCGCCGGCCACCCGTGGCGATCAGTGCCATAAAAGTCACGTTCAGCATGCAGGGAGAACACATACTCCAGGCGGGCGGCGCCGGCCATGCGGTTGTCGCGGAACATTGCAGCCAGGTCAATATGAAACAAAAGAACAAATGCTGCTGCAAACAACAGATAAAAACCGCCGAGCCAGACCAGGAACTTCAGCCAACCTGTCCCGCGGACGCGCCGGGTGGCAATCAAACCCAGCAGGATGAAGCAGCATCCGACCGCAAAATAGTTCGGCTTGTAAAAGGTCAACCAAACCAGGATGCCCGCCAGCAGGGCGGCATCGGAAACATTTCTCGCGCTGGACAGTGGGGCCAACAGGCACAGGCAACCAAGGCCGATGGCGGGCCAATTCACTGATCCTTCGGAGATGATGAAGGGCGGGTCGCTGAAAAAAACCGGGTTGGCGGCCAGCAGGCTGCTGAGTCCGACGCCGAACGCGCAAATTCTCCAACTGAACCGTGGCGGCTTCAGCAGCCGGAAAGCCAGAATCGAAACGGCCGCGAAAATCAGGGCATTCCCCTGATTAACAATTTGCATCGTCGGCCCGAATAATTTCAGTGCCGCGAGATATGGCAGGTAGTAAGCCAATCCCATCGCCGAACTGAAATCGGTGTGAATTTTCAGGCCACAAGCCAATGCCCAGGCGCCGGGAACGGGGGCGAAGAAATCATTCTGCGCCGGGCGCGGACTGAGCACGGTCGAACCCGGCGCGCAGAGGAGTGTTGCGCCGATGGCACACCAGACGAAGAGAAGGATGATGGCGACACGATTAGCCACACCAAAAAAGTAATGAAAACGAGGTTGCTCATCAACGTCACGTTATTGCAACCGGATTCACCAATTGCCGGTCACCGAAGCGGGTTCTGAAGTGCAACCCGAATGGATTCCGGCGTGAGCTGCGCCGGCAGGCCAACGCTCCGGCTGATTTGTTTTGGATTTGCGGAGTGGCGACCAACGAACCAAAGCGGGGCCATAGCCACTGGCGGCCAGCGCGGCACTGGAACAATGATAATCGAATTTCATGCCTCGGTCAAAACTCACTCGTCGCGCCGTAACGCGGTGGAGTCGGAGGGCGTGGTGGCCGGTGGCTGACGCTTTACCAACCTGACGAACAGATAAACCCCGCATCCGCATCGACAGCGCCATCAGATCGGAACGCACCTGTTATTTGTGCCAAAAAATCCTCGACGGGGCGTCGGGTTGTGAAAAGATAAGCGTGTGAATAGCGCTCAACCAGAGTTCAGCCTTGTCATTCCCTGCTATAACGAGGGCAAGGTGCTGCCCTTGTTATGTGCGCGCCTCGTTCAAAATCTTGCCACCTTGGGTGTCTCCTGGGAGGCGATCCTGGTGGATGATGGTTCGCAGGATGATACCTTCGCGCAATTGACCGCCATGCACCAAAGTGAACCGCGGTTCAAGGTCATCTCCTTTTCACGGAACTTTGGGCACCAAACGGCTGTGTTTGCCGGCATGTGCCACGCCCGCGGTGAAATTGTGGCGGTGATGGACGCCGATTTGCAGGATCCACCCGAGTTTCTGGCCAGTGGTCTGGCCAAACTCAAGGAAGGCTACGATGTGGTTTATGCCGTGCGACGGCAGCGCAAGGAGAACTGGTTCAAACGCGTTTCCTATGCGGTATTTTACCGGCTCCTCAAACTCATCTCCGAAGTGGAAATCCCGCTCGATTCCGGGGATTTCTGCCTGATGCGCCGGCGGGTGGTGTCGGTATTGTGCCAAATGCCGGAACGGGATGTGTTCGTGCGCGGATTGCGGGCGTGGAGTGGTTTTTGTCAGATCGGCATCGAATACAATCGCGCTGACCGCGCCGCCGGTGAAACCAACTATCCCATGCGCAAGTTGATGCGGCTGGCGATGGACGGGGTGTTTGCCTTCTCGCCACTCCCATTAAGGCTGGCAACCTACCTGGGGTTTGTGAGTCTGGCGGTGTCGCTGGCCGCCGCCATCTTTTTGCTCGCTTGGAAAATCTTGAATTTCCGTCTGCTTGGGCAATCCCCGGCGGAAGTGCCGGGGTGGACTTCCATCGTCTGCCTGTTTCTTTTCATCGGCGGGATTCAATTTCTCATTCTGGGCCTCATGGGGGAATTTATCGGGCGCATATACAATGAGGTGAAACAACGCCCGCGCTGGATCATCCGGGAATCACTGGGAATTGAGCGTGAAAAATACAATCAGGAATAGTCCAAAATGATCTCCGTCTGGTCGCAAGGCGTTGCCGACAAGAATATGCCCGAGGCAATTCTGGTTGATGCCCTGGAAAAGGTCCGGAAACATCCGTGGTGGCATGCCCGGGCAAAGCTGGCTTTGGCCTTGTTGGAAAAGCATGGCATCCGCCCTCCCGCCTCGGTTGCCGATGTAGGATGTGGCTGGGGCATTGAACTGAATGCTTTGGAACAGGCGGGATATCACACTGTGGGATTTGACATTTCCCGGCATATTCTGGAGTTGATCGATCAACCCAAACGATGTTTGGTTGAAGCGGATTTCAATCAAACCCTGCCCGGGGAACATGCGATGTTTGACGCGCTGCTGGCCTTGGACGTGATTGAGCATCTGGACGATGATCGGGGGGCGGTCATGCGTATGGCCTCGCTTCTCCAATCCGGGGGGATGGCCATCATCAGCGTGCCGGCCTTGCCCGGAC
>Ga0181524_10006185_pt1 | contig 10465 bp, 6 predicted proteins | sample PEATcosm2014_Bin_34_FD_119761 | JGI IMG/M metagenome (GOLD analysis project Ga0181524, IMG submission 119761) | Peatland microbial communities from MTU Mesocosm Facility, Houghton, MI, USA - PEATcosm2014_Bin05_60_metaG | ecosystem: Environmental > Terrestrial > Soil > Wetlands > Peat | place...
CGGCGGGTCCGGCGGGTCCGGCGGGCAAATCACGCTGGTGCTGACGGGTCCGGCGGGCAAGACTTACACGTTGCTGACTTCGACGAATATGGTCAATTGGCAGACGTTGTACACAACGAATCCGCCGTCCATGCCGATCACGCTGGCGTTCCCTCATACCAGTGATGGCATGCGCTTTTATCGCATCCAGGCCCAAACCCCACAGTGATTAGATTTAACTCCCTGTAATTTTGCCCCGCGCAACCCGCGCGGGGCTTTTTGTTCCGCCGCTTTGGCGACAAATTCTCGTCGCACAAAAAAAATCCGGCTTTATCATCGGGCTGATGAAACTCCTCGGACTGACCGGCGGCGTTGGCATGGGCAAATCCATCATTGCCGGGTTTTTTCGCGGGCATGGCGCGCAAATCGTGGACAGCGACGACTTGGCGCGGCAACTCGTTGAACCCGGCCAGCCCGCCTTGAACGAAATCCGGGCTGCGTTTGGCAAAGACACCATTGCCCCCGGCGACCGGCTCCGCCGCGATGAACTGGCGCGCCTCGTTTTCTCCGCCGCCGCGGCGCGCAAAAAACTTGAAGCCATCCTCCATCCGCGCATCCGCGAACGCTGGCTCGCGCAAATTGAAATCTGGCGCGGGGAAAACCGCGCGTTGGCGGTCGTGGTCGTTCCGCTCCTGTTCGAAACGCAGGCTGAATCCGATTTTGACAAAATCATTTGTGTTGCCTGTTCCGCCCCAACGCAGCGCCAAAGGCTGCTGGCCCGTGGCTGGACGCCGGAGCAAATCCAGCAGCGCCTCGCCGCCCAATGGCCCATCGAACAGAAAATCGCCCGCTCCGATTTTGTGGTCTGGACGGAAGGCTCGCCCGATGTCTCCGCCCAACAGGTCGAACGGATTCTCGCCGTCCCTTAACAAAGATTGATTTCACCTGAAGATGCCTGTCCGTGTGTGGAAGGTTCAGCGCAAACCGGCTTCCAGCACCCGCTCTATCACGGCGGTTGTGCCCGGTGATATCAGATAAATTCCCGACCAGCCTTCGCGCACGATCCAACGGACCTGCTCGACGGCGATGTCCTGTCCGACCTTCACCTGATCGGCCAGGCTGGCGTGGACGCCAAGCCGCTGCAAAATCGCGTCGGGCACAACCACACCCGGCACTTGGGCGAGCCGTTGCGCCTGCTCGAAACTGCTGAGAATCATCACGCCGACAAGAATCGGACAACGGGCGCGGAGTGGTTCCAACGCAGCCAGCGGTTCATGGTGAAAGGCCGGCTGGGTCATTACGTAGTCGGCGCCGTGGTCAATTTTTTGCCGGAGCCGTTCCAGTTCGCGTTTCCGGTCGGCGGTCTCCGGCTCGCAACCGGTGCCGATGGTGAAGTGCGTGCGCGGATCGGCCTGTTTGCCGAGCGGTGCGCCGCCAAAATCCACGCCGGCGTTCAGGCACGCGTGCGTGAAACGGATCATCGCCACCGAATCGAGGTCGAACACCGCCGTGGAACGCGGATAGGTCGGCGACATTTTCGGCGGGTCGCCGGTGATGAACAGCACGTTGTGAATGCGATTGGCATGGTAGCCGATGAGCCGGCCTTGAATGCCCATCAAGTTCAAATCGCGCCCGGTAAAATGCGGAATCAGCTCCAGCAGGTCGGTCGCCCAGCCGAGTCGCGCGCGCAACAGATGAATGAAATCGCCCGGCGGCATCAACGGAATGCCGCGCGAGCCGTCTGTAATGTCAACCGCATCGGCCAGGCCGCTGTCGGTCAGTTGCCGGAGGAACTCGATCTTGCCGGCAACGAACCGTTCGTCTGTGCCGCGCGGCGGCAGCATCTCGACACTCACAACGAATTGGCCTTCCTTGAGTTTGCGGGAGAACGGGCCGTTTTGCTTTTTTTCCGCATCCCCGGCGGGCGGATGAGCGCTCGCGGCGCGGACCCCAACCACGCTTGTGCCGGCCCCGCGCGACCGCAGGTAGTTGTGCATCTCGCGGATGTGCGGCGGGTGCATCTCACAACAGCCGCCAATCAGGCGCACGCCACGATCCAAAAAACTGCGCGCCAGCTTGCCGGCAAATTCGGGATTCACCGACGTCATGAACCGGTTGCCGATGCGCTGGAAACCGCCGGCGTTGGGCATCACCGACAGCGGCAACGCCGCGCCGCGCGCCGCGTCCACAAAGGCGCTCGCGTCCCATGGCGCGCAGCAATTGACGCCGGCCAGCGCCGCGCCCTTTTCCGCCATGCGCTTCACAAACGCCTGCGGCGCGAGTTCCGGGCTGAACGTCATTTCCGCAATGATCGGCGGCGCGTGCGGAAACGACCGGATCAAATCAATCAATAATTCGAGCTGGGGTTGCGAATGGAATGTCTCCAACAGCAACGCGTCCACGCCCGCGGCGATGAGGCTCTCGAGCTGTTCCCGGTAACAGTCCGCCACCGCATCCGGTTCCGTCAGCGGTTTCGCTGTCGGCCCGACCGACGCCAGCACAAAGACCGGTGCGGCGGAAAATTCGGCGGCGGCCGCCCGCGCGACCGCGACGCCGGCGCGGTTCAATTCGGCAACGCGCTGTTCGAGGCCGAAGGATTGCAGTTGCCGGCGGTTTGCGCCGAAGGTGTTCGTCTTCAAGCAGCGTGCCCCGGCGGTGAGGTAGTCGCGATGGACGTGGCGGATCAGTTCAGGTTGGTCGGCATTGAACGCTTCATAAACGTGATTGGCTTCCGGCAGCCGCCCGGTCAGCTCGAACAAATACGACCCCATCGCGCCATCCGTGAGCAGGGGCGTAGAATTGAGCGTTGTCAGAAAATCCGCCATTGGTGGTTGATACAACAGCCCGGCCACGGAGTCAAAACCGCTCTCGCGTTTGGCAAGGCGGCGCTGCCTTGCCACCGCCGTCGTAGGACAGGCGTCGCTGTAGCGTCGAGCCTCTGGCTCGATTCGGCGCGTAGGCCGGGCGTCTCGCCTGTCTCTTTGCAACGCCGCTGCAGTGTGGCTGCAGCCCGTCAGCAGCCATGAATTTTGGGGGCAACGTGGACGCAGCTTTGAACCCTTTTCTCGGCGCGCGATTTGCTACCCGTTTCCACCCTTTTCACCCTCAAATCCCACCCTTTCTTAGCGGCGGCAGTTTGCGTCTCACGCCAGCGGCATGGGCCAGAGCGAAGGCGAAAATGCTCACTCTGGCCGCTTGAGATTTTGAAGGCTCACGGTGTCAGCGGACGAACCGCCTCGACGCGATAAAATCGCATTGGCGCATTGGTGTCAGTAAAACCAGCCGTCGTGGTGGATTCGGCGGAGGGCGAAACGAGCCCCAGGCCGCTGTCCACCCAATCGGGTGAACTCAGGCTGGGCGTTTTCAGAATGTAATAGTAACGCGTGGGCACACTATCCCAGGTGAGCGTGGCGTCGGTGCCGCCGGACGAAAAGCTCTCGCTGGTGATGCGGAGAACGCTGTTGACGTTGTTCGGATCCGTGCCCGCGAGGTAGTCCTGCTCTATGGTCATGCCTTTGCCGGTTGGATCGGCGTTGGCATTCACGTTGGTCGAGCCGAAGTTGGACAGCAGCCAGGCAAAGGGCAGGCCATCGGACGCGAGCGCACCGGGTGAGATGGTGTCCGTCTGCACATAAGCCACGGCGTTGCTCAAACTGATCCAGCCGCAATTGGCGCTCCAGACGTAGCCGCTCATCTGGCCGGTGATCATATTTATCCTGGGTGCGCCGTTGGTCTCGAAGTCAATCCAGCCGAGGTTCGCGCCGTAAGCGTAGCCGCGCAAATTACCGAGACCGTCCTGATTCACGCCGAAATCGTTCGCGGAAAGATTCTGATAATAAATGCCGTTGGTGGGCGAGCCGCTGCCGAGATTGATCCAGCCGACGTTGGCGGAATAGATGTAGCCGGAGCAGACGTAAGCGCCGATGACCGCGCCGTTGTTCGTGTCGGCGACCCAATCCATCCAGCCGAGGTTCGCGCCGTAGGCATGGCGATTGACAGAGTCAATCGTCGTGGCGGCGCGGACTGGCGACGCGGCCCAACTGAACAAAACCATTAACGTGAAGGTGAGGGCTTTCATTTGGATCCCCATTAGAAATTTGCCCACGGACTGGTAGCCGTGCTGTTCGTCTGGATGGGGGCAAAGTCAGTGTTGCCGGAAGGGTTGTAGTAATTTACAAAGTCACCGGGCGCAAAATTGCGGGTGATACTGTTGCCTGCGCTCGAACTGATTTCAAGGATGCCGTAACTGCCGTTGTAACCGACGGTGTTGTTATCAATTCGATTCTTGGCGCTGGAAATATAGATGCCAGAATCGGAATTGCTGCTGCAAGTATTCCCGGTGATCTGGGAACCGTTCCCGCTGACATAAATGCCTTCGTAGTTGTTGTCGCTTGTGCAATCCTTGACGGTGCAGTTGGTTCCGACATCAATGCCGTAACTGGCGTTGTTCAGTGCATCGCAATCGGACACAGTGCCCGTAATCACATAAATGCCAGTCGAGCCGTTGTTCAACGCTTCGCAGCCAGACACCTTGCCGGCATTTACCTGAATGCCGATCCCGGTGTTGTTATAACAATTGCAATCGCGCACCACACCGGAACTGTCGAGATAGATGCCATAATGGTTGGCGGAAACCTTCAGGCGCTCCAAAATGACGTTGTTGGCGTAACATTCAACGCCAGAGTAGGGAGAGCTGGTGCCCCAGCCGCTGATGTTGCCATTGCGCACGGTGACGTTGGCGTAGCCAGCGTGAATATAAACTCCAGACCAGACGCCGGAAATGCCCTGCACCGAAAAGCCGTTCAAATCCAGTGTGACGTTGTTGGCGGAGATATTGATTCCGTTTTCGCCGCTTACGCCAACCACGTTCGTGGTCAAGTAATATGAACCGGGCTGGGTGATGAGGAATTCCGAACTGCCGCCGCTTCCCGTATGCGCGGCATCCACCGGTGTGCGCGGCTCGATTTGGTTCAGCGTCAGCATCGTCGGCGCGGGCGCGCCTGGCGGCGTGAGGCTGCCTTGCGCGAAGACGGTTGCGAGTTGCGAGTTGAGGATTGAGAATGCCAGCAAGGCCGGCGCAATGCATAAACGGCGGAATTTGGTTTTCATATTGGACATGGGATTCAATTTGCTCACTTTGAGAACATTCAATTCTCATGTCCCTTTTACACCTCGCCTCGTTGAAATGCAACTAAATAATCTTCAACATCGAAACGGCTAATCAATCATGTCCGCAGCAGAACCAACCCGCTGATGCCGCAAAAAAGGAATTTCAATGCTTGCGATGGCGCAATTTAACGCCATGGATCCGCTCAGAGCGATACACAACTCAAGCGGCTGTTCGCTGTAACCGTCTGTAAAGTTCGAATGGCAGGGCCGCACTGCTGCGCGGCCTCGGACGACCTGCCGGTCGTCCCCACCAACCAAAATCGCCCACTACCCGGTCTTCAAACTCATCTGCCGGGGCCTCATTCCAAAGACGAAATGCGTTTTTGCGGCATCAGTGGGTTTGTTCCGGCTCCTGGCGTGATTGTCCCCCGCGATGCTGCTTCCGGTTTGGAAAATAAAACCCCCGCACCTTGCGATGCGGGGCGGGTGAAAGCGGAGCGGGGCTATTTCCGGCGGCGAAACAGCAGCAGGCTTAAACCGCCCAAGCTGGCCAATGTGAGCATGGAAGGTTCGGGAACCTCACTCAGAGTTGCCGCGTAGATGGCGGGATTGTCATAGGCCGATGAGTAGGAAGTCTCTTCCCAGGTTACGGTCAGGGTTTGGTCCGGTGATGCCGCCGAATAGTCAATCGTATAAACGCCGGGTGAATTATCGCCGACGGGAATCGAGGAGTCGATGTAAGCGGGCGCGCTGTTGTCCGACAGTGTCGCGGTCAACTGCCCGACCCCGAGATGCTCATCCACAAAAACGTTCAGCTCCTGCTCGTCGGTGCTGGCGGGCACGGTAAAGGAAAAGCCCTCTCCAACCCCCAGGCCCGGCCCTGCTCCACTATTGGCCTGCAACCCGCCCCACACACCCGAGGCGCTCGCCACGGGGTCGCCGTTGTTCCACGAGAATTGGTAGTTAATCCCGAATTGCCCCATCCCGCGCAGAGGCTGGGAATTTGGATCGAGGTAAGTCAGGGTGCTGATACCGCTGCCACCCGCCATGCTGACATCCGGGGCGAGGCTGGTGCTCGTTCCGTCGTCGGCATAACCCCAGATGGCCCAATCCTCCGTGCCCAAACTGGTTAAGTTCACATCGTAATTCGGCCCGGTGGTGAGGCTGCCATTGATATCGGCTGCTGGCAGCCGCATGGTGAATGCCGCGCCCAGCAGGGCGAGGCCGCAAACGAGTTTCGCGAGGTTTGTTTTCATGTGTTTGTTTTGTGTGGGTCCAAATTATCGGGGGCTTTGGTGCCGGCGGAACAGCAGCAGCCCTAGCCCGCCCAGGCCGGCCAGCGCCAGCGTGGAGGGCTCGGGGGTGGTAACAGGTCCGCCGTCAGTGGGCGGCTCGCCGTTGTAAAGAATCTGAATACCATTATACGTCGAGACTTGTGCCCCGATAAAGGCGTCAAAGGAGGCATAATCACCACTGTTGATATCCCCGGACGCCTCGCCATCACCCGCCAACCAGAAGCTTAAAGTATAGTCTTGCCCGACATCCGTTGGTATGCCTTGGGCGATTCCATCCACACCCCCGACCGCTCCGTCACGCCAGAAGTAACTTCCTGAATGAGGGTCCCAAGTGGTCGGTCCTGGATTTCCAGAACCAGAGGTCACGACTCCTGCGGCTGGCAAGCCCTGTTGTCCGACAAGCATCCAGCCGGTCGTATCACCCGTCTCAAAGCCGCCGTTGACAATCAGGTTGTTGCCGTTCGTATCCGTAAGCGCCACATCATCAAACCCCCAATAAGCAGGGTCCTGCCGGAAGAAGACCGTCAGCCAGGTGGTGGTATTGGTAGCCGTGACACCAAAGCTGTAGAAGGTGTAGTCCTGCTGCGGGCTGTCTTGCAAAGATAGAACATCCGTTTGCGCCGAAGCCGATGTGACAGCTCCAAACAAGACGAATCCAAAAGTGAATCTAAGAATTCGATTTTTCATAGCCATAGTAGGTTGACCCGTTGTTGTTTGCCTCTATTAGCACAATCCATGCCTCAGGCGGGTTGGGTTCGGCCCGCTTAAAAGCCGGGCAATTGATAATGTTTACACGCTGGTTCCGTTGCGGGCTGCCATTCTCAGGCTGGACCGGGACAAGCGGTTGCACATTATTTGGACATTCATTTGGTTGCCGATTTTCTATTAAAGGCGGGATCTCCTGAAACAAGCCGGCGATAATCGCCGGACAGTTTATGGCTGCATTGAAAAGCGCCGCCATGGCCGGCGCTTTGTCTCTCGCCGCCATCTCCAAAACAATTCCCGTGCTTGTCGGCGATGCTGATTTGCTGCTAATGTCGCGCCGATGCCAATCGAATCCGGGATGAAAGAGCAATTCTTCGCCAAACTCGAAACCCTGATCGCGCAGGCGGGACGATTGAAAGTTTCCGGCTTTGACGACCAGGAGCCGGAGGAAGCCACAAAACAGCTTTTGATTGAACCCCTTTTGCAGGCGCTGGGCTTTGCCGCCGATGCCAACTATGCGCGTGAATTCAAAATCCTCGGCGACTCCGTGGATTATCTCCTGAAATCCGACCGCCCGCTCATGTTCGTCGAGGCCAAAAGCCTGCTCGACAAATCCGAAAATCTTTTCGACGCGCACAAGGAACAAGTCCTCCGCTACATCCGCAATTATCGCGTCAGCCCGGAACAGACGCAGATGGACCGGCCCGTCGCGTGGATTCTGCTGGCCAATTTCGCCCAGTGGTATTTCATCCGTGTCAACGAAAACTCCCCGACCTTCGAGTTCAAGCTCGATGACCTCTGGAAGCGCCGCGCGGAGCTTTGGGATTTGCTCGCGCTGGAAAATCTCGAAACCGGCCGCATTGAGGAGCTTTACGACGAGCGCCAGAAGGCCGTGCTCGACCAGCGCTTCCTCGCCGACCTCAAACGCTGGCGGCTGCTCATCGCCAACGGCTTCGCCCTGCGGAACCAGTCCCGTCCGCTCGACGAAATCATCCGCGCCAGCCAGCAACTCCTCAACCGTTTCCTCCTCTGCCGGATGCTGGAAACCTTCCGGCTCATCGAATGGAACAAGCTCGCCCGCGCTTATTCGCACTACGAAGTTTTTCACGGCGATTTCACGGAAAAAACCTTTGCGGAATCGCTCCGCGAATCGCTTTTTCAAGAAATCAAATTCAAGTTCAACACCGAACTGTTCGAGCAGCCCATCCTGTGCGACACGCTGCCGCTGGATAACAACGTCCTCTCCATGCTGGTCGGCCATGAACCGCTGTCAACCGAAGTCGCCGCCACCTGCGGCCTCGAATCTGGCCAGGGCGAACTCCTCGCCTTCCGCCATCTTTACAGCTACGACTTCAGCCGCATGTCCTCGGACGTGATGGGCGCCGTCTATGAACGCTTCCTCGCGCACCGGCTGTTTCAGGACGGCGGCCGCATCGTCATTGAAGACACCGATGAACTGCGCAAAAAAGAAGGCATTTACTACACGCCGCGCTACATCGTGGACTACATCGTCGAGCACACGCTCGGCGGGAAAATCAAACCCATCCTCGCCAAAGCCAAAACCCTGCTCGGCTACAAGAATTTCAAGGGCGCGTTCGCCAAAATCCGTGAGCTTGGAGAAATCAAAGTTCTCGACCCGGCAATGGGTTCCGGCTCGTTCCTGCTCGGCGCGTTTGACGCGCTGCTCGCGGCTTACGCGGATTACAACGCCGAATGCCAGAACCACAAAAAGGAGCGCAACGGGCACGGCGCGCTCTTTGACGCCCCGGAGGCCATTGCCGAGGAGGTGAAGGATGCCGCGCTCCACGTGCTCACCGAAAATCTTCACGGCGTGGACCTCGACGCGCAGGCGCTCGAAGTGGCCAAGCTCAATTTCTGGATCCGCTACCTGACCGTGGAACGCGACGCCATGCGCGAGCGCATCCGCTTTGAAAAGGGCCGGCGGCAGGCGCTCGACCTGCTGCCCAACCTCACGAAGAATTTCAAACGCGGCAACTCCCTCATCGCTGACCAAGCCGTCGCTGGCGACGCTGCATTCAATTGGGAAAAGGAATTTCCGCAGGTGTTTTCGGTAGGGCGGGCTGTCCCCAGCCCGCCGCGGCGCGATGGGGACATCGCGCCCTACCACGGCGGCTTCGATGTCGTCATCGGCAATCCGCCTTACGAACGCATTCAGGTGATGCAGGCCAACGCGCCGGAAGCAGCGGAATTTTTGAAAGCCAACTACCGCGCGGCGGCTTCCGGCAATTTCGACATCTACGTCTGCTTCATTGAGCGTGGGCTGCAATTGCTCAATGCCAATGGATTCTTCGGCTACATCTGCCCGCACAAATTTTTCCAGGCGGAATACGGCAGAGAATTAAGAAAATCGCTCACGGAACAAAAACAAGTTCGGCAGATTGTTTCTTTTGGCGATGTTCAAATTTTCACGCAAGCGACGACTTACACCTGCCTGCTGTTCTTAAACAAGCAGCCACAAACGGAAAGCCGATTGATTAAAGTGGACGATCTCGAAGCGTGGCGCGCTTCCGGCGAAGCTGCCGTCGGCAAAATTGCTCCAACCAGCCTCGCGGGCGACCAGTGGAATTTCGTTTTGAGTGATGGTGCAGAACTATTTGCGAAGCTGAATGAGCAGCCCGTCCGCCTGCGCGACGTGGCAGAACGAATCGCGCAAGGCATCCGCACCAGCGCCAATCCGGTTTACGTTTTGGATGTGGTGTCCATGAACGATTCAACCGTCACGGCACTTTCGGAACAATTGCAGCGGGAAGTAAAATTGGAACGCAAAGCCGTTGTTCCCTTTCTCCAGGGGCAGGACATCCGGCGTTACGTTTTGGAGACTTGCAGTAAAGTGGTCATCCTCCCATATCAAATCAAAGCCGGGCGGGCAGAGTTGATTGCTGAAACGCAAATTAAGAAGAAGTTTCCGCTCGCTTACGACTATTTACTCCAGAACAAAAAAGTGCTCGAAGATCGCGAAGAAGGCCGTTTTAGCGGCGAGGAATGGTATGCTTATGGTCGCTTGCAGAATGTTGACCTCATGCTGCTTCCAAAAATTCTTGTGCCCGACATTGCGAATTTCGCTTCATTTGCTTTTGACGAAGCCGGTGAATTCGCCTTTGCCTCTGGTTACGGAATCACTTTGAAGGCGGAGGCTAAAGAATCGCCCGCGTATCTCCTCGGTTTGTTGAACAGCCGGTTGCTTGACTATTATCTTAAGCAAGTCAGCACGACAATGCGCGGCGGCTACTTCCGTTACTTCACTCAATTTATCGAGCAATTGCCAATCAAGCGCATTGACCCGAAGAACAAGCGCGAAGCGAAGTTGGAAAAGGAAATTGTCGAGCACGTCGAAGAAATCCAGGCCGCACACAAGC
>Ga0181524_10006187_pt1 | contig 10464 bp, 9 predicted proteins | sample PEATcosm2014_Bin_34_FD_119761 | JGI IMG/M metagenome (GOLD analysis project Ga0181524, IMG submission 119761) | Peatland microbial communities from MTU Mesocosm Facility, Houghton, MI, USA - PEATcosm2014_Bin05_60_metaG | ecosystem: Environmental > Terrestrial > Soil > Wetlands > Peat | place...
CGAGCGTGGGGGCCGCCTTGATGTTCTTGGGCGTTCCCAGGAACAAGGGCTTGGGCAGCTTCACGTCCAGGGGGACGAGCTTCTGGGCGTCCGGGCCGGCGCCCGGCGCCTGGGCCGGCGGCTGGGCCACCCCCGCCGCGGCAACCGCCCACACGGCACACGCCACGATTCCCGCCAAGACCGCCGCCAGCGGCACACTACGCTTGAAGTTCATGGTTGCTCCTCCACGTTGTTTGACGTTCCCCGGCCAGGACCTTTCAAAATTGCTCCGCTCCTTGACGTCCGCGGCCGGGACCTCTTGAAATACTCCGCTCCGCTTCTTGAGTTCTCCGGCCGGGACCCTTTACTATAAATGGGGCGAAATCGCGACGCAAGGCCACAGACGGCGCCGGGCAAGATTCCACGTCTTTTGGGTTGTGGCCGCAGGCCCGGTCAAGTGGGAGGCAGGAAACCGGCTCACTTCCAACCTGGGGGCATTCAGAGTAAGCTCGTGGATGGAGGGTCCGCCGTGCCGGCCGGAAACGTGGTCCTATCGCTTGTCCTTCCCGCCTATAACGAGGCCGCACGGCTACCCCCCTATCTGGCGACGATCCGGCCGTACCTGCAGGGCCGCTGCGGGGCCCGCTATGAAGTGATCGTAGTGGACGACGGCAGTCGCGACGGGCTGCCGGGCATGCTCAAGGCCATCGCGGCGGACTGGCCTCAGCTTCGCGTGATGCGGCACGCCCGGAACTCGGGCAAGGGCGCGGCGGTACGGACCGGGATGCTCGCCGCCGACGGCGAGCTGCTACTGTTTGCCGACGCCGACGGCGCGGCGCCGATCGAGGAGGAACGCCGTTTGGCGGACGCGATCGACGCCGGGGCGGACTTGGCCGTCGGATCGCGCCTGCTCCGCGGCCCCGACCGGCGGCGATCGCGCAACTGGTTGCGCGGGCTGACCGGCCGGATGTTTGCCCTGGCGGCCGGCATCATGCTGCGAGTGCCGGTCCGCGACCCGCAATGCGGGCTGAAGATGTTCCGGGCCGCAGCGGGCCGGCAACTGTTCCAGCAGGTCCAGGAGTCGCGGTATCTGTTCGACCTGGAGTTGTTGCTCTTGGCCCAGCGGCTCGGCTACCGCTGCGTAGAGGTTCCGATCAGTTGGCGCGAGGTGCCCGGCGGCCATTTGCACCTGGTCCGCGAGCTGCCGGGCATCCTGGCCGGCCTCGGTCGGCTTCGTCGGCGGGTCGGGCCGCGGCGGGCGGCGCCGCAGTGTCCGGGGTAGGGCGGGACGACGGGCACCAACCGCGCACCGTGCGCAGCATGGTCGGCGTTGGTCGGCGAGCCCCAGCAACGGCAAATCGACTTGTCTCTGGTGGGGCTCGCTGCGCTCGACCCACCCTACCATCTCAGAGGCATGATGCCCCCCTGCGGGTCTTAATCGAGTGCGGCGAAAGCGTTACAGTTTCGTCACCTACCACATCTTGACGCCGCGAAGCCCCGCATTCCTTGCGCAGGCGGCAAGATTGGTCCGGCCGGGGTCATGGTCTTGCCTTTTTTGCCTGGCTGCCCGCTTCTTCCCGTAAATCGGTAGATGCCGCCGGTCCGATAGCAGGACTGTTAAGACTGTTAGCGGCCTCACAAGGGCGACATCCGCCCGGATGCGGAATGTCGCACGTAAGTCCCGCGGGACGGACGCGGATGGACCCCTCTTATCAGGGGACTGTGCCGCTGGGGTTGTGTCCTGCCGGGGCGATGCCGCAGGAGCGGGCCGCCTTTGTGTTACCCCAAGAATGGAGTCTTCGAACATGGGTACCCTACGATGGTTCTTCGCCGCCGGCATCCTCGGGCTCTGGTTGTGCGGGCAGACGCTGGCACAGCAAATCGCAAGCCCTTCTCTCCAGCAACCATCGTCGGTCCAGCCGACGGGGCTCGTGTCGCAGGACTACTTGACATTCGCGCCGCAGCCCGATGCCAGCGGGGCGCCGCCTGCGCCCGGCAACCAGCCGGCCGTCAAGCCCGAAGCGCCCGGCAATGCCGAGGCCAAAGAGGAGCCGAAGGAGGAAGAGAAGAAGGAAGACGAGGAGAAGAAAGAGGACGAAGACAAGGGGTTCAAGCTCTTCAACGGCCCGTGGCTGGAATGTCACCGGATCGACATCCGCGGCTGGCTGGACCAGGGCATCACCTGGAATCCGAACGACCCGGTCGACAGGTTCAACGGCCCGGTGGGCTATAACGACCGCGCGAACGAGTACCAGATGAACCAGCTCTACTGGATTATCGAGCGGGTGACGAAGACCGACGAGTGCAACCCCATGGACGTGGGCGGCCGGGTGGATTTCCTCTACGGCACCGACCGCCGCTACGCGGATGCGATCGGGCTGGACACGGAGTGGGGCAACCGCTTCTACGGCCTGGCCATGCCGCAGATGTACGCCGACGTGGCCATCAACAACCTGGTGCTCCGCGGCGGCCACTTCCTGGCCCCCTGCGGCTACGAGAGCGTGATGGCCCCGGAGAACTTCTTCTACTCGCACAGCTACAGCTTCCTCTACGGAGAGCCGACGACCCTCTCCGGCGGGTCGGCCATCTACAAGTTCAACGACCAGTGGTCGGCCAACCTCGGGCTGGACACCGGCTGGAACGACTGGGTCGATGTCAGCCACAAGCTCAACTACATGGGCGGATTCAATTGGACCAGCAAAGACCAGAAGCAGACGCTGGCCTGGGAGATGTTCATCGGGGACCAACTGCCCAACGTGGACAGCAACCGCACGCACTACTGCCTGGTGTTCACCCAGAAGCTCGGGAAGAAGTGGCAGTACGTCCTGGAGAACAACGTCGGCTACGAGGAGAATGCGAACGTCCTTCCCAACGGGAACCGCACGCACGGCGACTGGGTCGGGCTGTCCAACTACCTGATCTACACCATCAACGACAAGTGGTCGTTGGGCTTCCGCTATGAGTGGTTCGACGACGACGACGGCACGGTGGTGGCCGCGGTCGGCCCGCCGCCGGTCAGTGCGGTCCCGTCGCACTACAACGCTCTGACCTGGGGCCTGAACTACAAGCCGAACAAGAACGTCGTGCTGCGGTCCGAGATGCGCTACGACCATTCCACGGCCCCGGTGTTCGAGAACGGCACGATTCCGACGCGGGACCAGTACCTCTGGGCGTTTGACGCCATCGTCAGGTTCTAGGCGGCGAGACACCCCTTGCCTTTCCCCGCCGGCGGCGGTACCATCAGGGACGGCCGCCGGTGGCGGGCTGGGACGGAAAAAGGGGACAGTCCCCATTTGCCGGAACGGCCCGGAGGGTGCTCCGCACAAATGGGGACTGTCCCCTTTTTCGACTTTTTGGCGGCCGCGACTTGTTTTTCCCCTGGTGGGGGGAGACCGCCATGAAGTTGATCATCGCCATCATCCAGCCGCACCGGCTGGAGGCCGTCAAGCAGGCCCTGGCCGACGTCGAGGTCTTCCGCCTGACCGTGATGGACGTACAGGGATTCGGGCGGCAGCGCGGGCAGACCGAGCAGTACCGCGGTCACGAGTTCGCGGTCAACCTGCTGCGGAAGGTGCAATTGATGATCGCCGTGAATGAGGAGTTCCTCGAGCCGACCGTCGACGCGATCATCCGCGGCGGCCGCACCGGCCCCAGCGGCGAGATCGGCGACGGCAAGATATTCGTCCTCCCCCTGGAGGACTGCATCCGCATCCGCACCGGCGAGCGCGGCGGCGAGGCGATCTAGGTCTCTTCGAACGCGCTGGGGCGCCGCGGCATGAAGCGGCACAGCAGGATCCCGACGAAGTAGAGCAGCGTCATTGCCCCCGCCATGATCAGCAGGCTGTAGGGATCGCCGGTCGGCAGGATGAGCATGGCCAGCACGAAGATGGCCAGGATGGCGACCCGCCAGTAGGACAGGTACGCCTCGGCGGTGAAGATGCCGATCCGCTCCATGAAGAGCATGGCCAACGGCAACTGGAAACCGATCCCGAAGGCCAGCGGCACCAGGAGCACGAAGCCCATCCACTCATTGATCCGTGGCTCGGGGTTGATCCCCAGCATGCTGTTGAAACCGAGCAGGAAGTTGAGGACGGGCTGGAAAACGAAGAAGAACGCCGTGGCCATTCCCGCCAGAAACAGCGCGACGCTGAACGGCAGAAACACGTGGACGTAGCGTTTTTCGCGCGGATAGAGGCCGGCGGCCACGAAGGTCCATATCTGGAGGAAGACCCAAGGGGAGGCCAACACCGCCCCCACCAAGAGCGAGGTCTTCAGGTAGATCATGAAGCCCTCCTGGGCATTGAGGCTGCTGGCCTGCGTGCGGGAGTCCTCGGCCAGGCGGTGGAAGAAGACCACCGGCTCCAGGGTGGCCGGGTCCGGCCGGCCCGCCACGAGAACGCCCTGCGGCCCCTCCGGATCGACGTACTCCACCTTGTAGGAGAACGGGTCCTTCCTGTCCTTGCCTCCCTGGAGGATCTGTTGGAACCGCTTGATGCCCTCGGGGCCGGCATAGCCGGCCCGGGCGAGCTTCTCCAGCTCGGCCTGGTCGAAGGACCTCTTGATCGCATCGTTCTGGTAGTATTCCTCCAGGGCGGCATGCAGGGGGGTCTGGATGAAGTGGACCACCGGGCCGCCCACCAACAGCCCGATCGCGCACCCCACGGCCAGTCCCACGATCGCCTTGAACAGGCAGACCCGCAACTCCTCCAGGTGCTCCCCGAAGGTCATCGTGCTGTCTTGGAAGAGGTCTTTTTCGTCCGCGGAGCGGGGCATCAGCGACAGTCCGGCGTGGTTCCGTTGGGCTAACTTGTTTCCCGGCCAATCCTTATAATATCTCGTTGCTCGACGGCACGCAACCTTGGAGGCGCCCGAAGTGAGCCCGCTCGGCCCGCTGCGATTCCACCCCTTGTTCCGCCGATATCTCTGGGGAGGCCGCCGCCTGGAGACCCACTTGGGCAAACAGTTGGGGCCCGGCGACGACTATGCCGAGAGCTGGGAGATCTGCGACCGCGGAGAGGATCAGAGCGTCGTGCTGGCCGGGCCGGCGGCCGGTACCACGTTGGGCGAGCTGGTGCGGCGCCGCGGGCCGGAGATTTTCGGCCGCCTGCCGCCACAGCCGCGGTTCCCTCTATTGTTGAAGTTCCTCGACGCGGCGCTGCCGCTCTCGGTGCAGGTCCACCCCAACGATGCCCAAGCGGCGCAGCTCGAACCGCCCGACCTGGGCAAGACCGAGGCCTGGGTCGTCCTGGCCGTCCAACCCGCGAGCATCATCTACGCGGGCCTCCGGCCGGGCGTCACGCGCCAGTCGCTCTCAGAGGCCATCCGCAAGGGGACCTGCCAGGATCTGCTGCATTGCTTCGAGCCACGGCCGGGCGACTGCGTCTTCCTGCCCCCCGGCACCGTTCATGCCCTGGGCCAGGGGCTGCTGGTGGCCGAGATCCAACAATCCAGTGACGTCACCTTTCGACTGTTCGATTGGAACCGCTTGGGCCCGGACGGCAAGCCGCGGCCGCTGGCCATCGAGCCAGGGCTTGGCGTGGTGGACTTCGACCGCGGTCCGGTCGACCCGCAGCCGCCGCAGCCCACCGACCGCCCATGGGTCAGCCGGCTGGCGGCGTGCGACAAGTTCGTGCTGGAGCGATGGGACTTCGACCGCCCGGCGGTGATCGGCGGCGACGGGCGGTTCCACACGGTCTGCGTGCTGGAGGGGGCAGTGGGGGTCCAGGGCGATTCGGCCCCGGGGTCGTTATCGTGCGGGCAGACGGTCCTGCTGCCCGCCTCGGCCGGGGCTGTGCGGCTCGAGCCGCTTGGGCGGACGGTATTGCTGGATGCGTTCCTGCCCGGATGAGTCCCAACGTATTGTTGGAAAATGACTTGTGAATTCCGCCGGGAGTCCTCTTTTCGATTTCCGGGCAAATCCCTATAATCCGCGGCCCGATATGGCTATCCGGCGGGGAACGGGTGCGCAGGCCTGGTGTGGGGTGGGGCCGATGAAGAAGCTCTGGACGGCGGCACTCATTGCGACCCAGTTGGCGGCAAGCGGCTGCCAGAGCCAGTATTTCGGCGTTCCGCACCCCCTCCGGCCGGGTTCGGAGCAGCAGCAACAATTGCGCGCCCAGCGATTCGACCCCTATCCCGACAACGCCATGGGGCCGCCGGTGGTCGGTGGGCGGCCGCTGGAGTACACCGAACCGCGACCGGAGGCCCTCCGGGTGCAGCCGCGGCTGGGCGAGCCACAGTTGACGCCCCCTCCGGCAGCCGGCCCGCCAAGTGGCCCGTGAGTCGGCAACCGCCGGCGGGTTGGATCGGTTCTGCTCACTTATTCAGACACGGCGGGCAAGCCCGCCCGCCAAAAACGGCCCGCTGCTCACACGCCGGCGGCGGCCGGCTCGAATTCCGGCGACTCCTCGGCCGGCAGGAAGGGACGGATGTCCTGCCCGTTCACCGCGGCGACGCGCAGCTCCGGCTCCAGTGACAGGTCGATCTCCTCGAAGGCCGGATGGGCAAATCGCTCGCCGGCGGCCGTGTGCAGGCACTGGACCCTGGGGCGGATGGGGTCCTGCGGGCTGAAACCGACCACCGCCGCCTCGATGCCGTTGGAAAGCGTCACGACCTGCCCGATGGGAAACGGCGGCACGATCCGGTAGAACTCGGCCGCGACCACCGGGTCGAAGAACCCACGGCAGGTCGTCCGCATCTCGTGCAGGGTTTGGATCGGGAGCTTGGCCGGCGAGTAGCAGCGGTGGGTCGTCGAGGCGTCGTACACGTCGGCCAGGGCGGCGATCCGCGAGAAGACCGGAATCTGCCGGCCGGCCAGCGGCGGAAGTTCGTCGCCCGTGGCCGGGTCCAGCCGCGACGGGTAGCCGGTGCCATCGTAGCGCTGATGGTGGTTCAGCACGATCTGGGCAGCCGCGGCCGGCACGCTGCCGCGCACCATTTCATAGCCCAAGACGGTGTGCTGCTGCATGGCGGCCCGTTCTTCGGGCGTCAGTTTGCCCGGCTTGTCGACAATCTCCCGCGGGACGTGCATCTTGCCCACGTCATGCAGCAGGCACCCCAAGCCCAACAGGTGCAGGTCCTTCGCTTCGCGGGCCGTCTTGTGGTGCCGCTGGTCGATCAGGTACCTTTCCAGCTTCATTCCCAGCAGCAGCGACAGGTAGCAGACGTTGGCCGAGTGGGCGATCAGATAATTGTCGAAGGCGTCGAGCTTCTGCAGGAGGATGTTGCTGCCGGAGTGATTCTTGAGGAAGTCGAACAGGCCGGCGATCGAGCTTTGGAAGTCCGCGAGGCTGATCTCGACCGTCGAGCCGCGGAGCATCGACTGAAAACTCTCGCGGACGCGGAGGTACACCTCCCGCTGGTGCTCGGCCAGCCCCTCGTCGATGACCTCTTCGAGGAACTCGAATTCGCGGTGCCGGACCCAGACCTCGAGCACCCCCAGCTCCTTCAGCCGGGGAATCATGTCCTTGGGGATTTCCTTGTCCCGCTGGACCAGGTACAGGTAGGGGTCCTGGGGCAAAGGGATCGGCCGTGCCAGGACCATCCCCGGTTGTAATTTGTCGATCGGTACGCGCAGCATGGGCCGCCCCGGTAGAGCCAGGAGGCAGACGGAGCCACATACAATATACAATTCTAGCTTACGGATTCGCCCCACTATCCCAGAGGATAACAACACCCACGGGGGTGGGCCGGGGCATTGCCAGCCCGGCAATCGGGGTGCCGGAGGCCCAAGCGGGACCGGGGAGAAGGCGCCGGACCGATAGCCGCGCTATCAGTGGCCGTGGCGCGCTAAGGATTCGGTCTGAAATTACTTCTCGGATTCCAATGTATCCGGCACACTCCGTGTGCCGCCTGCCAACGGCACACGGAGTGTGCCGGATACATTTGGACGAAGGGCGGCGTCGAACTCAAGAGGTCTGCACCTCGTCGATGAAGGCGGTGTTGTCTCCGCCCTGCGGGTTCAGGCCGAGGAACTCAATCGTGTGCAGCCCGACCGCAACCGTGAAATTCGGCGTCTGGTACCAGGCGTAAGCGGTGCCGGTGGGCGTGACCGTACCGACTTCCGCGCCGTCGACCAGTACCTCGAATTCCTGGTATTGCGGCTCTCCGGCCCGCTGGGCGGCCATGAACGAGAGGCTGTAGGTGCCGGCGCCGAGGTAGACGGACTCGCTCATGCTGCCGTTGGTCTCGAGGAAGGCGGCTTGGCTGCCATCGGGCGCATTGGGGTTGCCCAAGGTGCTGCCGTTGCTGCACACCCCGGCTTCTCCGGTGAACTGCCAGGGCGAACCGATGGGCGCGTACTGGAACGTGTTGGCGGCCAGCGCCGGCGTCTCGAAGCTGCCGTCGTTGATCGAGCCCACCGTCGACGAGAGGGCCACCTCGTCGACGAAGGCGGTGTTGTCCCCGCCCGACGGGTTGAAGCCGATGAACTGGACGGTGTGCGTCCCGGCTGCGACCGTGAAGTTCGAGGTCTCGTACGACTCATACGTGGTGCCGGCGGGGGTGACCATGCCCACCTGTGCGCCGTCGACGAGCACCTGGAATTCCTGGGAATTCTTCTGTCCGGCCCGCTGGGCGGCCATGAACGAGAAGCTGTAGGTGCCGGCATCCAGGTAGATGGACTCGCTCATGCTGCCGTTGCTCTGGAGGAAGGCGACTTGGCCGCCGTCGGGTGCGGCGGGATTGCCGAAGGCGCTGCCGTTGCTGCACACCCCGGCCGCTCCCGTGAACTGCCAGGGCGAGCCGTTGGGCGCGTACTGCAGCGTGTTTGCGGCCAGCGCCGGCACCTCGAAGCTGCCGTCGCCGATCGAGCCCGCCGTCGGCGAGATCGCCACCTCGTCGACGAAGGCCGTGTTGTCCCCGCCCAGCGGATTGAAGCCGATGAACTGGATGGTGTGCGTCCCCGCCGCCACCGTGAAGTTTGCCGTCTGGTACGATCCATAGGCGGTGCCGATGGGGGTGACCATGCCCACCAGCGCGCCGTCGACCAGTACCGTGAATTCCTGGGGATGCTTCTGTCCGGCCCGCTGGGCGGCCATGAACGAGAGGCTGTAGGTGCCGGCGTCCAGGTACACGGACTGGCTGATGCTGCAGGTGCTTTGCAGCAAGGCGGCCTGGCTGCCGTCGGGCGCAGCGGGATTGCCGAAGGCACTGCCGTTGCTGCACACCCCGGCCGTTCCAACGAACTGCCAGGGCGAACCGTTGGGCGCGTACTGGAACGTGCTCGCGGCCAGCGACGGCACCTCGAAGCTGCCGTCGCTGATGCTTGTCGCGCTGAGCAGCTCCCGGCTCTCGAGGTGCTCGAATTTCAGTTGGCGACGGGGATGGCGCCGTGCCGCTCGTCGAGAGTTCGTCGTGAAAGCACCCAACAGTCTCCGGCCGATTGAACGCAACATCGCGATTGCTCCCGCAAAGGGCTCTTGCTGCCGCTAAGGCTGAGAACGGACAGGCGGCCGACCCGCCGCCGTCAGGTGGTTTATTACCACCCGACTGTCCATCGCACCCCAATTGAACTCTTTTCGCCCAAGAATGTCCATACCAATTCGGGCGGAAGAACGCGTCCGCAGCCCAAACGTCGGGGGGTGTGTCAACGGACCGCAGGTGAGTTCTCGCGCGGGGCGGGGTACTGGCGAGGTGCGATCGACTGGATAACTTGCGGACGTGGGAGAGCCGACGCGGTCTGGCAGCGCTTTGGAAAAGCGGTGGTGCTCGCCGGACTCGCGAGCTGTCGGCGCGGATTTCCCAGGAACTCAGCGTCAGAGGCCATGAATCTTTCGTTTCCGCTGCGCCGGTCGCAACATGCGGGTTCCGAGGGGTGGGGGTCGGCTCTTCTGAATCGGGATCTGCTTGGCCTCGGGCTCCTTCTCCTCGGGGAGTTGCAGCTCGGGCGGGTAGCCCCCCACCGCGGTCTTGATCATAAGGCGGCCGTCCTTCGCGATGTAGGCGTACTGGAAGTCCTGCCGGCGCGAAGTTAAGATCATGGGCGATGCAGGTTCGTGGAAAAGAACTGGAGAACGCCCATGATAACGAGAGTGAAGGAGGTCGCCTTGTTGGTCTTGGCTATGGGGATGCTGGGCGGCTGGGCACAGGCCGTCGAGCCGGATGCGGTGGTGCCCTTGTGGCCGGGCGACGGTTTGCCGCCCGGCGTGAAGGTTCAAGGCCCTCAGAACCAGGATCCCGATTCCCAGGGTCTTATCCGCCGCATGGACAAACCCGAGCTGCGCGTCTTTCTTCCACCCGCGGACCGGGCTACCGGCACGGCGGTGATCATCTGCCCCGGCGGCGGCTACAACTTGTTGGACTACAAGGCGCACGTCGCGGAATTCGTTGCGGACTACCAGCGGGAAGGGATCGCCGTGATCGCCCTGCTCTATAAGGTCCCTACCAACGCCGGCCTGGCCTTGCCGGAGGGGAAGCGGGCGGTCCGGCTGGTCCGCAGCCGCGCCAAACAGTGGAAGCTGGACCCGCAGAAAATCGGCGTGCAAG
>Ga0181524_10006189_pt1 | contig 10461 bp, 9 predicted proteins | sample PEATcosm2014_Bin_34_FD_119761 | JGI IMG/M metagenome (GOLD analysis project Ga0181524, IMG submission 119761) | Peatland microbial communities from MTU Mesocosm Facility, Houghton, MI, USA - PEATcosm2014_Bin05_60_metaG | ecosystem: Environmental > Terrestrial > Soil > Wetlands > Peat | place...
CCTCCCTGTGAGATCCGCGCACTTGCGGGACCCCCTGACCAGGTTCAAATCGGCAACGATGTTTTCAGAAAGCCCAAGCCAGCATAGTAGCGGGGCGGCGTTTCGGTGTCGATGAGGCATTTTGTCGCACCCCCGCGCGACTCCCATTTGCCGCATTTTCCCTTTTCGGCTTTGTGTGATACTTGAGGGAGGAGCCTGAGTCAGGATTTCGGCTCGCCGTGAGTGGCTACGCTCTGAACGGAGATAAACCTTAATCAGCGAGTGCACTATGCGCGTTTGTGTGACTGAACACCGTGACCCACCAACGCCCGAACTGCGGCCGACCGGTGAGCTTGCGCCCAGTCTCGCCCTGCCCTGGATCACCAAGCTGCGCGATGGAATGTTGACGGGCCAGGTCGCACTCGTGCTGATCACGCACTACCTCTTCCACATCGCGCTTCCCTTGAAATGGATTGCTATCCCCTTGGCCTTGACGGCGCTAAGCAACCTCGTTTTGCATCGGCACATGGACCGTTTCAGCGAGCGGCCCGCCTTAGGACTGCTTTTGGCGTTTGACACCGTTTGTCTTACCGCGCTTTTGGCATTGTCGGGAGGCCCGGCAAACCCCTTCAGCCTCTTGTTGCTGGTGGAAATTACTTTATCCGCGGTGGTATTAAGCAAGGCTTGGACGTGGACGTTGGGGGCACTCTCCATTCTCGGGTTCGCTTCTCTGTTTTGGGTACACGTGCGCATTCCGGCATTCGAAGGCCACCACGATGCGGGAGGCTTTTCCGTCCATCTGGTCGGCATGTGGATTGCTTTCGCCGTCGGCGCACTGCTGATCACCGTGTTTATCGGCAAGGTCTCGGAAGCGCTGCGCCGCCAGGAACAAGAAGCGCTGCAATACCAACAGCGGCTGGCGCATCATGAGCGGCTTGCTTCGATCGCCACCCTTGCGGCGGGCGCCGCGCACGAGCTCGGTACTCCCCTGGCTACCATTGCCGTTGCCTCCCGGGAATTGGAGCTTGGCGGAAATGACTTGAGCGTCACTTCGAACATTGCTGACGACGCGCGCCTGATTCGATCCCAGGTCGAGCGCTGCAGTGAAATCTTGCGGCAAATGGGCGGGCGCAGCGCCGAGCCGGCCGGAGAGATGCCGGCCATGATCAGCCTCGACGAGCTTTGCGTGCAGGTCAAGAGTGAACTGCCGCGCGAGCAACGAGACCTGGTTGACACTGAAGTTACGCAAAATGTGACGACCCTCCTGCCAAAACTGGCGGCGCGGCAAGCGCTCTCGGCCCTGGTCAAAAACGCCTTGGAATCGAGCGCACCCGGGCAGCACATTACCCTTACGGCCCAATCCGAACAGAGCAAAATCCGGTTTACCGTCCAGGACGCAGGCTGTGGGATGAGCGCCGAAAATCTCAACCACATCGCTGAACCCTTTTACACAACGAAGAGCACCGGCGGCGGGTTGGGTCTCGGAACGTTTCTGGCCCGCTTGTTCGCAGAGCGGTTGAATGGAAGCCTGGCATTCGAATCGGAGGTGGGCATCGGGACCACCGCCATCTTGGAATTACCCTTCACTCACCATGACGGAAAAGGATAAACGGGCGGTACTTATCATTGATGATGACGAGGTGTTCCGCACTCGCCTGCGTCGCGCCTTTGAACTACGCGGCTGGGAGGCGCATGTGGCGGCGTCGGGTAAGGAAGCTCTGCTTCGAGCCCACGAAATCGGGCCTGATCTCGCGATCGTCGATTTGCGCATGCCGGGCGAGTCGGGGCTGGATGTTGTCAAAGACCTCAGGGATTGGGATTCCACCGTTTCGATCATTGTGTTGACCGGATATGGCAGCATCGCCACCGCGCTCGAGGCGGTGCGTCGTGGGGCCGATCATTACTTGAGCAAACCGGTGGACGTTGACCAGATTCTCGTGGCCTACGAAACAGTCGAATCTTCAAGACCAGGCGACACGCTTCCCCCGACTATGGTACCTAGCCTGGCGAGGGTCGAGTGGGAGCACATCCAGCGAGTGCTGACTGATTGCGGAGGCAACGTTTCCCAGACGGCCAAGTTGCTGGGCGTGCACCGCCGCTCGCTTCAGCGCAAACTTCTGAAGTATCCGCCGCGCATCTGACCTCAGCGGTTTTGCGTTCCCAGCACTCTCGGACCTTTAGGGAGCGGCGCACGCACTGAATACTGCCACATCAGAAGGGAACGCTCATCCCCACATAGAATGACCGCCCGGGGCCAGTGAGTGGCAGGATTTGGCCCATCCAGCCGCTGGCCTGAAAATCATCAAAGTTCACCCCGCCCAGCGGCAGGTAATACCACTGGTTCTGGAGATTACTGCCGCCCGCTTCCAGCCGCAGGTGCCGCCACTCATAGCTGGCGTTGAAATTGACCAGCGTATAGCCCGGCGTCCGCTGCTCGAAGCGCAGAGGGTCGGTATCATGCTTGCGATCCACCATCTGGATTTCTGGGCCCCCGGTAAATCCCCTGAGCTTTTCCTTCAAGCCTATGCGGGCATTAAGTGGCATCATTTGATAGAGACCCATTCCCGTGTCCAGCCTCCGGCCGTGCAGCCACCCTCCCACGGCCGTCAGTTCACCACGCCCAAATTTCGGGCTCTTCCACATCGCCGCACTCGCGTCTAAATCGGCGCCCCAGATCCTGGCGTTGTGATTGGCAAACATCAGTTGGGAGAAGGTGCTCATGCCGTACATCTGGGTGGCCAGTTCGTTCACGTCGATGTAATCCCTGACGTAGGTCTGATACGGCGTGAGCTTGATTTCCCAGGCCTTGCGTGCCGCGTCGTGCCAGCTTGCCGTCCCGCTCACCGTGTGGGCGACTTCCGGCTCCAGGTTTACGTTCCCCACATAATAATTGCCGTCGCCGAACCAGTTGATCATGCCGCTGGTCATCCAATCTGTAGACCACGCGTAGCGTTCGTAGAGGTTAGGGGCGCGCGTTTTGCGCGCATAGCCCATCTCGAACGTCGTGTGTGCATTTGGTTCGTAGCGGGTGAGCGCGGTGAGGTCAAGATCGATGTCGGTGCGCGCGCGGTTCATGGCGTCGAACGTATCGGCGTCCATGGAGTACATGACGGAATATCCGCTCACCGGCCCCGCATTGGTCCAGACCGTATCGTTGCGGATGCCAAGCAGCGTGGTCCAGTGAGCTGTCCATTTGCTGTTTGCTTCGGCGAACCACGCCAAGCGCGAGCGTACGCCGTCGTTCATGCTGATGAACGGGTTCGGCCCCATGTAGGGAGCGGTGCCGGGCACGGCAGGCCAAATGGAGTCCAGCACAAAGCGCTGGAGTTCGCTTCCGAGTTGAACCGTATGGCGTTCCGCGAGTGGGATAGCCACTTTCACGGTATAACCAAGGTCCCTGCCGTGCGTATCCATGGGCATCCACATGGCCATGGGAAAGGGTGATTTGTCCTTGCCGATGTTCATTTCGTGCCGCACGTTCTGCCAGAACATGCGGGCATCAATCGTTCCCCGGCCGAGGTTTCTGCTATACCGAAAGTTGAGAAACTCAGAGCGGTTGCCAATCAAATCCATCTGCTGATTGGGAAATCCCTCATAGGGAGTGTCCTGAAAGCCCGCCTGGAGAACCAACAGGTTGCCCGCGCCCTGCGCTGCCAGGGCGACTACGTGGTTTGTATTCTGCACGTACGTGGAGGTCACCAAATGGCCGCGGCCGTCGTGGTAGTCATCCGTATTGGACCACGATCCGCTGTAGCCGAAACTGAAATGCTGGGATGAGATCGAACCCCTCAAAGTAGGCCCGTAGCTTTCACCGTTGCTGCGATAGAAGGTCGAAAACGCACCCTCGGTGAAGACGCGCTCGCCGGGCGGGGCGAAGACGGGCGAGGGCGAATCCACGACAATCGTGCCGCCAATGCTGTCACCGCCCATGCTGACGGGGGTGATTCCCGCGATTACGCTCACCTGGGCCACATTCGAGGGATCGATGTAGGAAAGCGGTGGGTTCATGTGGTTGGGGCAGGAGGGAGAGACGGTCATGCCGTTCGTGAGTACTCTGACTCGATCGTCGTCCAGGCCGTGCAGCACTGGGATGCTGGCCAGCCCACCGTTATCCCGCAAACTCGCCCCCGGCGTATTGCCGAGGAGTTCCGCCGCATTAAGGCTCCGGGCCATATCATTGGCATCAACGCCGCGCTCGATTCCTCCCGACGGCATATAGGCCCCCAGCGCAGTGGTAGTAATGGTGACGGACTCCCGGCGCGTGGCAAGCTTCAGCGTCACCTCCAGGCGCTGCGGCCCGCTTTCATCAAGCGTGACATCCTGGGAATACAACGCAAATCCGGGGAAGCTGACCTTCAGGCGGCACGTCCCGGCCGCCATGGCCTGAAACTGGAACCGCCCCAGGCCGTCGCTTATGACCTTCCTGGAATTACCCGTTCTGGAATTAACCAAGGTTATCGACGCGCCGGCAACGCTGTGCCCCGACGGGTCGAGCACGATTCCGGATAATTGCGCGTCGCCGGGCACCGCTTGAAGGATGGCCCCACTTACAAAGATGGATAACAGGAAGGCAAGGGTTACACCGGCCCGGCCGCCTGCCATTCCTGTGTCGAATTTCATGAGTCACCTCTGAGTTGCTTGAGTACCGACCTTGCGGCCATGCCGGTGAATTGCCGAGGAGCTTGGGAACTCCCCACTCAAAAACAGGTGCTCATGTTAGCGCAAGGGTCTGCAGGGATTGGTGCGGCAAATTGACGCACCCCGCGTCCCATCGGCGGAGACAGGATTCGACACTAGGATGCGGCAGACAGAATCTGCGGAGGAAGATTCCGGCGAGTTCCAAACCTATGGGGGACTTCTACGACTTTCCCGTGGCCGCCGTCACTCGTGAAACTTTCAGCGTGTCGCCGGTCAGTGAACCGATCACTTTCACGCTCTTGCCGCCCAATTCTTTGAACTTGGTCTGGGCATCAAGTTTGTAAACCTTGCCCCCGGAAACCAGAACATAACTGGCTCCGCCGGATACGCATTTTTCAACACACTTTGCGGCGTTGGCGCTGGGCGTTGCATGCATGGCCCCGCAATGGGAGCAACTGACGGTCCCAGTATAGGTCTTGTCCACCCCCCATGCGAGGCAGCCGAATACCAAAAGACTGAAAACCACGAGGACGATTTTCTTTATCATCAAATTCCTCCTCTTAGTCCGGCTTGCCATTTAAATATTGGTATCATACGCCCCTCAGACTCGATGTCAACGGCCATGCAATGCCCATTCCTCGACGTGGCAGGTTGACGGGTCGTATAAACATGAACAGTGGTCCTGCAGGACTGTTCAAGCGGATAGCTACTCTGTGGTTGCCCAACGCTTACAGATAACTGTTGGAAACAGCCCAAACCACCACCCCACGTGTGTCGGCAGGCGAATCTTCGGGTGCGAAGAAATTGGAGACACTCGTTGCAATCTGCCCCATTCTCCGGCTACGCTTATACCTCGGCGGCAACACGAAATGTCAGACGCGGAAATAGACCGGCTGGCGGCATTAGTAGTCGATCAGCACTGCGCTTTCGAACAGGCACTCGCAGGGAGCCGGAGGTGCTATCCGACGCACGAGTTCAGGTCCTTCGCTACGGCAATACGACAGTACATACAGGCCACTCGCGAGGACGAAATGCTACACCGGAGTGTTGTCCAGGCCGTGAACGGGTTGGTCGAGTATTTGCAAAGCGAACGCAAGAGAGTACCGGACGAAGTCTTGCTCGAAGCCGAAAGACTGGAATGCTTGCTCTTCTCCGGCTACGATCCGCACTTCGATGGCGATGAGCCTCCTGGTCTGTGATTTAGCCTCCCATCACTGCAGCGATCCTATCGTGTCTGTTGCTCGCGAAGCCGCCTTCCCAGACCTTGGTCGTCGCGTGCCCCGGATAATTCGGTGAGACGGCAGCGACATCGGGATCTCGGCGGAATCTAATCGCTACTGCATTACATAGTGTTGATCTTCGCTGGCAGCCACTCTCCGGGAAACCGACTTTTCAGTCCGAATCTTTGATTGCGCGAGAATTGCTTGAAGGGTTGCTGGCAGGACAGCACGTCAGCAGTCTCTTCTGCCACGGTGATGGGTCTTTTGGTTTGATTCGCTAAAACGGTATTTTGATGTTACCCGTCTCCCCGCATGTAGGAGTGGCCCTCCGACCAGGCGGTGGCCTCAAAAGGGAATTAAGCCGTATTTGCGATTTCAAATGGCAAAGAGTTTGACCTGGCACGGAGACCGGCGCATAATGCTGCGCAAAGGTAAGGTTGAAATCGGAAATTCCGGCTGATCTCCCTCGGCGGGAGGAAACCATGCGCAGTGTCGCTCCTGTGCCGTCCTGCTTCCTCTTCTTGTTCTTGAGTATAAGCCTGCGCGCCGCCTTTCCCCTGCAAACACCGGCACCCAAAGCCGCTGCGACGGCCCGGAATGAGTCCCGCAGCGCCGACCGGAACTCCTGCACGCTTCCAGCTCAATCGATCATTCCAGGAGGAGCCCCTGACAACTTTAAAGAGTTCGATGATTTCACACTTCCGCTCGGCAAGCTGGGTGACGAGAAGTTTACCAACAGCCAGCATCTGGAAGGCAAAATGACCCGCATCGTTTACGTGGCGCCCGAGGGACGCTCGGTGTCTGTTCCTTTTAAAATTGGTCGTTCAAAAACCACACTTGCAAGAACGCGCACCTCGCGGGTCTTGCGGAGGAGGACTCATGTTGAAAACGAAAGAGCTGCCGACGCTTCTAGAGCGCGGCTGGATTATCGGGATGGCCTGCCTCGCGGTGGCGGGTTTGCTGGCGAGTTGTCAGAGGAGTGCCCCGCCCACCGCCACGACGCAAGCGACCGCGACGCAAGGGGCTTCCCGCCCGACTGCCAACACGGCATCAGCAAGACTGCGCAATAGCACCAAAATCCTGACGGCGGCGATAGAGCACCCCAAAACGCGGTTCCACTATTCCTACAAGGGCCAGCAGAACGTCACCGAGCACTATGCCTTCAACAAGACCTTCAAGCCACAAGTGGGCGCCGTGACTATGGAAGCGGACGTCTCTCCCGACGAAATGATCATCACCTCCATGTGGGGAGGAAAGAAGGAAGATCATAACGCCAAAAAGAGCGATGAAGGCGGCTGGGGGAATGCGCAGTTAAGCCTGACCTCGAACGTGACCCCGTCTCTAATGATGATCGACCTCCTAGCTGACCTTGCTACAGAGGCTGGCTCCGACACGGTGGGCGGAGTTGCCGCAGACAAGTTCACCTTTGACTCGTCCACCGTCACCGCCGCACAACAATTTCAATATAACGTCATAAGACCCTCGCAATACAAGGCCATCAAGGTCGCGGCGTGGGTCGCCAAGGACTCCGGCGAGCTCGTGAAATTCAATATCGACGAGTCGATAGCTGATGAGAGAGGCGCTTGGGATGAGCACCTCGAAGGAGAAATAACACCCAAATGATTCCTCGCCAACTCTTCGCAGCCGGGTGCGAGAGCCGGATGCGGGAAATCCGCATTTACATGCGCACGGTTTCCAGAAGGAAGCTAAAAGGAGGAGATAACATGAAAAGAATAGCCGCATTTCTTGGATTGTCGATGGTCATCAGCGGGTTTTGCACCTTGGCGGCGCAAGACAAGAAATATGCCATCAAGTCGGGCATCGTCACCTTTGATTCGGCCCAGAAGGTGGGAGATATTGAAAATAGAGAAAAGTTCATAGTCTATTTCGATGATTTTGGTAAAAAAGAATGCCGGGACACTTACAATGGCGAGACCCTAATAAGCTCGTATTTCAGCGATGGAAAGGAATGGTACATCGTAGATTACGGGCAAAAAACTGGCACCAAAACCTTTAACAAAGGGCCGTACTCCCCGGGAACAGAGACAAGATTTGATTGGAACAGCGTTGCCGACCGTGATAAACAATCGGGGAAGGCAAAAAAGCTCGCCAACATGACTATTGCCGGCAAGAACTGTGAAGCTTATGAATTGATTGCCGGCGATACAACCACCCAATATGCCGGATGGAATAGTATTCTTTTGTATCTGAATGTGATTTCAAAAAGCGTCACATCCACGACAAAAGCAATCAAAATTGAAGAAAATGCAGCGGTTTCAGCCGATAAATTCAAGATCCCGGCCGGGTTCGCGGTGAAATAGTTTCAAGAAGGTGGCGCGGACTTATCCGTCGGCTGACGGATTATTTCGCGGTTTTTCGCCCATGTTAATGGACATTCCAAGGTCACCATATTAGGGACCGCTGAGTAAGGCAAACTGTGCCTGCCACTGCGCTACCTGTTTGATTGAACGTGGCATCCTTCCTGGACAAACTGCGCTCGGAGGATCACCGGAGGTTTTTGAAATTCTCAGAAAGGGAGGATTCCAATGACTCGTTTGCGTTTTTCGTTCCTGGCATTCGTTTTCATATGGACAGGCAGTTTTCTCGCCTGTTCCAAGTCCACGTCTTCCACATCCCCAAATACAGCCAAGAGTGCGGCGGCGCCAGCGGTGCCCGCGGTCTCCACGTCCACCGGCCTGCCCCAACCCTGCTCGCTCGTGACGGCAAAGGATGGTGAGGAGATTTTCGGAGCAGGCGCCCAAATCAAACAGAATGGCGATATATCATGCGATATCCAGGGGGCAAATCTCATGACTGACGGCCTCGTCGGGGTGGATATTAAGTTGATCGATCCCAAAGACTGGGATGGCGGCAAACAATCCGTGTTTGCCATGTTCCCCAAGGAGAAGTCCGTCTCCGGAATTGGGGACGACGCCTATACCTTCAGCGACGGCATCGTTTTTCATAAGGGGAAGGTGGAAGTGAACGTCATCACCAGCGGATACTTAGGCCCCAAGTCGAAGGCCGAAGTCGCCAAGCACCTTGCGGAGCAAATTGCGGCGCGCTTGTAACAATTCTCCGTCTCACTGCTTCCAGCGCGGGGACCTCTGCCCGAGAGGTCCGCGGCTTTTCTTAGCCAATAGGAGACGAGCTGCAGACCTTGAAAGGCTCGCGTTCTCATCGGCGGCCAAACGCACGCGGTCGATTGTCAACCCGCACGGGCTCTGTGGCTCGGCTACGCCCACGCCCGCATGCTCAGTAAAGTGGGAACGTCCAAATGAGAGGAAATCATGGCATCACGCATCCGCAACATGGTTCAGGTTGTCCTGATTGACGGGTGTCTGGTGGGAGGCTTGGCAGCGCAGACGCGCTACGTCCCCGACAAAGTGGGCAAGTGGACGTTAAGACCCCCCGAGTACTCGGCCGGAAAGGACCAGTACGGGTTGAGCCCCGCCGAAAAGAGCGGATTCGAGGCCAAGATCGGCGCGCTCATCTCCACCATTCAACAATGCAAAGTGTTCAACCCGCCAATGGGAATCGAACCCCAGGTGATTGCCCGGTACTACGCAAAACCGTTTCCTGCTGACGACCCCGATCTATGCGAGAAGCAGCCGTGCGCGAGTCATCCGCCCGGGTTCTATTTCTTTATCTTGCCGTGGTACTACGTCCTTACGGAACCGAAAGACAGGTTTGGACACATCGACTATCATGCACCCCTTGTGGTGGGCCTTGTGAACGAGACGGCACAAGGGGTGTGGGTTGCCGTCAATAATCTCACCCGGACGCTCGGCGACCTGCCCTGGGCGGCACCCCGCCGGCTGCCCGATGGCCGTCAGATCCGTTACATGCCGCGCGCAACTGCGGCGCGCGTCGGGGGATTTCCTGTCTACGAAAACCACCTGGGTGACCACCTTATATTGACCAAAAGGGACCGCGCCCCCTGGATGCCCGTGACCCGCGAGCAGTTTGTGTTGGTGCTCATCCGCGAACGCGAATGCTTGATGGCCCACCAAGCCGACGAAAGCAAACCGAGACCGGCGCCCCCGTGCGATAAAGACTACAAAGACTGGATGTCCGGCGCGGACGAACGGCGCCAGACAATCGAGAGAACCTACCAGACACTGAAGAAGACCGATCCGGCCGCTGCCGAGGAGTTCCGTGCAAGAATGGAGAAGACGGAGGCTGACAACCCGGGCTTGTTGAAGCAGGGTATAGCCAACTGCGAGGAGTTGCGGAAGAAAATCGCCCAACGAGCGGCTGAGCCCGTGACGCCGGACCGCATCCTCGAATCCCAGCGCAGCGAACTGGCCCGAATGACGCCCGCCGAGCGCGCCTCGCCCTCATGGTATGACAGCCTGGCGGAGGGACCTGACGCGTCGGGGCTGGTGGCGCCCGACGCCCCGCGTGCGGTGGAAGTGGTGACGACCAACCCCGATTTCTTCGACCGCTCGCGCCCGCGTACGGACTTTCAGGTCATCTCCGTTGACATCGAGTACGATCCGGCGGCGGGCGCGGACCACGCCAACCTCAGCCAGGACGACCTTCCTGACTGGCGGATGCACGAGTTTCTGACCACCACCGACTGGCGGCGCGTCGCCGCGCTGCTCGACTGATTCACGCGCCG
>Ga0181524_10006192_pt1 | contig 10460 bp, 9 predicted proteins | sample PEATcosm2014_Bin_34_FD_119761 | JGI IMG/M metagenome (GOLD analysis project Ga0181524, IMG submission 119761) | Peatland microbial communities from MTU Mesocosm Facility, Houghton, MI, USA - PEATcosm2014_Bin05_60_metaG | ecosystem: Environmental > Terrestrial > Soil > Wetlands > Peat | place...
ATGCGAGCAGCGTGGACAGCTCGGCGTGATCGAAGTCGAGCAGAAGCTGGCCTGAAACCGGCTCCATCTTCTGGCCGTCCAAAAGCACTGCGACTCTCCGGCCCTCACAGAAGACCTTGAGTTCCTTGAGCGGGTTCTCGACGCCATGGAGCTTTTCGCGCAGCGCGCGCACGGCGCTGCGAATGCGGGCCGGCGGCACGCGGCTGGCGCGCAGTTTTTGCAAGGAACGCAGCGCGATCAGGTCGGCGAAAGCAAACTGCTCGAGGGCCGGGACCAGCTCCTGGCGTTCCCAGCCGCGGAGCTGCCTCTGGGAGATGCCGACGACCCGGAGCGCCTCTTCGCGGGTGTACGACTGCTTTGGCGTTCCCGCAAGCATTCGGGCTGATTCTAGCAAAGGGGCGGCATCCCCGGGGGCGTGGGCCGAGTAAAGTTCCCCGGCTGCCGCGCCCGGTAGGAGCGCGAAGATCGTCGGCTAAACGGCGTGCGCGCAAACCGGGGACAGGCTGGACGTTTCGCAAGAGCGGCGAAACGTCGAGTCCGTCCCCGGTTTGCGCGGTTCCTTTCGAAAAAAGCGCCGACGCGAGCCCCGGTGCAGCCATTTGGATCAGGTTGGTCTTCTGCCGAGCGTCACGGCTGAAGTCATCGGGGTCCGGAGGGATCGAATTGCTCGGGGTGAAGTCGCCGAAAACTGGGGATCGTCCTCCAGTACCCGCGTTATGGGGTGGTTCGGTTCGTTTTGCACTTTTTCGCTTTCGAGTTGGGGCTCCTCGCCCGATACCCGCGTTGGGAGGTGGTTCGGTTCGTTTTGCAGTTCTTTGTTTTCGAGCTGTTGATCCCGCAAGCGGAGGAGCGAATCGAGGATGCGTTCGCCGGCGCGGCGAAACTGCGACTCGTAACGGCTGAGCAGGTCCAAAGCGCGGGAATTGTCACACAGGGCGCGGAAAGCAAGCGCGGTACGGGCTACTTCGTCTATGGCTTCGTACTTCTGATCGACGGCGTCTCGCTGCTCCGTCATTTCGAGGTCGAGGAGCGATGTCTCGATGGCCCAGACGCGCTCCATGCGCCAGCGGGCGGCGACCAACTGCTCGACGAGACTGGCCTCGATTTCGCTTTGCGGGTTGAACTGCGCGAGATAAGCTTCGAGCAGTTTCTCGAAGTCTGATTCGGATTCATTGGAGAGGACGATGGCGCGGCTGGAGAGGCCGTGCTTGATGGCGTTCTTCGAGGAGCGGGCACGGCCTTCGGGGGTAACAGGTCCGCGGGACCGCGCGCCGTTGGCGCGGGCGGATTGAATTTTGAATATGGACGACATAAGGCCTCCCGAGAAGGGAGGATAGTGCATGCATTTAGGGGCTATGACGAGACAAAAATGTAAGTGGCTGGAATTAGACGAGAAAGAGAAAATTCGGAGGCGTGATGCGGCTCGGTTGGAATGAGTGGGCGAGGCGCCGGCTGAGACTCTTTCCGGGGATGACCGATCGGAAGCTATGGATAGCCTACTTGGCGATTTTCGTAGGCTCTCACCGAAATAACCAGGTGTAGAATGATTTAGGGCAATATGCACCCGAAGTGGATAGCGGTAGCTCTCTTCTGGATTGCGCTCATCCTGGCCGTGGCACTTCCGTCTCCAAGGGCCGGAGATGTTGTCTGGCTCTCAATGATCTTGCTCTTAGCCGTTTGGAGCAGCCTGATTCTCGCAATCCGCGTCATCAGAAATCGGCGAGATGCCCGAGTCCTGGAAAAGGCGTTCTCCTCAGGGCGCGGATATCCCCTGTGGCTCCTCCGCTTCATTGCGAATGATTATGACCTCGGCCGATCGCTACCAAGCGGCGCGAGTCGCCGCTCAGAAATCGATCCGAATCGATAGTCTTGCGGAGTGCTCTTCAGGCGCACCTCGGAATTGGCCTGCGGTTCCTCCAGAATGCAGCGGCGCTTGGGGGCTATCTAGCATCCGTCAAGCCGCTTGAGTGCCGAACGGCATCGAAGATGCAGGCACTCATCGTCCCGATGCCGCAACTTCACTGGAATCAGCGGCCGGTTCCGGGGCGGTGTTCGCCAATGGACATTCGCGTCCCAATTTCGGACACAATAGAGGCGGATCGATGCTCGCAGCAATCTGGCAGGACCTCAGGTACGCGGTTCGGACGTTTCGGCAGAGTCCTGGTTTCACTTTGGCCGCGATCTTCGCGCTTGCACTCGGAATCGGCGCCAACACTGCAATCTTCAGCGTCGTCAATGCCGTGCTGTTGAATTCGAAGCCGCTTCAGGCGCTGCGCGAGCCGGAACGGCTCGTCATGCTCTGGGAGAAGAACTCGCATCTTTCTCCGGACGAACTCTTCACTCACGGGCTTCCGGTCCGCGTCAAGAACTATCTCGAGTGGAAGAAGCAAAACCGGTCCTTCGAAGGACTGGCGATGCTTTACAGGAAGACATTGATTGTCACGACGGATTCGAACGCCAGCCGGCCCGAGCGGTTGGACGGCGCCAGAGTTACGCCGGACCTGTTTCCGCTGCTGGGCGTCCAGCCGCTACTGGGCAGGAACTTCACGACGGAGGAGATGCAGCCAGGCAAAGACAGAGTCGCAATCGTGAGCGACGATCTTTACCGCACCCGTTTTCACAGCGACTCAAATATCCTGAGGAAATCTTTCCAGGCGAACGGCGTGTCCTACCAGATTGTGGGTGTTCTGCCTCCCAGGTTCCAGCTTCCGGCTATGTGGGATGGCAACGAACAACTCCACTCCAAAATATGGATTCCCCTGCTTCCTGATCCCGCGGACGCTGGTTACTACTGGGTTTATGGACGCCTTAAAACAGGCGTGAGCCTGGAGCAGGCACGCGCGGAGATGGCCGTTGTCGCGAAACGCCTCGAGCGGGCGGACCCGGACTCTAACAGGGGCGCCGGCATTAGCATCTATCCCATTGCCGAGGAAGATGTAAGCCGCAGCGCCCGGCGGAGTCTGCTCGTGCTTCAAGCCGCCGTCGCATTCGTTCTGCTGATCGCCTGCGCCAATGTCGCCAACCTGCTGCTGACCCGCGCGGTCGGACGGCAGAGAGAGGTTGCCATCCGGGGGGCGCTCGGCGCGAGCCGCCTGCGACTGGTTCGTCAGATGTTGACTGAAAGTTTGCTGCTCGGCATTCTTGGCGGAGCCATCGGGCTGCTGCTGTCATTCTGGGGACTCGATCTGATCGCTGTACTAGCGCCCACGGAGGCACACGGTTTCCACGAGCTGCGGGTCGACCCGACGGTGTTGGGTTTCACCATCCTCGCGTCCACACTGGCCGGATTGCTCTTTGGACTTGCTCCGTCCCTTCACACGATGGGACAAAGCGCGAGCCAGGCCCTAAGCCAGGGCGCCCGATCTGTCGGCGCGCGTTCGAACCGCGTCCGAAACGCACTTGTTATCGCGGAGATTGCACTCTCGTTCGTTCTGCTGATCGGCGCCGGATTGATGATTCGCACCCTCGCATCGGTCATGGCCGTCGATCCAGGCTTTCGTGCCAGCCATCTCTTGAAAGCGCGCATCGCACTGCCGGAATGGAAATACTCCAAGCCGGAGCAACTCGTCATATTCGGCGACCGCCTACTGGATGCGATCCGGCTGCTTCCAGGCGTCCGATCGGCTACCCTCGCGAATGGCGTGCCCCTGCAGCAAGTCACCATGACCAACTACACGCTCGAAGGTGTCCCGGCGAAGGCCGGGCAAATGCCCGTCGCGGTTTTTGCCGGCGTGCGGGAAGGCTATTTCGAGACCCTCGGCGTCCGACTGCTGCAGGGCCGCACTTTCACACGCCGGGACATGGAAACTGCCAAGCCTCAACCTGTCCTGGTGAATGAGGCCTTTGCACGCCAGAACTGGCCCGGCCAGGACGCGATCGGTAAGGTCGTGGCGCAGGGTGACTCGTTGGGTGACTCGCACAGTTCGGTGGTAGGTGTCGTGGCGAACACGCACCAGCTTGGCCCCGATTCTGAAGATCGTGCCGAGGTCTATCTGCCGGAAGCTCACCTCCAAGACCCGATCCTCCTGGTTCGCACGCTTGGCGACCCCATGGCGATGGGCGCAGCGATCGAAAAGCAGGTTTGGAGCATCGACAAGGACCTGCCTGTATACTCTGTCGGCACCATGGAAGGCGTCTTGCACGACTGGGACACCACTAGAGCACGGCGGTTCAATATGACCGTGCTGATCGCCTTCGCAGGAGTGGCGCTGTTGCTGGCAGCGGTCGGTCTCTATGGCGTGCTGGCGTACTCGGTCAGCCTTCGCACGCGCGAGATCGGTGTTCGCGTCGCCTTGGGAGCCGATCCGCGGAGCGTCGCTCGGCTTGTGGTGAGGCAAGGACTCGCGTTGGCCCTGACCGGCGCAGCCGTGGGACTCGCGGGCGCCTTGGCGCTCACTCATCTCATGGAGAGTCTGGTTTTTGGCGTGAAGCCCACCGACCCTTACACCTTCGCGCTGGTTGCAGCGCTCCTGGTAGCCGTCGCCGCAGCCGCCAGCTATCTCCCCGCCCGCCGGGCCGCCCGCGTCGATCCCATGGCCGCCTTGCGCGCCGAATAGGTTCTAGTGCGGTTTCCTGCACGAATTGTGAGGCGGACGCCCTCGTCCGCGGCCGGCCAGGGAGCCGGCCTTTCGCGCTTGGCAGACACTGGATTCTTGCCAATGCGTGTTGCAGTTACTCTCGTCGTGCTTGCTTGCGCCGGCTGGGGGCAGTTCAAGAGCACCGTTCCGCTCGTGGTTGCACCGGCCACCGTCACCGATTCCAAGGGGCGATACGTCGACGGGCTGACGCCTGAGGATCTGGCCCTTTACGACAACAATGTGCCGCAGGCGATACGGATGGATTGGATGACGTATCCGATCTCCCTGGTAGTCGCGGTCGAAACCAACTCGAATTCCGGAGCCGTGATCGATAAGCTAGGCGGCAGCGGCATCCTGTTTACACAGTTGCTGGCTGCGGATTCCGGAGTAACGGCAGTGATCTCGTTCAGCGACCGGGTGAAGGTCCACCAGGAGTTCACCAGCGACGCGGAGGCTGTGAGCCACGCGCTTCGCATGCTGCGCATGGAAGGCGACAGTGCACACATGCTGGATGCCATGCGCCGGGGGCTCCTGATGCTGGAAGGGCAGCCAGCGGGACGGCGCCGGATCATCCTCATGATTGCGGAGAAGCGCGATCGTGCCAGCGTCACGAAACTGCCGGAAGTGGTGGGGCTGGTCCAGCGGCTCAATGCCACGGTGTATTGGCTGACTTATTCGCCATTCCTTCAGCCGTTCACGGTAAAACCAAAGACCGCCGAGGATCTGAAGCCCGAGGCGGAACGGATCAAGGTCAAACAGTGCGCTCTTTGCCCGTCCTCCGATGACACCCCGGTGGCGGCCGACCTGGGACCGGGGGGCCTGCTCTACGGGATCGGCGAGTTGATTCGCCTCGAACGGCCGGATCTATCCCGCCTCTTCACGGGCGCCACCGGCGGACGCACCCTGGGGTTCCTGAAGAAGAACGGCCTGGAACAGGCCATCCAACTGGTGAGCGACGAGGTGCATCGTCAGTACATCCTCAGCTTCGAGCCGAAGGGCGGCGAGCCGGGGACGTTTCATGGGATCCGGGTCGCAGTAAAGAACCGGCCGGAGCTTCGGGTAAAGACGCGCGAGGGATACTGGGCGCTGCGATAGCCACACTCTCCCGGCTGCGCCGAGTAGGCTGCAATGGTGATTGCAATGCTATCATTGAGGTATGGCGAGCATCACGATACGGCGCCTGGATGACACAGTCAAGGCGAAGCTTCGCGTACGTGCAGCCCAGCACGGCCGGTCCATGGAAGAGGAGGCGCGTGAAATCCTGAAGGCGGAGCTCATGGCGAGGCACGCGTCCAAGCTCAATCTCGCGGAATCGATCCGGCGGTACGTCGCCCCATTGGGCGGCGTCGAGCTCACGCTCCCGCCTCGGGAAGCCGTTCGGCGGCCTCCGAGCCTCGCGAAGTGATCGTACTCGACACGAATGTGCTTTCGGAGGCGCTCAAGCCCTTGCCTTCCGGCTTAGTCCTGCGTTGGCTGGCCGCGCAGGAATCCGGGGCCGTATTTACAACGGCGATTACCCAGGCGGAAGTTCTGTACGGGATTGAAATGCTGCCGCCAGGTAAGCGCCGGGTGCGATTGGCAGCAGCCATCGAGAAGATGTTCGCCGAAGAATTTCAGGGCCGAATCCTACCCTTCGATGACGACGCCGCCCGCGCGTTTGCAAAGATCGTGGCGGATCGAGACGCGGCGGGCCGTCCCATCTCGCAGTTTGACGCGATGATCGCGGCCATAGCTCGTTCCCGCCATGCCGCCGTGGCAACCCGCAATACGGCTGATTTCGAGCGCTGCGGAATACAACTCATCAATCCATGGACCGAATGAGGCGATGCCGCTCCCGCTGGGCTACTTGGCCGTGTTGCGTATTCCGGCGCGCAGCGCCCCCGGCGGGCCGTTCCCGAAGGCTCATTAAAGAATCCATAACCTTGCAGGCCAGGATGCAACTCGCTGGCGCTTGAAGAGTTTCCGATCTGCTTGACAGGGCTGGGGGCCCCATCGGATACTGGTCTACTAATGCAACTGAGTTTCAACAGCCGCCGCAAGAAGCGCCCCACCCAGAGCCTGGTCGAACTGCGGACCGGTGAGCAGGGCGTCCTCGATCGCCTGGAACTCCCCGAGGACATCTCGCGCCGGCTGATGGAACTCGGTTTTCTGCCCGGCAGCCCGGTGGTGGCCGCGTTGAGCGCCCCGGGCGGCGATCCCCGCGTCTTTCGCGTGGATGGCGCCGAAATCGCGCTGCGCCGCGAGACGGCGTCGCGCCTGATGCTGCGCGAAGCTCCGGCCGGAAATCCCGCGGAATCATGAGCGGCTGCGACGACTGCGCCCTGGCAGGTTTGCGTCCCCCAGTCGGCTCAAGCGCGCACGTCGTCGCCATCGTCGGACCGCCCAACTCCGGTAAATCCACTCTTTTCAACCGCCTGACCGGTCTCCGCCAGAAGGTGGCGAACTATCCGGGCGTCACCGTGGAGCAGCGCGTCGGCCGCGCCAGGCTGGACGGTGGCCGCGAGATCACGCTGGTCGATCTGCCGGGCATCTATAGCCTCGCGCCGCGCTCGGAAGATGAGCAGGTCGCCCGCGACGTCCTCATGGGCGAAATGCCCGATTTTCCGCGCCCCAACGCCGTGGTCCTGATCCTGGACGCGACCAACCTCGGCCGTTCCCTCGTGCTGGCCGCTCCGGTCCTGGCGCTCGGCCTGCCGACGATCGTCGTTTTGAACATGGCGGACGACCTGCATGCCCGCGGCGGTGAGGTGAATGCCCCGGAACTCGCGCGACGGCTTGGCGCGCCGGTGGTGCTCGTGAGCGCCGCGCGCGGCGAGGGACTGGAGCCGGTCTGGAAATTCCTGGCCGAGCGGAGCGAGCCGCTCACGCCGGTCGAACTCCCCGCGCTCCACGACGTGCCGAAGTGCCGCGCCTGGGCCGCCCAGCTTGGCGTGCATGCCGGCTACCAGGCCCCCGCGCCTCCGGTCTGGACGCGCCGCCTGGATGCGCTCTTCCTGCATCCGCTTTGGGGCCCAGTGATCTTCGCTCTCGTCGTCGTGACAGTGTTCCAGTCGATTTTCTCCTGGGCGCGGCCGCTGATGGATGGCGTGCAGTCGCTGATCACAGCGTCCGGCCAATGGGTCGCGGCGGTGATGCCCGCCTCGCCCTTCCGTTCGCTGCTGATCGAAGGCGTGTGGAGCGGCGTCGGAGCGGTGCTGGTATTCCTGCCGCAGATTCTGCTGCTGTTCCTCTTCATCGGGATCCTGGAGGACTCCGGCTACCTGGCGCGCGCGGCGCTCATTGCCGATCGCACCATGGCGCGTGTGGGCTTGCAGGGCAAGTCGTTCATCCCGCTGCTCTCGGCCTACGCTTGCGCGGTTCCGGCGATCCTGGCGACCCGCACCATCGAGAACAAGCGCGACCGCACCGCCACGATCCTGATCGCGCCGCTGATGACCTGCTCGGCGCGGCTGCCGGTCTATACGCTCATCATCGCGGCGTTCCTGCCGGAGCGGGCGCTCGTCGGCCCGCTGCTCGGCACACGGGCCGCCGCGATGCTCGGGCTTTACGTGCTCGGGTTCGCCGCCGCGTTCACGACGGCCCGAGTGCTGAAGTCGTCAATCCTGAGGAGCGAGCGGGCGCCGTTCGTGCTCGAAATGCCGCCCTACCGGATGCCCACGCTGCAATCGCTCGGGCTACGGCTGCTGGACCGCGCGAAGATCTTCCTGCGCCGCGCGGGCACGGTGATCCTGGCGGTTGCGATCGTCCTCTGGATCGCCGCTCACCTGCCGCTCGATCATGGCAAGCTCCCGCCCATTGGGGAAAGCATCGCGGGGACGGTCGGCCACGCGGTTGAGCCGGTGATTCGCCCGCTCGGGTTCAACTGGAAAATCGGCGTGGGACTGATCACGTCGCTGGCCGCGCGCGAGGTCATCGTCGGCACTCTGGGCACGATCTACGGCATGGAGCCCGACGCCCGCTCGCGCGGGCTTCAGCAGGCGCTGCGAAGCGATCTCAGTCCGGGCGGAGCGGTCGCGCTGCTCGTGTTCTTCGCATTCGCCATGCAGTGCATGTCCACGATCGCCGTCGTGCGCCGCGAGACCGGCGGCTGGAAATGGCCGCTCGCGCAGTTCACTTTCATGACGGTCCTCGCCTACACCGGGGCGTTTATAGCCCGGATAATCACGACGGCTCTGCTCGCCTGAGGCCGGGGCCTCCGCGAGTTGCATTCAGCATTCGGAAATGAGGGTTACCCGCCCCACGTTCTTACTCGGTTTAGGCCGACGCGTTCCTTCCCGTGTCGCAGGCGTTATATAATGCGCAACGGCGCCCGGCCGTTCGCCAGGCTGGAACATCATTGATAATCTCACGTGTATACGTAAACTGGTACGAACCTGCTACGGACTGGCTCGCTTTCTGGGTAATCATCTCACTCGTGCTGGGCGCGACTCTGATCTGCCGGACTATCGCTCGCCGGAGGTTCTGGACCCGGCCGCTCCAGCCCGCGATAATTATATGGTTTCTGATCACAGCGCAGTGCCTCCACGTGGCGCCGCGACTAGTGACGGCTGATCCCGGGAAGCGCGAGAGCCGAGAGGCGCCGCCCGCGTCCCTCACCCTCGCAGACGGTCGCATTGTGAACCTCACCGATCTGAAGGGTCGTGTCGTCCTGCTCGATTTCTGGGCGACATGGTGTCCCCCCTGCCGCGCGAGCTTTCCGGCTGTGGACCAACTGGGCAGTGATTTCTCAGCTGCTGGACTGGTCGTCGTGGGAATCAGCGCGGATCAAGATGCGGACGCATGGCACCGGTATCTGAGCGGCCACCAGTCCGTGAACCTGCACGCCCTGGACAAGACCAACGAACTTGCGACGCGCTTCGGAGGCTTCGCCAAGCCGACTTTCATCCTGGTGGACCGTCGAGGCCGCATCCGCTGGAGGCTCACTGGCTGGAGGCCATTGAGCTATCAGGTGCTGCGGAGGGAGATCGCTGCTCTTCCCAAGGAAACGGGCGAAGCCCGGCGTGGGATCTAAAGTGCCCGAAGTCTCGAACGCATGGACGACTGGTTCGGCTCCGACGGATCTATCGCGCCGGCCCCGTGCGGAACTTCACTTCCACGGCTTTCAACAGGACGCCCTCAACTGATTGGAAGGATCCGCCCCCAGGCCAGTTCAAGCTGAAAGCATACCCCGTGTCCGGTTCGAGCGTGACCGGGATCGTAAACACCCGTCCGCTCTCATCGAACGAGACTTTGCCAATTTTGGGCTGGGCCATCGCGCTGGTGCGTGCGACCGCGTAGTTTTTGGGGTTCATGGCGCGGTCGAAACGAATAACGATCTCTTTGAGCGTCGGGTCCACTGCATTTGCGCCGTTGACGATGGTCATCGAGACGATTTTTGGACGGCTCTCATCGTATTCGCGGACCATCTGGTCAACTCGCAAGCCCGCACCATCGAAGAACGCGACCACCTGTGGCATGAAGGAAAGCAGCGTAGGGTAGCGATCGCGCTGCCCGGCATATTTGCTGAGCAGGGACAGCAATTCTCCCGTCCACAAGAAAGCGCGACCGCGTTCCGCGTTCACCGCGCCCGCGGCGGCTTCCGGTCCCTGGTGCTCCAAGACGTAACGTGCGGTTGCCGCGCGGACGAGAGATTCATTTAGAACTGTCCTCCCATCGCCGTAGGCCTGGCCGCGCATCTCGGGGCTGACTGCTTCAAATAGACGGTTGCCCGACTTATCCAGTTGCGATCCGAACTTGTCGATCAGCGGCCCAACATACGAATGAGCGAACTCGTGTACCAGTGTGGAAGCCCAGGCTGTATCGAAATCTGGTAATCCGCCCCCGTCTACCTTCCATACTCCGGGAATCGCATAAATCTCCTCGACGCCGTTGGCGAGTGTTATG
>Ga0181524_10006193_pt1 | contig 10459 bp, 8 predicted proteins | sample PEATcosm2014_Bin_34_FD_119761 | JGI IMG/M metagenome (GOLD analysis project Ga0181524, IMG submission 119761) | Peatland microbial communities from MTU Mesocosm Facility, Houghton, MI, USA - PEATcosm2014_Bin05_60_metaG | ecosystem: Environmental > Terrestrial > Soil > Wetlands > Peat | place...
AAACCGCTGCTGATCGGACAGTCGCTGGAGCGCCTGCTGCCGTTCGGTTCGTCGCTTCTGACGCTCGTTGCCCAAGTGCGCGAACGCGGCGCCGCGATCAACGAGTATAAAATCGACCTGGGACGCCCTGGTCCGAGTGGCGACCGGAGGGTCGACGTGCATTGCGCGCCTTTGGCTGAAAGCGACGGCGGCGTGCTGGTTGTGCTGCAAGAACGTACAATTGCCGATAAAATAGACAGGCAACTGACCCATCAAGGCGCGGCGCGCTCTGTTTCCGGGCTCGCGGCGATGCTGGCGCATGAGATCAAAAACCCGCTGTCGGGAATTCGCGGCGCCGCGCAATTGCTGGAAATGGGCCTTGGCGACGAGGACCGCGCGCTGACGCGGCTGATCTGCGACGAGACGGACCGGATCGTGCGGCTCGTCGACCGCATGGAGGTTTTCTCCGATCAACGGCCGCTGCGACGCGACAAGGTCAATATCCACACCGTGCTCGACCATGTGAAGCAGGTCGCCCGCAGCGGTTTCGCGCGGCATATCCGCTTCACGGAGAATTACGATCCCTCGCTTCCGCCTCTGGCCGGAAATCGCGACCAGCTGGTGCAGGCTTTTCTGAACCTCGTCAAAAACGCCGCCGAGGCCGTCGGCGACGCGGTGGACGGAGAGATCGAGCTGTCCACGGCCTTCCGCCCCGGCGTCAGTCTTCGCGCGCAAGGCTCGAAGCGCCCGGTCGGGCTGCCGCTGGAGTTTCGCGTCTGCGACAACGGTCCCGGCGTGCCCGACGATATCGCCGGGCATTTATTCGAACCCTTCGTCACCACTAAGTCTTCCGGAACTGGCCTCGGACTTGCACTGGTGGCCAAGATCGTCAACGACCACGGCGGCGTCATAGAATGCGAATCACACCCAAGAAGAACAACCTTTCGAATACTCATGCCCATGTATCGTTAAAAACGTCGATGAAAGGTCGGGGAACAGCAATTATCGCGGGTTCGTCAAGAGCCGTTCAAGCGCCGTTCGCGTTGTTTGCGTTTAAGGGGCGGGCCGAATCCGCGTTTTCGCGACGGACGTCCGGTCAGGGCTGGGGACAATGCTTATGAACCGTGGTGAAATACTCGTCGCCGACGACGACGCCGCGATCCGCACTGTCGTGGCGCAAGCGTTGTCGCGCGCGGGATACGAGGTTCGCACCACCGGCACCGCGGCGACGCTTTGGCGCTGGGTGCAATCGGGCGAGGGCGATCTCGTCGTCACCGACGTCGTGATGCCGGACGAAAACGCCTTCGAATTGCTGCCCCGCATCAAGAAACTGCGGCCCGAGCTGCCGATCATCGTCATGAGCGCGCAAAACACCTTCATGACCGCGATCCGCGCCTCGGAGCGGGGCGCCTATGACTATCTGCCAAAGCCCTTCGACCTCAAGGAGCTGGTCGGCATCGTCGGCCGCGCGATGGCCGAGCCGCGCAAGAACGGCGAAGCCGGCCCGGCCGAGGAGATCGAGGGCATGCCGCTCGTCGGGCGCTCGCCGGCGATGCAGGAAATCTATCGCTCGCTCGCGCGTCTTATGCAGACCGACCTCACCGTGCTGATCAACGGCGAGTCCGGCACCGGCAAGGAATTGGTGGCCCGCGCGCTGCACGATTACGGCAAGCGCAAGAAGGGCCCCTTCGTCGCCATCAACATGGCGGCCATTCCGCGCGACCTGATCGAGAGCGAATTATTCGGCCACGAGAAGGGGGCCTTCACCGGCGCCGCGCAACGCTCCGCCGGGCGTTTCGAACAGGCCGAGGGAGGCACGCTGTTTCTCGACGAAATCGGCGACATGCCGATGGAGGCGCAAACCCGCTTGCTGCGCGTATTGCAGCAGGGCGAATACACGACGGTCGGCGGACGCACGCCGATCAAGACCAATGTCCGCATCGTCGCCGCCACCAACAAGGATCTGCGGATACTCATCCAGCAGGGCCTGTTCCGCGAGGACCTTTATTTCCGGCTCAATGTCGTGCCGCTGCGACTGCCGCCGCTGCGCGAGCGCGCCGAGGACATACCGGACCTCGTCAATCACTTCTTCAAGGTCGCGGTCAGCGAGGGCCTGCCGCAAAAATATATCGAACAGGCGGCGCTCGACCGGATGAAGCGCTATCGCTGGCCCGGCAATATCCGCGAATTGGAGAATCTGATCCGCCGCCTGACGGCGCTGCATCCGCAGGAGGTCGTCTCCGAACAGCTTATCGAGGCCGAACTCGATCAGGATAACCCGCGCGCGCCCGAAAAGCTCGCGACGGGCAATCGGTCGGCGCCGGACACGGAGCTGGAAAGCGGGATGACTCTTTCCGCCTCGGTCGAACAACATCTCGCCAAGCTGTTTCGCGATTGCGGCGACGGCCTGCCGCCGCCCGGGCTCTATCACCGCATTATCAGAGAGATCGAAATCCCGCTGATCTCGGCGGCTCTGTCGGCGACGCGCGGCAACCAGATCAAGGCGGCGGAACTGCTCGGCCTCAACCGCAACACCTTGCGCAAGAAGGTCAACGATCTCGAAATCAGGCTGATGCGGCTGCCGCGGTAGCAGGGCGGCCCATTCGCTTGATCGTGACGCGGGGGCGCGTCCGGCGAGCGGCGGCATACATAAATTGTCGATTCGGGTCTTTTAGCTCGCGGATCGGCAAGGCGCGCGCCCGCCTTGCCGATCCGCCCGCGCGAAAGAGCGCCGGCCCCGCCGCTTGCCCGACAATCTTCCCGGGCGATGAAAGCTTTCCGGCCTGGGGACTTTCGGGCTTCGCCTGGACTCTCCGCCGCCGCGAAGACTAACGCGGCAAAAATACTGAGGTTTTCGTAGCGCGGCGCATTTTTTATGGGCGCGGCCAAGTCATGACGTTTATTGCCGCCGCTCGCGGCCCGGCTTATACAGAGCTATGTCCATTTCTGGAGAACCAAGCGAAGGGGGTGCGGCGCCCCGGGAGAAGCGATCGTTCAGGCCCTGGTTCGGCCCGATCGTGGTTGTGATCGCGGTCGCCTGCGCCATGGCGACTTTTCTGGTGATGGCCGAGTTGGGGCCGATCGCGCCGACCAGCGACAGGCTGCTGATGCTTTACGGCGTCGACGGCGCGGCGTTGGTCTTGCTCGCCGGCATGGTGCTCCGTCAGTCGCGCACCCTGTTCAAGGCGTGGCGCGCCGGGGAGGCCGCCGCCCGCCTGCACGTGCGGACGGTCGGCTTTTTTTCGGTCGTCGCGCTGGTTCCCGCCTTGGTGCTCGCGGTGGTGGGCTCGGTCAGCCTGGAGCGCGCGCTCAATCCCGCCTTCATGTCCAATGTCAAGGGCTTCGTGCACAACACGGCCGAGGCGGCGCGCGTGTTCCGCGAGACGCAATGCGGCGCGCTGCTGCAAGAGGCGCAGCTTTCGGCCTATGACCTCGACCGCGCGCTGACCTTCATGCTCGACCGCTCGAAGTTCCACGAGTTCTTCGCCTCGCGGGCGAAGTTTCTGGATTTTTCGGCGGCGGCGCTGATCAAGCCGAGCGGCGAAATTCTCGACCGCGTCGATGTGTCCGGCGCTTCCGCCGCCATCATCATCGTGCCGCCCTTGTCGGAATTCGAGAACGCGCGCCGGGGCGAACGCCTGTGTCTGCTGATCGACGACGACAAGACCTTCGTCGCTCTGCGCGCGCTCAGCTCCTTCCCCGACACTTTTCTTTACGTCACGCGCCCGATAGACCCCTTCGCGTTCGAATTTCCGCGACAGGCGGAAATACTCATCAATAATTACGACGCCTTCGAAGCCTTTGGCGTCACGGTGAAACGCGCCTTCGTGACCATGTACGCGCTGCTGACGACGATCATGCTGCTGTCGTCGATCTGGGTCGGACTCGATTTCGCCAACCGCCTCGTCGCGCCGATCCGCACATTGATCGCCGCGACCGATCAGGTCTCCGCGGGAAACCTCGACGTGCGCGTCGACGTGGATCGCTCGCACGGCGATCTGGCGCGCCTCGGCGATGTGTTCAACAAGATGACGACCGAGCTGGATTTGCAAAAAAGCCGGCTTCTGGAGGCCAATCGCATCAACGACGAGCGGCGCGAATTCACCGAGGCGGTGCTCGCCGGCGTGCCAGCGGCGGTCATCGGCGTCGACGCCAATGGCGCGATCAATGTCGTCAACCGCTCGGCCGGGGAATTGCTGCGCGCGACCGGGCAGGGCGCGGGGACGGGCGAGCGGGCGCTGGAGGCGATGCCCGAACTCGCGCCGATCCTCAAGGAAGCGGCGGAAGCCTTTCCGCGCGCCGTGCAACGCCAACTGACGATCAAGCGCGGCGTGAGCGAGCGCACCTACAATGTCCGCGTCACTTCCGCGAGAGCCGTCGAAGGGCGTCCGAATTTCGTCGTGACGCTGGACGACATCACCGATCTCGTCACCGCGCAGCGCAGTTCCGCCTGGGCCGACGTCGCGCGGCGCATCGCCCATGAGATTAAAAATCCGCTAACGCCGATCCAGCTCTCGGCGGAACGGCTGAAGCGCAAATATGGCAAACTGATTTCCACGGATCGGGACGTCTTCGATCAGTGCATAGACACGATCGTGCGGCAGGTCGACGTCATCAAGCGCATGGTGGACGAGTTCTCGTCGTTCGCGCGCATGCCCAAGGCGCGCCTCGAGCCGGACGATCTGTGCGAATGCGTGCGCCAAGTCGCTTTTTTGATGCGGGTCGGCAACTCCGATGTGGATATTTTGGAAGATCTGCCGCATCCCGGGCTTCGCGCGATGTTCGACCGTCGACTTTTATCCCAGGGGCTGCAAAATATCGTCAAAAACGCGATCGAGGGGATTTCCGGGCGAGACCAGGCGCAGGCCGTCGATAAAGGCGTGGTGCGAATCTGCTTGCGCCAGCGCGATCAATGGGCCGAATTGGATGTGATCGACAATGGCAAGGGATTTCCCGCCGTCAATCGTCAGCTGCTGCTGGAGCCTTATATGACGACGCGCGCCGAGGGGACCGGATTGGGGTTGCCTATCGTCGCCAAGATCATCGAAGATCACGGCGGCAAGCTGGAACTACTCGACGCGCCGGTGGGGAGGGGCGCTTGCGTGCGCATGCTGCTGCCCATGGCGCCGGGGCCCGCGGCTCGGTCGGCGCCCGCGGACGCGGCGGATAAAGTGGCGCGAAGCGAGCGGCCCTCGCGGATCGAAAAGAGTGGGGCGTGATGGCGAGCGACATTCTCATCGTCGACGACGAAGCGGACATCCGGGAACTGGTCGCCGGCATTTTGAGCGACGAGGGCCACAGAACCCGCGTGGCCAAGGACGCCGACGAGGCACTGGCCGCCATCGCCACGCGGCGGCCGCATCTCGTTTTTCTCGATATTTGGCTGCAGGGCTCGCGTCTCGACGGATTGCAGGCGCTGGAGGCGATTCAGAAGCTGCATCGCACATTGCCGGTCGTGATGATCTCCGGCCACGGCAATATCGAGACGGCGGTGACAGCCATTCGCATGGGCGCATACGACTTCATCGAGAAGCCGTTCAAGGCCGACCGTCTCGTGCTTGTGGCCGAGCGGGCGCTGGAAGCCTACCAGCTGCGCCGCGAGGTCTCGGCCTTGCGAATGCGCTCCGGCGCGCATAACCGTATTGTCGGCAGCTCCCTGCCGGCGATACAGTTGCAGCAGATGGTCGCGAAAGTGGGGCCGGTCAATTCGCGCGTGTTGATCACGGGCTCCCCGGGCGTCGGCAAGGAACTCGCGGCGCGCTGCATCCACGAGGCGTCGCCGCGGGCGGGAGCCCCCTTCGTCGTCATCAACTCCGCCACGATCACGCCGGAAAACATGGAGGCCGAGCTCTTCGGCCTCGAAGATCGCGCCGACGGGAATAGAGTCGGCGCGCTCGAGGAAGCGCATGGCGGCACGCTGTTTCTCGACGAAATCGCCGACATGCCGAAGGACACCCAGGCCAAGATCTTGCGGGTGTTGATCGACCAGACTTTCCTGCGCGTCGGCGGCTCGAAGCGGGTCGAGGTGGACGTGCGGATCATTTCGTCGTCGGCGCGCGATCTTGAGTCAGCGATAGAAGAGGGGACTCTGCGCGAGGATCTGTTCCATCGTCTCGCCGTGGCGCCGATGCGCGTGCCCTCGCTGATCGAGCGGCGCGAGGATATTCCGGAATTGATCGACTATTTCATGGAGAGCATGTCCATAGCCTCCGGCATCCCGCGCCGGCGCGTCAGGGAAGACGCGATGGCGGTGCTGCAGATGTACGACTGGCCCGGCAATATCCGCCAATTGCGCAACAATGTCGAAAGACTGATGATTTTGTCGCCCGGCGACGCCGGAACGGAAATCACCGCCGAGATGCTGCCGGCGGATGTCGGCGAACTGGTTCCGGCGACGCCCGCCGGCGTCCGCGGCGAAAAGCTGATGAGCCTGCCGTTGCGCGAGGCGCGCGAAGTGTTCGAGCGGGAATATCTGATCGCGCAGCTGAACCGTTTTTCGAGCAATATTTCGCGCACGGCGGAATTCATCGGCATGGAGCGATCAGCGCTGCACCGTAAGCTGAAATCGCTGGACATCGAGTGAGCGGCTAGACGCACCCGCGCGAGGCGATCCGCTTTTACGGTTCGCCTCGCGGAGTCATTTGTTTTGGCGCGGGTTACGTGTCGGTTTTATTCGTCCTGAAACCGAACGGCAAATAGGCCGGACACCAGCCAATCGCCGCCGTTAGAAGCAGCACGACGCCGATCCAGCCCCACGCCGGCAGATAACCCGCGAGCGTCGCGCCAATCAGCGCCACCCCCAGCACAATACGCAGGATTCTATCGATACCACCCACATTTTTCGTCATGGCGCGCCTCTTGGCTTTGGAAACGAGGCCATTCTGCCCGCCGCGCGGCGCGGAGTCAGTGACATAATCACCAAGAATGATCATCGCGCGCCAGCAATTTCAACTCATCCTCGTTGATGACGAAAACGACGCCGCGCCCCGTTTTGATCCATCCCTTGCGCTCGAACTCCTTGAGCCGTCTGCTGACGACTTCGCGCGCCGTTCCAAGCTGCGCGGCCAGTTCGTGATGCGTGGCCGCGACCTCGGCCTTTCCCTTTCCGAATTCGAGCAGGCAAGAGGCCAGACGCTGGTCGATGCTCCCGAACGCGACTTCCTCGATCAGCGCGAGCAAACCTGAGATGCGCGTGCTGAACGCTCGAAACACGAAATCGCGGAACGATTCCGAGCGCGCCAGCAGGTCGCGAAAATGCGCCACGGGCAGCGCCCGTGCGAAAATATCGGTTTCGGCGATCCCTTCGGCGTCGTAATCGACGCCGGACATCAGGCAGGCGGTCGTCACGACGCATGTCTCGCCGGGGCCGACACGGTAAAGCATGATCTCACGCCCGTTGGCGCCCGTCTTTTGCACGCGGATTTGCCCGGAAATCACGATCAGATAGGCGTCGCACGGCGACCCCTCACGAAAAAGGCATGTTCCGGCCGACGCGGTCACCGGACGCGAAAGAACGCTCAGGCTCGCTCGCGTCGCTTCGTCAAGCGCCGAGACGGCGGGACAGAGTTTCGTCCAACTTTCGAGCGACGACATGCCCTAAACTCCTTTGTCTCAGCCGAAATTCAGTGCGTCGACAACGATTCTTACGCGATTCCGCTCTCCGTGGACCAGTTGCAGCTTGCGCCTCGCCGGCAGTCGCGCTCTAATGCAGGATTATGGCTTAGAGTCGAGGCAACGAACTCGAGGCGGCGCCGTTTGGCGGCGCTCAACGAAAAGAACAGGATAGCGGATGTCTGAGCGCGCGCAGAACCTGCAGGATACTTTTTTGAACTTCGTTCGGAAAAACAAAGTCCCGCTTACTATATTCCTTGTTAATGGCGTGAAGCTCCAGGGCATCGTGACCTGGTTCGACAATTTCTGCCTGCTGCTCCGGCGCGACGGACATTCGCAACTTGTGTACAAGCACGCGATCTCCACCATCATGCCGGGCCATCCGATTCATATGTTCGAGCCCGGCGACGAGGGCGAGGGCGGCGGCGGCGATAAGAGATAGCGGGCGCGCTTTGACGAAGCCGCGCGCCATAGAAAGGCATAGGACCGGTTGAGCGAAGACAAATCAGGACGTTTGGAGACGTCCGAGACCGCCCAGGGCGCCAAGACGCGCGCCCTGGTGCTGGGACCTTATCCGACGCGGCCTTCCCGCGATATGTCCGTCCGCGATCCCAAGGCGCGTCTCGCCGAGGCCGTCGGCCTCGCCTTGGCGATAGACCTCGATATCGTCGGCGAAATCGGCGTCTCGCTGAACGAGGTGCGGCCCGCGACTTACCTCGGCAAGGGCAAGGTCGAGGAAATCGGCGAGATCGTCAAGGAGCGCGAGATCGCGCTCGTCTCGATGGATTGCGCGCTCTCGCCGGTGCAGCAGCGCAATCTCGAAAAGGCCTGGGACGCGAAGGTCATCGACCGCACCGGGCTGATCCTCGAAATTTTCGGGCGCCGCGCGCGCACCAAGGAGGGCGCGCTGCAGGTGGAGCTGGCGCATCTCGAATATCAAAAATCGCGGCTGGTGCGCAGCTGGACCCATCTTGAACGCCAGCGCGGCGGCTTCGGCTTCCTCGGCGGGCCCGGCGAAACGCAGATCGAAACGGATCGCCGGCTCATCGAGGAGCGGATGCGCCGCATCGAGAACGAACTCGACAAGGTCAAGCGCACGCGCGGCCTGCACCGCAAGACGCGGCGAGACGTGCCCTATCCGGTGATCGCGCTGGTCGGCTACACCAACGCCGGCAAATCGACGCTGTTCAACCGGCTCACCAAGGCGAGCGTCTTCGCCGAAAACCTCCTGTTCGCGACGCTCGATCCCACGCTGCGCGAAATCCGGCTGCCGCATGGGGGCAGGGCGCTGCTATCCGACACCGTGGGCTTTATCTCCGATCTGCCCACCATGCTGATTTCCGCCTTCCGCGCGACGCTGGAGGAAGTGACGCAGGCCGATGTGGTTCTGCATGTGCGCGACGTGTCCCATGAAGACTGGGAGGCGCAGGGGCGCGATGTCGAAAAGATCATCGAGGAACTCGGCCTCGCCGGCGAAAACCGCAAGCCGACGATCGAAGTCTGGAACAAGATCGACGCGCTCGACCCCGAGCGGCTGGAAGGCATGCGGCTCTCCGCGCGGCGGGACGATGACGCCGAGCGCCCCATGCTGGTCTCGGCGTTGACCGGGGAGGGGATCGAGGCGTTGTTGCAGCGGGTGGAGACGTTGCTCTCCGCCGGCCGCGTGACGCTGGCCTTGACGCTGGACCGCGCCGACGGCGAAGGGCTCGCCTGGGCCTACAGCCACGCCGAGGTGCTGGAACGCGAGCCGCTGCCGGAGGGGGACGTGCGGCTGCTGCTGCGCGTCGCGCCGGAGAGGTACGGCGAACTGGCGCGGCGGTTCCCGGCCGCGCGGGTGGCGGGGTGAGCCTTTGGGCCGCGCGTGGATTGCGAAGAGGAAAAGGGCATGAGCTTGAAGCTCAACATTGGCAACAAGGTCTATTCCTCCTGGTCGATGCGACCGTGGATGGTGATGAAGGAGTTCGCCATTCCCTTCGAGGAGAAGGTTATTCCTCTCTACCGCGAGGACTCCAAGGCCGAACTCCTCGCCCGTTCGCCCGCCGGGAAGGCGCCGTCGCTCGATCACGATGGCCTCTGCGTTTGGGACTCTCTGGCGATTATCGAATATCTCGCGGAAGCTTATCCCGAGAAGGCGATCTGGCCGCCGGATCGCGCGGCGCGAGCGGCGGCGCGCTCGCTTTCATGCGAAATGCATTCGGGCTTCGTGGCGCTACGCAAGGAGTGCCCGATGGATTTTCGCCGCTCGCCGAGCGCGATCCCGGCGAGTGAAAAACTGCTCGCCGACGTAGCGCGCATCGAATGCGCCTGGGCCGACGCGAGAGCGCGTTTCGGGCAGGGCGGACCATTCCTGTTTGGCGCCTTCTGCGCCGCGGACGCAATGTTCGCGCCCGTGGCGCGGCGGTTCGAGGCCTACGCCTTGCCGGCATCGCCGCAAGCGCGCGCTTATATTGACGCCGTGAAGCGCCTTCCGTCCTGGCGCGAGTGGGAGGCGGGAGCGCGCTCCGAAGATTGGGTAATCGAGCAGTTCACGGTCGCCTAGCACCCGGAATCATTGGTCAGCGAAACATGGCTTGCGGCGTTTTTGGTGGAGTTGGCTTTTTCTCCAGACGAATGGCCCCGCGGTCTCGTTGTAGTCGGCGATGAGCGCCTCGATGTGGGCGACGAGTTCTGGGACGCTTTCGCCGTCGCGTCCGGAATGCCGCGCATTCAACCTTGAATCGCGGCTCACCGTTCGGCGATAGCGGGTGCTAGCCCGCATTATGCAGCGCTTTGACGGTTACGATGAAGCGGACGGCGCCATCGCGTGATTTTTTCTGTTTTGGCTTGCTGGCGGATGCGCTCCGCCGTCTCCAGCGGACGAACCAGAGTT
>Ga0181524_10006199_pt1 | contig 10453 bp, 8 predicted proteins | sample PEATcosm2014_Bin_34_FD_119761 | JGI IMG/M metagenome (GOLD analysis project Ga0181524, IMG submission 119761) | Peatland microbial communities from MTU Mesocosm Facility, Houghton, MI, USA - PEATcosm2014_Bin05_60_metaG | ecosystem: Environmental > Terrestrial > Soil > Wetlands > Peat | place...
CTCTTTGACTTTGAGGTCGGCAATGCCGTTTGCGTAGTCAAGGAGATCTAGGGTTGCTCTTCCTGCAATTGAGATATGACCATAAGAGGATGTGTGCGGTTCGCTAGAATCTCTTCCAACATTTAACTTGACTTTGCTCTCTCTGCAGCGTTCTAGCAGGTAAAGCCATTGTTCTCGATTGTTGAAGCCGACCAAAATGTCTGGATCGACAGATCTAACTTTCTGAACGAACCAGGTCAAGAGGTGTTTATCGTCGTTCTCAGCCAGCCTCAGTTCTGGTTGTTTGTCATCTGTGGCAACTGCGATTGAGCGAATTGGATCACGATCAGGCTTAGCCGAACCTCTCGCGCCGACCGTCAGGATACTGAAAGCCATCATTCGAAGCGTCGGTGTTGCTAGCTTTATGCTCCTCGGCTCCTTTGCTGTAGCATAAATTCGATCCGACTCAACTTGAGCCATCACAACAGGTTCAGCTTCAACTTGAAGCCAAGCACTTGGCATTACTTCGAGATCCGTCGTGTAGCGAACAGGTAGTCTGAGGTCGTCTTCGAACATTTCGCCCTGGACGCTTATTTTGCGAACATGTTTGACGCATTCGTTCAGTGCGTTGTAATCTGGACATGAAATCTTCAGCGCTTTAACTGGTCTTCCCAACCGTTTCATATACTCGATTGTTACTTGCACCTTGGGAAATGTCTTGGAAATCGAATCCTGAATAGTCGGGTAGTTATCGTGACTAGGCACGAAGTAGAAGTACGGCCTTAAACAGTTCAGGACAGTTAGAACCCGGTGATCATCATCGTCCACTCCCCACAACCTTAAAGATGGTTCGGCGTGGGTCCTGTCTTCGCCGACGTCTACAACGAACAATCGACAATTCATTCGATTACTTTCCTCATGAGAAGCGCGAGGGAGCCATCTGAGTAGTATTGTGGAATGACACTCTCCTCTCGGAACCTGAGTTGGGTGTAGAGTTCGATCGCTGCCTTGTTGTCCGGTCTTACTTCAAGCCTAATCTCTCGCATGTTTCTCTGACGCGATATTTCAGTCAATTCACTCAAGAGTTGTGTCGCAGTTCCTAACCTCCGCTGGGCGGGCAGAACTGCCAGACTAATCAAATGTGCAGCACGATCCTCGATCTTCGAGACCAAATATCCAATGATCTCGCCCTCTTCACACGTCGCCACAAGAAATAGAGAACTCTGGTCATTAAGTAGTCGTTGAATCAGGAACGCCGGATACGGATCACGCGAGAATGAAGCGTCTTCTATCTCGCAGATCTTCGTAAGATCGTTGGGTTTGGCTGCTCGTACTAGTAAATTCCTAACCAACTCTTTCTCACTCGTCCTTGCATCGACGAAGGTTAAATATGGCGAGCAAAGTGTTCCCACTCTGAATAATTAGCCAGAGGATAAGCACGTGTCGGAAAAGAAAGCTCTACAACGATGGGGCATTGCAAACATCTATTCCTCATTTAACAATACGCTGGTCCACATAACTGACCTTAGCGGCGCTGAAACGATCTCGCGTAGTGCAGGAGGCCAGCACGTAAAAGCGGATCGGTTACAGGGGTCGCCATACGCAGCCATGCAAGCAGCCGGCGCAGCTGCGAGAGTTGCAAAGGACAGAGGTATAACGTGTCTCCACATTAGAGTTAGAGCTCCTGGAGGGCACAAAGCACGTACTCCAGGTCCAGGCGCTCAAGCCGCGATTCGTATGCTCGCAAGACAGGGATTTCGGATTGGCCGAATTGAAGATGTGACTCCGATACCGCATGATGGGACGAGACGCCCTGGTGGACGGCGAGGACGCAGAGTCTGAGCCTGCCACCGGTCAACGATCAACCCGTTCTTACTCGGTCACGCGTTTGTTCTCATCATTCAGCAGTATCAAGTCCTGGTACCATTGTCACACCGCTCGGAACGCGCATGTAGCGCTAGGAAGCTCTGTAGCGAAGGATAGCGGCGATACCCCCAAAGGAATCTTTCAACATGACACCCTCATTCGTCTCTGTTGAGATTACCGCCACGTTCGTATTCTGCTTCTCAGCAATCTCGATCAATTCGTCAACCAAATCTTTTGACTCATCAACGGCGAGGGCTGCCGCATTACATTTCTTGCAGGAAGTTGAAAGCAAATCTTGCTCGAATTTGACGAGGTTAGCGGTTGGTATTAACGAATCGTCTGTGGCTCCGCAATTCTTGCATTTAACATAAACGTGAAGAGTGTTAATTTTCTCCGAGACTAGTAGTAAGTCGACGATCCCCGCGTTGAGGTACTTTCTCACTTCCGTCTCACCATACACTCCCAGGCCTGTTTCATGCCCGATTTCAAACAGGAATTTCTGCACGAGCTGTTTTTCCTCAAAGTATCTGACCCCCTTCAGTATCTCTTGGCTCTTCGAAATCACCTCATCAACTCCTTGTTCTCCGACGTAGGAGGTGTCTATGGTTGCCAGAATCTTCTGCTTGAGCATGTAATTCAGATAATCCCCTTCTGCAAATTCATATTTGGTCGGTCCTGGGCCTCCGATTATAATCCCCTTCAAGCCTGAAACTTCGTTTAGTAACTCAGTGACATGATTCGCGACACGATGATAGTACTCGTTTAGCGACTGCTCGCGGATTCTCTCGAAACGTCTCGCCGATTGACCTCCGGCTCGATGCTTCCCTGCTACTCCTGAGCTGAATTTCTGCAGAATTTCCATTCTCTGTCCCCGTACGGTTGCCACCACGGCGTTACTAGTGTCTATGACGATTACGCCGTAGGCATTGCGCTCACGGACCATCTCCTGCAGAGGTTCAGTGTGGAATCGAGCGTCGCATCGGTAAAAGTACACATTGATAGGCTCCGGGGGAAGAAGAACGTACGTCTCCATCCTCTCAGACCCAGCGCCGTTTCGAGGTATCGCTCCGCAGAATATGACTAACCCATTCTCGGGCGGTTCTCTGAAGAGTTTCAAGCGCTGACTGACACGGTCGATGGCATCCTGAACGTTCTTCCTGGTTGTTCTCGACTTAATGTTCGATGCAGTCCCATATTCTTCGCGCAGGTTGGCCATGACCTCATGAATACGACGTCCTGGCGGCACGTACAGGCTGATTAGTTCAGTGCCTCTTCCTTCCTTTCCTGCAAGCATTTCCAATGTCCGTCTGAGCCGAAAACGCGCAACGGAGTCAGAGTCTGACTGTTTCACCGTGGACATTGGACACCCTCGTCTGAATGCGTACGCCTTCCGATTTTATATAGATTGATTGTACTGAAACTCAGTAGTCAAATACCGACAAGTAGTAGTTGTGGACAGGCGACTGTATTGAGGATCGTGCTCAAAGTAGGCGGTTTCGCGTTTTCCACGGAAAGCAGGCCCGAGCCCCTCATTTCCGACTACGTGAAAATGTTGCAGCAGCTCGTAAAAGAACATCATTTTGTAGTTGTAACCGGCGGCGGCTCTACCGCTCGAACATACATCCAGATCGCACGCAGTATGCGAGTTCCAGAGTCCTTATGCGACCAGCTTGGAATTCTAGTAAGCCGAATAAACGCGAGGCTAGTGGTTGACGGTTTGAACGATACGGCTTACCCAGAGATCCCGATAACAGTAACTGACCTCTCCCGATTCTTTGCATCAGGGAAATTGGTCGCCATGGGAGGGCTGCAGCCTGGGCATTCGACGAACGCGGTTGCAGCAATAGCAGCTGAGACAGTCAAGGCAGACCTATTCCTCAACGCCACTGACGTGAATGGCGTCTACACGTCAGATCCCAGTAAAGACCCGCAGGCCAAACACTTGGATGAAGTGAACGTGAATACGCTAATGCAAATACTAAGCGATAACGAGATGACCGCAGGCGGATACGACCTCATGGACCCAATTGCACTCAGAATCATACAACGCTCACGTATCCCAACCATCATAATCGACGGGCGAAACCTTGCCAACGTCACGAAGGCCATCCATGGCGAAAAAACCGGAACACGGATCGTAATAGATTAGGCGGATATCCTCTGGGCAAGCTAAGTAACATATTTCAGTCGAAAGCCCAAGTCAAACTGCTGGAACACTTCCTCGAGAATGCTGGTGCCCAGAAAATCTTCAACCAGGCCACTCTTGCAAACTATTTAGGCCTCTCACCATCGACAATTGCAAGAATCGTAGAACCGCTGATTCAACAGAAGATTATACTTTTCGAAAGATTCGACCAAGGTATGAAGATATTTGCACTAAACGAGTCTGAAGAAAAAACAAGACTACTGATCGAATTCTACAAGAAGCTTAGAGAAATCCCGTAGCGTCGTAGCTACTTATGTTCATCATTCGCAATAGTTCGGAACTTGTCAGCGAGAGAATCGCAAATCAATGAGCATACTCTCCATTGTCTGAGATTGTATTGAATTCGCAACTCTTCTAACGCTTCCACAATTTTGTCTTCTTCTTCAGGTTTCAAGAGAGCTACCGGCGCGAACGGCGTGTTTATCACGATGTAATTAAGTGTTCCCCGATCCAACCAGGTCTCTCTTGTAGAAACCTTTTAGTGGAACAGACCAATTCCACTGCCGAAGATTTGGAATGGCAGCCTTTCCTATTCCATCAGGCCAGCAACTTTCCATCCTCACCATCTACGTGGCGATTTGGATCTTCATCACAGTCGCCTGGTGGGCTGTCAAAGGCGAGAGATTCGGAATAACCGGACTCCCATTGTACGCCATATGGCGCACTACTCGCCTTAACAACTGGATCAAACGAATCGCCGAAACCTCCAGAACCGCCTGGAGAATAGTGTGGAACCTAGGAGTAGCCACCGGATTCGGGATGATGAGTTACATCACTTATCAGCTAGCCAAGAATCTAGTCAACCTGTTCATCAAGTCTCCACAGGCAACTTCAATTCAACCGATCATCCCAGTGCCAGGCATCGGCGTATCATTCGAGACATTTCCTTATCTGGTCCTTGCATTATCCGTAGTAGTGATAACGCACGAACTTTCCCATGGAATAGCTAGCCTAGTCGACCAAGTTCCATTGAAATCGACTGGCGCATTCTTCGCTCATGTCCTGATGGGTGGTTTCGTCGAACCAAACGAAGAGGAACTATCAAAGTCCAAGAACATTACCAAACTGAGGGTCTTCGCCGCCGGCTCTTACACGAATGTCGTCCTAGGAGTACTCTTCACATTACTCCTAGTCAACTTCTCCGCAACTATAACACCCTTTTACAATGTTGCCCAGTCCGGCGTAAGCATTGGCAGCATAGCACCCAAACTTCCCGCCAACTCCACTGGACTACAAGCAGGAGACATCTTGACTAACATTAACGGAACAAGCATCCCAGGCATTGACGACTTGCGAAACTACATGAGCAGGGTTAAGCCAGGCGAAGTAGTCGTGCTACAAACCAACCGCGGAGCCTTCTCTGTCAAAACCGCACCTGACCCCGCTAACGCCACCCACGCACTAATTGGTATCGGCGGTCTGACAAACAACGTCGTCTACCAACCTAGATTCGCCCTCCTACCCAGCGAACTTCCACCCGTCCTCTTTCACGCAGAATTCTGGCTATCGATTGTGCTGGTCAGTGTTGCGATGATCAACATGCTACCCATCTACCCCTTCGACGGAGACAAATTCCTCGAGACGGCTCTGAACGTAATTGGCATTAAGAGGACTAAAGAGATTAGGACCGCAGCTAACGCGGTTGCCTACAGTCTTCTCCTCCTGAACATAGGCTTCTCATTGCTACAATTCGGGTTCATGAGGCTCTGAGACCCGTGTCAAAGAGCACGTGCAGCTACTGTTCTGATGACGCGGTTTACACCCGTGAGCACGAAGGCGCCTCGTTCTGCAGCAACTGCTTCCGACGATCCGTAGAAGAAAGAGTGCGCCGAACGGTAACCAAATATGAAATGCTCACGCACAACGACCACATCGCACTCGCCTTGTCTGGCGGAAAAGATAGCCTAACTCTTCTGAACATTCTCGTGAAACTGGAACGTAGATTTCCGCGAAGCACAATGACCGCGATCTGCGTCGACGAAGGAATTGAAGGCTACAGAGACGAAGCATTACTCCTCGCCGCTAAGGAATGCAGACGACTTGACGTCGAACAGGTAACAGTCTCATACAAGGAACTTTATGGGACCACTACCGACGAGATAGTGAAGACACATGCCGACAAAACCCCATGCTCTTACTGCGGCGTCCTTCGGCGTAAAGCAATCAACAAGGCCGCATCAATGGTCAATGCAACAAAAATAGCCACAGCTCATAATCTAGATGATGAAGTGCAAACGGTCTTGCTAAACATCCTTCACGGCGATCCTACGCGGCTGTTCAGATCAGCTCCTGTACTCCGTGATGTGCGAGGAAGATTCCTAACCCGCATCAAACCATTGTGCGATATACCCGAGAAAGAGACTGTTCTATACGCATATCTCAGTGGATTGGAATTCCAGAGTATAGCATGCCCTCATAGTACTGAAGCCTTGCGAAATGACATTCGTGCTTTCCTTAACCAGATGGATCAGAAACACCCGGGCACAAAGTTCACGTTGCAGCGATCAGCGGAGAGGCTAAGAGAACTCTTGACTGAAAGTGCTCCTACAGTTGAATTGAACGATTGCGAAAAGTGCGGCGACCCGACCCCGCACCGATTTTGTGAAGCATGCATCATGCTAGAAACAGTCACGGCATGAACTGCTCTATTCTAACCTCACCGGTGCCGCATTTATATGACAACAGGAGTGAGAATAACTCGGCGATGGCAGGAGGATCGGGGAGCCAGCCGTTCCCTGTGACCCGAAATCGGCTACAAGCGGGGACCCGTTAACCTGGAGGAAAGATATCTCTGAACTTCAGTAGGCCCTCAAAGTCAACGATGAAACTCTGCCCCATCGGGCCAGCGTAGGAAGGAATCCTTCCGAAGGGAAAGATTCACTTCTTCATCGTCGAATTCGATGAGGCTCGGAAGAGAGCAGTCGTAAGGCGAACGCCAAGGCGCTGATGAGATAACAGGGTCCAGGCGATTTTGAGGTCACCGCTGCTGCAAGGAATACCAATCCGCTAGGGATGCTGCCATCGCCACTCAACGTCGAACTGAACGCTTAATAGTCAAATCCGATTAGGCTTCCAAAATCACAGCAGACAAAGGTCAACAGTATGAGTCGTAAGCCTCCCGAAGTCAAAGTCTTCAACACATGGAGCACGGATGAGATTGAAGTGGCTGATGCAGGTCTCGAGAAATATCTGTCCGTGAAACCCACACTCTACCCTCATAGCGGCGGAAGACACGAACATAAGCGATTCCGGAAATCGTCAATCAACATCGTAGAGCGGCTGGTGAACAATATGATGCGCCCAGGAAGGTCGGGCGGAAAGAAGATGAAGGCAGTGGGAATCGTCCGGAACGCGTTCGACATTATCAGTTTGAAGACAGGAAAGAACCCTGTGGAAGTCTTTGTGAAAGCCGTGGAGAACACGGCCCCTGCCGAAGACGTTACCCGCATTGCTTACGGAGGCATAGTCTACCCAATCTCAATCGACATAGCTCCCCTCCGCCGAATAGACGTTGCCTTGAGGTTCATGACTGATGGCGCTCGTCAGGCCGCGTTCAGTAATCCCAAGACGATCGACGAGTGTCTTGCGGAGGAAATTACGTACGCCGCAGTAAGGGATAATCGAAGTTTCGCGGTTCGAAAACGTGACGAGACGGAGAGAGTCGCGTTAGCGTCACGTTAAGTTCAGAAATTGTCCAACGTTGATCTCGATTTCATTTTCAGGTTCTAACCCTTAAATACTGGGTACCCGATTCACTGAGAATCGTAAACAATAGAGAGATGGTTTATGTCTGCTAAGAAGAAGCCGCACCTTAACCTAATCATCATTGGCCATGTAGACCACGGAAAGAGCACTATGACTGGTCACTTGCTCTTCGACACAGGCAACGTTGACGATAAAACAATCTCGAAATATGCAGCAGAATCAACCGCGACCGGACGCGGAGACACGTTCAAGTTCGCTTGGGTCTTGGACACGCTGAAGGAGGAGAGAGAACGTGGTGTCACTATCGACCTCAGGTTCGAGAAATTCGAAACTGACAAAGTCTTCTTCACAATCATCGATGCCCCCGGCCACCGCGACTTCATCAAGAACATGATCACGGGCACAAGCCAGGCAGACGCCGCAATCCTCGTCGTATCAGCGAGGAAAGGAGAGTTCGAAGTGGGAGTAGGCCCCGGCGGCCAGACACGAGAACACGCCTACCTAGCAAGAACGCTAGGAGTAACACAGATGGCTGTCGCAATCAACAAGATGGATGAACCAGACACAGTCAAGTACTCGGAGGAAAGGTTCAACGAGTGCAAGAATGAGATGCAGGCGCTCCTCAAAGTCGTTGGATACGATACGTCCAAAGTCCATATTGTCCCAGTCTCCGGATGGATCGGAGACAACCTGGTCAAGCATTCCGACAAGATGCCATGGTATAAAGGCCCCACAATGTTGGAGGTACTCGACACCTTCCAAGAACCTCCCAAACCAACCGATAAGCCACTCCGTATCCCGGTTCAAGACGTCTACTCAATCACGGGAATAGGCACAGTCCCAGTCGGACGAGTCGAAACCGGTGTTCTGAAAGTGGGAGACACCATCGTCTTCATGCCACCCAACGCGCGTGGAGAATGCAAAGACATCGAAACTCACCACACGAAGATACCTGAAGCCGTTCCAGGCGACAACATTGGATTCAACGTGCGAGGCATAGCCAAGAATGACGTGTCAAGAGGGGACGTTGCTGGAAAACCAGATAATCCTCCAACCGTCGCAAACGAGTTCATCGGCCGAATAATCATCGTCTACCATCCGACAGCAATAGCCGCAGGCTACACACCAGTCATGCACGCCCACACCGCAACCACCTCCGCAACATTGACAGAACTAATCCAGAAGATTGACGCTCGATCCGGACAAGTAACACAAGAGAAGCCTGACTTTCTAAAGACAGGCGACGCGGCCCTAGTTAAGATCCGTCCACTACGCCCACTGCCGATTGAAACATTCAAGGAGATCCCGCAACTCGGCCGTTTCGCAATCCGCGACATGGGCAGCACAATCGCAGTCGGCGTCGTAGAGCAAATAACAGAGAAAGCCACAGTCCCCGAGAAGAAATCCTAAGCCCTTTTTTGGGCAATCACAATTTCTTTTTCCGTTTACGCGTAGCGAACCCTTTTTAAACGCCCTTCAAGCGTAGAGGGTTGTTTCGCCCCTACAAGGATGGAAGACGCCATTGGTAAACAAAGCACGAATTCGACTTTCAAGCACTGATCCTCAAGGATTGAACACGATCTGCGGGGAAATCATGAAGATCGCGGATCGTACTGGCGTCAAACTCCGCGGCCCAATTCCGTTACCAACGAAGAGACTTTGGGTTCCCACGAGAAAGAGCCCGTGCGGGGAAGGAACACACACATGGGATAGCTGGGAGATGAGGATTCACAAGCGCCTCATTGACGTTGACCCGAACGAACGCTTCCTAAAACGCCTCATGCGAATCCAAACACCTGAAAAAGTGTTTATCGAGATAGAACTTCTTTAAGAAGTAGAACGTCTGCGACTAAGCTTACTTCGCTAAAGACCATCATGCCACGTTTTTCATTTATCATGCATAGCGCTGAATCTTCCGGCGTCAGTCTGACTAAACCAGGCGGCAGCAGGATATGGCATAGTCCTAGGGACACACCGCGCCCTTGTTGAGCCACTTGATAAAGAGACGTTTCCTAACAACCTGAGTAGAGTGGTTCGAATTGACCGGCCGATCGTAGCAGAGAATTCGGACACGCTACTGGAAGATCCGAAAGGCAAACTGAACTCGCGCCGATGATTGAACGGCCTGAATTTCGACGTCACTCAAATCCGTTCCTACACTGGAATCTCACATAGTTTAACGTGGTAGCAGAACACGTCGAAATCTACAGCTGCGAAACTGCACCTTAGACATACGAAGCCTCGCGAAGCCTGGGCGGCGGTTGCAGAGTTAGTTCGGTTCTCAAACTCTTGAATCTGAACCGTCATTATTTTTCCCATCAAAAATACGAAACTCGATTGATCGTAATAGTCCGATCTCACTCACATCACGGTACATCATGTGCACGTATGATACTTTCAACGCTTCATTTATGGCACGCCATGAAAATGGCTGAGATAGCTGACACATTCCATGGAACGGACAGAATCACATAACCACGTCCGGCTTACAATTCACGTGAAACCGCGAAGTCGAGAAGACAAGTTGATAGTTGAACCGGATGGAACAATCACTCTGCGTGTTGTTGCACCACCCATAGAGGGTAAGGCTAATAGAATGGTTGTCCGGTTCCTGGCAAAGAGACTGGGCAAATCGAAATCCCAAGTCAGAATTGTAGCCGGCCTTCGATCTAATGTCAAAATCGTTGAGATTGCTAA
>Ga0181524_10006200_pt1 | contig 10452 bp, 8 predicted proteins | sample PEATcosm2014_Bin_34_FD_119761 | JGI IMG/M metagenome (GOLD analysis project Ga0181524, IMG submission 119761) | Peatland microbial communities from MTU Mesocosm Facility, Houghton, MI, USA - PEATcosm2014_Bin05_60_metaG | ecosystem: Environmental > Terrestrial > Soil > Wetlands > Peat | place...
GCCCATGTCCTTGATGCCGCCGAGCGCCTTCTCTAACTTATCGCGCTCTCTGGTGAGCAGCAGACGCTCTTTCTTGGTGATGCCCGAGGCGCCGGCGCTCAGCATTTCGTCGAGCTTGCGCAGACGGCTGATCGAGCCGGAAATCGTCTTCCAATTGGTCAGCGTGCCGCCGAGCCAGCGGGAATTGATGAAATACTGCGCGCTGCGCTTGGCGGAGTCGGCGATCTGCTCCTGCGCCTGGCGCTTGGTGCCGACGAACAGCACGCGCCCGCCCTTGGCCACCGTGTCGGACACGGTTTTGAGCGCCGTGTGCAGCAGCGGCACGGTCTGGGCGAGATCGATGATGTGGATATTGTTGCGGGAGCCGAAAATATAGGGCGCCATCTTCGGATTCCAGCGATGCGACTGGTGGCCGAAATGAGCGCCGGCCTCGAGGAGGCCACGCATGGTGAATTCAGGAAGCGCCATCTTGTCTTTTCTCCGGTTAGACCTCGGCGAAAGCGCTTGGAAGGCCGAGGAATCGGCCACCGGAACGACATCTTGAAGCAGACGCCGCAGAGACTTTCGCCTGTGGGATGGGGGCTGTATATGCCATGTGGCGGCGCGGGGCAAGTGCGGCGTCAGAGCGGCGCCGACATGGGCTTGACGCGTAATTCCAACCATCATAGATATACATATTGATTGACGTATATCTACGGGAGACAAGAGTGCAGGTCGCCAAATGGGGCAACAGCCTCGCCGTCCGCCTTCCCGCCGCTGTGGTCGAGGCGCTGGAGCTCAAGGAGGGCGATGAGATCGAAATCCATGTCGCCGACGCGCGGGAATTCGCAGTCTCGCGTAAGCCCAGGCGCGCGGAATTGTTGAATCGGCTTCGCGCCTTCCGAGGGCGTCTTCCTCCCGACTTCAAGTTCGACCGCGAGGAGGCGAATGCCCGGTAGTTTCTTCGACACCAATGTTCTCATCTATATCGCTTCCGGCGACCCCGCGAAGGCCGACCGAGCGGAGGCGATTATCGGCAAGGGCGGCGCGATCAGCGTGCAGGTCCTCAACGAGCTCGCCAATGTCGCTCGCCGCAAGATGCGGATGTCGTGGCGGGAGACCCATATGTTTCTGTCTTCGCTGCGTGGTTTGTTGACCGTCCATTCCCTCGATGTCGAAACGTACGAGACGGGACTGGCGCTGGCCGAGCGCTACAACCTATCGATCTACGACGCCATGATCGCCGCCGCGGCGCTTCACGCCAGTTGCGACACGCTGTGGTCGGAGGACATGCAGGACGGAATGGCGTTGGGCGAGGGACTGCGCATCGTCAATCCGTTTCGCATGGGCGAGCGTTTTTGAAACGCCGGATCGGCCATGATCGACAGGAGAAGCCATGCTGCGCTTTCATCCAGCGGCGAGTTGAGCCGCTAAATCACTCCCACTCGATTGTTCTCAGCGATGGTAACGCCCTGATTTCGCGACGCACTTTTTTCTGTGCACGACGAAGAACCGTCTCACCGATCCGTCAGAAATTTGCGCTCTTGAATTCAAAGGAGAATTTTGCCCAGCCGGGGTTTGCGCGGTTTCAGCGACCATCGGTATCGATTGGTCGATTTCGACATCCATAGCAGCGAACCGTTATCCGCCTAGCGGCGGAAAAATACCGTCAGCGCCAATGGCGCGATCTGTCATGCTCGCAACCGCGGGGCGCCTTCGAGCTTGCGACGCGAGCTCCACGTGACGCTCGATGATGCGCACGGCCATTCGGGCGGCGTCGCGGGCGCCAGATGGTTTTTTGGCGTCGAGTATCCGCAGGAAGCTGTGCGCGGCGTCGCTCTATCGCCAAAGACGACCCGAGCCGGCAGCGCCGCATTGCCAGAAGCGCCCGAATCGATTAAACTTGGGCGGTTTTAGCCAGTCATCTGGGGAGTATACGCTGTAACCATTGGAGTTGCGCAGTGAGAAAATCACTTGCTCTTTGTTGCCTGATGATGGGTCTCGCTCTCTCGGCATTCACCCCTCAACCCCTTTCGAACTTCGCGAATACCGCCACGTCACCGACAACTCCGCTGCTCCAGGGGTTCGGCTCAGTTGCCCTGGCCGCTGCCCCGTTCACTCCACCGCCCGCCCGCGGGATCTACGTATGGTCCTACCCCTGGGCGGTCAAGAACGGCGACTTCGACAAAGCCCTTGCCGTCCCGGGCGTCGACGGGCTCGGCGTGCATATCGACTGGTCGGAGATTTCGCCCGCACTCAAGACCTACGACTTTACATCCATCGACCGCCAGCTCGCGGCAGCGCGCTCGCATCATCTGGCCGTGGAGCTCGCGGTCGCGGCGGGCAAGGGGAACCCGAAGTGGCTGTTCGCGCCCCCTCCGCTCGGCATGGGCCTCCGGCGCCTCGATTTCAAAATGACGTACCATGGCGGCATCGAGCCGTGCCAGGACGTCTCTATGCCACCGCCTTGGGATCGCGGCTACCAAGACGCGTTCGCCGACATGCTGACGCAGTTGTCCCGCCACCTGCACGCGACAGGCTATGACCGCGACGTGGCGGCGATCAAGCTCACTGGCATTGACACCCTCACCGAGGAGCTCTCGCTGCCCAACGAGCGCCCCGAGGAGTCCAACAACCCGAACCCGTGCGTCACGAACAGTCCGGGCATCTGGGCGGGGGTGGGGTATCGACCGTCTCTGGTCGTTCAGGCCATGCAAGAAATCGCGGCGTCGTATCAGCGCTCTTTCCCAAACACGCAAGTCGTCCTCCCCATCATCGTGATGTTCGCCTTTCCGCCCATCGGTGAAGACGGACGGCCGATGCCGCGGTCCCAGGCGCTCGAGATCAACAACAAGCTCCTCGACGACCTCGTGCGCACGGCGGCGCGGACCCTCCCCGGGCACCTGGCCGTGCAGGACGCTTTTCTCCTCGACACCTTGCCGGCCGATCAGCGGACCGTGGGCCTTGCGCGCGCCAACGACATACCCATCGCCTGGCAGACCAACGTCTGGTTCGCCAAGAACGGCAAGGGCACAGGCTGCGCCGGAGGAGGCAGTGGGTTCCTGCAGCAGATGCAGAACGCGATCCCGTGCAACGAGTCGTCCTTCCTCCGAATGCTCCGCAACGGCATGTTCCCCCAAGGTGGGGCGGGACCAAGCAAGAGCGGCCTCTTCATCGAGGTGTTCCCGTCGGACGTCATCGCCTTTCCCGGCGCGATCAAGGCCGCGCACGATGAGTGGAAGCGCTGACGACTAGATCGCAAGATGCTGTGCGCGGCGCCAACAATCGACGACTATTGTCAGGACAATGTCGCCGGTCTTCCCCTACAGCATCCTTTTCTATGCCCCCTCACTCCCACTCAATCGTCCCTGGCGGCTTGCTGGTCACATCATAAACCACGCGGTTGACGCCCTTGACCTCGTTAATGATCCGCGTCGCGGCGCGCGCCAGAAAGCTCATGTCGAAGGGGTAAAAATCCGCCGTCATGCCGTCCGTACTTGTCACCGCGCGCAACGCTAGGACGTAGTCGTAGCTGCGCCCGTCGCCCATTACGCCGACGCTGCGCACCGGCAGCAGCGCCGCGAAGGCCTGCCAGATCTCGTCGTAAAGACCCGCCTTGCGGATTTCGTCCAAATAGACCGCATCCGCCTTGCGCAAAATTTCCAGCTTTTCGCGGGTGATCTTGCCTGGACAACGGATGGCGAGGCCCGGTCCCGGAAAGGGATGGCGCCCGACGAAAGCCTGCGGCAACCCAAGCTCGCGCCCCAGCGCGCGCACTTCGTCATTGAAGAGTTCGCGCAAGGGTTCGACCAGCGCCATGTTCATCCGCTCGGGCAGTCCGCCGACATTGTGATGCGATTTGATCGTCACCGACGGGCCGCCGCTGAACGACACGCTCTCGATCACGTCGGGGTACAGCGTGCCTTGCGCGAGAAATTTCGGCGCGCCGCGCCCGTCTTGCCCGATCTTCTTCGCCTCCGCCTCGAAAGTCTCGACGAACAGCCGCCCGATCGTCTTGCGCTTGACTTCGGGGTCTTCGACGCCCTCCAGCGCGCCAAGGAAAAGCTCGCGCGCTTCGACGTGGTGCAGCGGAATATTGTAGTGATCGCGAAACAGCGTCACCACCTCTTCGGCCTCGCCCTGCCGCAGCAGTCCATGATCGACGAAGACGCAGGCGAGCGCGTCGCCGATCGCCTCATGGATCAGCACGGCGGCGACGGCGCTATCGACGCCGCCGGAGAGTCCGCACAGCACGCGGCCGTCGCCGACCTGACGACGAATGGCTCCGACCGCCTCCTGACGGAACGCCGACATGGTCCAGTCGGATTTGAGCCCGGCGATCTTGTGCAGGAAGTTCGAAATCAGCCGAGCGCCGTCCGGCGTATGCGCGACCTCGAGATGAAACTGAACGCCGTAATAGCGCCGCGCCTCGTCGGCGATGGCGGCCATCGGCGCGTTCTCGGATTGCGCGATGGCTTTGAAGCCATCCGGCAGGCGCGTCACGCGATCGCCATGACTCATCCACACGGGATATTTGTGGCCGCGCTCCCATACGTCGTCGAACAGTGGGCTCGGGAAAAGAATTTCGACATCGGCGCGGCCGAATTCGCGGTGAAGCCCGGCCTCGACCTTGCCGCCGAGCTGTTCGGCCAATAGCTGCTCGCCATAACAGATGGCGAGCACGGGAACGCCGGAGTCGAAAATCGCCTGCGGCGCGCGCGGCGAGCCGGGCTCCGTGACGGAGCAAGGGCCGCCCGACAGGATCACCGCCTTCGGCCTTATGTCCGCGAAAGCCTTCCCGGCGCTCTGAAAGGGCGCGATCTCGCAATAGACGCCGGCCTCGCGCACCCGCCGCGCGATCAGCTGCGTCACCTGCGAGCCGAAATCGACGATCAGCGTCTTATCGTGGCGGTCGGCGATTTCGTGGTGGAAGTCGGCGGTCATCGGTCGCTTTCAGTGAAGGCTCTCGCCTGCCCTATGAGAAGGCTGCGTGCATAAGGCGTCACAAAGACGCCCGTCAAGCAACCGGTCACGGCGCAATATCGCTTCTCTTTAACGCCGCGACGAAAAACCCGTCTGTGTCCGAGGACAGCGGCGAAAAGCGCAGGCCGACGCCGAGCTTCGAGGCGAAGCGGGCCAGATCCGGCAACCCAGCGCGCACAGCGGTTTCTTGCGCCGACAGCGGCGAAAACGCCGGGGCGGAAGCGCAAAACTCGACGATTTGATCCTCGTTTTCCTCGCGCAGCAACGAACAGGTCACATAGACGATGCGCCCGCCCGGTTTGACGAAGCGCGCCGCCTCGCCAAGCAAGTGGCGCTGAGATTTTTGCCGCAGCTCCAGCGCGCCGGGAGCGAGCCGCCATTTGGCGTCGGGGTGGCGCCGCCAGGTTCCCGTGCCCGTGCAGGGCGCGTCGATCAGCACGATGTCGCAACGCCTCTCAAGGTCGGCGAGGACATCCTGTTTTCCGCGCGGCGCGCGAAGCTGCACATTGCGCGCGCCGGCGCGCTCCAGGCGCTCGTACATCGGCGTCAGCCTGCGCCCGTCTTCGTCATAGGCGTAAATCTGGCCGCGATTGTGGGTTTGCGCCGCGAGCGCCAGAGTCTTGCCGCCGCCGCCCGCGCAAAGGTCGAGAATCTGATCGCCAGGCTCGGAGCCGCAGAGCAGCGCGGCGAGCTGCGAGCCCTCGTCCTGGGTCTCGACGAGGCCCTTCACGAAGGCCGGCTCCGCCGAAAGAGCCGGGCCGCGCCCGTCCGGGCCGGGCAGAATCCGCAAGCCCAGTGGCGAGAGCGGCGTCGGCGCGGGGTGGAGATGCGCCAGTTTGGCCAGCGCGTCTTCGCGCGAGCACTTAAGAATATTCACCCGCAAATCGAGCGGCGCGCGGGCGGCGAGCGCCGCGCCTTCCGCCGCCGCGTCATCGCCAAAAACAGCCTCCAGCCGCGTTTCAAGCCATTGCGGATAGTCGCCGCGCACATGAGCCGGGGCGCTTGAGAGCGTCGCGGTCTCGAGCCGTTCGCGCTCCTGCCCCGTCAACGGGGCGCTCGCATGGCCCTCTCCCGAAAACAGCGCGCTAATGGCGTCGACGCTGAGGCCGCGCGCCTCGCGCAGGGCGCCAAGCATGACTGCGCGCGGCGTCTCCTCGCCCATGACGTAAGCGGCCGAAGCGCGTTTTCTCAGCGCGTCGTACACCAGCGAAGCGATAGCCGCGCGATCCTTCGAGCCCGCAAAACGATGCGACAGCCCCCATTCCTTGAGCGCGTCGGGCGCAGGACGACGGGTCTCGTCCTGCTTTTGCAATATTTCGATGGCGGCGGAAACTTGTGCGGCGGGGGTCATGTGTCCCTGGGATTGAAGAGAAGCATCGCGAACGCTCCGCGCAAACAGCCGAGCGCGTTCGGCGATAGCAAAGGCATGGTGGTCTCCCACGACCGCCGCTTCTTTGCAACGGCGCCGTCGGGCCGTAAGCGCCCGAAGGCCGGCAGTCGGCGTTTCCTGACCTATGCGCCGAAAAACGTCGAACGTAGTTGCATCGTTCCGCAATCCACGAGAAACGCCGCCTTGTCCGCAAGCCGGCTCCTTGCTAGCTTCCGGGCGTTACAGCGACAGGAGAGAGATTCCTTGCCCGACCTCGTTTCCGGACTGATTTCCTTCGCGGCCTATTTCGCCGGCGCGATCGCTTTCTGCGCCGGCTTTTGTTTGGCCTATGTTTGGCTGACGCCGCACCGCGAATTCGATCTCATCGTTCGCGAGCACAACGCGTCGGCGGCGGTCGCCTTCGGCGGCAGCCTGGTCGGCTTCGCCATCGCGCTCGCCGGGGCAATACACAACACGCAATCCGCGCCGGAATTCATCGTGTGGGGCTGCGTGGCCTTCGTAACGCAGGTCGTGGCTTATCTCTTGGCGCGCCTTGCGCATCCCGGGCTGTCGCACGCGATAGAGCAGAATGCGCTCGCCGCCGCGCTTTGGGTGGCCGCCGTCTCCATCTCGGCGGGCGTCATCAGCGCCGCCTGCATGAGCCCGTAAGGCGATGACGAATCGGGCCAATGACTTCGGCAGGCGCAAGATCACGCCCCCTCCCATCGTCACCCACGCGCCGCAGGGACTCGCCGGCGGTCCCGAACCGCCTCCGCCGCGTCAAATGCGCACGCTGGCGATAACTCTTGGACTCGTCGGCGCCGCGGCGATCGGCGTGTTCGCCGCCGCACAGGCGCGCAACCATCGCGCCGATTGTCCACCACCGAACGGCGCCAACCCCAATAGCCCGCTTCGCCAAAGTTCTGACGGCCCAAGTGGACAGGGCGGCGGCTGGTCAGGAAACGCCGGGTCTTCGTCTTCCGGGCGCGGCTCCAACACCAATAGCTCGCCGTGCCAAAGTTATGGCGGCTCAAGCGGACACGGCGGCGGCTGGTCAGGATACTCCGGGTCTTCGTCTTCGTCTTCGTCTTCGTCTTCGCCTTCGTCCTCGTCTTCCGGGCTCAGCAGCGCATCCTTCGGCGGCTTTGGCCACGCGGGCGGCGCGCATGGCGGCGGGGGCGGCGAGTGAAGCGCGAAATTTCCGCGCCGCGTCCCGATTTCGAAGCGCACGCCAAGGAAATCGGCTTTCACTACGCCTCGATGGACGGCGACCTATACTGGGACGAATCCGCGCGATACGTCTTCTCGCTGCAGGAAATCGAGGACAAGCTCGAACGGGTGACGCAGGAGCTGCACGCACTCTGCCTCAAACTCGTCGCACGCGTCGTCGCCGATGACGATCTGCTGCGTCGGCTCGGGATTCCGCCTTTCGCCTTCGAGGCGATCAAGACGAGCTGGACGCGGCGCGACGCCTCGCTCTATGGCCGTTTCGATTTCGCCTATGGCGGAAATAGCGACGCCAAATTGCTCGAATATAACGCCGACACGCCGACGAGCCTTTTTGAATCCGCCGTCGTGCAATGGTTTTGGCTGGAGCAAATGATCGCGCGCGGGGCTTTGCCCAAGGGCGCGGATCAGTTCAACTCGCTGCATGAGAAGCTGATCGCCCGCTGGCGTGAGATTTCGTTAGGCCGCTTTCTGCATCTTTCCTGCATGAGCGAGAGCATCGAGGACGCCGGAACCATCGCCTATTTGGAGGATTGCGCGCGGCAGGCGGGACTGCAGACGCTGGCGCTGGACATGGGCGACATCGGCCTGGACGGCCCCTGTTTCGTCGACCGACAGAACCGGCGGATCGACTTCATGTTTAAACTCTATCCGTGGGAGTGGATGTTCGCGGATCCGTTCGGAAAGTCCCCGGCCCTGCTTCGCACGCGTTTCGTCGAACCGCCCTGGAAAATGATCCTCTCGAGCAAGGGCATGTTGGCGCTGCTTTGGGAAATGGCCCCCGGCCACCCCAATCTTTTGCCGGCTTTTTTCGACGACGATCCGCGCGCCGCCTCGCTTGGCGATCGCTATGCGCGCAAGCCGCTCTATTCGCGCGAGGGCGCGGATATCGAGCTGATCGACGGCGCCGCGAAAACGCGCGGTCCGTCGGATGGCTATGGCGCGGAAGGATTCATCCGCCAGGCGCTCTGCCCGCTGGCCGATTTCGACGGCCGCCGTCCGGTGCTCGGCTGCTGGCTGGTCGGCGACGCGCCGGCGGGCATGGGAATTCGCGAAGACATCTCGCCCATCACCTCGAACCGCTCGCGTTTCGTGCCGCATGTGATTATGGGGTGAGGCGCCTCAAAACCATCACCCCCCCAGCAACGCCAAGGCCGCTTCATGCGCGCGCGGGTCGCCTGCGGCGATAATCGCTCCCCCTTTTTCCGCGCTCTCGCCGCTCCAGGTGGTGATGACGCCGCCGGCGCCCTGGACGATCGGGATGAGCGCTACGATGTCGTAGGGGTTTAGATTGGTTTCGATGACCAGATCGACATGACCGGCGGCGAGAGCGCAATATGCATAGCAATCGCCGCCGTAGCGCGAGAGGCGCGCCTGCCGCTCGACACGATAAAAATTCTCGCGCAAATTTTCGTCGATCAGCAAGGGCGAGGTGGTCATCAATGTCGCCTGCGCGATGGTCTCGCAAGGGCGCGTTGTCAAACGACGCTTCTCCACCGCGGCGCTTTCGGGGCGTCTCGAAGGAACGCCCGTCGCAAACGACGGGCTAGGCCGCGCCGGGCCGCGCCAATAGGCGGCGCGACCGTCTCCGGAAAAACGCTCGCGCGTGAAAGGCTGATTCATCAGGCCATAGACCGGCGTCCCGTGATGCGTCAGGCCGATCAGCGTGCCCCAGGTCGGCAGGCCGCAAATAAAGCTCTTGGTGCCGTCGATGGGATCCAGCACCCAGACATATTCGGCCGTCTCGCGGCGCGAGCCGAACTCCTCGCCAATAACGCCGTGACTGGGAAACGTCTTTTCGATCAGCCGACGCATCGCGTTTTCAGCGCCCCGGTCGGCCTCGGTGACCGGATCGAAGGCCCCGCCCGGAGCTTTATCCTCGGCTGCGAGCGCGGTGCGGAAAAACGGCAGGATAGCCTCCGCCGAAACGTCGGCGAGCCGTTCGACGAATCTTTCAAAATCGACCGCTGTCATTTTATTGCGTCCCCGGAGGAAACTCTCGAAGGCGACTATTCCGCCGCCGCGCGCGTCGAAGCCGCGGCGCTCGCCGAAAGCTCCTGCGCGAGCTCCGCCAGGGCCACGCCCAGATGCCCGGCCACCGTCTCAAATCGTTCGTTGGGCGCGAGCGTGGCTTCGTTCATATAGAGGCCGCGCCCAACCTCGATCTGCAAGGCGTGCCGGCCGGCGCCGGGCCGTCCGTAATGCTCGGTGATGAATCCGCCGGCGTATGGGCGGTTGCGCTGCACATTATAACCGAAGCCGCGCAAGCGTCTCTCCAACAGGTCGACGACCCTTGCATCGCAACTGGCTCCGAAACGGTCTCCAATCACAAAATCGACGCGACGCTTCTCGGCGCGCGCCTCGAGGGCGGGATCGCGCGCGAGGATCGACGGCATGGAGTGGCAATCAATCAGTAAGGCCGCGCCAAATCGCAGGCGGGCGCCGGCGACGAGCTCCTCAAGCGCGGCGTGATAGGGTTTGTAGAGTCCCTCGATGCGGAGCAGCGCCTCGGTCACTTTAAGCTTACCGGTGTAAATCTCATGCGCGTCGGCGACGACGCGCGGAATGGTGCCGAGGCCGGCCGCGACGCGTAGCGACCTGGTGTTGGCGAAATCGGGCAGCGCATCCTCGAACATGCGCGGATCGAGTTCGTAGGGCTGTCGGTTGAGGTCGAGATAGGCGCGCGGAAATCTGGCGCGCAACATCGGCGCGCCGAGGGCTTTGGCGCAGGCGAACAACCGGTCGACGTGAGCGTCCTCCGACCGGCGCAGACTGGCCGCGTCGAGCCGTGTCTGCTCCAGGAAGCGCGCCGGATAGACATTGCCGGAATGAGGCGAGGAGAACACCAGCGGACAGGCGATCTCCTCTGGAAGAACGAGATCGAAGGGCGTCGC
>Ga0181524_10006201_pt1 | contig 10452 bp, 7 predicted proteins | sample PEATcosm2014_Bin_34_FD_119761 | JGI IMG/M metagenome (GOLD analysis project Ga0181524, IMG submission 119761) | Peatland microbial communities from MTU Mesocosm Facility, Houghton, MI, USA - PEATcosm2014_Bin05_60_metaG | ecosystem: Environmental > Terrestrial > Soil > Wetlands > Peat | place...
GGTGGGGCACATCACGTACATGAGCGACCTGTCCATGAGTGAAAAATTCGGCAGGCGCTTCAAAAACGGCCGATCAGGTTTTTCCTTCGATCCGAACTTCGAGGTGGAGGGCTATCTTCAGTACAGGGGTGAAAAGTTCATCAAGCGGTTCGATCCCAACTCCTACCTCTATATCACGAAGGCCATAGACTACTTCGACCTCGCAAACGGCAAGGGGCTGCAGGAGATACTGCGGGGCGTTGCAGCGCGGTTCCTCGTCATCGCCTTCAAGTCCGACTGGCTCTATCCGGCATACCAGTCCCAGGAGATCGCACGCGCCTGCAAGCGGGCCGGGGTCGAGGCGACCTACGCGGAGCTGAACTCTACCTGGGGCCATGACGCGTTTCTCATCGAAGTGGAAGAGCAGTCCTACCTGATCACGCACTTCCTCAAGAAAGTCATGTCGTCATAGAGGAAACAGATGGATCGCGACCCCCCGAAACTGAGACTCGATCAGAAAGTCATTGTGGAGATTGTCACACCAGGCGCCTCCGTCCTCGACCTGGGCTGCGGCAGGGGGGAACTCCTCGCCGCGCTGGCGGAACAAAAGCAGGCGAAGGGCCAGGGCATAGAAATCGATGACGACGCGATACTCCGGTGCGTCTCGAAGGGCCTGAACGTCTTCCACGACGACATTGACAGGGGCCTGCCGGAATACGGGGACCGCTCATTCGACTTCGTCATACTCGATCAGACCTTCCAGCAGGTGAAGAAACCGGACGAGGTCCTGAAAGAATCGCTGCGCGTCGGGACGCGGGTGATCGTCGGTTTTCCCAATTTCGCCACCCTCGGCACGCGCCTCCAGTTGGGGCTCAGGGGCAGGACGCCGGTTACCCCGTCGCTCCCCTATGAGTGGCACGACACGCCCAACCTCCACTTTCTGAGCATCCTCGATTTCGTCGATTTCTGTAAGAAGAAAGCCATACGCATTGAACGGGCCTTCTATTTTACATCAAAAAGGCGGATACGCATCCGCCCGAACCTCTTTGCGGAGACCGGGGTCTTCCTCATCTCGAAGGCGTGATCTCTTCTTCCTTCTTCTTTTGTCGGCCGGCCAACGGCATGGAGGAATCGCGATCTGCGGCGCGCTCTTCGCCTTGCGCCCTCCGACGTACGTTCAGTACGCCTCCGGGCAGCAAGGCTCAGATCGCATCCACATCTCATCGATCCCTCCAAGCCGTAGTCCACCCGATCCGGCATCGAGTACAACCATAATCGATGCCGGATTTTAGGTAGGTAGGAGACGGATTCTCAGGAGAATTTATGTGCTCTTGCGGCTGCGCGCGCCTTAAAGTGCTATCAGGAGGAAAAACTGCGTATAAGCACCCACAATTGGTGACAACGAGGCTGAAGACGCTGTTTGAAGATTGCTGTTAGAAAAGAAGTAGTACCAAAATTAGCCGCGAGACTGATGAATCAGAGTCCATTGCCTGGTTATGTCGGTTCCTTTATAGCTTCAGGAATTCCTTGATTAAATCCCAGCCATTCTCGTAAGACTCAAAGTTGGGTATCTTCCCAAACGGTATTTTATTAAAACTCTTGTCTCGGGGCACGTTTCTCACTATGTCGACTGGCAAAATGAAGAATTGCGGAGACTTAATCTCACCGCTGCCATCCTTTGACCCTCTATTAAGTTTTGCCACAACGACAAACTCACAATCAAAATCTTTAATAATGAACCCTGTTGCAGTAGTCCTCCAGCGGCTTTTTACGGATATCCGGGCTGAAACGCCTTTGCCGGGATTGGTAACTTCAAGATCATGCCCAGGCATATTCGTATATGCCTTATAAGCAGGTATGCCGAGAATCAATAAATGGCCTAAAACCAAAAACTCAGCCCCTTCGGATTCAAGCCTTGTATTCTGGTGTTTCATATTGTTCCCTCCTCCCCTGACAAGGGACAATTCCTTCCGAACCTGTGTCAGTTTCTTCCTAAGCCCCATGCATTCAACAATTATCAATTGTAACATGCAACACTGTTTCATGCGAGCGAATCTATGCTTCCAGGAAGAATCAGGCAGGCACCAGGGCCGTTAAGGTATGGACCCCTGATACGACTGTTGGAAGTGAATCGTGTCCAACGCGGTCATTGCTTAAGTTACATTACACAAGCGCAAAGCGAGTAGTCTGCCTATTGTCGTCACCCCGGCGCAAGCCGGGGCCAGCCGTCTCTTACGCTCCGTTAATTCCGGCATCGATCATGATTGCACTCGATGCCGGATCGGGTGGACGACGGCATGGAGGAATCGATGAGATGTGGATGCCCTGCGAGGATCGTTGAGCGGAGCCGTACTGTACGTACGGCGTAGCCTCACGACCGGAGCAGGGCGCCGCAGATCGCGATTCCTCCAGGCCGTCGGCCGACCGACAAACGAAGAAGAAGAAAAAAGAAGGAGAAGAAGCAAAGTGCTCTAAAGACCGACAATCAAGGCCAGGTGGTAGGCGGCAACCCCTCCCAGAAATGAAACGGCCAGCATAAAGGCAAAGGACGAGAGAAACCATCGCCAACTGCCCATCTCCTGTTTCATGACCACCACAGTGGCCGCGCAGGGGACAAAAAGCATGAGCACGGTGAGAAAGGCGGCCGCAGACGCGTGGCTCATCATCGTGGGCAGCACCTGCCTTAAGCCCTCCTCGCCCACGCCGTAAAGCACGGCCAGGGTGGCGACGGAATTCTCCTTCGCCACAAGGCTGGAGACCAAAGCCACCATCTCCCTCCACCCGAGCCCCATAGGAGCGCCTATCGGCGCGAGGAGCCTGCCTACCCACGCGAGCACACTCGTTTCAAGCCGGCCGGAAGGGATATTCGAGAGGAGCCAGATCACCACGGAAGCGACAAGGATCACGCTGCCCGCCCGCTTCACGAACGAGAGCGTCCTCGCCCACACAACGGCCGCGATGGTGCGCGGGTCTGGCTTGTGGTACAGGGGAAGCTCCATGATAAAAGGCATGGGCTCGCCCTTCATGAATACCTTGCTGATCGCCACGCCTGTGACGCCGAGAACCACGATATTGACGGTGAGAAGCAGCCAGGAGACAAGGGACGCGGCTTGTGCAAAAACGGCCGCGCAGACGAAGGTAAGGACCGCGAGCCTGGCAGTGCAGGGGATGAAGGGCGCGAGGAATATGGTGAGAAGGCGCGCTTTCCTCGATTCCACGATCCGCGTCCCGATGACGGACGGCACGTTGCAGCCGAAGCCCAGGCACAGGGGGATGAAGCTCTTCCCGTGGAGGCCGACCACGTGCATGAAGCGGTCCATCACAAAGGCGGCCCTTGCCATGTAGCCCACGTCTTCAAGAAAGCTCAGGCAGACGAAGAATATGAGCAGTATGGGAAAGAAGGTGAGCACCGAGCCCGCGCCGCCTATAACGCCGTTTACCAGGAGCCCCGTGAGCCAGTGGGGGCCTGCGGCGAGGCCGGTCTCGACCAGACGCGCGAACAGCCCCAGCAGCCGCTCAAGCCCGTGCTGCAAGGGAAATCCTACCCGGTACGTGAGGACGAAGACAAGGCCGAGTATGCCGAGGAGCATGGGGATGCCGAGCAGGGGCTGCGTGAGCAGATGGTCTATGCGGTCCGTCATGAGCACCTGCCCGCGCCTGAACCGCGACACGGCAATGCGCGTCACCATTTCTATCCAGTCGTACCGGCCGCCCACGACCGCGCGGAGCGCGTCCTCATGCGCGATGAGGAGGCCCTGGATCTCGGTCCACGTCTCTTGAGGCAGGAACTCCTGGAACGCCGCCGATACCACATGGTCCCCTTCCATCAGTTTTGTCGCGACCCAGCGGTCCGCATAGGGCGGGGGGACGTGGCCTTTGAGAAGCTCCAGGAGCCGCACATAAATAGCCTTGTGGTCGAAAGAGACATCGGGTAATCGCGGGTTGAAGTCGATCTCGTGCAGCGACGCGTCTATGATCAGGGGGACAAGCTCCTTTATGCCCTTGTTCTTCGTGGCGATTATCGATACAACCGGCAGGCCCAGCGACCGCTGGAGCGCCTCTACGTCCACGTGGATGCCCTGGTTCTCCGCCACGTCGGTCATATTGACGGCGACCACAATGGGCACGTCAAGGAGAAGCACCTCGGTAAGCAGATAGAGGCTCCTTTCGAGGGCGGAGGCATTGGCCACGAGCACGATGACATCCGGGTGCTCATGGATGATGAACTCACGGGCCGCCCTCTCCTCTTCGGAAAAGGCGGTGAGACTGTACGTGCCCGGAAGGTCGACGATCCGCATCTCCATGCCGTCTGCGATGTGGACCCCTTCTTTCTTTTCGACGGTTTTCCCCGGCCAGTTGCCCACGTGCTGTGAGAGGCCGGTGAGGATGTTGAAAACGGTCGATTTCCCCACGTTTGGCTGACCGGCAAGGGCAACCAGCACGCTCTTCTTTTCTTCCGTGGGGACGCCCGACACAAAGATGCGCGAGGCCTCGATCCTGCCCAGGGCCAGCCGCGTGTCGGAGGCAAGGACGATAACCGAGCCCGCGCTCTTCCTCAGCACCTTGATTTCGGTGCCGGGGACGATGCCCATTGACGCAAGGCGGCTCGTCAGGCGCTGGCCGCCCCCTATGGAGCTGACCACGCCCGTCTCACCCTCCCTCATCGTCGTGACCGTCTCGATGACGTTTTCCACCTGTGCCTTCTTGCTTTTCCGAATGATAGACCCAGCCTTGTTTATACCCGCATTCACCCGAAATGTCAACGGCGGAAACGGAAAGGACGGGCTTGTCCAGCCGGGTCGACGGGGAGCGCCATTACCGGAAGATCACGCTCGAAAAGAGCGTGCTCAAAGGCCTGATCAACGCGGGTGAGGTCGGAAATTAGGGATTCTGCATAGAGGCTTTCCGCAACGGAAAGCACCGTCACTGATCATCGACGATAAGCGTTCTGTATCTACTGGAGGAGGGTTGCCGCTATGTAGGATAAGCCCTTAACGTAATACGCTCTGACCACGAACGATGACCCCGTCGAGGTCCACACCCTATCTTGCCACATGCCGGATGAATCTACGATCATGTCCTTTGTGGAATACCAAAACATAAAGTTTCTTAATAATGGGATCATGCCTTTTAATTTGACATGTCAAGCTATTAATGCAACCATAAATTAAATTGCAAGGACGCCCTCGACAGTACAACGCCGCAGATTGCGAGGAAGGTCAAGATCGGGAGCTTGAGCCCCAGGCAGCGCTCGAGTGTGCGCACTTGCGCAAAGACAGCGGGCTCAGTTACGAACAATTCTTCGGTGGCCCTGGAGAAGGTCCCGTTCTTCGCAACGGAGTAAAAGGCCCTGAGTTGATTCAGGTTTATATTCATGCGACAGAGCTTTCGAGATTTGGGGGGGTCCATCAAGAATTCTAATGCGGCCATAAATTAAATTGTATTGATATGTGAACAAGGAAATGAATACAATCTGACATGTCTCGAAAATAATAGCTCTGCAGTTATGCAGACTATCAAACATGAGGCGGTTCAGTGGAAGAATGAAAATTGTAAGGAGGCGCTCATGATGGAGTTTGACGGAATCATTATCGGGGCCGGGCCAAACGGGCTGACCGCGGCCGGCTATCTCGTGAAAGCGGGGCTGAAGGTGGCCGTTCTCGAGCGGCGGTACGAGATCGGCGGCGGCCTGGCCACAGAAAACCTTCTGCTCCCGGGTATGCTGGTCGACAGCCATGCCATCTACCATATGATGGTCGACTATGCACCACCCTTAAGAGATTTCGAGCTCGACAAGAAATACGACCTGGAGTGGATCTACCCGGACCTGCAGGTAGTCATGCCTTTTCTGGACGGGACGCACCTAGCCCTTTACAAAGACCCGAAAAAATCGGCGGCATCGATCGCGAAATTCTCCAAACAGGATGCAGAGAGCTTCCTGAACTTCGTGGAGATATCGGAAGAGGCGATGGATGTCTTTCTCGCGCCCGCGAGCTATGTCAACCCTCTTCCCAGCATCGAACAGGCGGCAAAGCTGGAGCTGCACCGGGCAACCAAGTGGGATGACGAGCTGACCGGATATACGCCGAGGCAGATCGTCGATTCCTGGTTCGAAAACGACAAGGTGCGCGCGCTCTTTCTTTACCTTGCCACCATGTGGGGGCTCGATTATGACCTGGAGGGTCTTGGATACCTCGTGCCCCTGATGATCAACCGCGGCTGGCATTTCCAGCTCTCGCACATGGGGTCCCATCACGTGGCGCACCTTATGGGCAAGTACATCTCCGAGAACGGCGGAAGGATCATCAGCGGCTGCGTGATCAAGCGGATAATCATTGAAAACGGCGAGGCGAAAGGCGTGGAGCTGGACGACGGCACGATCATAAAGGCGAACAAGTTCGTCTGCAGCTCCCTCAACCCCCACCAGACGTTCTACGATTATATCGGTAAGCAGCACCTCGACAAAGAGCTGATTACACGGCTCGACCAATGGCACTACTCCGACACGAGCTTCTTTACCGTGCATCTGGCCCTCACCGAGCTGCCGCAATTTGCCGCTCTCCGGTCCGATCCCGAGCTGGCCAAAGCGCTCATTTATGTCATCGGCTACGAAAGCGAGCAGGACCTGGTCGATCACCTCGATGCCTCGAAGCGGGGCGAGCTCCATGACGGAGGCTTCAATTGCTGTTTTCCGTCGCTCCACGACCCTGTCCGGGTTCATCGCCGTCCGGGAAGCGAGGTGAAGCATATCGGTCTCATCTCTATGGAATGCGCACCTTACAACCTCAAGGATGGCGGACCCCTTGCCTGGAACCGGGTAAGGAGGGCCTACGCCGAGCAATGCAAGGCAAAACTTGCCAAATATGCGCCGAACGTGACCGGCTCGATCGTCTGGGATTACATAGGCACGCCCCTCGATACGGAAAACAAGTTCCCCGATATGAAGAACGGCTGCTTCAAGCAGGGCGCCTATCTCCCCTTGCAGATGGGTTATTCCAGACCGAATGAATACTGCGGTCAGCACAGCACGCCGGTCGGCAAGCTTTACCTTGCGGGCGCGTGCACCCATTCCGGGGGCATGATCACCTACGGCCCCGGGTTTAACGCGGCGGAGAAAATAGTCGAGGACCTGGGCATCGAGAAATGGTGGCCGGAGCCGCGGGGCGTGAAAGAAGCCAGAGACCTTGGACTTTTTTAGCACACGTGTTTGCGTAAGGAGGTAAGCATGTTTTTAAGATCGACCGGTTTAGGAAGAACGTTGCTCACGGCCAGGGTGGCAAAGATAGAGACGACCCACATGGTCCCGTCGACGCTCGAGCCCCCCAACAACGGGACTGCCGAGCCGATGAGGATGCTCATGACGATGGAGGTGGTCAACCCGGTCCATTGGACGGTCAGGGCCTTTGTCGATCCCTCCGATCTGAGACGCATGGTATGGGAAGTTCTGACGCACCCGGGATTGATCGCGAAGGGGATCGTATTCCTCTTCTCAAAGGATCCGGCTTATGCAGCACCGGCGACAGCCGAACATGCCGGTGCCCCTGTTCCGGGACCGGCCGCTGCCGCCAAGTCAGTGCCCGGCCGGAAGAACGGCCCCGGACCCATGCCCGGTTCCGCACCGAAAATCGGGCCCAGCCCCATACCGGCGAGAAAATAGTGAAGACTCAGAAGATATGAAGATATAAGGATAAGGAGGAGTTATGCCAGATAAGAAATATGATGCGGTGATCGTTGGAGGCGGCCATCACGCGACAATCATTGCCTGCTACCTGCAGCGGGCGGGACTCAAGACCGCCATGTTCGAGAGGTGGCACGAGATGGGCGGCGGCGCGTGCGGGGAAGAGCTGCCCTTGCCCGGATTTATCCAGAATGTGTGCGCCCATTTTACGCGGTTCTATACAAACCCCGCGTACACCGATTTCGGCCTGAGAGATCGCGGGTTGGTCTATCTTTTCCCGGAGAACAACGAGGCGTGGATCTACCCCGACGGCAATTACATCCTGGGCAAGACAATCTTTCCGGTGGTGGACCCCGTGACCGGGAGGGCCGAATTCTCTCCAAGCGCAGCGGAGTATACGATCAAAGAAGTGGCAAAGATCAATAAGGACGACGCCAATACCGTGGAGGAGATCATCAGGAGGTACAAGGCCAAGTGGAGAGAGGCATGGCACCGCTACCGGTTCACGGGACCGGCGGAGTGGCCCGCCGGGCCCGATCCCCTGGAAGCGCTGGCCGACGACCCGAAGGACGGGATCGATCCCGACATCGCCTTCGGGACGGTCGGCCATATCGCCACGACGCTGTTCAAAAGCCCTGAGATGCAGACGTTTTACATGAGGGCCATTCAAACCTCAAGCGGTTGTTTCCCGCAGGACAGACCCGGGCCTTACTGGCATGTCCACGCCCTGGGCCTCATCCTGTCGATGGACGCGGCTGCCATCGTGACGGGTGGGACACACAGCATTACCCATGCCCTCCTCAGGGCCTTCGAGGAATACGGCGGGGAGTTCTTCGTCTTAAGCGAGGTAAAGAAGGTGCTCGTCGATAATAACAAGGCCTACGGCATCGAGCTCACTAACGGCGACAGAATATTGGCCGACGTGGTCGTGAGTGATCTGAATACCGAGCTGACCATGGACGTCGCCGGTAAGGAGTGGTGGCCGAAGGAGATCTGGGCGAAGGGTCAGAAGCTGAAGGAAAAGCCGCCCACCATGGATGACAAAGGCTATGAGAGGACCCAGCTCTTCTGGGGCAACGTGGCCCTGATGGAAGCGCCGAAGTACCCGCAGAACCCGGAGCTTGGTATGGTCCCGAGGCTGTACTTCGGGGAAGCGGATCCGGAATACTTCCTGAGCGGCCGCTATCAGAAGGAGCGCTGGGAGCAGGGTATTGCGAACAAGCTGTATCTCCTCGTCGCCCCTGACGTGCAGTGGGACAAGACCCGTGCGCCGGAAGGACGGTTTGCCGCGCTTGTTGAAGAGTTCACGTGTCCGTGGAGGAACTTCAGCGAGGGTGACTGGCTCAGGATGAAAAGGGAGATCGAGTTCAGGATGGTGGAAGAGTGGGGTAAGTACGCCCCTAACGTGAATCAAGAGAATTTCCTGTCCGCATGGATCGCCACCCCGGACGACGTGGTCAATAGAAACCCCTGTATGCCTCAGGGCGGCTGGGGCGGTCTCGATGCACATTACGAGTGCTCGGGAAGGAACAGGCCCATGCCGGAGCTCTCGGGACAGCGCATGCCCATCAAAAACTACTATATGTGCGGCATGGCATGCCACCCGGCGCACGGCATAGGTCGCGGCAGCAGTTACAACTGCTATAAGCTTATCGCCCAGGACTTCGGCCTTAAATACAAGCCCTGGGAAGCGCGCGGATGGTAGGCGACCGCGAGGAAGATTCTGGTGGTGGCCGGTGAAACCTGATGTCGAGTGTGGCGTGTGCCTCATGCACTGGGTATACGGCAGGGTCGCGCCTTATGCCGAGAAAGAAGAACTGCCCCTTATGACAAGGCGCCTGGTGGACGTGCTCTTGAGGGATGTGAGGCCTTCGGCAAACCTGGGCAGTGTCTGCAATGGCGCAGTGGGCAGTGTCTTTGCTTCACCTTCCCGCGCTGCCGACTGCTATGAGGAGCTTAAAAGAGAGAGCAACGAAAACGCCGGGGCCTTGCTGCCCCGTGCCAGGGCATATATCGACGCAGGCAAAACCGGCCGGGAAAAGCTCGAGCGGTCATGCTTCCTGGCCGCGGCAAGTAATATCGCCCCCCTGGACTCCCCCTCGGGGGCCTACACCTTTCAGGAGATAAGAGACATTATCGACCGGGATGACCATACAGCGGATTTTACGGGAGACATTTACGGAGCTGTCAATGCATCAAAGCGCATTCTCTACATTACGGACAACGCGGGAGAGATCGGCTTCGATTCGTTGGTGATAGCCTTGATCAAGCAGATGGGGCCGAAAGTAACGCTGGTCGTCAAAAAGAACACATTCTTTGAAGATGCCACACTCGAGGACGCCCGATTCTTCGGCCTCGACAAAGTGGTGGACGGGATGGTGATGGCTGACGGTTTCTTCGCGCCTCATGCGCTCCCCCATGAACTCTATGAGGTCTTTAAGGGGAGCGATCTTGTTATATGCAAGGGGACGGGGAGTTACGAGGCCCTTTACGGCGAAACAGTTGATAAAAAAGCAGTCTATATGCTCAAGATCAAATGCAGCCCCATTGCGAGGGAACTGGGCATCGGGGAAGGAAAGGTTGTCGTGAGGTTAGAGGGGCTCACTGAGCTGCCGCAATAATAAAGAGGGGGGAACATGGGAGGGTTGGAAGGAAGGGTCGCGATTGTCACCGGTGGAGGTAAGGGGCTCGGGAGGGCATTCTGCGAGGGATTTGCGCGGGAAGGGGCAAGAGTGCTCGCGGTGACCCGGAAAGATATACAGGGCCTTGAGGAGACGGTACGAAGGGTCAGGGCA
>Ga0181524_10006203_pt1 | contig 10451 bp, 12 predicted proteins | sample PEATcosm2014_Bin_34_FD_119761 | JGI IMG/M metagenome (GOLD analysis project Ga0181524, IMG submission 119761) | Peatland microbial communities from MTU Mesocosm Facility, Houghton, MI, USA - PEATcosm2014_Bin05_60_metaG | ecosystem: Environmental > Terrestrial > Soil > Wetlands > Peat | place...
GTCACCAGCGATTTCGTAGCAGCCGTATCTCCGCGCCCGTTGCCCAATCCGTCGTAAGATCGCGCACCCGGCTGCGCCGCCTGCTTTGCAGGAAATCAGCTACTTGCACCACGGGCTGCTAGGGGCCACGGGCTGAGGGAGTCGAACAGGCTACAGAACGCCTTGGACAGCGGCGCTCGCTTGCTGATCGTTGACCCGCAGATACGCTCCCGTGCTGGCGATGGACTTGTGTCCGAGGTACTGGCGGACGTTTTCGATGCCCGCTGACTTAATTGACAGCATAGCAACGGAGTGCTTCAGAACGTGCGGATGGGCCTTGTGAGCAGGAATGCCCGCCGTCTTGCAATGTTGCTGAAGCAAGCGCCAGAACTGAACGCGGCTAATCCCGAACACCTTGGCTTTTGCAGGCAGGCCCGCAATAGCGCTTTCCAGCGCATCCCGTTCGTCCAGGAGCGGGTTTTCGTGGCTGACTAAGGGCTGAGTCGTCTTGAGGCTGCCCTTGAGCCGCTGAATGGTCAGATGTCCGTCCCTGACAGCGGTGCGGGTAAAGCCCGTAACCTCGCTCGCTCGTAGACCGTGATTAAAGGCAACAAGGATCATAAGCCAGTCGCGCTCGCTCTCAGCTTTGGCTGTCCGTAAGAGCGCTAACAGTTCGTCTCTCGTGAGATGCTCCATAAAGCCTCCCGTTAATGTAACTATTCTATTGTAATGATACATAGGTTGTCAAGAGCTTTTATGTAGCCCGTATGTAACCGCCTACCGTCCTACCGCGCACGTAGATCACTTTTAGGGCGATGTCGGCCACTTTCCGATGAAACATTATGTAATTCTGTTACATATCACCGCAAAGCATTGCACTATCAATGACTTACCGACATTTCTAAGTCGCAAAACCATCCGGCAACGATCCGCAACCCCTGTCAGATGCGCCTGGAAAACGCATCGGTTCGCAAGGCGGTAGATGGGGAGGAGATCGAGTTAGAGGCACTAAGTTGTTGCTACTTATGGCGCTTAGTGGCGCGTACTACTTTACGGGCGCGTTTAGCGACCCTGCCGCCCAACCCCCCGACCTCCCCGCGCCTGCCTGCGCTGCCCAGCAGAAATGATATTTCCTGTAAGTCTATGTAACCGCGCCAACTTAGCAACATTGTGTTCCGCCAGCGGTTCTAGGGACGTTCTAGGTTTCTTCTAGGTTGTCGGAATGGAAACGGTAGGGATTTTCCAAGTATTCACGAGGTATTCAGAAAATGACGGGCAAGGGCAAGAAATCGGGGAAATCAGGCAAGCAACAGCGATTGCGGGCGGCCAAGGTGTGGGTTCCTGCGACTGCGGACGTGGGCTTCCGGCTCGTGATAACGGACACGGGCCTTCCGGTCAAAGTGAGGCTGCGGGCGCTCGGTAGGCTGTTCAGCCCCTCCCAGCAGTTCCTAATGCGGCTGATCCGCGATGGGAACACGCCCGGACGCCTACGGATGGCCGCCAGCGAGCGATTAGCCCAAGTGCAGCAGGAATTACACGAGCGGCAGACTGTCCGGCAACACAAAGGGAAGAGTCAATGAATATTCACATTGTCCGCCACAGAGTAACCCTCGCCAGCCCCGACGCTTCAGCAGAGCGGAAGGCCGCAGCCTTAGACGATCTTAGGAGTATCGCGGCCCTGAACGATGACCCCCGATCTAGGGATGCTGTCATTGTTCTTCGAGAGTTCGGGCAGCAGGCCAGTATGGAAAATAGACGGGCGGGCGATTGTACGGAAACCGTACAAGCGACCGAATCTGCTTTCCACGGATTCGAGCAAATCGAGTTTGACCCCACTCCCAAGCCTGGTTTGATTGAGGCGCGGCGGGCTGAGCTTCTCCAGGAGCGACGGGCGACCGCGATCCGCTACAACCTGGTATCAATCTATCGGGAATCGCCGGAAGTATTCGAAGCCGTACAGGGCGAGGTACTGCCGTATAAGTGGATGACCCGCGACCTGTTTGTCGAACTTATGCAGGCGACAGCGCTTGACCCGAAGAAACCGTACTCCAGTCAGTTCCCCGAGGAAAAGCGGGAAGCGGTTGTAGCCACTCTACCTAAGTGGCGGGCGGTCAAGAAAGCATGGGAAGCCATTAACGGCCCTGCCAAGGAAAACCTCTGCGACTTACTTTTTGATCCGGAAACCGATTGGGCTTCGCCCGTGGGCAGCTAAGAACGCCACACAACTGCAATGAAACAAATCAATCTAGGCGGTATGGGCGGCGAATATGTCGCACTTGTCAGCGACCGAGATTATGCCCGAGTAAACAAATTCAACTGGCGAGCGTCGCCCACGGCTGACGGAACGACGGTCTACGCTGTCCGAACTGCCGGAAGTCGTCCACACAGAACGACTATCCGTATGCACCGTTTTATTCTGCGGTTGCGGAGCCGGAAGCGGATCGTTGACCATCGCGACCACGACGGGTTGAACAACACCCGCCGCAACATTCGGGCTTGCACGCAAAGCCAGAATCGAGCCAATCAGCGGCCCATCGGCTGTAAGGGCGTAATTCGCCTGAAGCGCTCACTGACAAAGCCGTTTCGAGCATCAATCAAGAAAAATCGGAAGGTGTATAACCTCGGGCACTTCGCGACGAGACAAGAAGCAAAGCGGGCCTATAACCGCGCTGCGGTCAAGTTGTTCGGGGCTTTTGCTTGCCTGAATCCAGAGACAGAGGCCGCCGCGTGAATGTACGGACAACGGATTTAGAAACGCTCGCGAAGTTGTTTGAGGCTCTGTCGAAACCCGCGCCTAACTTTTGCCAGCCGTGGGAATACGACGAGTACCTGAAGAAACAACGCCTCATTCTCTGTGAGATTGCCCAGCACCAGAATATTGCCCTTGTGTACAGCTTTTGCGAAAAGGTAGATGCTCCTAGCCGCACCGATGCCGACATTTGGGTCACGCTTCGTCGGGCAATTGGTTTAGCGCCGTACTTCGCGATCCAGCTGAGAGCCTATATCAATCGCCAGAGGGAACAAGTATCCGATAAGACAACGGGCGATCCAACACATGATAAGTGGGCGGAAGACGCACACTTAAACCCCGCACAGGAATGGGAGACAAACGTTCTCCGCTACAGCGCGGAGTACGAAACAGACTTTCGCGGATACATTCGCGAGAAACGATAAAGACAAAAAGGGAGAAGTGATGTCAATCAACGCAACTGACTTGGACAGATTGTCCGATTCGGAAATTAAAAGGCTATACGAGGGAATTTTGGCTTTGAGACGGACGAGAGCCGGTCACGCCCTTGTCCAGAACAGCATCGAAAAGATTCGTGCAGGTCACGGGCCTAAGCCACAAAGTTTTGAAGTGCCCGTGAACTTCGGCGAGAATGACGAGCAGTAAAACCAACAGGGTAAACAGGAGACACTTTTATGCCGATGAATTCAGGATCACCGTTTGGGAATCCGTGGATGCAGCGAATTACGGAAGAGGCCGCGAACATTGAGAGCTTTGTTGCGTTCGGCGGAAATATTATGGAAGTTGACCGCCGCCACGTCGAGGAGTTGAAGCAAATTGTCGGAAATCCCGAACACAGAGATTCGGACAGGAAGGCCGCACAAGAAAAACTAGAACGATGGGCGAACAACGGAAGCAAGTTTGCTTCCGCCGCACTCGCTGACCTTGGCCTTTCCGGTCATTTTATGACGCCGCAACAGTTCGACTCTGCCGTAAAGAAATTGCGCCTTGATCCCAAAACGGAAAGAAAAGTCCGCGCTATGGGGCCGTCATTCTTCAAGTTTGCCGCCGAATTATCAACACCTGCCGACAAGCTGACGCAGATGCAGCTTGAAGACTTAGCATCTCGTTGTGGGCGGGAAACCGCCGACAAGTTCTTAGCTCACGCTATAGATTCGGAAACCGAGGCGATCAACTTGGAATTCATCGCGCAAACGCCCGATTATTTCAAATCAGATACTAACCGCGCTCTGCTCGTTGATTACCTTGGGGAGAAGTATTTGGGATACGCGGCGAACGATGAGGCCGACGAAGACGAGATTGCAACTCGCCTATTGGCCGATGGTGCATGGACTGTCGCCAACTTACAAGCCGCGTGGGAAGACATAAAAGCATCGGGCGAAGCCGATCTACCCGAAGGTACGGCAAGACCACTTAGCGAGGACGATCAGGCGGCCTTGAGTATTGCGGCGGCTGCGATCAGCGATGCCCCGAGCCTTGACCGAGTACTTACGGGCTACGTGCGGCTTGTGTTCGATGACGACGACCTGACTTGGCAGGAATGTGTTCGGAACAAAGCCTATGCCTCTGTGTTGTTCGATGCCGTGTTTTTTGCGTGGAGCCACAAAAAAGCGGACTACAGGCCCTCGCCTGGTGCTCGCGAGTACATTCAGGATTATCTAAGCGGGCGATTTCCTACATTTGATCTGCTTAATGCAGCGTGGGAGGCTTGCAAAAAGGAATCCTTCGGGCGCGGCTATGTTTCCGAAGCCGAGTCAATTGTTGAGAACGAGGAAACCGCACAGGACGAAGAATTAGAGGCGATTGACCGTAGATACACGGTCGGATAAGTTTTGCCGTCCTTCCTTCAGCGGTTGCCCGCTTGAAGTCGAAAAAACTGTTCACGCTAAAAGTCTGCCGCGCAATCCCGTTTTCGACTCCGCAGTTTTTTCCGCCCCGTTCCTTACCGCACTCCGATTCTCCGATTATTGACTGCCTGACTGCAAGGCAGTGGCTTTCCTTCCATTTCCGTACGAGGTTATTCAATGCTTCCAAACGATAACGCAGTTGATAGCGTTCAGCCGAACGATCAACTGCCCGCGCCGACTGCCACTGCCATTATGGGCAATCAGGCTTCGCCCGCCGTTGCTAACGCTCCACTTGATACGCGCCAAGCTCCGCCGTCTCCTGTCCAAGCAACCGCGCCCGCCCCTGATAAGCACCAAATTCTAGGGAAGTTTGTCAGTCATCTTCGCAACGCGATGGAAGGCAAGCAGACCGTCTATACGCCTGACTCGACTACGGGCACCGTTCAAGAAACAACTGTCCCTCGAAAGGCTGGGGGGCTTTTTCGCGATATCCTGCTCGGCGCGTTGGCGGGCGGCGCAGCCGCGAACATGGCGGATAACAAGTATAAAAGCGGCGCGGCGGGCCTAGCACTCGGGTTCATGGGCGCACAACAGAACCGAGAGGCAATGCAGGATCGTGCTCGGGCAGTGGCACAGCAGAACGCGCAAAGTCAATACCTCCAGAAGCAGCGAACCGACGCCGACAATTTGGCCGCCGCTTCCATCGCTCAGCACACGATGTCATCTTTGGCTGATACCGGACATAACGTAGGCTTCCATACGCAGGAAGAACACGACAAGCTCGCCGCTTCCACCGATAAGGTGAAAAACGCCGCTCTCACGAATGGCGGGCAATTGGCACAAGTTCCCCACAACGCGGAACGCGGCAACGGGCCAGCACTGATGGCGGCCTACAACAAGAACCCGCAAGGCGTCATGCAAGCTCCTGAAGGATTCCACAGAATTCCTTTTTTCGAGTACAGCACGAGCGGTCTAACTTACAAGAATGGACAATGGACTGAGGCGGACGGATCGCCCGTTGACTGGAACAAAAACGCCACGGTGACGCTTGTTGATCTACCAACCGCCGCGTGGAATCGTCAAATCAGACTTACAAAAGGCGAGGCAAACTCTATTGCTGGATATCAGATTGCTAAGGGCAACCCAAACGACCAAGTATCCACGACCTTCGGCAGTGTGTTCGGACTTGGCCTCAAGAACTTAGATAACATCAACGCCGACAGAAAAGAGCGCGAACGCGGCCCGAAAGATGCGAACGAAGCGAAGGAATGGGTGTCAGCGGCAGACAGCGCCGATCCGAACTCGCCTGATTACGATCTGATTCAGGCTCGGGCAAAGAAAGGACAGACCTTCCTTGATCTAAGCCCAGAGAAACCCGACAAACTCACGGGCGAAGAATTGGCTTACAAAGAATACCTTGACACAAAACCAGCGAAGCCAATGACGCGGCTTCAATTTCACCAGCAATGGGAGAAGAAACCCAAAGAAGCTGACGAGGGTTCTAACAGCACCGCGACGGGCGACGAATATCTAGCCACGCTACCTAAGAGCGAGCAAGGTATAGTGCGAGCGATTGGGACGGGCCACACTGCACCCGACCGACTAGCTTATTTGCTCGCTAGAAACCAAAAGTTACTCGCGGAAGTGACGCAGGCATACCCCGACTTCGATTCATCGAAGGCGAAGAGTTACGCGGACGCCTACAAAGACTTCACTAGCGGAAAGACGGCGGACAAAATTACAGCGGGCGGTGTCGCCCTGCAACACTTGGCCGAGCTTCACGACTTGAATACTTCAGCGAGCCACGTTCCGGGAACCCAGGCCCACGCCGCCTACATGAACAAAGCGGAAACCGTAGCCGGAGAACTCGCCGCGTTCTACGGAACGAATACCGAAGTGGGCATCGCCAACATTAAGAAAAGCCTTGAGGCGACCGTTCCGGGCAATCGAAATGCTGCCATTCGTACGCAAGCGAAGTCAATGGGCGACAGAATGGACGAATTCGAGCAACGTTGGCAGAACGCTGCTCCGAGCGCAGCCTATCAAGCGCCTATGCCAAACGTATCCGCAGCGGCTAAGAATGCTCGTGCGGCGCTAGACCCCATCTATGGAGAAAAGTTGCAACAGGAACGTAGTGGGCAGAATCTTCGTCCGCAAAACGTACAGACTCCGCCGATTAACTTGCTTAAGGAAGGCGTCCATACGACCTTTGCGAACGGGCAGGTTTGGACACTTCAAAACGGCAAGCCCTTGCAGGTGAAATGATAATGGCCGACGACGGCGGCAATGCAGTACCAGGACTGATACAACCGGGCAACATAGACTTATACAATCGCCCGAAAATCCCAAATCCACAAGGTGGGATCAGCACGGTCTATTCCACTAGTTTCGGAGATGACAAGGGACGGGAGATTCTCGTCCCTCGGGCAGCGGACGGGACAATTCTGTCTGAGAAAGAAGCCGAGCAACGCTATTACAGGACTGGAAAGCATCTTGGAATCTTCGACAGTCCCGAGCACGCCACTGCTTATGCCGAGAAACTTCATAACGAGTATGCTGCGGGCAAATACGACAGGAAAACCATGGCAGACCAAAACAATCCTTGGGCGGTAGTGTCTGAAGCTCCCGCCCCCAAATCTTCGCCGCAACCCGCCCCGTCTTCGGGAATCGCTCCCAAGACAGCGCAAACCCCTCAGAATCCTTGGCAGGTTGTTTCAGAAACGCCCGTACAACCGACCGCAACGATCAGCGCAGTACACGAACCCCAAACTTTTATAGGAAAATTCGGGCGATGGGCCGAAAATGTCGCGAACGATATCAGGTATGGAACCGATGAGACGGGAATCGGAACCGTTTTGAAAAAGATGGGCGCTCACGGCGTGTACAACGGTAACTCTGAAGCTGTGGGCGACTTTATGGCGTCTTTGCCGCTGGGTTTGCTGAAAGTGGGGAAAGGTACAGCCGAAGTCTCTCCGCAGATTATGGGCGGCCCTAAGGGTCAAACGTGGCAGGGATTAAAGGATATTGCCAGCGGCGGCCTCCAGGCCGTCACGATGCCCGCCGCGTTTGTCGCTCCGGAGGAGTCGCCACTATCAAAGGAAGGTCTGTTGTCCGATGCCGCTTCTCAGGCTCAACGCGCCACAGACGCCGCTGTCACTGGAGCTTCAAAAGCTGCCAGAGCTACAACAAGGGCTGCAAAAGCTGTTACCGCTCCATTCCGCGAGTCCGCCGCACAGCCGGAGTTGCAGGCTGGGCTGAGAAAGGTTGCGGGCGCTGTCACAAGAGAAGCGGAAGTAGCTGCCCCTAAAACTCCATCCATTTATAAGACCGTGGAAGAGGCTGCGGGCAACATCTATGCGAAGGCGAAAAGTCAATACGCCGAGCTTGATAAGGCGACGAACGGGCGTGTTCAAAGGTTCGCGGATCGGCTTGAGAATATTCGGGAACAACTGAACAGCCTGACGGGCACAGAAGAGGACGTAGATAAAGAAGCGAAGTTACTCAAAGCACAGAAGGAAACAGAAGACGCGATGCAAGACGCTTTCAAGGATGCCCGAGCGCAGGGAGTTGATCCCAAGCTCGTAGACCAAGCCTCTGCAAACTTCAAGCAGTCTCAGGCACTCTATGATTTGGATACCGCGATTCAGCGTTCAACAAGTGGTAAGCCTCTCGGAGTCGGTAGAACGAAGGGTCTGCCCGAAACCGTAGACCCGAAAAAACTAGCTCCGCGAATCACGGCCTTGTGGAAGTCCGGAAGATTACAACAGGCAGTCGGCGACGAGAACACTGCCGACCTTATGGACTATGTTGGCAACGCAGCAAAACAACAAAAAGCGGCGATCAGAAACAAGATGATCCTGAAAATTGCGGGAATCGCGTCGGGTGCCGGAGGTTTGACGCACAAGCTGCTAAGCGATCAGTAGCCTTGATGTTTGTCCAAAGCGTCAAATATATACGCGACGGCGATCACAACAATTCCGACTAGGATTAGGGCTTCGGCCATAAACTCTCAACCCTCGCGTCGCAACCAAACTGCTCAAATTGTCCGCTTTCCGTACAGAAAGTCAACTACCACTTCCGTGCCAGATCATAGGGTAATCAGATGAGCGTCAGCACGCCGAAAACGGACGGAGAAGTTGTTCGGGAAATCGTCCTGCACCTGCTCAACAGCGGCGCAAAAGGCCACGAAGACGCTAGTTGGCTGGCGGAGGTCTTGGCCGAGGATGCCGAGCTTCTGGCGTTCTTTCGGGCAGAGGTCAGCACTGCAATTCGCGAGAAGGCGGGCGATCCCGTGAAAGCCCGTAAGATTTTCCTCAGCATGGGCAAGACGGCTCGGGCGATCTTCGGGCCTGAATATGCGAGCACGAAGAAAAATCTGGATGCGGAATCACGGGCCGCTGCGAACGAAAACGGGAAGCCCGGAAAGAATTGAGGAAACAAAATGACCGTCACATCTGAACACGCTTTATGTCAATCACCTTCGCGTGGGAACTCGAAAGCGTATGCCCTTCGGGACAAGTGGCTCCGGGTTTGGCTGAGAATACAAGGTCTGCAATCTGCTCTGTTTGAAACCCTGTCTTTGCTCGGGCATGTACTACGACAGGAAGGTTGCAGTTTCCTTGGCCGCACTCGAATTCTGCTATCCACAAAGAAGTGTCTCGTCCGTTATGGCCCTCTATACGAACCTCTTCCACCTGAACATCTTGTTTTGAATAAACGGACACATGAGCGTCTTCGTTGCACACAAGAGTTAGAAACTGACTACCCGTGGGCCAGTAGTGTTGACCGACATATATTCCTCCGTGGGTTTGATGCGGGAGAAGAATTTGCTCGCCGCGAAGCTGACAATGAACAACAGGCGCGTAACCGAGGGGAGGCATAGAATCGCACTCCTACTTCTTACTCGCCCGGACCTTCGCCCATCTCGCACGTTGGGCGGCTGCGATTCGTGCCCGTGCCGCTTTGGACGACTTTCTTCTACCTGTACGTTTTCCGTACATGCCTCCGTTGAGCGCCGCAATAGCCGCGTCTAAGCGCTGAACTTCCCTTGCTGCCCGCTCCCGCTCTTTCTTCAATTGTCCGACGACGCGAGATAGATTCTTCATTGAAGTCCCCCCCCTCATGCGACGTTCCGCTGAAATTGTAACGGGGTAAACTGCAAAGGGGAATCAAAATGCAGCGAAAGAGAGTTAATCTTCAGAAGGTTTTGGAATCCCTGAATACACTTTGCCCCGCTTGCGGATTCTCGATTCCTCCGGCAGAGGTTGTGCGGATTGATACGGAGCACATGCGCTGCCCGAATTGCGGGCGGGTTTTCGACGCTGGGAAGTCCGCCCTTCGGGTCGGGAGTACGCTCAAAAGGTTGTAGGTCTCCCGGGAACAACTCCCTAAATTTTTCTTACCAAAAGGAAAGCCCACCAATGGCCGCGTTGACTACCACTCTAAACACCAACCCAATCGTCACCGTCGCGGATTCTGACACAAGCAGCGGATGGAGGTCGGCGGTAAGCTATCCGTCTCCTGGCGGCGGAACAAAACAGTGGGGTATTCAAGTTTACAAAATTGCCCTTGTCGCCAACAGCGCTAGCCCCGCAGCCGCACAAGTCACTATTAGCGATCCGCAAAGCGGTACAGTTCTGTGGAGCACCGCTAACACCGTCACGTCGGCTACTATCGGTCAAGTTCTGCTCAACCAAGATTTGACAACTGGCATGAAATGGCGAGATTTCAAAATCGTGGGATTGACCGCCGCTTCGTGTGCGTTGCTGATTTGGTATCGCGCTTAATCATTGTCCGCTCTCGGCTGCCCCCCCCCCCCCAACTTTGCCCCCTTTTTTTCCCACCCCCACACCCTCCCCACTGCCCACAACTCTGAC
>Ga0181524_10006204_pt1 | contig 10451 bp, 7 predicted proteins | sample PEATcosm2014_Bin_34_FD_119761 | JGI IMG/M metagenome (GOLD analysis project Ga0181524, IMG submission 119761) | Peatland microbial communities from MTU Mesocosm Facility, Houghton, MI, USA - PEATcosm2014_Bin05_60_metaG | ecosystem: Environmental > Terrestrial > Soil > Wetlands > Peat | place...
ACTTATCTTCTCAGTCAGTTTGCAAAGGCCGCGCGGGTAATGCAAGCGCCGTTCCCGCGAGAGGCTGGTTGGCGCCATTGTTTTGGCTCAAGCGTCGGCCAATATGGATTTTTCGGCGCTGCGGCGAAGCGCTGCGGCGAAGCCTTGAGGGTTCCGCTTTGAGAGGGGCGGGCGCGGTCGCGATGGCCGTCCGCATCACTTCGAAGGAGCGGATGGTTCGAGGCAAAAGCGGGGACGATTGACGGACCGAACACGCGGCGACGCGGAGATCATATCGAACGACGTCGGCTCGACGGCTTTGCGGCTGCCAGCGCCGCGGCTCGCGAACGTCGCGCGCCGGCTTTCGCGCGCCTGCATCTATCTTGGGCTCTGCCTTCTCGCCGTTTTGAGCGTGGCGATCGGTGGATTTCTGATTGTCTTGGCGCGCGGGCCGATCGGTTTCGATTGGCTCACGCCGGTGATTGTCCGGTCGCTGGACGAGCTTTACGCGCATCGTTACGATTTCGGGCTGGGCGGCGTCGCGCTCGCGAACACCGATCACGGACCGACCCTCACCGCCGAAGGGCTGACGGTGAAATCGGACGGCCGGACGATAGTCGCCGCGCCGCGCGCCGAACTCTCGGTGGATTTGCCTTCCTTGCTGGCCGGACGGATCAAACTGCGCCGCCTGGAGATGCTGGATCTGGAATTGCGGCTCGCCGTGACGGCCGATGGGCGCGTCACAATTTCGGCCGGCACGGCGCCGCAGGACGCCGTCCCGCTCGATCCGCGGCCCCCAGCGCCGATGTCGCCGGAGGGCTCTGTCGAGCAAGGCGATCCGGCGAATAGCGCCAGGCTGCTCGTGCGGGGCGGGGCGGCGCTGCGTGTTCTGACCGACCTCGTGACCAGCCCCGACAGCGCGATCGGCGCCATCGACCGGGTGGGCGTTATGCACGGCCGGCTCGTCATCGACGACCGCACGCTGGACCGGGTGATCCGTTACGACGATCTGACGCTCAGCCTCGACAAGGGCGCCGGCGGCATGAAATTCAGCCTCGCCGCAACCGGCGCGACCCGCCGCTGGGCCGTGGTCGCTACGGCGGAAGGCGCGCCGGGCGCGCGGCGCGTGTTCGATGCGCAGGCGAAAGACTTTTCGCTCGACGAGATCGCGCTGCTCGGCGGTTTGCGAAACCTTCCGTTCGACACCGACGCGCCGCTCTCGGCGCAGCTGCGCTTCGCGCTTGGCGAGAATGACCGGGTCGTCGAGGCGAAAGGCGGGATCGCGGTCGGCGCGGGTTATTTTCGTCTGGACGAGCCCGATTATGAGCCCGTCATGATCCAATCCCTTTCCGGCTCCGCGCATTGGGACCGGAAAAACCGGCAATTCTTGATCTCGCCGGTAAGGATCAGGACGGACGCGCTGGATATGACGATCGAGGGAGAACTGGCGCCGCCGCCGGCGTCGGCGACGCTCCCGCCGAACGCCGAGCTGACCGATGAAAATTTTTGGATCGGCTCCCTCCGCCTCGCAAAACCGACCAACGTCGGTCCCGAGCGCGCCGGCCAACTGCCGCTGCCGCTCGATCGTTCCTCGCTGCGGCTGCGTTTTTCGCTCGTCCAGAAAAAATTTATGCTCGAGCAATTCGAACTCGTCGGGCCCGAGGTCAATGTCGCGGGTTCGGGGGTGATCGATTGGGTGGACGGCCCCCGCATCGCCTTCGGGCTGACGCTAGACAACACGCAGATACAATCGCTTGTGCGGCTTGTGCCCACGCATGTGGCGGCGCCGGTCCGCAACTGGCTGATCGAGCGCGCGCCGCTGGGCGCCTTTCGACACGCCGAATTTAAAGCCGATTTCACGCAGGCGAACTTGATCGCCATGCGCTACGAGCAGCCGCCGCCCGACGAGGCGATCCAAGCCGAGGGCGATTTGGTCAATGTGGCCCTGTTGGACCTGGTCCCAGGCTTGCCGCCGCTGCGCAATCTGTCGGCGCATTTGCGTCTGACCGGCCGCACGCTGACGCTTAATGGCGCCAGCGCCGTGCTGGACACGCCGCGCGAGCGCCGCCTCGCGCTGTCCGAAGGCAGTTTCGTCATCGACGACAATATGTTGAAGCCGGCGCCTGCGACGCTCGACCTTCGCTTGGCGGGACCTGTCGAAGGCGTCGCCGAGATTCTCGCCATTCCGAGCCTCGCGCCCTATGCGAACCTGCCGCTCGATCCCGCGCAGCTGAAGGGGCAGATCGACGGGCGCTTGCGGGTCAATCTCGAGATAGGCGATGAGGCGCGCGGCGATCAGGCGGTCGTGTCGATCGACGCGAACACGGCCAATCTCTCAATCGACCGCTTTTTGGGATCTGAGCGACTCGACAGCGGCGCGCTCAACATCGTTCACGACCGCGCGGGACTGCGCGTCACGGGGACGGGGCGGCTGTTCGGCGGGCCGGCGACGGTCGATATTCGCCGCGCCGCCGACGAAAAAGCCGTCACGCAGGCGCAATTCTCCGTCGTGCTGGACGAGGCGGCCCGCGCCAAGGCGGGCTATCCGCTTCCCGGCGTCACCGGACCGATCACCGCCTCGGTGAAGACGCCGCTGCCGATTTCCGAGACCGACACGCCGGTCGAACTCGACTTGACCCGCGCCTCGCTCGACAATCTGGCGCCTGGCGTCACCAAGCCTTCGGGCAAAGCCGCCAAAGCCCAATTCACTGCGGTCAAGCGGGCGGACGGAATGACGCTCGATCATTTCACGCTGGACGCGGGCGCGATGCAACTTGCGGGCGTGGTGGAACTGGCGCGCGACGGCGGCTTTCACTCCGCGAAATTTTCGCAGTTCCGGCTTTCGCCGGGAGACGACGTGAGGCTCGAGGCGCAGCGCGGCGGCGACGCGCTGAAGTTCGTCGTGCGCGCAAACAACGTCGACGCGCGGCCGTTCCTGCACAGTCTGGCGGGGAGCAACGTCGAGCGGGCGGCGCAGAGCGCGGGCAAGGGGCCGATTTCCTTCGACGACATCGATCTCGATTTGAAATCCGCGTTGGTCACCGGCTATGGCAAACAGATTCTCTCCAATGTCGACTTTAAATGGGAGCGCCGGGGCAATAAGCCGCGGGTGTTTTCGCTCACCGGCAGTTTTGGCCGCGAGCCGCTTGCTGTCGCGCTGCTGCGCAATCAAAACGGCGCGCCGCAACTGGAAGTCTCCACGTCGGACGGCGGGTCGCTGCTGTCTTTCGTCGATCTTTACGATCGCATGGACTCCGGCGTGCTCAACGCCCGTGTGCAGCTGACCGGGCAGGGGCGCGCCGACGGCGTACTGCATGTGCGCGACTTTTATCTAAAGAACGAGCCGGCGATGCGCCAACTGATGTCGCAGGGCGCTCATCGCGCCGACGATAAGGGCGTCTTGAGCTTCGATCCCGAATCGGTGCGGGTGGCCCGGCTGCAAACGAACTTCGCTTGGGGCGGCGGCAAATTGGCGCTGAGCGACGGCATTATGTCGGGGCCGGAGATGGGCTTGATCTTCGAAGGCGACGCCGATCTCACGCGCGACACCTTGGATATCAGCGGCTCTTACGCGCCGCTCTATGGCCTCAACAGTCTCGTAACGAATATTCCGGTGCTGGGCCCGCTGATCGCCGGCGGCGCGCATGAAAGCGTGATCGCGCTGAACTATCGGGTCACCGGCAAGGTTAGCGCGCCGATCGTCAGCGTCTCGCCAGCGTCGCTGCTGACGCCGGGGCTATTTCGCAAGATCATGGGCGTGATGGACGGCACCGCGCGCCCGCTGGAGCCGCAGGGGCGGTAGGGGGGCGAGCTGTTCAGACAAACCTACGCCCGCTCCAGCAACACATGCTTCTTCTTGCCGAGCGACAGTTTCGCCACGCCGTCCTTTTCGAAATCCTTCTCGCCGATCGTCGCGCGCTCGTCCGTGACGGGGGCGTCATTTACGCGAAGCCCGCCGCCTTTCACCTGCCGGCGCGCTTCGCCGGTCGAGGCGACGAGGCCCGCCTTGACGAAAGCCGTCAGCACGCCGAGGCCCGCCGCGACTTCCGCTGCGTCGACCGCAACCTTCGGCAGCGACAGCGCCAGCGCGCCTTCCTCGAAGGTCGTCTTGGCGGTGGCGGCGGCCTGTTCCGCCGCCTCGCGTCCATGCACCAGCGCGGTCGCCTCGGTCGCCAGCGTCTTCTTAGCCTCGTTGATCTGGGCGCCTTGCAGCGCGCCAAGCCGCGCGATCTCGTCCAGCTGCAGGAAGGTGAACAGTTTTAGGAAGCGCTCCACGTCCGCATCCTCGCTGTTGCGCCAATATTGCCAGTAATCGTAAGGCGACAGCAGATCGGCGTTGAGCCAGACCGCGCCGGCCGCGGTCTTGCCCATCTTCGCGCCGGAAGATGTGGTCAGCAGCGGCGAGGTCAGGCCGTAGAGCTGCGGGCAGCCCATGCGCCGGCCAAGATCGACGCCCATGACGATATTGCCCCACTGGTCGGAGCCGCCCATTTGCAGCAAAGTCCCGTGACGCTTATTTATCTGCGCGAAATCATAGGCTTGCAGACACATATAGTTGAATTCGATGAAGGACAGTTCGTGCTCGCGTTCGAGGCGCAACTTCACGCTGTCCATCGTCAGCATGCGGTTGACCGAAAAATGCCGGCCGACGTCGCGCAGAAACTCGATGTAATTCAAGCCCGCCAGCCAGTCGGCGTTGTCGAGCAGAGCCGCGTCGCCGGCGCCGTCGCCAAAGCGCAGGAACTTCTCGAAAACGGTCTTGATCGAGGCCTTGTTGGCGTCGATCTGCTCGACCGTCAACAGCTTGCGGCTTTCGTCCTTGCCAGAAGGGTCGCCGACCCGCGTCGTGCCGCCGCCGACGAGCGGCAGGGGCTTGCCGCCGGTCCGTTGCAGCCAGGCGAGCAGCATGATCGGCAAAAGCGAGCCGATATGCAGCGACGGCGCGGTGCAATCGAAGCCGATATAGGCCGAAAGCCCGCCCTTGCGCGCCTCGGCGTCGAGCGCGCCGAAATCGGTGCACTGATGCACGAATCCGCGCGCGATGAGCGTGGCGAGAAATTCGGATTTGGGGGCGAAATCGTCGGACATGGAAGCGTTCGTTGGAGCGCCCGTCGATTTCGACGGGCTATGCGCGGTTGTTAAAGGGAAGGGTCGGAGGGCGCAAGGGCCGCTCCCTTGCCGCCCTCGCGCCCCCTCTGCTAAGACCCGCGCGCCCTTCGCTTGCCGCCAAAGGATCGGAATGCTCTTTTACGAACCGCTGTTCCTGTTCCTGTTCGCGCCGGCGGTTTACCTTTTATATCTCGCGGTCGGCGCGCGTCGCGCGTCGCGGGCGCTCGTGCTGCTGCTCGCCAGCGTGGTTTTTTACGCCTGGAGCGAGCCGGTCTTCGTGCTCGTCGTCTTCGCCTCTATCGCGCTCGATCTCTTTGTCGCGCGGCGGATTTTCGCGCTTCGCGAGGGGGCGCCGGCGCGCTCGAAATGGCTGGCGCTCGGCGTCTGCGCCAATATCGGCGTGCTCGTCTATTATAAATACACCGGCTTTCTCGCCGTGAATTTCGACGCCTTGCTCGGCGCGCTCAACCTCGGCGGGGTGAGCATCCCGAAGATCGCGCTGCCCATCGGCGTCTCCTTTATTGTTTTCGAAAAGATCACCTATCTCGTCGATGTCTATCGCGGCGTCACGGCGCCGGCGCGGAACGTCTCGCTCTACGCGCTTTACGTGTTCTTCTTTCCAAAGCTCCTGGCCGGCCCGATCATCAAATATCACGACATCGCCGGCCAGATGGAGGCCTGTCCGCCCGCCCATGTCGACGATTTCGTCCTCGGCTTTTCCCGCTTCATGCTGGGCGTCATCAAGAAGGTGCTGCTCGCCGACGCGCTTGCGGGCGGCGCCGATCTCGTCTTCGCGCATGATCCGGCGGAACTGGGCTTTGTCGAGGCCTGGGCCGGCGTGATCTTCTTCACCTTTCAGATATACTTCGATTTCTCCGGCTATTCGGACATGGCCATCGGCCTCGCCCGCATGTTCGGCTTTCGGCTGCTCGAAAATTTCGACGAGCCCTATGTCGCGACGACGATCACCGAATTCTGGCGCCGCTGGCACATGTCGTTGACCAGCTGGATTCGCGAATATCTCTATTTTCCACTCGGCGGAAACCGCGGCGGGGCGCTGCGCACGCATTTTAATCTGTGGCTGTGCTTTCTCGCCTCGGGCCTCTGGCACGGCGCGGCTTGGAACTATATCGCCTGGGGCGCCTATAACGGGTTGTTTCTGGTGCTGGACCGCCTGTTTTTGGCCCGCGCCTTGGGGCGGCTGCGGCCTTGGGAGGCCAATGTCGCGACCTTTTTCATCGTCATGGTCGGATGGACGATCTTTCGCGCTACGACGTCGCTGCATCAGGCGGGCGCCATGCTGGCGCTGATGGCGCAGCCTTTCGCGCGGGCGTCTCAAGAGCAGATGATTCCGTCCTATCACTGGCTCGCGGCGCTCATCGGCGCCGGGGTCGTCGTCGCCCAGCGCGCGGTGTTGTCGATAGAGGGCTTCAGTTGGATGGATTTGGCGCGTCGTCACGCGCTTCTCGCCAACACGCTTCTCGCCCTCCTGTTCGTCGCGGCGCTGGCGAAGGGGCTCGCCGACCCGTTCAAGCCCTTCATCTATTTTAGGTTCTAGCCATGACCAAAAGCGTCTTCGAGCGCCTGCCGATTTTCGCCTGCGCGGGGCTTATCGGCTTTTTGTTTCTCGCCAATATTTGGAACTACGCGGTCGAGCGCGACTGGCCCAAGCTGCGCATCCGCAGTTCCGAGCCTCTAAACGGGGTGACGCCGCCCCAGCCCGCGCCATGGACGTTTGGCGCCTTCCTTACGGGCGAAACGCAGCGGGCCGTGTCGATGAATCTCGGACGCGCTTCACCGGTGTTTCCAATTTCCGTGCGGGCGAAGAACCAGACCATGTATTCGCTGTTCGGCGTCTCCGGCGCGTCGAATATCGCCATCGGGCGCGAAGGGCAGCTATTCGGATGGGAGTATATCGACGAGCTTTGCGGGCGTGGAGCGTCGCCCGACGAATCGCTCCTCGACCGTTGGGCCGACGCGATCGCGGAAATCGCCGCCGCCGCCAAGGCGCGCGGCAAGGGCTTCGCCTATCTCATCTCGCCCTCGAAACCCGTGCATCTGCCGCAATATCTGCCGGTGGGGCTAACATGTCCGGCGCTGGCGCGAGGCGTGGCGCGGAGCAAGCTCGCCCCGTTTCGCGCGGCTCTGGACCAGCGCGGCGCGCCCTATGTCGACAGCGCGCAATTGATGGACGCCGAGCGGGCGAACTATCCCTTCGACCTCTTTCCGCGCGGCGGGGCCCACTGGAATTTGCTCGGCGCCGCGCTCGCGCTACGCGACGCGACGCGCATTTTCGACGCCGCCCCTAACGGCTCGCCTGTCGGGCACTTCGAATTCGACTGGCGCGAGGACGATTTCGCCAAGGGAACCGACCGCGATCTGCTCGATCTGCTCAACCTCTATTGGCCGGACGATCATTATCCGACCGCGATCGTCGAGGGTCGCGGGAAGGGCGGGGCGTGTCCGCGAACGCCGCATATTTTGATGGTGGGTGACAGTTTCATGCGCCAACTCATCGTCGTTTCGGCGCAAACGCCCTGTCCGCCGACGATCGACTACTGGTTTTACATGCGCGACGACCGCAGCGGCTTCATCCTGGCGCGCTTTGTCACGGCGCCGGGCGAAATCGGCAATGGCGCCCGCCTTACCGCCGACCTCGCCGACTTACCGCGAAGCTTCTCGGAGGCCGACGCCGTGGTGCTGGAGGAAAACGAGCACAATATCGGCGAAACCAAACAGGTCGGCAATTTGCTGGAGGCGGCGCGGGCGTTGAATTAAGCCGGCTCAAGCCGCTCCCGCGGTCTCCTCCCGCCAATAGCCCGCCGCGCGAGCGATGCGCGCGTATTCGGCTCGCACTTCATGCGGCCCATATTCCCGCTCCAGCCGCCGCACGATGAAATGTCCCCGCGCGAGAGTCTGGAAGTGTTCAGTGAAAGCGAGATTGATCACGGCGCCGCTGATCGCGCCGATCACAGGCGCGGCTTGCGCCGCCGTCTTCTGCGAGACGACGACGCCAAAACGCCCCGAGATCGTGCCGATCAAACGGGCCAGGGCGGGCGCCGCCTCGGAGGCGACGCCGCTTTTGGCTACATAGGCCGCCGCGTCGGACACCGACTTGGCGAACAGGCCGCGCAGCGCGAGATAGCCGCCTTCCATGATTTTTTCGTCGTCGCCATGCCCGCCGAGCGCGAACACTTCGAGACAGGCCATCGCCGCCGCTGGATCGGAAAGATCTTCCCCTTCCGCGCGGGCGATGTCGGCGATGGCGCGCAGCATGATCGTTGTTGAAATCGGCAGTTCGACCGGCAGGCTGGCGAGGCCGAGCGCGCCGCCGAGCGCGCCCGAGACCATCGCCAGCCGGCGATGGCGCGGCCCTGTGTCGGCGACGGGTTTCCCCTTGAGACTGGCGAGCGCGACATTCATCGCGCCAAACAGCGCCCTGCGCGCCGCGATAGCGCTGACCTGCTGGAGCTTCGCCGGCATGATGCGACCCGCGAAGCCAATCCGGCGGCCGGCGAGATGCGCGAGCTTCTTGGCGAAGCTGGTTTTCTCCAGCGCGGCGACGGCGGCCTCCAGCGCGGCGCTGTCGGCTTTGTTCATGCGATTCGTCGGAACCGGCAGGGGATAGGTCACGGGCGCTGTTCCACAAGGGCCGAATTTGGCTTTTCCGATAAGATCGGGCGTCGCTAGCGCTCTTGCAAGAGGGGCGCGCCGCGCTCCGGTCGTCGTCAAATATTGATCGGGCGAGGGGGAGGCGCGATCGAAGGCCTCCCGCTCCATGCGACCAACCCCGAGTTCGGCCCTCGCGGCCGGCCTTTTCTGCCCCGTTCGTCGTGGGTGATCGCGTCGGTGGTGGGGCTTTTGATTTTGAAGGCGCGACGAATTCAAAATTGTGAAACTTGTCCTTCGATTCCGTGAACGCCGCCCACGATGTCTTTCCCATGGAATTATTGGAGCTGCGGCGCCATTGAACCATCAAGCGCCTGTCAAGCATAGCGCATGGAATATTCAAGAATATCTCATCGGAACTTCATGTAAGTCTCATTCAAGTCTCACATGTAAATGCTAGAAATCCGCGTCGATGTGGCGAACATCGTGATAGACGAAGGAGAGACTCCATGAGCGACAATGTGTCGAATAGCGCCGACAAGGCGGTTGCCGAAAAGCCCGAAAAGTGGACTGGCAAAATCGCCGGAGCCGGCGTCGGCTTTGTGCTCGGCGGGGCGATTGGCTATGTGCTGCTCGGCTACGGCGGAGTTTTTTTCGCCGGCGTCGTGTGCGCCCTGCTTGGCGGCGCGCTTGGCGCGGCCTTCGACTGAGTTTGCAACTTTCGACCGAGTTTGTGCGCGTTGCGTCGCCCGCGTGAATTTTTGAGCGCGCAAGCGTTCAAAAGGGGGCCGTGCCCATTTGTTGCGTCGCCTTTACAACTGCCGTTTATGCGGCGACTCCGTGTGGCCTGCGCATGGAGTCTTTTTTTGCCAATTTTCAGGACGTCGATCGTTTTTTCAAGGGACCGCTCGCGTCAGGGCGAAGGCGCGCGATTTTTGATAACACGTTAACGCGATAACGTGTTATCAGAGCCTATTGGCGCGCATGGCGCGCGCGATTGCGTTCGGCGCAAATCCCTAAGGCCAACATCGATGAACGACGCCGCCAACAGAGCTGGAACCGGCCAGCTGATCGGGGTGCGAATGCAACCCGACGAACTCGCCGAGATCGACAGCTACCGTCGCGATCTACCGGGCGTTCCGAGCCGCCCCGAGGCCATCCGACGGCTGTGCGTCCGGGCGCTGGACCCGCGCGCCGACAATTCCGCGGCGCCCGCCCCGCGGCCGCTGCGAGAGATTGTCCGGGATTTTTTCGAAGCCGATCCATCGAGAGTCGGGAGCTTTGTTCGCGGCCGCGACGAAGGCCTGACGCCCGCCGAGGCCGTCGAAATCAGCTTTTCTCCGGAGAACGACACGACGTTCTCGATCCTGCAACGCGCGGCGCGCGACGTGCTCGAGACATACCGGCGGTTCGCCAAGGCTGGCGATCCGGCGGCGCGGGAATTATGCGCGCGAATGCACGCAATTCTCGATGACAAGGCGATCGCCGACCAGGACCAATATTTGACGACTTTCGCGAAAGGTTCGCGGCGCGGGCGTCCGCGCTGACGGGGACCAGGAGATCATCCGGCGCCCCGCGACGATTTGGCGCCGAGCCTGTCACGAGCAAGCCCGCAGCTAGAGCAAAATCCAAGCATGGCGATTCAATAAAGTGGCGATGATTCCCATATCCGAAGGAGAGCGTTCGTTGGGCTGGAACGCCACGGGGACAGGGGGCGGATCATGGCGCTGTCGATGGATATTCGCGAGAAGGTC
>Ga0181524_10006205_pt1 | contig 10449 bp, 4 predicted proteins | sample PEATcosm2014_Bin_34_FD_119761 | JGI IMG/M metagenome (GOLD analysis project Ga0181524, IMG submission 119761) | Peatland microbial communities from MTU Mesocosm Facility, Houghton, MI, USA - PEATcosm2014_Bin05_60_metaG | ecosystem: Environmental > Terrestrial > Soil > Wetlands > Peat | place...
CCATCGCTGGCCCAAGGCATCCATTTGCTTTTGGCCCCAGGCCGCCTGCATCACCCCATCCGGAGTGTGCCCGGGCCCGAGAAGCAGATGGCCCAGTTCATGCGCCATTACGAATCCCAGCAGTACCCCCGATTCGCCGTGATGCTGCTCGGACGTGGCTTGGATCGCCTGGAAGTAGGCGTCCGCCATGTTGCCGCCGCCGTGCTCCTCCACGAATGCCTTACCCATCACATCCAGGGACGCCGGGCCAACCGTCCGCGGTGGCTTTCCGGTCCGCAGCCGGATGAAAAACCAGAGCTCCCGCTGATTCGCGTCCGGAGTGGGGGATGTGTCGCAGTCGCCCCACACGATGGTCACTCCCGCCGAACGGAATACCAGCTCCGTTTCGGTTTTCGCCCTGGCAACGATCGGCTCGCGCAGGCCATCCAGATTACACACGGCCACGTTCATTTGTTGTCCGGCGGTCAGTAGTTTCACGGAACAAAGAGCGGTCATCAGCAGCGTCCTCATTTGGGCCTCCCCTCCGAAGGCCCATCCCAAGGGCGTCCGGTTCGCCCTTATTCGCGCTATACTTCTCCGACAGACACCATCAGGCGCAAAAAAAATGGACTCGCCGGATTCCTCGCTGATTACTGGTCTGTTACTCCGCTGGGGAGCGGGGGAGAAGGACTGTCTGAACGCGCTGGTCCCATTGGTAGATAAGGAGTTGCGCCGCATCGCCCACTACCTGATGCGGAAAGAGCGGCAAGGGCACACGTTGCAGACCACCGCACTGGTCAACGAGGCGTACCTGAAGCTGGTGGACCAGTCGCGCGCCTCCTGGCAGAATCGCGCGCAGTTCGTGGGTATCGCCGCGAGCCTGATGCGTCGCATCCTGGTGGACCACGCCCGCGGCCTCCAGCGGAACAAGCGCGGCGGGGCGGCGGAGCACCTGCTGCTGGACGAAGGCCTGGTATTCTCGCCGGCTAAGTCGGCGGCGCTGATCGCGCTGGACGATGCTCTGGAGGACCTGGCGAAGATGGATCCGCGCAAGGCGCAGGTGGTGGAACTGCGCTACTTCGGAGGATTAAGCGTGGAGGAGGCTGCCGAAGCGCTGCATGTCCACCCGAACACCGTGATTCGCGATTGGAACATGGCCCGGGTCTGGCTGAAGCATGAGCTGACACGGGGGAAGTCAGCCCATGGAGGCTGATCGCTGGAAGGAAATCCAGGGGCTTTATGAGGCGGCCATCGCGCTTCCTCCGGAGAAGCGTGCCGAGTTCCTGGAACAGGCATGCCCCGCCGACGCCGGCCTGCGCGGCGAAGTGCAGTCGCTGCTCACTCAGCCGGCCGATTCGTTCCTGGAAAGCGCGCCGGTGTCGGCCATCAAGACTCTGTCGCCCGGCGCGAAGCTCGGCAATTTCGAAATTGTGGAGCTGATCGGCCGCGGCGGCATGGGCGAAGTGTATCGCGCTGTCGACACACGGCTCAATCGCGAGGTCGCCATCAAGGTTTCGCTGGAACGATTTTCCGACCGCTTCGAGCGTGAAGCACGCGCTGTTGCGGCGCTGAACCATCCCAACATCTGCACGCTTTACGATATCGGCTCCAATTATCTGGTCATGGAGTTAGTTGAGGGCGAGACGCTGGCAGCGTGTTTGAAACGCGGCGCGCTCTCGATCGAGCAGACGATCGAGTACGGCCGCGAAATAGCCGAGGCGCTGGCGGCGGCGCAAGCCAAGGGGATCGTTCACCGGGATTTGAAGCCGGGGAACATCATGCTCACCAAGTCGGGAGTCAAAGTTCTCGATTTCGGACTGGCCAAATCGGCGGGCGACGATACCCTCACCCTCACCCATGTTGTGGTGGGCACGCCAGCCTACATGGCGCCGGAGCAGTTGGGAGACGGAGAGGTGGATTCCCGCGCGGACCTGTTCGCGCTCGGTCTGGTGCTTTATGAAATGGCCGCCGGGAAACGTGCATTCCCGGGAAAATCCCTTGGACCGATGCTGGCCGCCGGCGCCATCTCCGCGGCCCCGCGCCTGTCGGTCGAGCGTGCGGAAATTCCGGCGCGCCTGGATGCACTGGTGGCGAAGCTACTCGCTAAGGACCCCGCGCAACGTTGCCAGTCCGCGGCGGGGGTGGCTGCCGAGTTGTCGGCGCAGTCAGACAGTTTAACCCGGCCGGCGGTTTCCGTGTTTGGCGCGTTGGTACGGCCGGCGGTGATGGTCCCGATAGTTCTGGCTGTCCTGCTGGCGATCCTGGGTGGAATCTGGTTATACCTGCGGTCGGAGAAGCGGCGATGGGCGGCAGAGGAGGCCATCCCGGAAGTCGATAGGTTGATCGCTCAGACGAAGCCGCTGGCGGCCTTTCAGGTCCTGATGAAGGCGGAGCAGTATTTACCGGGCGATCCGCGCCTCTCCGCGGTGGCGCGAAGGTTTACCACCTTCACATCGGTGAAGACCTTGACGGCGGGCGCCAAGGTGGAGATTCAAGATTATCTTGCCCCGAACGGACCTTGGTATTCGTTAGGCCTGACACCGGTAGCGCATGCCAGGATTCCGGATGGGTATTTTCGCTGGAGGATTTCCAGGCCCGGCGCGGGAGAGTTTGTGACGGCGCCAGCCACGGGCAAGTCGATGGAGTTCCCGTTCCCGATACCGTCGGATGTCGAGGCGGGCATGGTCCCCGTGCCCGGCGGTCCGTGGGGGGACTTGATTGGTTTCGTTGGGTGGGTATTCTACCAACTTCCGGCATTCGACATGGACCGGTTTGAAGTGACCAACCGGGAGTATCAGAAGTTTGTCGACGAAGGCGGTTATCAAAAACGCGAGTACTGGAAAGAGAAGTTTGTAAAAGACGGCAAGGAGTTGAGCTGGGAGCAGGCGATGGACCTGTTCCGCGATCCAACTGGGCGGCCCGGACCTTCCACCTGGGAGGCGGGCCATTTTCCGCAAGGGCAGGAGGACTATCCGGTTTCCGGCGTGAGCTGGTACGAAGCATCCGCGTATGCGGCGTTCGTGGGAAAGAGTCTTCCGGCGCTGGGAGAGTGGTTCAAGGCGGCTCCGGAGGAGACGGCGCGATACTCAACGAATCAGAGTAATTTTGGAGGGCGCGGCGCGGAGCCAGTGGGCACTTCGCAAGCGGTGGGTCCGTATGGGACGTATGACCTGACCGGAAATGTGAGGGAGTGGTGCCTGAACGCGGCGGACGGGGACACCCGCTTCATTCTAGGCGGGGCCTGGGGAACCCAAACGTATCAAGCGTACGAGCCGGAGGCGCTGCCTCCGTTCGACCGGTCCGCCATGAACGGCTTCCGGGGTGTACGCAACCGCCAGCCGCTGCCGGTTGCCACGGCCGCGCCGGTGGTGAGACAGGCGAGGGATTTCTCCAAAGTGAAGCCGGCCTCGAATGAGGTCTTCGCAGCTTACAGGAGCCTGTACGCTTACGACAAGCGTCCCTTGAACGCGAAGGCGGATGGAGTGGTGGAGGAAACCGCGGACTGGAAGAAGGAACGGATCACCATTGATGCCGGGTACGGCAATGAGCGCTTTCCGCTGTATCTTTTTTCGCCGAAGAACGTCCGTCCGCCGTATCAAACCGTGGTGTTCTTCCCGAGCGCACGGGTGAACTTCATGCCGAGCAGCCTCAAGTTAGGGGACATGGACTTCGCCGATTACGTGATCAAGAGCGGCCGGGCGCTGGCCTATCCGATTTATTTCGGGACGTACGAGCGCCGGCCTGAGGGGGCGGCTCTGCCGGGGACGGTGGGCAGCCGCGAGCTGACGATTCAACAGTCCAAAGAAGTGCGCCGCGCGGTGGATTATCTGGAAACGCGTCCGGACATCGCGGATGCGAGGAAGCTGGCCTATCTGGGTGTGAGCCAAGGCGCCGCGGAAGGTGTGATCTTCGTGGCGCTGGAGGATCGGTTTCAGGCCGCGGTCTTCCTGGATGGAGGTTTCTTCCTGATGGCGGCGGCGGAGGGTGAAGATCAGGTGGATTTCGCTCTGCGAATGAAAAAGCCCGTGCTGATGGTGAACGGGAAATACGATTTCACGTTCCCGCCCGATCAGTCGCAAGCGCCGATGTTCGGGATGATCGGAACCGCGCCAGCGGACAAGTTCCGCAAGGTGCTGGAGACTCCGCACGACGTCACTGAACTAAAGCCGGAGCTGTCGAAGGAAGTCCTGCGGTTCTTGGACCAGTATCTCGGCCGCGTGAACTGACCGTAAACTTCTGTGAAGCGCAATTCGCGGCGAGAAATTCACATTGCGCCAGTGACGGCGCATCCGGAAGTAATCCATATGAGTGGAAAACGCCCAACCCCATGGATTTGGTCTGCCTGGCAGGGGCGCTACCGATAACAACGAATAACGCGCTCCCCAAAATCCCGTTGTTGCTGCCTTGATGGCCGTATCGGCACACTCTCCGAGATGGAAGTGCCCGACCATCCGCCCAGAACGGGGCGGACGCTTCCCACAACGCCGTTGGAGCCAACCACGCTGATTGATGGTGCGATGGGCTGTTGTCGCCAGGAATCCGGGGCGGGCCAAGGACTGCAGTTCTCCTGATTAGCGGACGAGGCTGCGATTACGGGCGAATCGGATCTACCGATGGGCATGGATGTAAGAACGCGTTCCAGCTCATGCGTGTGTGAGGACCTGCTCACCACCTGCGTCCAGGAAAGCAGCATGGATCTCCAGGCGGCGGCGTTCCGCCTTTTGCGCCAACTCTGCGTATCCAGGCGCCCCGTGGAGCGACTCAAGCCACGGATCGCGGGCCAGAGACGACGCGCACAGAAAACCGCCATCGATCACCTTACAGAGAGTCACCATGGCTCGCTCCCGCTCGTTGATACGCGCCAGGTGGCGGGCAATGTAGAAAAGAGATTCGGGGTCTGGGTGAATCCGCGTCTCCAACTCCGCGATAGACCTTAGACATTCCGTGAAGTTGCCCTCCAAATAAGCCCGTAGGGAATGCATGAGGGGCCCGATCTGGCCGGCAGCATGTCCAGTCCCCTCGCGCTGGCGTAGCCGTTCTAAGGCCTCCTCGTTACGGTCCATCGCGGCCAGCGCGGCGGCGTCCAGGTAGTAGCCGCCCTTGGTGTCGTAACAAGCCAAGGTCTTCTCATACTCTCCCTGCAGGAAATAAGTGTGCTCGACGCTTGTCGCGACGTGCGGATCGAGTCGGCGCGCGTAATTTTGGGCCGCGACGGAAGCCGCCAGTTCGTCGCAATAGCGGCAGGCCTGGACCAGGCCAGCGAACAGGTCCGGGTCGTGGCGTCGGAAACGCGCGCGATCGAGCAGCCGGATCATGGCTTGTTGCGCTCGGCCCTGGTCGCATTCGATCGGAGTATACAGGTTGTGCGCGAGGGCCAGGTCCGGATTCAGGCTGAAGGCCCGGCGGAACTCCTCATCGGCCAGTTCATGGCTGTCCTCGGTGTCTTCGGCGAACTTTTCCAGAAAGCGATGGACCCTTCCCAGACGCGCCCATGCCGGAGCATAGCCCGGGTCCTCTTCTAAGCACTGCAAGTAGAGGTCGCGTGCGAGCCTCATGTTTTCAATGCTTCGGTGCACCGAGAGCTGGTTGGCGCGAAGATAGTATTCGTATGCTTTGGCGCTGGTGGGCACGTCGTGGCGGAGTATTCGGCGTTCCCGTTCCGTCAGGGGCAGCATCAGAGACTGCACGATCTGGTTAGCCAAGCCGTCCTGAACCTGAAAAAGATCGTCCATGGACACGTGCAGCGTGTCCGACCAGATCAAGGTTCCACTGGGCGCTGCCAGAAGCTGGCAGGAGAGCCGGAGCTGCTCGCCAATGCGCATCAGGGAACCCGCAAGAATGGCGTCGACATCTGCTTCCACGGCGATCTTCTTCGGGTCTGCGGGCTGCCCTTCGAACCGCAGGGCCATCAGGGTCGACCGCACGGTCAGGCTGTCGATGCCGGACAGTGAGTTGCTGATGGCGTCCGGAAGGCTGTAAGCAAGGAATTCGGTCTCCTCATCTTTGCGAAGAATCCGAAACGGCAGCACAATCAAGCGCGTGGCTGCCCGGGTGGGAGATGCGGCAACTGTGCCAACGGAAGCCGTTTCGACGTCCAGCGCCTGAAGCATTTCAAGTGCAGTAGCATAGCGATCTTGCGGTTGCTTCGCCAGAGCGCGCCGGATCACCCCGTCGAGCAAATCGATCTCTCGTGCACCGCCGAGCTCCGACGGTTCGTGGTGCATCACCTGATACAGAATGTCCACGAACGAGTCCCCACCAAACGCGGCCTTCCCGGCGAGCATCTCGTAAAGGATGCAGCCGGCCGCGAAAATGTCGCTGGCCGGACCGGCCCCCGCGCCGCGGGCCTGCTCTGGCGACATGTACTGTGGCGTGCCAAGAATCATTCCGGGAGCCGTCAGATTGGTCGCCGTGGGCGTGGACTCCCCGCTGGCCGAGAGCGAATTGCCGGTCAAGCGTGCCAGCCCAAAATCGAGCAGTTTGACACCATGCGGAGTCAGGAAGACATTGGAAGGCTTCAGATCGCGGTGGACGATACCGAGACCATGCAGGGCACCTAGGGCCACCAGGACCTGGCGCGCAATCTGCACCGTTTCGGAGGTGGCCAGAGGTCCGTCCGCCAGACGGTGTGCCAATGATCGGCCTTCGAGCAACTCCAGCACCAGGAACAGCGTGTCGCCGTCTTCGCCGACATCGAACAACTGGCACACGTTTGGGTGGTTGACTCGGGCGAGCGACCGGGCCTCGCGCCAGAGCCGCTCGCGGACTTCCGCCGTTTCGCCCCCCCGAATGGTTTTGATCGCGACGGCACGCTGCAGCCGTTCGTCCCAAGCCTGGTAGACTACCCCCATGCCGCCTTCGCCGATTCTGCACACAATCCGGTAGTGCCCGATCGTCTGCGGCATCATCATCAACATTAATGCTAGACGGGCGCCATGCGCCGCGCAACGGGTTTCATATAGACCTGAGAATCGCAAACTCCCGGATCGTCCATCTGAAAGTTGACCCGAATCAAGATTTCCGGAAGTGTCGCTCCGAACCGCCGGATTTCTATCGCAAAATCCCGTTCCGTCCACCAAACGCCCAGGATCTGGGAAGTTGCCCGCGCCTCCGGGCGGTTGAACGTGGCACTCGGAAACGGTCCGGCGGGCCGGTCTTGCGCCGCGGCAAGCTGCCGATATTGATGCTATGAAAGCGCTGCAGCGGGGTTTTGCGTAGACTGCAAGCAAAACCCCTGAAATGGAGGCTGCAGCTATATGGAACAGTTTATCGGATGCGACGCACACAAGGAGTATTCGGTGTTTGTCGCTGTGAACGAAAAAGGGAATGCCGGCGAGGCCCTGCGGGTCGAGCACGATCGGCAGTTGTATCGCAAGTTTCTGGCGCGACTCCCACCAGGTTCGAAGATCGCGGTGGAGGCGAGTGGGCATTACAGTTGGCTGGTGGACGAGATGGAACGGTCGGGTCACCACCCCAAGCTGTGCAATGCGCTGGAGGCTAAGCGGCGCATGGGGCTTACCAATAAGACCGACAAGCTGGACGCCCGGGGGCTAGCCATTCTGCTTCGCAATGGCACGCTCCCGGAAGTCTGGATCCCGCCGAGCGAATTACGAGACCAGCGCGAACTGCTTCGTATGCGCATTTTTCTGGTGCACCTCAAGACACGGGTCAAGAACCGTATCCACGGTACCTTGGCGCGCCACAACGTCGTGGTGCCGGGCGCCGATCTGTTCGGTGTGGCATCTCGTTTGCGGCTGGAAGCGCGTTTGCCGGAACTGCCGCTGCACTGCCGTGAGGCTGTCGAGCGAGAATTGGCGACACTGGATTTCCTGGAGACCCAGATCGAATCTGCCGAGCATGAATTGGAAGGCATTATGAAGGTGAGCGCGGAGGCGGATCTGCTGAAGACGCTACCCTGCGTGGGCAAGATCCTCAGCATGGTGCTGATGCTGGAAATCGGCAGAGTGGACCGATTTCCGACCGCAGCGCACTTGGCCAGCTACGCGGGCTTGGTGCCGCGCGTGCATTCCAGCGGTGGTCATACCCGCATGGGGCAGGTCTGCGGAAACGTGAACCGGAATCTGAAGTGGGCGTTTGTGGAGACTGGCAACCTGATCGTGGTCAACCAGCGCGGTTTGGCCGGAACCCATGTAGTGCGGCTGTACCAACGGATCAAACGCAAAAAAAATCATCAGAAAGCGGTTGTGGCTGTGGCGCGCCACTTGGCCGAGGCGGCCTGGTGGGTGCTGACCAAGCAAGAAGTTTATCGAGATCCGCGCGTGGCGCGGCAGGCTCTTTCGTCGACGCACGGGTAAGCGCGGTTAAGGCGCTAGCCTTCGAGGCTGAATATTGATTGCGACACCCGGTCCGCGGATAAGGCTCATGCAGAAGTTGAGGGCGGAGAGATGCGTCCGACGAAAGAGCGGAAGGTCTCGTGAGAGCGGAACGGACGAAAGAGTCGGTAGCAAGCAGGAGAGACGTTTCTGGGGACTCTGTCCCCAGGCCCCTGGGATTTATCGCTGTTAATGCCAATCCCAGTTGATGATGATTGAGTGCTGGGGTTCAGCCTGCACGCCGAACCCCAGCCTGGTCTTGGCCCCGGAGTCGGCGCTCAGGTTGCCTCCCGGCAGAGCCCTATCCTCCGCTCCGTCCGGTTGTAGTGTACCCATGACGGCAATTTTGTGCAATGCTTGACCGAAAAAAAGCTTGACGAACGCAGCGCTTTCAGAGACGCGCCTTAACGCTCGTGTGGAACCTGCACCCCTTGTTCAGATTTCGCCGGCGAAGGCGAGAATTGGACCGTCTCATTGCCGTTGGGTTGTCACGCGCGGATCCAGGATCTGCCGTGCGAAAATATTGATTACCCTCTAGCCGAAATGAACGTATGGCACAGCCGAGCGGCAGATTCAGGGCCTGTTTTCGCGTACCGACCGGCCGAATCGGGCGAAGGCGCTCCTCAACCGCGGAGAATGCCGCAAAATGCGGCGGAAGGAGAGCACTTCACCACTGAGGGTGGTGAGAAGAGAATTTTGGAATTGGCCGAGCCTGCATTTCAAACGACGAGCGTGCAAAATGGGAAAGCGGATAACTGCGTCGAAGCAACGCCGGCCTGAAGCACTCCCAAACAGGACCGCGACATTCATTGTGCGGCATTGCCATTGGCTGATTCCGTTCGTCCTCTTCCTGGTTCTCAGGCTGTTTTCAGCCGATCCCTATTATCTGTTGGCAGGCGACCAGTGCACATTTCTGGAACTAGGTCGAACGTTTCCGAAACACGAGCTTTTCAACCACGAGCTGTACCTGATTCATTCGCCGCTCTTCGGTTACGCGATCGGCCTGTTCAACCTCTTCCTGCCTCTGCTGGCGTCGGGTCTGGTTGCGACGCTGCTGTTCGCCTGCATTAACTTCTTTGCGATTCGCAATCTGGCACAAATCGAAAACCTTCCCCGGACGGCCATTTTCGTTGGTTTGATTTTCCTTGCGCTCAACCGTCCAGCCGTCGCATACGACTACCACGTCGCGCGAGTTTCGATTCTCGTCTGTTCGACAGCGCTGGCAATTCTGGCGTTTCTGCGTCTGCTTCGAGAGCCCAGCCGGAAGACGCTTGTTACGGCAATCGCGGCAAACGCCTTTTGTCTGTTCGTGAGCGATCAGGCACTGCTTCTGCTTCCGTGTGAGGCTGCAGTTCTTTGGGCTTCTGGCTCCCGTCGCGAATGGAGGTCGCCGTTTCTGCTGGCCGCCGGCAGCGCAGCAGCGGCCCTGATTTGGCCGGTTGTGCGTCTCATCGAGTTTTGGAGACGCAACGATCTGCCCGCCGGAATCTCCGGTACAATTGAATTCACCAGAAACTTCCCCCTGCTGGCGGTGATCCAACCCAATTTCTTACCGTTCACGAACACGCAGCGATCGCTTTTCACTCAAACATCCCTGTCCTTCCGGAACTTTAAGCCGGCTCTGTTGGGCAGCCTTCCGACGGATCTACTGCTGGTTCCTCGGGAGGTGAGCGTCGGTATCGTGGTCCTTCTGATTGCAGCAGCCCTGTCACGACCCGCCTGCCGGCGGCGCGCAATTCAATGGCTTGCTATTAGTCTGTTGTTCCTGTTACCCGTCGGATTGGGAATGAATGAGTGGTACGGTATGGGGTTTATTGTCCCGTTCGCGCTCCTGATCATGGAGGGCGCCGCCGCCTGTTTTGCCTGGGCAGGTTCTTTCGTGAGTAATCCAGACAAGACCTTCACTATAGGGCTATCGGTGGCATGCGTCCTTGGTGCGGCGCTGTGGTTGACTGCACCGCCTCTGGGCCCTCACAGTTTCTTGTTGCCCCGCGGCGGCACGCATTTTCTGTTCACCCGTCCTGCCGTGACCCGCGCTGCCGCCGTTTCCCGGTTTTTTGCCGGGACGCCGCGGGATGTCGGGATCATGGCCCCAACGGATCTTTCGCCCGAAGTCGTTTACCTCACCGACAAGCGC
>Ga0181524_10006209_pt1 | contig 10445 bp, 7 predicted proteins | sample PEATcosm2014_Bin_34_FD_119761 | JGI IMG/M metagenome (GOLD analysis project Ga0181524, IMG submission 119761) | Peatland microbial communities from MTU Mesocosm Facility, Houghton, MI, USA - PEATcosm2014_Bin05_60_metaG | ecosystem: Environmental > Terrestrial > Soil > Wetlands > Peat | place...
CTTCTCGTTCGCCTGGATGGCCTTCATCTGGGAAAGTGGGGCGTACCAAGAACGGGCCTTCGATCGTGCAGCCAGTTCCTCAACGCTCAAATCCAGGAGAGAAATCGTCGCCACAGGATCAGGATTCCCGGTGGGACGAAGCGTGGCAAGGACTTCGTTCGGCTCGCGGATGCGCTCCACGACGTGGTTGTAAAGGAAACGGGCCGCAATTCCCCGCGCCTCCGATTCATCCAGACCCCAGAATTGGTAGCGCCTGCTCAGCCGTGCAAATTCCAAGCCTGCTTCACCCAGGGCGCGCGCCCCTGCCAGAATGGAGGGCGTCTCCGGGTCTGTCACGGCGGGCCGATAAGCGATTTCAACAATAGGCCCCAGCCCGGGATCAAGCAGAGAGCGTTCCGCAGCCACCTGGTATAGCGGATTTACCAGAAGCGGCATCAGCCGGTTAAGGTTCACCGCTCCCTCGAGCCAAAAGACGCGTTCGATCACCAGATTCTTCAGTTGCGGGTAACCGCGCCGGTGAAAGAAGCTAAGCCAGCTACGGGCTTCGGGGTCATCTTGCGAAAGTGTGTAAATGCTCTCAATCGACATCGTCGCCTCGGGCGAGGTTTGCCTCAGACTAAGTGTTTCCTGTCAAATGCCCGCCCACGTTAGCCTCGGTGGAGACCGGGCAGCAGCACACCGCGGGACACCTCAAGAAACAAGTAGCTCATTATATCCGGGATGCCATTGGTTGTCTCTCCCGGCTGGCAGGATGCTGATTCCCCTCCTTGACAAGGAGGGAGCCAGGGGGCGGTTGACCCGCGTGCTTGGTTCAGTGCCCACTCCTAACCCCTCCTCCACCGAGGAGGGGAGTCATTGTGGCCGCGATTACTCCGGCAAGGCAACTTCAATCGGTGCGCTGAGCGCCAAGTTCCCCCAGGCAACTCGCATGGTGACATGCTTGATGTCGCCTTTCGGATATGACAGCGTGATGGTCAGTTTCTCAGCCCGGGTCTCCGCCTTGGCGACGGACATCACCGCTTCGAACTCCACCGGCGCTTTCTCAATTTGAAAGGCGTCAAGCCGCGCTTTCCGAACCCTGCCCGGGTCAATGAAAACCAGGCTCCACTCTGAGCCCTCTTCGGAGCGATGCAGACCCAGGTAATAGAACCCTGCCGGAACCTTCTTCCCGCCAATTGACAACGGAAACTGGGTGTCCAAAATAGACCAGAAGTTGCTGCCCATCCGCCATATCTTCCCCCTGGTCATGGCGTCGAACGTGGCGGAGTCTTCGTACTCCTTTTTCCAGACGGGCCGGCCGTAATCGATGGCGAACTGCCCGGCAGGGGCATTGGTTTGGGTATTCCAGTAAAGCACTCGCGCCGAGGCCCGATCATCCTGCGTGCCGCCCTCCGCCACAATCTTGGGCCTTTGCTGCTGCCCCCCCGCATTCCACGCAAAGAGCAGCAGCATGCCTGCCAGCAGTGAGTGAATCTTCATCGTTATTCTCCTTCTGATGGGAAGTCCCCGCACGACAAGCCGGGCCACCCGCTCGTCACTCGTCACTTGTCACTGCTCTTTCCGGCGCCTGCTTTTCCTCGCACTTGGCGCATTCCTGTTGCGCAAGCTTGCGGTTTGGATTGACCTGCAGCCAGGCAAGCGCACCGGTTACACACAACAAAGACGCAACTCCGAACGAAGCTCCCCAGCCAAAGCGCTCCGCGATGATAGGTGTAAGAGTGGCTGTGACCGTGCCGCCAATCTGCCCTCCCATATTCATGATTCCGGATACAGAGCCAGCAGACTCGCCGGCAATATCGGCGGTGACAGACCAATAAGTACTCTGTGAGAAGAAGAGTGCGCCTGCCCCGGCTGCCAGAACGACACTCGCCAGCCTGGCACTGCTGACCGCCTGTCCGGATGCCACAAACGCCCCTGCTAGAGCAATCCCCAGCGCGGCAACGCCGCACCTTCCCCAACGTTTGCCAAAGTGGCGTGTGATGAAGTCGCTCACCACTCCCCCCACCGGCGAACAAACCGCCATGGCGATAAAGGGCAGCGCGGCAAAATATGAGCTCTCGCGCAAGCTCAGTCCCCTCACCGTCGAGAGGTAAATGAAGAACCACGCGAAAAAAATGTAGGACATATACCCATAACAGAAATAACTATACGTGACTAACAGGAAGTCTTTGCTCGACAGAATTGTTTTCCACGGAAGTATTCCTTTAGCACTCTGGCCGGAATCGGGCAAACCGGAACGAATGAACTCCAATTCTCGGGCGCTCACCCAGGGGTGATCCTCCGGCTTGTCCCTCGCCAGCAAGAACCACACCGCTCCGACGAATAGCCCCAACACCGCGTTCAGCCAAAACGAAACCCGCCAGCCGCCGTGCAGCATAATAAAAGTAACAAGGGGAGGTGAAATCCCAGCTCCCGCGCCCACTCCGGCAAATATCAGTCCGTTGGCTGTCCCGCGCTCGTTGGTCGGAATCCACTTGGCCACCACCCGGTTCGACCCCGGGAATAACATGGCCTCACCGGCGCCAAGCAGAAATCTCACACCCACAAACGCCAGAACCACGCTTCCAATACTCCGTGGAATTACAGTCACTAAGCTCACAAACACCGCAAACCAGACTGTATACGCCGTGATCCCCCATCGTGGCCCGAATTTGTCGCTAAGACGGCCGCCCGGAGCCTGAAACAGCGCGTAGCCCAACACGAAGGCGCTGAAAATATAACCGAGCTGAATATTGGTGAAGTGGAATTCCTTCACAATGTAATGGCTTGCGATGGAAATGTTGACGCGGTCGCAGTATGCGACCGAGCTCATAATGAAAATCCATACGATCAGAATCCAGCGAACTCGACCTCGCATTTGTGTAACCACCCTTAATCCGCCAGAAGTGCCCAGCACCGTCTTCAGAGTGCGTGCCAGGCTATTTGGTGCATTGGAAGCCTACACTGGGTGGCCAAACCTGGCAACCATCACTGCCTCCGACACCTGTTCTTTTCGCTCGTCACTCGTCCCTGCTCTTCCAATACCTGAAACCTCGCCCCTGACACTCGGCGCCTGACACCCGCTTTTCCTCCAACCCTGCGCGTGGCGTCGCGATTGGATATTGCTACCTCTTGATTTGCTCATCCTTCTGGCGTGAGCTGCCGGTTTGGATCAACCAGCAACCAGGCCAACGCACTTGTCCCACACAAAAACGCTGCCACTCCGAACGAGGCTCCCCAGCCAAAGCGTGCGGCGATCACAGGTGTGAGCGTGGCAGTAACCGTGCCGCCGATCTGAGCTCCCATGTTCATGACTCCGGATACAGAACCGGCAGACTCGCCTGCGAAGTCGGCGGTAAACGACCAGAACGTGCTCTGTGCCAAACACAGCGCCCCTGCTCCCCCTGCCAGAGCAATACCCGCCAGGCGTGGGCTGCTGACAGCAGACCCAAAGGCAACAAACAGCGCGGCGAGACCTATTCCAACTACCGCGACGCCGCATCTTCCCCAACGCTTGCCATAGCGGCGTGTGATCCAATCGCTCACGGCTCCTCCCGCCGAACAACAAACGGCCATGGCGATGAAAAGCAGTGTTGCAAAATACGAGCTCTCACGCAAGTTCAATCCCCGCACGTTCGAGAGGTAGATGAAGAACCAAGTGTAGAAAATCCAGGCCACGTAGCCGTAACAGAAATAACTGTAAGTAACTAACAGGAAGTCTTTGCTCACCAGAATTCTTCTCCACGGGACTATTCCCTTCACCCTATTGCTGGAATCGGGCAAACCGGAACGAATCACTTCCAATTCTCGGGCGCTCATCCACGGGTGCTCCTCGGGATTGTCTCTCGCCAGCCAGAACCACGCAGATCCGACGACTAACCCCAAAAGCGCGCTCACCCAAAAACAAACCCGCCAGCCGCCGTGCAGCATGATGAAGGTAAGAAGCGGAGGTGTGATTGCTGCTCCCACAGCGCCCCCGGCAAATATGAGTCCATTGGCCGTCCCGCGCTCCTGGGTCGGGATCCATTTGGCAACCACTCGATTCGAGGCGGGGTAGGTTACGGACTCGCCTACGCCAAGCAGAAATCTCACACCAACAAAAATCGCGACCACGCCTGTAATGCTCCGTGGAATTACAGTCGCCAGGCTCGTACACACTCCCCACCAAATCGTAGCAATAGTGATAACCCTTCGCGGCCCATATCTGTCGCTGACACGCCCGCCGGGAGCTTGACAGAGCGCGTAGCCCAGCACGAAGGCACTGAAAATGTACCCGAGCTGAATATTTGTGAGGTGGTATTCTTCCACAATGAAGCGGCTCACGATGGAAATGTTGACGCGGTCGAGAAAGGCGACCGAACTTAAAGCAAAAATCCCAAAGATCAGGACCCAGCGAACTCGTCCCTGAATATGTGCAATCATTTCTGATCCGCCTAAAGCGCCCGGCGCCGTTTTCGAAGTGTGTCCCTTATCCTTCCGTACACCGAAAGCCTACACGGACTCGCCAGACCTGGCAACCATTCGTATCGCACTGTCGTATCGCACTGAAAAGGTTCGACAGGCGGCAACTGCGTGTATACTGATTGAGGGAAATGGAAATCCCGGCTTAGCCGAAACAGAACGAAAACCTAAGCAACGGAGAAGCGCCGCCAGAAGGAAATCCGGAAAGAAATGGGGAGCCCCTATGCACATTATCAACATGCGGATGAACCGCCGCCAAGCTATGGCAACGGGCATCGGACTAGCCGTAGCCCCGCTCGCCAAGCCGCAGCCGCCCAGGAAGACTGTAGCTGCGATCGCAAATGCATACGGCAAGGGCTCTTCCCCAGGACACGGCCTTTCCCACGGCGCCGTGATCTTCGGCAAAATGCTTAAAGGCTACTCGCCGGATGGAGTCTTCACCGAGCCGCGCACCCGTCTGGTTTCCATGTACACCGAGCAAGTACCGTTTGATGATCTTAGCCGCGTGGACGCTCCAACCCTCGGTTACAAAGTCTACACCACAATTAAAGACGCGCTGACGCTCGGCGGTAATGACTTGGCTGTCGATGCTGTCTGCTATGTCGGCGAACACGGCGAGTATCCTTGGAATGAACGGGGGCAGAAGCTCTATCCGCGATACGAGCTGATGGAACGTATCGTCGAGGTCTTCCGCCGTACAGGGAAGTCAGTTCCGGTATTTTCCGACAAGCACTTTTCGTATTCATGGTCGAAGGCCAAACAGATTTACGGCTGGTCGCGCGAACTGAATTTTCCCTTTATGGCGGGCTCATCCATTCCCGTTAACGTTCGCACACCTTTTCTGGAAATTCCCTATGGTGCGGAAGTCGAGAACGCGGTGGTGATTGGCTATGGCGACCTCGAAGCCTACGGCTTCCATACGCTCGAGGCGCTGCAGTGCATGGTGGAGCGGCGCAAGGGGGGAGAAATCGGGATCCGATCTGTTGAATGGCTGGAAGGCGAAGATGTTTGGAAATGGCGCGACGGGGCCGGCCGTTGGAGCATACCGCTTCTTGAGGCGGCACTTTCGTGCGATCCTCACACGAAACCGGGCCGCGCAGAGGACAATGTTAAGAAGCCGGTTCTTTTCTTGCTCGAATACCGGGACGGACTGCGCGCGGCGGCGTACATGTTGGAAGGCCACGCGAGTTGGTGGACGTTTGCGGGCAAACTGAAAGGCTCAGCCCAACCGGTAGCTACGTGTTTCGAGGCAGTGGGCGCCCAGGGGACCCGGGAACTGGCGCACTTTGACGGCCTGGTGCACTGTATCGAAGAGCTGTTCGTGACAGGGAAGCCGCCATATCCGGTTGAACGGACGCAACTAACGACGTACACCCTTTCAATTCTCTTCGAGTCCCGCGTTTGGAAGAAGCGTATTGAGACACCGGAGCTAGCGATCACCTATCGGGCGCCACGGGAAATTTATGTGCAGCGAGCCTGAGTTTCCGCCCTGCTTTACAACTCCTTGCGATCAAGATTCATAGCCCACGATGGCCACACCGTAAACCACAAAACTCTGAATTTCGCGTAGCGTCTGACCATGTGCGAAAGTCGCCTTGATTGTCTGTAGATCTGAAAGCTCGGGAGTGATAAAACGTACATCGGTATTGGAGGTGCAGGAGGCGGCACTCGCTGTTACAGATCACAGGGAGCTCTTCATTATCCGAACGATACAATACGGAGGTAATTATGCCTAGGGGAAAGTATTTCCGAAGGGATCTGCTCAAGGTTGCGGGAGGAATGGTGGCCGGCTCGTCTTTTACGGCGACCACTTCGGCCCCCGCGATTACTCCTCATCCCGAGCCGTCCACACTCGGGGAATTTAATGTTCTTGAATTCGGCGGCGTGGGAAACGGTAAGACAGATAACACACCTGCCTTTCAGCGGGCACTCGCCGCTGCGGAAGGAATGGGCGGCACAGTGCGCATCCCCCCTGGCCAATTCCGATTCGACGGAACTATTGCCATCCCCTCCGGAACGACGCTGGAAGGCTCTTGGCGTGGCCCGCATTATCCTGACCCGCACAAAGGAACCATGCTGCTTGTTTACCCCGGGCGCGAGCAGGAGAATGCCGATCCGTTTGTGACCCTTGCCTCGAACAGCACGATTAAGGGCGTGTCGTTCTACTATCCGGAACAGAAACCCAGGGACATCCGACCCTATCCCTGGACCATATCAGTACGCGGCGACCGGGTTAGCGTGATGGACATTGCTATGGCCAACTCCTATAACGCGCTCGACTGCGGCACCCATAACAACGCCGCCCACTACCTGCGGAACCTCAACATTACCGCGTTGCGCCGCGGGGTATTCGTCGATCGCGTCTATGACATCGGCCGCATGGAGAATATTCACATCCATCCGAGTGAGTGGAACTCCCTGGGCGGGTTCTCCCCCGACGATGAGGAGGCTTTCAGTAGGTTTCTGCTTGGCAACCTGGAAGGCTTCATCATCGGCAAGTGCGACTGGTCGTACATGTTTGATTGTTTCGTGATTTTGGCCAAGGTGGGCTTTCGTTTCATCCCGTTGCAGCTTGAGCCCGGCAAAGACCTCGGCCAGGCGCCCCAGGGCAACATCCTGATCACGCAGAGCGGGTCGGACCTAAGCCCGCTGGCGGTGATGGTGGAAGCAGTACAGGACCACGCGGGCATCGCCTTCGAGAATTGCCAGTTCATGAACTCAATCGAAATCAATGAGACCAACACCGGCCCACTGAAACTCACCAACTGCGGCTTCTGGGGCCAGTGCCGTTCGGGTTCGGTAATCCTGAACAAAGGCAGCGGGGAGGTTTTCTTGACTAACTGCCATTTCAGCGCCTGGGAGGATCGGAACAATCCCTACCAGTGGGATCCGAAGCGCCCCTTCATCGACTGCGAGAACGGCTCGCTGCTCATGACCGCTTGCGTGTTCAAGGACTACGGCCACACGCCGAATCACCACGTGCGTCTGGGGCCCAACGTGGCCTCGGCCGTCCTCAACGGCAACATCGTGCACGGTGGTGGAAAGGTAAAAGTGAAAAACCAGGCTTCGGGCGACGTGCAGATATTTGGAAACGTCGTTCAGAGCTAAGTGACTGTTGCCAACGCGTGGCGGACACCCCAGGCCTGTCATCCTGAGGAGTCCCGCTCTTTGGGACGACGAAGGATCTTTGCAGTTCGTGGGCAACTTTCATCCGTCGGCTGGGGGGAACTGCAGGGATTCTTCGGCCCAAAGAACGGGCCTCAGAATGACAGCGGGGACCAGGCCCCGGAGCAGGGCGCTGAAGACTTTGCGGGCTTTTGTGCTGGGCCAGTGACTCACCTGCAGCAGGCGATGGATACGTCGAGGGGTTTGCTCTTCTTCTCTTTCTCGACTTGATCGGCAAGCACGCGCAGGGCAAGCGCCTTAACCTTGGATACCGCCTCCGGCTTGGTCTTTCCGTACGCCATGACACCAGGGAGCGAGGTGATTTCCGCCATCCAGCGCCCGTCCTTTTCGCGGTCCAGTTCAACCTGAAACTTCAATTTCAGGTCTCCAATCAAGCTTTCACTTATGACATGGTAGAGCATTCGAGACAGCAGGTCTATTACTTTTGCACGCAGTCCCACTTGAGCTTCCAATGGCGGTGGACCGGGCTACGGCGACCTGTTCGCCGCGACCAGGGCTTGGCCCAGGCTGAGGCCGCCATCGCCGCAAGGCACTTCGGAGTGGGTGAAAACGTCCAGACCTTCGGCTTCGAGCTTTCGCTTCAGGTGCTCAAGTAGAAAAACATTCTGGAAGGAGCCACCACTCAGACAAATATTTTGAAGGTTTGTCTTCGCATGAATCAACTTTACTACCCTCGCCAACACATCCACGAATCCCTCATGGAAGCGGCGGCTGACGATGCCCGCAGGCACGTCGCATTTCAGGTCGTTCACCAGGGCCACAAACAGAGGGCGGGTATCGATTATCCAACCGCTCCCTTCCGGTCGAAGCTCGAATGGGTAAACGGCGTCTTCACCCTCGCCCGCGATGGCCGCCTCGAGTTCGATGGCCGCCTGGGCCTCGTAATTGACCCGCTTGCGAATTCCTGCCAGTGCCGACACCGCATCGAACAAGCGGCCACAGCTTGATGTCAGGGGCGAGTTGACGCCGCGCTCGGCCATGCGGACGAGCACGGCCACCTGTCGCCGTTCGAGTTCACGCGCAAAAGGTATTTCCAGGTCCAGAAAGGCTTCGCCAAAATGCTTTTGGAGATAACTCACCGCCATTCGCCAGGGCTCGGTGATGGCCGCAGCGCCGCCCGGCATGGGGACGTAATCGAGATGCGCAATGCGCTCAAAATCCGCATACGTCGCAAGCAAGACTTCCCCGCCCCACACAGCGCCGTCGGTTCCGTAGCCGGTGCCGTCCAAGGCAACGCCAATCACCTTCCCATCCAGGTGGTTCTCGGCCATGCAACTCGTGATGTGGGCATGGTGGTGTTGCACCCCAATGCGCTTAATGCTGCTTTGGCCCAGCGCCCAGCGCGTGGAGAAGTAATCGGGATGCAGGTCGTAAGCAAGGAACTGCGGCTCAACCTCGAGGATTCGCTTGAAGCTGGAAATGGTGGTCTCAAAAAAGCAGTAGCTCTCCAGGTTCTCCAGGTCGCCGATGTGCTGGCTCAGGAAAGCGTGGCGGCCTTTCGTCAAACACACGGTGTTCTCGAGCTCTCCACCCACCGCCAGGATCGGCGGCAGGTCCTGGTTGAGAAACACCGGCACAGGCACGTATCCACGCGAGCGGCGAACAAACTGTAGCGTCGGTCTATGACCGGCGACGCGCCGCTCGCAGAGCGGCGCTACAGTCTGGCAGGCGCGGACCACGGAATCATCGCAGCGCAAAAGGACGTCGCGGTTATGGACCAGGAAGAAGTCTGCAATTCCGTGCAGCCGCGCCACGGCCTCAGAGTTGTCAATGGCGATTGGCTCCTCCGAGATGTTCCCACTGGTCATGACCAGCGCCTGAAATCGGCCGGCGGCAAAGAGCAGGAAGTGGAGGGGCGTGTAAGGCAGGAAAACACCATACTCGGGATTGAAAGGTGCGACCAGCTCAGCAATAAGACACGCAGACTTCTTGCGGAGCAGCACAATGGGCCGCTCAGGACTCTCGAGCAACCCGCGCGAAGCGTCCGAGAGCTCACAAAAACTCCGAACGCCCTTGAGGCTGGGAGCCATAATCGCGAATGGCTTTTCGACCCGCCGCTTCCCTTCCCGCAAACGGCTGACCGCGGCGGGATTCGTTGCATCAACCGCCAGGTGGAATCCCCCCAAGCCCTTCACGGCCACCACGTAGCCTGCCTGCAAGCGCACGGCCGCCTCCGCAATGGGTTCGGCAGCTTCAATGCGATTCCCTTCCCCATCCCATAACTCAACCTGCGGCCCGCACTTCCAGCACGCATTAGGTTGGGCATGAAAACGGCGGTCGAGCGGGTCGTCGTATTCGTGCTGGCAGTCGGCGCACATGGGGAAAACCGCCATCGAAGTGCGCGCGCGATCGTAGGGGATGTCGCGCACGATGGTGTAGCGTGGCCCGCAATTCGTACAGTTGATGAAAGGGTAATGAAAGCGGCGGTCGGAAGGGTCAAGGAGCTCGCGCAGGCAATCGTCACAAATGGCCACGTCAGGGGAAATCAGGACGCGACGGTTTTCGCCCGGCTGGCTCGGCAAGATGCGGAACTCGCCGTCAGCGCGCGCGGGAATATCGCTGGCCGCCCACTGCGTGATGCGCGCCAGGGGCGGCACTTCCACAGGCAACTGCGAAACGAAATCCTCAACCGCTTCGGCAGGCCCTTCGACCTCGATGGAAACCCCTGCCGCCGTATTGGTGATGAATCCGGCAAGGTTGTGCTGCAAGGCCAGACGGTAAACGTAGGGACGGAACCCCACCCCCTGCACGATCCCGGTGACTTCGATGGCTTTGCGAACTCTCGCGCTCATTCTTGGCCCGATGCCAATACCTTCTCA
>Ga0181524_10006216_pt1 | contig 10438 bp, 9 predicted proteins | sample PEATcosm2014_Bin_34_FD_119761 | JGI IMG/M metagenome (GOLD analysis project Ga0181524, IMG submission 119761) | Peatland microbial communities from MTU Mesocosm Facility, Houghton, MI, USA - PEATcosm2014_Bin05_60_metaG | ecosystem: Environmental > Terrestrial > Soil > Wetlands > Peat | place...
CTCAACGACTTCTATGGATCACTGTCCGACGAGCAGAAGGCGAGGTTCGAAGCGATCGGTCCGCAACGGACGAGCCAGCTTGAGTCGCTGGAGGTTGCGCCTACCGAGCCGACCAGGCACAGGTACCGGTACCGGCGCGGCCTTCCCAGCCCCGAGCAAATCATTCGGCGTTTGCTGTCGCCTTTTTAGAGGATTCGACCTTCAAAATATCAGCGCGCGTCTTGCCGTGGAGGTGTGATATGAACGCCGCAAACAGAAGAACAGCTTTGAAAGCTTCGGCCTTATTAGGCGCCACCGCATTTGCAAGCCGAGCCTTGATTCCGACTGCAGCTGCCGCCGAGCAGGCGCAGATGCCAACCAACAGTACGCCATCACCGGCGCCGGTCACGCATTATGGACCGGCCAGCGCAACAGGAAGCGTGGCGCAAGTCTATCAAAAAGCTCGCCAGGCGCTCTATCCCATATGCCGTGTCTGCCCGCAGTGCGATGGAGTTGCATGCGCCGGGGAATTTCCGGGCATAGGGGGGCTGGATTCCGGCACGTCGTTCCAAAACAACTTCAGCGGCCTGCGGCGTGTACGCTTCAAATTGCGGCCATTGAGCGGGGACAAGAAACCTGACAGCTCGACTGTTATTTTTGGGCAGAAGATTTCGTTTCCGGCGATGGCGGCGCCGATTGGAGGGTTGGCAGTCAACTTCCCCGATCTCCACGACATGTCGGAAGCTCAGTACTTCGACGCCATTATCGGTGGATGTGTCGATGCGGGCACGATGGGATCGGTCGGCGACATTCAATCGGATCCGTACGACGTGACTAAGGCTCGATACGACGTGGTCGCGCGATACCCCGGCAAAGTCATCGCCGGCATTAAACCGCGCCTGAATGCGAACCTGATTCGTATTATCCGCCTGGCCGAGGCCGCTAACGCATTCATGATCACGATTGATATCGATTCGGCCGGCCGGGGCTGGATGGATACTTCGAGTGACACCGCGGTCGAGCCCAAGACTGTTGCTCAATTGCGCGAGCTGATTCACGCAACCAAAATTCCGGTTGTGATCAAGGGCATCATGACCCCGGAAGATGCGCTTTTGGCGCGCGAAGCCGGGGCGGCGGGAATCTGCGTCTCCAATCACGGCGGCCGAGTCCTCGACCACTCGGCCGCGACAGCCGAGGTGCTCCCTGCGATCGCCGATAAGGTGAAGGGGAAGATGGTGATCTTGGTCGATGGCTGCGTCCACTACGGTACCGACGTGCTCAAGTACTTAGCCTTGGGTGCAGATGCCGTCCTCGTGGGTCGGCACCTGTGGCGGGCCGCTCACGGAGGTGGCCGGCAAGGCGTGGCACTCTTCATGCAGACAATGCACGATGAACTGACAGCCGCCATGGTTCTGACCGCGGTTCGCAATGTTGCAGCCATCAGCCGTGACATTCTGGCCTAGGAGACAATCCTGGGAGGTACTATATGGCTCGCTTTCCGATTGGTCTTCGGCTCGCGCTGGGTTGCCTGTTGCTTTGCTTCTTCTGTTTGACCGCGGTTGGTCAACAGGTGAGAACATTCGATTATCGGGGTGGCGGGCAAGGGACGGTCACCTTCGACCATGGCATGCACGCCTCCAAGGGCTACGTGTGTTTGGATTGCCACACGAAGTTGCCGTCGACAGGCACGCAGTTGTTTCAGACTCAGAAACAAGGACTGATTTCCCTTGCCGACCATGGAAGCGATAAAAAGTGTTTTGCCTGCCACAACGACAAGATCGCATTTGCCACCTGTGACCAGTGCCACCGGTAATGTTGGGGTAAGGCAATAGAATGAATACACCTGGGCCGGTACGCCGAGGTTTTACGGGATGGTTGTGGCAACGTTCGCTACGTTGGTTCTTACTCGGAATACCGGCCGGTGGGTTGCTCGCATTCATCGGCACTACTGCAGAGCATTCAGTGCTTCGGAAAATCGGCGACGCTCGGCAACGGCGCAACTTTGCGGGCAATATTGCTCAGAAGCGCAGCGAGCGGAGGATCACTATATATGCCTGAGGGGCGCCCGATCGAAAGAGAGCCGCGACCATGAATCCTATCACTATATTTCTGACCGTCGTCTGCCTCGCGGTCGGCGCCGGATTAGGCGCAATGGGCTATCCTTATGCGGGTATCGCCGCGGTGATCGTCGCGATCATCGTCGCCGCCGCGCTGAAGATGGCCAACACCTGGGAAAAATTCGTCATTCTTCGCGCCGGCAAATTGCGCGGCGTCAAGGGGCCCGGCCTCTTCCTCATCATCCCGGTCCTCGACAACGTCGTGGCCGTCATCGACGAACGCATCCAGACCACGGCGTTCAGCGCCGAGGCGGCGCTGACCAAAGATACCGTCCCGGTGAACGTGGACGCGATCATCTTCTGGTTCGTCCACGACGCGCAAAAAGCGGCGTTGAACATCACCAATTACCGCGAAGCGATCGATCGGGTGTCCCAGACGTCGCTTCGGGAAATGATCGGATCGTCGATGCTGTCGGCGCTGCTGTCGGAACGCAGTGCCGCCGACGATCTGCTGCGCGGCGAGATCGGCCGCAAGACCGCCGACTGGGGCGTTTCCGTCAAGTCCGTCGAGATCCGCGATGTCGCGATCCCGGAGGCCTTGCAGGATGCCATGTCCCGGCAGGCCCAGGCGGAACGTGAGAAGCAGGCGCGGGTCATTCTCGGATCGGCCGAAGCGGCGATCGCGGGCAAGTTCGTCGAGGCGGCCATGACCTATGCCGACCACCCGGCCGCTCTGCAGCTGCGCGCCATGAACATCATCTATGAAACGACCAAAGAGCGTGGCGCCACCATCCTGATTCCGACGTCGATGGTCGACAGCATGAATCCCGTCGTGGCGCTGGCCTTGGCGGGGCAGGAGACCGGACAGCAAAAGACGCATGGACCACTAGCGCCGAGCAAGTCTCCCAATAATGGGGCTTCGTCGTGAAGAGTTCCGAATTTGACCGCAGCCGTTCTTAAACTCGTCAGCCGAGGAGCGGTCATTAAAACCAACGCGGCTTCGAAACGGCGACAAGGATATCAGGTCACATGAAACGCTCGACATTAGCCGGCTCCGCGACTGCATTTTTCTGTCTTGGTTTTGCTACCACTCTGCTCGCGGCTGAGCCAGCTGCAAACGGCACGGTGAGCCAATCTCCTCCCACAGAGACGAAAGTCGCCGCCGCCGATTTTCTCGGCCAACTGGGCCAACAGCAGACGTGTGAGGACGCGCTCGCCACGACCCGCGATATCTACAAAGATTACGTGGCTGATATGCGCAATGGAAAAGTGCCGATGGCGGTCGCGCAGGGCTGGCAGGAGCAGCAGATCGCCGCCGCGCAGCCGGTCACTCCTACGAACAACTTATTCCGGGCCGACAAATTGGTCGGCGCAGAGGTGCGCAGCCCGCAGAACGAGGCTCTCGGGAGCGTCGATAACCTCGTGATGAGCGCAGAGACGGGCATGATCACCTATGTAGTGATCGCTCGGAGTGGGAGTTTCGGAACCGATGAAAAATACGTGCCGGTCCCTTGGGAGGACTTCAAGATAGCTCCGAACGGAAAGTTGCTCGTGCTCGACACCACCAAGGACGTCTTAAACACCGCTCCACAAGTCGGCAAAGACCAATTCGAGCCCCTCGGCCACTTCGGCCAGAAGACCCGGGAAGTGGATGGCTACTGGAAGACGCACCTCTCGGATAATGGCAAAGGCTGAGCTGTCGGCCAATCACAGACAGCCCTGCGCCACCTCGCGCGGCCGGCACATAACGACTGCGGCATTCAATTTGCCGTGCGCCGGTCGCGAGTGGTCAAAACGGCTCAGACTCGGGTCGGCAAAACAACACCACCTGTCTGCCAGAGACGCGCTTGGTCGGTGACCATGGCCCGGACCTTCAAACCAGATCACGCGAAAGGCGAGACACCATGACTCTCACCACGATGCCAAGACCTGAAACTCGTGCACCCGAAACTCGTGCCCGAGACGCAACAGCGGCAACCATGAAGGCCTTCGTTTACCGGGGGCCGGGAAAGAAAGCTCTGGAGGATCGTCTGAAGCCGGAAATCACGGCGCCCACGGATGCGATCGTCAGGATAGTAAAAACGACAATTTGCGGGACCGACTTGCACATCCTCAAGGGTGACGTCCCGACGTGCCAGCCTGGCCGTATTCTGGGCCACGAGGGCGTTGGTGTCGTCGACAAGGTTGGATCGGCCGTCACGGCGTTCAAACCAGGCGATCGTGTGCTGATCTCCTGTGTGAGCGCCTGCGGCAAATGCGCCTATTGCCGGAAACAGATGTATTCCCATTGCACGACCGGCGGCTGGATCCTCGGCAACACCATCGACGGCACGCAAGCCGAATTCGTCCGTACTCCCTATGCCGACACAAGCCTCTATCCGATTCCGGACGGCGCAGACGAGGAAGCGCTGGTCATGCTCAGCGACATCCTGCCGACCGGCTTCGAATGCGGCGTGCTCAACGGCAAAGTTCAGCCAGGAAGCACAATTGCGATCGTCGGCTCGGGGCCGATCGGGCTCGCGGCCTTGCTCACAGCGCAATTCTTCTCGCCGGCCGAGATCATCATGGTCGATCTCGACGACAATCGCCTCGAGGTGGCGAAACGCTTCGGCGCCACCACGAGCGTGAACAGCGCCGACGGCAAAGCCGTGGAGACGGTGATGAAGCTGACCGGCAACCGCGGGGTCGATACTGCCATCGAGGCGGTGGGCATCCCGGCCACATTCGAGTTGTGCCAAGAAATTGTGGCACCGGGCGGCATCATCGCCAATATCGGGGTCCATGGGAAAAAGGTGGATCTCCATCTGGAGAGGCTGTGGGACCGCAACATTGCGATCACCACGCGGTTGGTCGACACCGTCACCATACCCATGCTGTTCAAGACTGTCGGATCGCACAAGATCGATCCCAAGCTCCTCATTACCCATCGTTTCAAGCTCGACCAAATTCTCGATGCCTACGACACTTTCGGCAACGCGGCCAAAACAAAAGCGCTCAAGGTGATCATCGAGGCTTGAGCGCGATTGCGTGCGCTATCGTCCGGTTCGCAAGCGGCGGCTCGCCTTCGCCGAGTGCCGGCAGCAACTTGTGCCCCGATTAGGCGTCGGGCAAATCTGGAGGCGCTCAACGGTCTCGCCGCGCAGGCTGCCGATGGTCTTTGGTGCTTTCATCCCACATTGCTGCGCCGGAGCGAGCGATAGCCTTGGTATCGCCAACAAAAGGGCAAATCGAGCATTGGCCCTATTGTGCCCAAAATTCGGGTCGCCATATGATCGACAAGACAAGCGCCGCTTGTCTGAAAGCCGCGCATAAAATCGGGACCTTCCGAAGTCTCCTTTTTCTTACGTTGGCGGCACCGGTGCCATCGGTAGGCACAACAAATACCCGCAACGACGCTTTAGCCCAGGCAGGACATTCGCCAACGGCCAGACCAGCTTGGTCCATGACCGCTGCGCACTGGAGCAACCATGACCACTCCTCATTACATCGGCGACGTCAAATCCGACATGCGCGGCATCAAGCCCGGCTGGTATGCGATCGAGGATGACGGCAACCTCTCTTCTGGACCTTTTTCAAGCCGCGAACAGTGCGTCGACAGCATCGCTCGGCCCAAGAACGGGGCCAAGAACGGGGCCAAGAACGGGACCAAGAACGGGACGACGGAGTCGCAGTTGTCATCGGGGGCGAAGTGAGATTCCGGATTTGCCGCCAGCCAAGTCGTCTGCTGCCAAGTGTCTGCTGCCAATTTGGCCATTCACCTGCGATCTCGGGTAAACCCGAAACCCGGGAAGCAATCCGGAATGACGGGTGTCATCCTGGAGCCGAATCCTCCACGATCCGCACCAGATCGCTCATGATGCGGTTCAGCTCGAAATCCTTCGGCGTGTAGACTTCGGCGACGCCGGCGCTTTTGAGCGCGCTGGCGTCCTGCGGCGGGATGATGCCGCCGACCACGATCGGCACATCGTCGAGGCCGGCTTCCTTCATGCGCGCGACCACGTCGCGCACCAGCGGCATGTGCGAGCCGGACAGGATCGACAGCCCGACGACGTGCGCGCGTTTCTCCACGGCCGCCGCCACGATCGCCTCCGCGGTGAGGCGGATGCCGTCATAGACCACGTCCATGCCGGCGTCCCGTGCACGGGCCGCGATCTGCTCGGCGCCGTTGGAATGGCCGTCGAGGCCGGGCTTGCCGACCAGAAACTTCAAACGCCGGCCGAGCTTCTTCGATACCCGGTCGACCTCGGCGCGGATGTCGTCGAGCCCCTCGGCGTCGTTGCGCATCGCGGTGCCGACGCCGGTCGGCGCGCGGTATTCGCCGAACGCCGAGCGCAGCGCCAAGCCCCACTCGCCGGTGGTGACGCCTGCTTTGGCGCAGACGATCGACGGCGGCATGATGTTGTCGCCGCTCTTGGCCGCGCGGCGCAGTCCTTCGAGCGCTGCGGCAACGGCCTTGGCGTCGCGCGCGTCGCGCCAGGCGGCGAGCCGCTCGATCTGCCCGGACTCCGCTTCGGCCGAGACGGTGACCACCGATTCGGCGGCGTCGGTGAGCGGCGAGGCTTCCGTTTCGGTAAAGCGGTTGACGCCGACCACGATCTGCTCGCCGCGCTCGATCGCCTCGATGCGGCGGCAGTTCGATTCGACAAGCTGGTGTTTGAGATAACCGGTTTCGACCGCGGCGACAGTGCCGCCCATCGCCTCGATATGCTCGAGTTCTTGTTTCGCCGCGGTTTTCAGCTCCGCCACCTTGGCCGCCATGACCGGCGAGCCGGTGAAAATATCGCCATAGTCCAGAAGATCGGTTTCGTAGGCCAGAATCTGCTGCATGCGCAGCGACCATTGCTGGTCGAACGGCCGCGGCAGGCCGAGCGCCTCGTTCCAGGCCGGCAGTTGCACCGCGCGCGCGCGGGCGTCCTTGGACAAGGTCACCGCCAGCATCTCGATCAGGATGCGGGCGACGTTATTCTCCGGCTGCTGCTCGGTCAGTCCGAGCGAGTTGACCTGCACGCCGTAGCGGAACAGCCGCTGCTTGGCATCGGTCACGCCGTAGCGCTCGCGGGTGATTTCGTCCCACAATTCGGTGAAGGCGCGCATCTTGCAGATTTCGGTGACGAAGCGCAGTCCGGCATTGACGAAGAACGAGATGCGGCCGACCACGTCGCCGAATTCCTCCGGCGCGACTTGGCCCGACGCCTTGACCGCGTCGAGCACGCCGATCGCGGTGGCGAGCGCGAAAGCAAGCTCCTGCACCGGCGTCGCGCCGGCTTCCTGCAGGTGATAGGAGCAGACATTCATCGGATTCCATTTCGGCATTTCCTTGGTCGTGAACAGGATCACGTCCTTGGTCAGCCGCATCGACGGCGCCGGCGGGAACACATAGGTGCCGCGCGACAGATATTCCTTGATGATGTCGTTCTGCGTGGTGCCCTGCAGTTTGGCGCGCGGTACGTCCTGCTCATCTGCCAGCGCGACATAGAGCGCGAGGAGCCACGCCGCGGTCGCGTTGATGGTCATCGAGGTGTTCATCTCGCCGAGCGGGATGGCCTCGAACAGCATGCGCATGTCGCCGATATGCGAGATCGGCACGCCGACCTTGCCGACTTCGCCCTTGGCCAGCGGATGATCGCTGTCATAGCCGGTCTGGGTCGGCAGGTCGAAGGCGACCGACAGGCCGGTCTGACCCTTGCTCAGATTCTTGCGATAAAGCTCGTTTGACGCTGTGGCGGTCGAATGTCCCGCGTAGGTGCGGAAGATCCACGGTTTATCGCGGCGCGGCTGGTCGCCCATCGGTTTTCCCCGCATTCCGGCGGTGCCAGTGTGGCGCGGAATTTATTGCAATGCAACATCGCCGCGGTCCGGCGCCCGACGATGGACGGCCCGCGCGCGCTGCGCGATCAGGATCAGCACGATCAATACGGCCGCGAGCCCGACCTGGGTCTTGGCGTAAGGGTAGAGCAGAATGAGCACGCCTGCTCCGGCGAGACCCGCGATTTCACTCCCGACCAGGTCACGTTCCAGCGCGAATCGCAGCAGGAAAGCCACCGCGACGGCGAGAACGACCAGATCGTAGATATAGAGATAGGGCGTCGCGACCAGCGTGCCGGCCGCCAGCGCCGCGGCCTTCAGCTCGAACGGCGCGCGGCTCTTCCACAATGCGACGACCCCGACGGCGACCGCAACGCTGCCTGCGGCCTGGACGGCCCACGCCAACTGCTCGCCACCGCCATGCGCACGGATGAGGCCGAACAGGCTTTGCAGCCGGCTCCAGTCGGCGTGGCCTTCGCCGAGCACGACCTGGCCGATGATCGGCATCCAATGCACGAAGGCTTGCCAGCTCGCGCTGCCGAACGCGAGCCAAGACAGCGCGGCGAGCCCGAACGCGACCGCGGCAGCGACGAGGAGCGCCATCCACCGCCGGTCCGCGATCAGAACCAGCGGAAACAGCAGCCCGAACTGCGGTTTGTAGGTCAGAAGCCCCAGACAAAGGCCGGCCAGCGCCGGACGCCGTTGCAACAGTCCGAGCGTGCCGCCGATGAGGGCTGCGGTGAGGAATCCGTTTTGCCCGGCGGTCGCGTTCCACAGCGTGGCCGGAAAGCCGAGCGCAAGCATGACGCCGGTGCGCCATCCCAAACTGTCGCCGACAATGCCGCCGATCGCCACCGCATAAACGGCGAGCGTCGTGATGAGCCAGATCAGCGCGGCGACGAGATAGGGCAGCGTCGCCAGCGCCGCGGCGACGAACAGAAACGGCGGCGGATAGTGCCAGCCGTAATAGTTTTCGAAATCGTGGCCGATGGCGCGGACCTCGGCCTGTTTGTGCAGCGGCCAGTCGTAGGCGGACGCCGCATCGCCGTCGAGCGCGAGACGTCCGGCGGCGACGACATTGACGAAGTCGTTGGCGATCGGCCGGCCGTCGCGGTCGGCCAAGAAGTCGCCTCTAAGATACGTCCCGCCGAGCACGATCAGATAGCCGAGCGCGAACGTAAGCCCGATCAGAAAGAGGACGCGTGCGGTCGGCGCTTGCGCGGGTGCGAGGAGCGGCAACGCATCGCCGGCGGCGTCGGGCGCGCTCATGGCCGGATGCCCTGCGGCGCCAAAGCGCGGCGCGCGATCAATGCCGCGAGGCAGAGAACGGCGGCAAAGCCGACCGGCGCTTTCACGAACGGGAAGATCAAGATCAGCACGCAGGTTATGCCGATCCCGGCCGCTTCATGCGTCAGGAAGCCGCCGGCACGGCCGCGACGGTAGAGATATGCGAGCGGCACCGCCAGGATGACGAGGTCGTAAGTGTAGAGATAGGGGGTCGCCAACATGGCGCCGGCGCCGAGCGCCGCCGCTTTGATGTCGTAGGCGGCTTTGCTGCGCCAGACGGCGGCGACGGCGGCGGCTGCCGCCAGCGTGACCGCGATTTGCATGCCCCACGCCAGGGCCTCGCTGCCGCCGAGCGTGCGCGCCAGCCCGAAGGCGGTCTGGAACTTGGTCCAGTCGGCTCCGTCATTGGCGAGGAACGCCCGCGAGGAATGGCCAAGCCCTTCGAAAAATGCCGCCCAGGCCGCGCCGCCGAAACTCAGCCACGAGGCGCACGCCATCATGATCGCGACGGTGGTGGCGGCGGCGAAGGCGCGCCAGCGTCCGCTTGCCGCGAGCGCGACCGGAAACAGCAAGCCGAGATGGGGCTTGACCGTCAAAAGTCCGAGCAAGGCGCCGGCGCAGACCGGTTGCCGCTCCAACAGCGCAAGCGTGCCGCCGAACAGCCCCGCGGTGAGAAATCCGTTCTGGCCGACGATGGCGTTCGACAACACGGCGGGAAATGCGGCGGCGAGCAGATAGCCGCTGCGGTCGCCGATAATGGCGCGGATGGCGAGCAGATAGGCCGGGAAGGTTGCGACCAGCCAGGCGAAATAGGCCGCGGCATAGGGCAGCGCCGCGAGCGCCGCGGCGACGAACAGGAATGGCGGCGGATAAGACCACGGATAATAGCCGTCGAACGGATGCCCGACGGCGCTCGCCTCGATCAGCTTGTGGGCCGGCCAATCATAGGCCGCCGCGGCGTGACCGAGGAGCGCAAGCCGGCCCGCGGCCCAGACATTGACGAAGTCCGACTCAACGCCGCTCCCGTCCGGCGCCACGATCCAGATGCCGTCGAAATAGGCGGTGACGAGATAGACGGCGTGCGCGACGACAAGCGCGAAGCAAACAAGTTCGAGCGGCCGCGCCAGCTTGGCGCTGGCGCCGCGCTCGGGCGTCATTTCATATAGCGCCATCGACGGTCGCGCCTCGCCTGCGATCGGCTCAAGGCTAGACGCGCTGGCTTGAAGAACCCTTAAATTGCCTCAACTAATTATTGCGCTGCAACATGAGGTGCGGCACACTAGACCCTGGTCCAATTCAATTGAATTGGA
>Ga0181524_10006219_pt1 | contig 10435 bp, 4 predicted proteins | sample PEATcosm2014_Bin_34_FD_119761 | JGI IMG/M metagenome (GOLD analysis project Ga0181524, IMG submission 119761) | Peatland microbial communities from MTU Mesocosm Facility, Houghton, MI, USA - PEATcosm2014_Bin05_60_metaG | ecosystem: Environmental > Terrestrial > Soil > Wetlands > Peat | place...
ATGAGCGCGATCACGGCCAAGGCCGTTAGACCTGAACCCTCGGAGTCGTCGCCACTGAACGCCGGCCAGCTTCCGTCTGGATTCTGCATACTGAGCAAGAACTTGAGGCCGAGTGCGCGGGCAGGACTGGAATCCCATCGCAGAGCCAGCAGAGCAAGACACGTCGGTTCGAGGGCGGCCTGACTTGTCGACGAGCGATATCTCCAGCCTCCACCGGAAAGCTCCTGTTTGATGAGGTCATTCTGAAGCTCGGCTCGCAGCGCTGTGTCTATCATGGCTTGGTTGTAAGGGAAGATGTAAAGGTAGTCAAATGAGGGCAACGGCCTCAGGTCCGAAGGCGGCTAGGGTAGAGCACGAATACAGTGATCAGGCTTCAATAGTACACATTCCCGCGGGAACCAATGTATGCAAGGACGTTCGGGACGTGGTTCTCGCATTTGTCGACCCGTGAAAAAAATTGCGTATTAATCCCCTGTGGTGCTACTCAAGCCTAAGCCTCAAGAAAGCAGCGGCGAGGGGGGTGTCAGCGTCGCCCTAAAAGGGAGCCAATTTAATCAGTCTAAGGGGATCCGGGTTTTGAGAGCCTCATCGGCGGGGACGCAGTAGAAGACTCTACAAGAGTTCCTGGATGCGAACCGGATTCAATTTGATTCAGTTTTCTGGCAACGCGATTCGGTCTGCCGCGGTTGCCCGTGGGTGTCGAAGCTTCAAAGCCATTATTGGTATTTGAAGGCCCCAAGGGACTGGCCATGGCGGGCGCGCCTACTCATACCTCAGCGGCACCATGGGATCGACCTTCGCCGCGCGGCGGGCGGGAAAGTAGCAGGCGAGCATCGTCACGGTGATCAGAATCAGCGAGACGGTGATAAACGTCATCGGATCGGTTGGCTTCACGCCATAGAGCAGGCTTGCGAGGAAGCGCGTCAACGCCAGCGCACCGCCAACGCCGATGATCACGCCGACAAGCGTCAGTTTGAGTCCGCCTCCGACTATCAATCTCAACGTTTCTCCGCGTGTTGCCCCGAGGGCCATGCGGATGCCGATCTCGCGTGTCCGCTGGGTCACGGCGTATGCCATGAGCCCATAGAGGCCAACGCACGCCAGCAGAATAGCGAGCCCCCCGAAAAAGCCGGTCAGCCGGTCGAGGAGGCGTTCCTGTATCAAGGTTTCAGCAATCCGCTGAGTCTGAGTTCTTACGCCATGGATCGGCACGCCGGGGTCAATATCGTGGACGGCGCGGCGCACGGTAGGAACCATAGCCAAGGGGTCGCTCGCTGTCCTCAGCTCAAAATTAAGGCTCCCTAGCAACTTGGGCATTTGGGCGTACGGAGTGTAAACGGCCGGAAGCGGAACCCTCCGGAGGCTCGCAAGTCTGGTGTTCTGAACCAATCCGACGATCTCATATTCCGGGTTGCTTTCCCAAGAGAAGGCAAACCTGACCCTGTGCCCGATTGCGTTCCGGCCTCCAAAAGCCTCGCGCGCGAAGGCTTCATTGACAACGGCCACTTTGGGAGAACCCGCCGTGTCACGCGATTCGATGCCGCGTCCCAGCATCACCGGAATTCCCATGGTCTCAAAGAAAGACGGACCCACATTGTCCCAGTCCGAATGCAGGCTCTTCCACGGGCCCGACTCGTAGCCCTCGACAGAGATAGGCGGTTGGTTTGCGTAGCCAGCGAGGGGCATCAAAAAGGACATGCTTACTGACTTTATCCCCGGCAATGCCTGAAGGCGGGCGCGCAGCCGCACGTAGAAATCCATCAGGCGCACACCTTCGTAGCCGTTCAGTTGAGGTTCGACCCCGAAAAGAAGCAGGTGATCCTGATCAAAACCAAGGCTTTGGCCTTCCAGTTCTTTGAGAGTGCGGACAAACAGGCCCGCGCCGATCGACAGCAACAGCGCCAGTGCAACCTGAATCACGACCAGTGCTTTCGTCAGTCCCATGCGTGACCGCTTGCCTGATGCTGATGCGGCTGCCGCTCCCGCTTTTAGCGCCGGGGTTATGTCCACACCCGTGAAGCGCAGCGCAGGTGCAAGGCCAAACAAAATTCCGGTCAGTATTGAAACGGCTGCCGTGAAGCCCAGCACCTTGGCATCCAATTGCACACTCAAGTTCAGCGATTGGCCGTCCCGTGACATCAGCAAAACAAGAGCCGGGGTTGCCCAATGGGCGAAGAGCACTCCGGCCACGCCGCCCAAACCCGCCAGCAGAACACTTTCACTGAGCAGTTGCCGGGCAAGCCGAGCTCGCGAGGCGCCCAGCGAAAGACGCAGGACGATTTCCTGTTGGCGTGCGGCCGAGCGCGCCAGCAGCAGCGCCGCAATGTTTGCGCAAGCGATCAGCAGCACAATGCCCACGACCACCGCCAGAATCCGCAATGGAGTCGAAAATTCTTCCCGCAATGAGGCAAGCCCTTTAGCGCCGGACTCCAACTGTATGTGTGGAATGGATTGAGGCGTCGCTCCAACGTTCAAGCCAGCGCGGCTCTGTTGAAATGACATCTCAAGCTGAGTTTGCGCCTGCTCCGCAGTCACTCCCGGCTTCAGCCGTCCCATCATCTCAACCCACCAGTGAGTCGGCGAGTCAAAAGAAGAGTTTAAGTCAGCACGGTGAAATGTCCCCCAGGGTAGCATCGACTTTTGAACGAGTGGAACCCACACGTCCACCGCACGCCCGGGTGTGACACCAAAAAACTGGGGTGGGGCCACTCCGACGACCGTGCAGGAAACCCCATTGATCGTGATGCTTTTGCCCACGGCGGCCGGGCTGCGGCCGAACTGCCGGGACCAAAAGCCGTAACTGATCACCGTCACGCTGGGAGCATCAGGGTTCTCGTCTTCGGGAGTGATCGGGCGACCAAGAATGGGAACGACGCCCAAGCCCGAGAAATAATCGCCGCTTACCAGTTCGTCTTCAGCGAGGTCCGCCTGGCCCTCTGCGCTGACATTCACCGAAGCGAACGCATCGAATCCGAATAAACTGGAAAAGACCCGGTTGTCTTTCCGAAATTGGTCAAATGACGGGTATGGAAAGTAGAGGGCACTCAGCCGCCCGGACGCATCAAGCCTCGAACCTCCAGCCAACCAGTCCATGCCGGCCGGATTCCGTTGTGAAACCCAGCTCAGGAGCACAAGCTGCCCGGGATTCTTTACCGGCAGTATCTTAAGCATCACGGCATCAATCAGGCTGAAAATTGCGGTGTTGGCGCCGATGCCCAGCGCCAAAGTCAACACCGCCACGGCTGTGAAGCCCGGATTCTTCGCCAACATGCGGAGGCCGAATCGGATGTCCTGCCATAACTGCTCAAGCCAAACGAAACTCCACACCTCCCAAGTGTCCTCCTTGACCCGTGTCACGTTGCCGAACTTGCGCAGCGCCGCGTAGCGCGCCTCCTCCGGCGTCATGCCGCGGTCGATGTTGTCCTGCGTCTCCCGCTCGATGTAGTCGCGGATGTCCTGGTCGAGGTCCTCCATCATGCGCTTGCGGCGGCCGAACAACCGAGCCCAGCGGCTCATAGCTCTCCTTCGTCATTCATATCTCAGCGCCACCATGGGATCGACGTTAGCGGCACGCCGCGCGGGTATGTAGCAGGCGAGGAGAACCACGCCGGCCAGCGTCAGCACGGCAAGCGTTATCGTGAGTGGGTCGGTGGATCTCACGCCATAGAGCAGGCCCGTGAGCAAGCGTGTCAGGGCGAGGGCGCCGCCCAATCCGGCCGCCATTCCCACGGCCGCGAGTGCCAGTCCTTCCCTGAGAACCAGGGCGATCACATCTCGATGCTGGGCGCCTATCGCCATTCGAACACCCATCTCGTGGGTGCGTTGGCCAACCGAGAAAGAGACCAGCCCGAAGAGTCCCACGGCGGCCAGTACCAACGCCAGAATGCCGAAAGCACCCACCACGATCGCTCCTAACCGATGCAATAGGAAGCCCTCGCGGAATTGCTGCTGAAAGGTCGTGACGTCGAAAACCGGCAAGCTCGGGTCCACCGCTTGCACTTCGCGCCGGATCGATACGCCCAAACTACCGATACCTGTCTCGCCCCTCACCAGCAAAGTCCCCTGCGATTGGAACCCCTGATTGAACGGCAGGAAAACGAAGGGTGTGGAGCAGTTCTTTTGCCAGCTATTATAGAACTTCCCATCCCTGACAACGCCAACGACCTCCACGCCCGGCTGGCTTCTTCGCGAGTGCATCCAGAATCGTTGACCTAGCGGATTCTTGCCCGGCCAGAAACGGCGCGCCGTAGACGCCGTGACGACAGCAACACGCGCAGCTCCGTCGCGATCCTGCAAGGTGAAGTCCCGTCCGGCGATGACGGGAATTCCCAGCGTTGAAAAGAATTTGGGACTCACCCAGTTCAAGTCGGCGTTCACACGTTGGTCGCGCTCCAGCCCGCTTTCCTCTAGGACTATATCGTCGGCGATGTGCAGGCCGCTGAGGGGAGCGGTGGCTGCCCAGCCGGCCGAGCGGACTCCGGCCGACGCCCGGACCCGCTCGAGAACCTGCGGGTAGAATTGGCGCGCCCGGGCCTCCGTGTAACCCGCCATCCCGAGGTTAACCGATACAAGCGACAGGTTGCGGCCGTCAAAGCCGAGATCCATCTCGAGAAGATTCCTGAGCGTCCGAATGAGGAGCCCGGAACCTACCAGCAGCAAGAACGACAAAGCAATCTGCGAAACCACTAGGGTTTGGCGAAGACGCGCCTTGGGCGACCCGGCCGTGCGCGCAGCCCCCTTGAGTGTTTCCGCCACGTCCACTTTCGACGCTGCGAGGGCCGGCATGACGCCGAAAACAAGGGTCGTAAAGGCGGCGAGCACGAGCGTGAAGCTGAGAACGCGCCAGTCCACACCCAATCCCAAGGCCGCCGCGTCCCTTCCGGGCAGCCGGATGGTCGCGAGCAAGGGAATGGCGAAGCGCGCGAGCAAGAGGGCGCTAATGCTGCCGAGCAGCGAAAGCATAAGGCTCTCGGTGAGTAACTGGCGGACCAAGCGGCTTCGACCGGCGCCCAGGCCGGTGCGAATGCCGATTTCCATTCGACGTGCCGAGGCGCGGGCCAGCAGCAGACCGGCAACGTTGGAGCAGGCGATGAGCAACACCAGGCCCACCACGGCCATCAGCAGGCCCATCAATCTGGTTGTGTCGGCGTTCCAAGGCAGGAGCCGTATTTCGGTAAGGGATGCGGCGACGACGGTCCAGCCCTTTCTGTCCTCCGGATAAGCGGCCGCTTCTCGCCCAGCCAGTGTTTTCGCTTCCGCTTGCGCTTCGGCCACGGTTCGCCCGGGCTCCAGGCGGCCCACGAAGTCCAGCCAGTCACATCCTCGCGCATCGAAGAGTGAATGCCCTTCGAAAGTGAACGAGGGCATCACCTGCTCGTGCATCGCGAGCGTCACCCAATAGGCAGGAGAGGAGCCCACGTATAAACCGCGAAAGCCGGCAGGGGCCACGCCGATGACGGTAAAGCTGTGGCCGTTGAGCGGAAGCGTCTTGCCGATGATGCCGGGACCGGAATTGATGCGGTGGCGCCAGAAGTCGGCGCTCAAGACGATCACCGAATGCGATCCTGCGGCCTGATCCTCTTCCGGAAGAAATGTGCGTCCCAATGCCGGTTTGATTCCCAGCACCGAAAAGTAGTTTCCGGAAACAATCTCGCCGTCCAGCAGACTGGCTTCTCCGTTCAGGGTCGTGCTCGCACTGACTGAGGAATAGGCAGCAAGGGCGGAAAGCGTCTTGGCTTGCCCGCGGAAGTCCTGGTAGTCCGGGTGTGAGAAGGAACTGTAATTCCCCGGCTTGTCCACGTTCTGGCGCAAAAAGTTGACGAGCCTGCCGGGCTCAGCAACGGGAAGAGGACGGAAAAGAAGCGAGTCCGCCAGACTGAAGATCGTTGCGTTGGCGCCAATACCAAGAGCCAGAGTGAGCACAGCCACCGCCGTGAAGCCGGGACTCCGCCGAAGCTGGCGCAGGCCGAAGCGAACGTCCTGCCAGAGCTGCTCGAGCCACACGAAACTCCAAACCTCCCACGTCTCTTCCTTGACCCGCGTCACGTTGCCAAACTTGCGCAGGGCTGCATAACGCGCTTCCTCCGGGGGCATGCCGCGCTCGATATTGTCCTGAGTCTCCCGCTCGATGTAGTCGCGGATGTCCCCGTCGAGATCCTTCATCATGCGCTTGCGGCGGCCCAACAACCAGTCCCAGCGACTCATGGCTCTCCTCCCTCATTCGTACCGCAGCGCCACCATCGGATCGACCTTCATGGCGCGACGCGCGGGGATGTAACACGCCAGCGCTGCGGTGACCAGTACTACGAAGGTCACGCTGGCAATGGTCAGCGGATCTTGGGCGCTTACGCCGAACAGCAGGCCGCGAATCACACGACCGGCGACCAGTGCCGCTAAAACGCCTGAAGCCCATCCCACCACGACGGGCGACATCCCGTGCAGGAGGATCAAGGTCCGCAGAGCGGAGCCTTGCGCGCCAAGCGCCATGCGAATCCCCAACTCCTGCCGGCGCCGGGCGACCGAGTACCCCACCACGCCGTAGATTCCGAGCGCGGCAAGCAACAGCGCGAAGATCGCAAAAAGAGACGCAAGCCCCATTTGAAAGCGGCGGACGCCCACCGATTCCGACACGATCTCGCTCATCGGCTCCAGGTGCCGGATCGGAACCCCGGAATCCACGCTCTGAATCGCGCCGCGCACTGCGGAGGCAAGTGCCGAGGGCGCAACCGCCGCCCGAACTACCAGCGACGAGTATGAGCCTGACCACGGTCGAGCGCACCCGATAGGGAGATAGACCATCATCAACGGAGGCTCGTCCAGGGCGACCGTCCGGATGTCAGCCACCACGCCAATCACTTCCGCGAGAGTCTTCTCATCTGAGCCCGGGTAAAATTGCTTGCCGAGAGGATTTTCGCCCGGCCACACTTTCTTCGCGACGCTCTCCGAAATGAGGGCAACGTTGCGGTCGCGGTCGGCCGGCTCGATCAGGCGGCCTCGGCGCAAAAGAATACCCATCGATTCGAAATATCCGGGACTCACATATCGATAATTTGCGACCGAAGCTTGCGACGAGGGAGTCAATTGACCGGCCACGTAGATGTTGTCCACCTTCTCCTCCCCCTGGAGGGGAAGTCTGCTGATCCAGCCCGCGGATTTCACTCCGGGGAGTGCGCGCACCCGCGCCAGCACATTTTCGTAGAACTCTTGTTTCTGCGCAAATTTCGTGTAGCTCCACGGAGGCAAAGTGATATTGGCGGCGAGCACGTGTTCCGTCGAGAATCCCTTATCGACCCCGAGCAAGCGGACCATGCTCGTGGTGAGCAGGCCGGCAACGATCAGGAGCAGGGTGCCGACGCCGACTTCGAAGCCGATCAACGATTCCCGCAGTCGCCGTGCGGGGCGGCCCTCCGTGATGGTTACGGCGCCAGCTTTCAGGGCTTGTTGTGGCTCGGCATGCGCCACGCGCCACGCGGGCAGGGCACCGAAGAGGATTCCGGTCAGCATGGAAATGAAAACCGTGAACCACAACACCCGCGCGTCCACGTGCACTTCATCCATCCGCGGCAGATTGGCGGGCGCCACGGCGACCAGCCACCGCAAGCCAAAATACGCCAGGCCAATGCCCAGGACTCCACCGAGGATTGCGAGCAAGGCACTCTCTGTCACGAGTTGCCGCGCCAGTCGAGCGCGAGAAGCTCCCAGCGCCGTCCGAATGCCTGCCTCCCGCAACCGGCCTGGAGCGCGCACCAGTAGCAGGTTTGCCAGGTTCAGGCAAACGATCAGGAGTACCGCCCCAACGCCCGCGAGCAAGAGCAGAAGCCCGCGCCGTGCCGTTCCCACCACCGCGCTCTCAAGAGGAATGATCTCGGCGCGAAGGCCCAGCCCCTGCTTGGCGTCCTTCGCAATCCGCGCCTGAATCACATCTAACTCGGCTAGTGCTTGCCGCGCGCTCGTCTCGGGCTTTAGCCGGGCGATGGCGGCGTAGTCGAATTCTCCTAGCGGTGAGAACTGTGCCGGATCGAGTCCGAGCGGCTTGAAGTAATCCGCCCGCAGGGGAAATCCTGTCGAGGCGCTGAATTGATCGCCTTTGGGGAATCGGAACGAAGCGGGCAGAATACCCACGACCTGGAAGGGCTGGTGGTCGAGCGTAATCGACCGGCCCACGATCTTTGGGTCACCCTGAAAACGGTCTCGCCAAAACGAATTGGTGAGCATCACCACGTGGTCTTTGCCGGGAGTGTCTTCTTGCGGCAGAAACGTGCGGCCCAGTTCCGGCATGATTCCCAGCACGTCAAAGAGATTCGCGGAAGCCAGGCCGCCGTTTATGTCCTCCGCTTCGCCGTAGCCAGTCAACATCGCACCCGTCGACATGACAATTGCGACCTCGGCGAAGGAGTGGCATTCGCGCTGCCAGACGCGGAAATTCGGCAAGTTGGCGGGAAGCGAGGGATAGGTCCGGCTCAACTCCGGGATGATTTCACGCACCAGGTAAAGCTGCTGCGCCTCGCGATAGGCAAGCGGCCGCAGCAGCACGCTGTTCACTATCGAGAAAATTGCGGTATTGGCGCCGATGCCGAGGGCCAGCGTGAGCACAGCGACGGCGGTAAAGCCGGGCGATTTTCGCAACATGCGGAGGCCGAAGCGGACGTCCTGAAATAGCTGCTCGAGCCAAACGAAAGTCCACACCTCGCGAGTCTCTTCCTTGACCCGCGTCACGTTGCCAAACTTGCGCAGCGCCGCATAGCGCGCTTCCTCCGGCGACATGCCGCGCTCGATGTTGTCCTGGGTCTCCATCTCGAGGTGGTCGCGGATGTCCTGGTCAAGGTCTTCCATCATGCGCTTACGGCGGATCATGATTCACCCCCCTGTTCGGCGGGCTTGAGAATCCTTGCAATCGCTCCCGCGAGCTTTTGCCACTTGCTGGTCTCAACGTCCAATTGGCGCCTTCCCCTCGCCGTCAGCCGGTAGAACTTGGCGCGGCGATTGTTCTCCGAGGTGCCGTCCTGGACGGAAATCCATCCGCGCTTGATGAGCCGATGCAGCGCGGGGTACAGCGACCCCTGCTCGACCTGCAAAACGTCGTCGGATCTGAATTCGATGGCCTTGGCAATCGCGTGGCCGTGCGCCGGCCCCAGCCGCAACGTGCGGAGGATCAGCAGGTCCAGCGTTCCTTGGAGCAATTCGATGCGTTCGCGTTGTTCTCTAGTAGACATGCTAGGTGACGCTACACCGCTTCAGGTAGAATGTCAAGGCGAAAGTAGCAAGCGAATTCGGGACGACCCCTGAAACATACCCCAGAGCCCTCGGATGCAGCAGTACCCTGCGGTTCGGGTTTGGACAGAATTCCTTGTCCTGCCCTACCGTTTCGGAAAAAAATCCGTTCCGGGCGCCAATATCTCATACGTATCCTTGAGCCGTTCGATCCCGTTCTGGTTCTCACATTCGTCGACCCGCAAAAATAATTCTTGGAGTCGGTTTTCCTTGCCTAAAAGTGTGTGCTGCATACCTTTTTGCCTCTTCCCAATTAACTTGGGCTCCGCGTGCCGACTTCAAGCGGTCGGTTTCAAGAAAATTGCAGTGTATTGTGTGCCTCGGGAGGTGCTACACGTGTTTCGATCAAGGGAGGAGCTCTCCGGCAAGCTGCGCGAGGCCAAGTACGTTATCGACGACGTGACCCTGGAGGTGGTTTATCTCGCCTCCCGCATGCAGAAGCCGCTGCTTGTCGAGGGGCCGCCCGGCTGCGGCAAAACCCAACTGGCATACGCAGTGGCTGAGGCAGCGGGGACGTTCGTGGAGCGCCTGCAGTGCTACGAAGGAATCACCGATGACAAGGCCATCGGCAAGTTCGACGAAGCTTTGCAGAACCTCTTCCTCGAAACCCAGGGAGATCAATTCAACAGCGACTGGGACTCTATTCGCAAGCGTCTGCATTCGCTTGATTTCTTCGCTGAAGGTCCCCTGCTACGGGCTTTGCTTTGCCGGGACCGGCCTTGCGTGCTGCTGGTTGACGAACTCGACAAGGTGGACCACGAATTTGAAGCATTGCTGCTGGAGATCTTGAGCGCCTGGCAGGTGACGGTTCCAAAGCTGGGAACAATCAAGGCGGAGACGGTTCCTTTTGTGGTTCTGAGCTCGAATGAGGAGCGTCGGCTGGGCGATCCCCTGCGAAGACGTTGTTTTTATTTGCGCGTGGAGTACCCGACCGTGGAACGGGAGGCGGAGATCCTCGCGATGCACAGCACAGATATGAGCCCTGCCCTACGGGGCCAACTGGCCGGTTTGGCGCGAGCGCTGCGCGGGTGGAGTCTGGAAAAACCGCCCTCCATTGCAGAAATGCTCGACCTGGCAAGGGCTCTCCAGATCATGGGCGTAAGTGAAATAGAACCCGAACAGCGGGACGTACTACTTGCTCTCCTGGCCAAGACTGAAGCGGACC
>Ga0181524_10006221_pt1 | contig 10433 bp, 5 predicted proteins | sample PEATcosm2014_Bin_34_FD_119761 | JGI IMG/M metagenome (GOLD analysis project Ga0181524, IMG submission 119761) | Peatland microbial communities from MTU Mesocosm Facility, Houghton, MI, USA - PEATcosm2014_Bin05_60_metaG | ecosystem: Environmental > Terrestrial > Soil > Wetlands > Peat | place...
AACAGGGCCAGCGCATCGCCAAAACGTTCCGGGCCAGTGGGGCCGAATGCATAACCCGAAATGGTGGAAACACTGGAAATATGCTGGTCGCCTTTAAAACCACACATCGTCTCATGCCAGTCAACACCGGGCGTCCCTGCCGTGATCCATCGGCCGCCTTCGGAAATGAGCGGCTCGGCCTTGGGGAAGTCGGTGGTGTAGCTGGCTGGCTCTGGTCCGGTCTCGCCCAGCATCTCAAGCGCATGGTCCACGATTTTCTCCAACTCTTCGAGCTTCCCGCCGTCCGCCAGCGGTTGGGCGCCTTCCATGACCTTGCCCACAGCCGATGGGTCCTTGCCGTTGCGCTGCCAGCGCTCAATCCCGGCACGCACCCGCTGGATCTTCTTCTGAATGCGAAGCTGCGGGGTATCCCTGGAGAGGGGCTTCTCGACCAGCGGTTGTCCCGACAGGAACTTGTGGTAGGCCGCCGTCGCCTCCTTGCCGAAGGCGCTGTCCCAGAGGCACCTGGGAAGGTCCTGGCCCGTGGCGCCCATATTCACACCCACGAGCGCGCAGCCATGGTTGTAGTGCCAGGCGAGGTAGGTTTCCCAATCCACGACCGATCCGGGCATGCCGGCGTTTGCCTCCACGCCGGCCCAGGCGGGATTCCCGTGCTGCTCCAGCTCGTCATAGAGGGGTTGGAAGCCCTGCCCGAGAACCCCGACCGCATAGGTGGTCCAGCCGGGCCGGGAATACGGGTTGAACGCTGTCCAGATGGGGGCGTTCATTACCTCGATGGGCGCGGGTGCGGCGACGTGGGGATAGAGTTCCTCCGCGGGAATGCTCGCCTCGACGAACTGCTGGCACCAGAAAGCGATGGTTTCCTGGACGATGTTCGCGAGGGCCTGTCGGAAATCGTCCGGCGGATGGTCCGCGCTGAAGCCACGGTCCAGGAGCGCCCGGTAACCAAGCGGTCCCGCGGGCACGCCGTCTTCCTTCATCATCTTTGTCCGCTCGGGATCTGGTTGTGAATAATCGTCGATGCCTGGCTCTAAACCCACCAGCACTCCCGCGAAGAGGGCTTCCTTGCCTTCGGCCTGGAGTTTCGCAAGCTCCTCGCGGAGGACCGGCCCGATAACTTGGGAGACAATCCGCGTGACCTCGGCCCGCGTTCTTTTGCTCGTAAGGCACATGTTCGGCGGCTGGCGTTCGAGCACACCGTGGTTCAGGTAGCGCACTTTGTTCGACGGTCCATTCCAGCCATGCCACTCGACGTTGTACTTGTTGTCCGGGTCGTAACCCGGCTTTCCCGGATCGAACCAGTTCCAGAGGTCTGGGCGGTTCTTCCAGGCCAGATGGAAATCGAAATGCAGCATCACCGCCAAGTCGTGCTCGCGCGCCGCAGCGAATGCGCTCCGAATGCGGGCGGGCAATTGCGCCTCGATTTCAAATGTCGGATTGGGCAGACCGAAGCCCAGCAGCCGAGTCTTGCCGTCGCCCTTCATGCCGACCCGCTCGGCCAATTCCCCGGCTTTCTCCGGGTCACTCCAGAAGATGAGGTATTTCGGTTTTTCCGACGTGGCGGCTTTCGAGGCGGGTGCGCCGCCGAAGTAAGGATAGGCATCCCAGTGGTCGTCATCTCGGGTTGCACGCGGGTCAGCAGACTCTCGCATCCAGCGGTCGAGTTGGGCCCGGAGTTCTTTCTGCGCAGCACTGTACCCAGGCTGGCCCGCGACATTCCTGAGTTGGTGCGGGTCTTTGTTGAGATCGTACAACTCCTCGGCGGGGCGTTTGCCAAAGCAAAGCTCGAAATAGCCGCGCATGGCAGGTTCATCCCGGTGGTCCAGGATGTAGTTCTTGGTCGGCCCATCGTCGCAGTCGCCGAAGGGCTGGTAAGGGTCCTTGTGTGCCTGCGGATCGCCCGCGGGCCAGCGGGCGGCACGGAGATTGCGGATGTAGAGGTAATCCCGAGTGCGGATGGCGCGCATGGGATAGCCCGCGTCGCCCATCCGGACGTTGGCGTGGCGCTCGCGCTCCAGGAAAACCGTGCCGCGTGAGCCGGGTTTTTCCTCCCCGGTCAGCAGCCCAAGAAAACTGCGCCCGGTCATTTCCGCGGGCGGTTTGAGGCCCGCCGCTTCCAGGAAGGTCGGTGCCAAGTCCATCAGGTTGATGAAGTCGTCGCTCACCTGCCCGGCTTTGACCCTGCCCGGCCACCAAACGGCCAGCGGTTGCCGCGTGCCGCCGTCGTAGAGATTGGCCTTGCAGCGCGGGAATGGCCAGCCGTTGTCCCCGCTGAGGACTACCATCGTATTATCCAGGCGGCCGGCCTTCTTGAGCAAGTGGAGCATCTCATTCACCTCGCGGTCGAAGCGCTCCACCTTGAAGTAGTAGTCCAGCACGTCGTTGCGCGCGACGTCGTTATCCGGCCAATATGGGGGCACCACCACCTGGTCGGTCTTCAGTCCGACGCCGGCGCCAGACCCGGCTTCATAGGGCCGGTGCGGATCATGGCTGCCGAACCAAAAGCAAAAAGGCTTTCCCTCAGGCACAGTCTTCAGGAAGGAGGGCAAATCCTTGAATTCCGGCCCGGCCGGATTGCGCGTAAAACCGCCGGCCTGGAAATCCCCCGGTCCCCAACCCTTGCGAGTGCAGCCGACCGCGTAGCCGGCCTGTTCCAGCAAGTCGGGATACACGGGGAATTTGTGCGGCAGAAAGCTCCAGAGACAACTGCCTTGTTCAAGCCGATGAGGGTATTGCCCGGTGAGCATGGCCGCGCGCGACGGAGTGCAAGAGGGAGCGGCGCTGAAGCAGTAGTTGAACCGGATTCCCTCCCGCGCCAAGCGGTCGAAAGTCGGCGTCCTCACGACGCGATCGCCGTAAACCCCCGCGTGTGGCCAACTCCAATCATCCGCAAGACAAAAGAGAACGTTCGGCCGGGAATCCGTAGCCACAGCCGCCCACGCCATGAACCAGCCCAGCAACGCCCAAACGAGTTTTGTCATGGCCAAAGTGAACAATGGCTCGGCAGAAAACGAAACTCTAATCTTGATAAGACCCGCGGCCGCTTTCAAGGCGAGCCGCCCGTTGCTGCGTCCGGAGGGTTACGGAGCAGCCAAACCTCGGCCAGGCGAGGTTGCTCGCGCCACGGGAGATACTTCGACTCGGGTGGGCATCCCCAGGTGAGCACCAGCCGGCGCTGCTTGAGGCAGTGTTGCGGCACCGGGAACTCCCTGAGTTCGCCGGTCTTTGTTCCATCCAGGGAGGGCTCCACGCGCTCGCCGTTGATCTTGAGCCACACCGGGCCGTAACCGGTCCCGCGCACGACATAAACGGCGTGGGGATCCAGACCGTCATACTCCATGCTGGAGGGCCATAGGGTGATTTGTCAGGTCGCCCGGGCGCGTCACAATGACGGCTTCACGCAGGTCAATCGCTCCTGGGATGACGACTTGATCTGGCGAAGCCAACACGCCGGGCCCCGCCGCCAGGCTGCAGACCAATAGTGGGCACCAACCGATTTTTTTCATCCTCAACTTTCTATCACGGCGCCGGCCCGATGCAATGGACGGTGCCGTCAGCCGCCTGCACCACGATCTGGGCCAGACCATCGCCATCAAGCTCTGCCACCGCCGGCATGGACAAGGTGGCCGGGCCTTGCCATTCCCAGAGGATTCGGCCGGCGGTGCGGTCGCCGGTGATCACCACCAGCTTGGTGCCGGCGACATACAGCAATTCGTCGCCTTTGCGCCCGTCAATGTCGGCGGCGACCATCCGAGGACAGGTGGGCGCGGGCGCGGCCAATGACCACAGAACCTTGCCATCGCGCGGATCCATCGCGCGCACCCCGTCGCCATAGCCGGCCGAGGCAATCGCAAAGTCCCCCTCGCCGGACAAGTCCATCAGGGCATGTTTGACGGCGGTCGTTTGGCCCACGTTGCCCTCGGTGGGAGTCGCGGGATAATCGGCGCGACCGAGCCCGTGCCAAATCGGCGTGCCGTTGGTGTCGAGCAAGGCCAGAATGTAGGGCGAATCCAGGAGCACCTGCGGCCGGTCGCCGCCCTCGAAGGGGTGGATCATCGGCTCGCCGTAGGCGGCCCAGGCGGGCAGCCGTTTCCGGCCGGCCAGTTCCACTCCGCGCTCGAGCCGGCCCGTGCGGCCGTCAGCCACCCAGAAGCAGACCGGGTAGAGGGAGATCAATTCGTCTCTCCCCTGGCCAGCGAGGTCGGCAATGCCGGGCGGAATGCCGGCGTAACCCCAGTTGAACTGGCCGGCAATAATGGCCTTTTCCTGCCGCCACAGGATCGCACCGGAGCGGCCGTCAACCAGTTGGCCGACATCCGAGTGCATCAAGCCGCGGCGCGTGTTGACAAAGAGGTCGGTTTGCCCCTGCGCACGGAAAGAACCCGGCCACCAAAAGGTCAGGGCGCCCGTGTTCCACACCGGCACGGCGCCGGGAGTCTGGTCGAAGCGGCTTTGCCACAGCCGCGAACCGTCATGGCGATAGGCCACCAGCAAGGCACGGCCGGTGGCATCCTGGCTGGCGGCGATAACTTCCTTGCCGCCGTCGCCCACGAGGTCCGCCGCCACCGGTCCCAGCCAACGGCTGCCGTCACCCATCCCGCGTCCCGGACGGCGCCACAGGACCCGGGGCGAACTGCGGCCCCGCTCCGGCGCTTGGAGCGCGACCATGGTTTGAGCCGCCCCCTGGACGACTACGGCCATCGGACCATTCGGGCTCAGCCGCGCCGCAATGGGCGTCGAGACCGTAACCCCAAGCGGGCTGCGCTCCACCAGACGCGCCTCGGCGCCCTGGCACACCGGCGCCAGCACCGTCTCTGAGGGCAGCTTCAAGCGCAGCAGGACTCCCAAACCATCGCCCTCCCCAATACCCGAGAAGGCCACTGCCTGCCAGTCGCCAATGAGCTGGGACACCTTCCACAGAGTCTCGGGGAGGCCGCGGCTTGAGAGCCGCAGAGCGGTGAGCGTGGTGGGGAACGGCGGTTGGGCTGCCGGATCTCGTTGAGCTACCAGGAAGGCGGGATGACGACGTTTGTCATCAGCAGCGAGCAGGACGTGCCGCATCCCTTGTGCCGCAGTCGTGGACCAGGTCGGACCCATTTGCGGCAGGTCGGCGCAGACCCAGGCGGCATTGGGCTGCGACCACTCGACGGCCGGCCCACCGTCGTTCCAGCCCACCAGTTCGATCATGCCATAAGCGGGGACCAGCACGCCGTCGGTTTCGACCAGGAACAGCCTGGCCTTGCCGTCGCCCTTCAAGTCCGCGGTGCCTTGCACGAAGCGGCGCGGGAAATCGGCCAGCGTTTGGCCGGTCGAGGCATTAAATACCACCGCGTGCCATTGGCCGTCGTTCGAGTCGTTGAAAAGGTTGATTACGATTTCCGGCCGGCCGTCCCCGTTCACATCGGCCAGGGGATGCGGCCCCACCTGCGGCCACTTGCTCCGCTCCTCGATATTCTGCTCGATGTCCCGCCGCCACCGTACCGAGAGACGCTCGGCCTCCGGTTTCTTGGGGTCGTAATTCAGCACATCGATGTGGCTCTGGAAATCGCCGATGGTGATCAATTCCATGCGCCCGTCGCCGTCCACGTCGGCCAGGCCGAACCAGCCATAGGGCCGGCTGTGATGATAGCGCAGCTCCGTCTCCTTTCGCCCGGTCGTGCCGTTGAAGATCATGACGCGGTAGTGCGCCGCCACGCAGATCTCGGGAATGCCGGCGCCGTTCAGGTCATAGACGAGGTTCAGCGGTTGGAAGATCGTTTCCTCGGGCGGGTCGCTCTGCCACACCAGTCGGGGTTTGTCGAAGCCCTGATCGTAAGCAAAGAGCTGGAGCCGGCAGACCTTCTGGTCGGTCCAGGTCTGGTTCCAGGCGACGCGTTGCCAGCCCTTCACCTGGGGCAAAATCCGGGCCCAGCGTTCGTGATAGCTGTCCGGGGCCGGGCGCAGCGCACCACTGCCATCCACGTCTAATGCCGCGGGCACAGGGGGCAGTATTCTCCGCGGCAAGTCCCGCGCTACGCTGGCGTCCGGCTCGAACCTGGCGCGGTGTTCCCCTTCCGCCGCGATGATCTCCACTTGGAACTCGGTCCCCGCTGTCGAACAGGACCAGAGGACTTGGGGCTTGACGATTCTGCCATGCAGAGACGAGCGGCCGGTCAGCCCGGCATCATGACCATACCGGGGCCAGTCGTCGGACTGAGCGCCCAGCACCTGGAGGGCAGCCAACGTGACCGCTGCGAGTGCGCTCAACGAGCTCAGGAACGGAGACGGGGTTAGTCGCTTCATACGCTTGAATCAGTTCAGCGCCTGGCAGGAACCGTCCGGGTTGGAGGCGCACCCGCCTTAAGTGATTCTTTGGGCAGATTCATGAGGGCAGTCTGCGGCAGCCCCGCAACTGAGCGCAAGATTTCACAGTTCGATCTCCACCGTGGAGACCGGACCGGCTACCCCAAACTGGTTCACGCTTCTCAACTCCAGCCGGTTCGAACCCGGATGAATGCTCCAGAGAAAACTCATGTCGCTGGAGGCCCATACACCGCCATCAATCCGGCCTTCGTACCCCTTGAAATTCGGGGTCATCGTCCGGAGCGTGACTCGGACCTTGTCCTGCTCGGCAACCAGACTGACAGCGGCCTGGTTGATCGGGAAATAGGGATCGACCGCCGGATTGGCCGGACTGATCCGGGTGTGCCAACGCGTGCCCTCGCAAAGCCTATCCTTGACGATGAACATCTTCCCGTAATCCAGCCCGGCATCCATGAGGTCGGTGTTGGGGATGTAGCCGATGAAGCCGTACTTGCACAATTCGTCCGCCGGGACGGTCAGGTCGCCGAAACCGGCAAAGCGCGCCAGGAAGATCGGCAGCTCGGCCTTCCGGTATTGCCTGTGCTCCTTGCCGATGACGAACACCAGGTTGGTGCCGTCGTGGTAAAACCACTCCTGGCGGATCTCGAACCCGTTGAGCGGAATCCCGTCCTTCTCAAGGTGCATGTTGGCGGTGGGGTCCATCATGACCCATTTCCGGTGTTGGTTGGACCAGATCTCGGTGGTCAGATGCTCGGTGGACCTGCCGCCAACCGGGTCCTGGTGCCGGCGCAGGGCCAATTCCCGATCCACCCAGCCCAGGCTCGCAGCGGCTGAGGCATATAGGTGCGCCTACTGTACACAGAAGAAGGCCTGCCCCTCCTCGATGCTCTTGAGGATTTCGAGGGCGCCCAGCGCCTCAGTTGATGGCCGGCCGAACTTCTTGAACTGGTGATGTACCCAGTCGAGCAACAGGATTTGCCGCTCGGACTCGTCCCTGCCGGGCGCGACGACGGCATCGAGTTTATAGCGCTCGCGCAGTTGTCGCAGCTTCGGATTAGTCCAGGAGTCGAAACGGAACAGCTTTGTGTATTCGCTCTCCACGTATGGCAACGAGTCGAGCTTCCGGATGGTCGCCGTTCGTCCCCCCAACTGAATCGTTGTCGGCTCGGCCTCTGACAGACCGGAGGCGGCGCGGATTGGGGCGATCAGGGCGCGATAAGCCGAATCATCCAGGCTCAACGAACGGGGCGCGTTGACCAACCCCCGGAGCGCATTGGTATCTCCTCCCCATCTCCCTCCCAGCATGCCCGCCCAGGTCATCCACCAGCCCCATCGAGGTTGTTCGTCGAGCACCGCCAGCGTGGGCGCCGGCCCAACCTCGGCCAGCGCCAACGGCTTGCCCGCCGCCAGCTTGAGCAGGCCCTCGTAGTAGTCCTGCTTGAAGTCACTCCGATAGACATCCAGCGCGGCCACATCGAAGTAATTGGTGCCCGGGAAATAGTCCGCGAATTGGCGCTGCGGCGTGGTGGGCCGGTCCACGCTCCAGACCCAAAGCAGGTTGTTGAGCTTGTGGTAGTTCTCGAACCGGTCGAACAACTGGCGGTAAAGCGCGATCGTGCCATTGGTGCGGGGCCGCCCACCCCACCAGAACCAGTCGCCGTTCATTTCGTGATACGGACGCCACAGCACCGGGATATGCGCTGCCTGCAGTTCCTTGAGGTAACCGGCAATAACATCCACCTGGGCACACCACCGCTTGTGCAACTGGGTGCCCGGCGTGAGCAGGTCGTTCCATTGCTGGTCGGTGAGCTTGCCCTGGACGCTGCCCCGGAACGTCACCGGTTCATCGTCTGTGGGCCTCACTGCATGCCAGCAGAGCGTGATGATCGAGCCCTTCGCGTGCTGTCGCTTGATCTCGGCGATGATGTCGGGCCGCGCGGCGGCGGCGTCCTGGTTGCCCGGAGCAGCAAACCCAAAGTCCTGGCCAAAAACGGCCGGCGCTTTGCCGCAGGCTTGGGCCGTGCGCAGGGTGTAGGTGTCCTTGGTGTTGGGGTAATTATGCTGGCCGGTCAGCGTGTGCTTCCCGGAAATGCGGTAGAGGACCTGCAGCAGGGCTTTGGCCTCCGGGGACGCATCTCCGGTCACCGGGGCGGGCGTGCCTTCTCCCAGATCCGATCCGAGTACCGAGAACTGCAGCAAGCTCGAAATGGCAATTGAATGCAGGAGGGTCGTGATTCTGTTTTTCATAAGGGTGCGGAGTGGACCAGACAACAGGAGCCGGCACGGCTAAAGGCTTTTGATAAAATCCCAGCCACCGCTCTGCTGATAGCGGTCGGTGATGTCGCTGGGGCGCATCCAAACCACCCGGTCGCCCAGATTCTTGCGGATCCGCTCCACGACCGTGGTGAAGGCCCGCCAGCCGACACCCTTGGCCGGGTTGAGCCCCTGCCAATGGGAATACCAGAGACAATACGGGTCTTGGGCTTCCACACGCCGAACAATAATGCCCGACTTGCCGTCCGCGGCGATGTAATAATCCGGGTCCACCCGGGCCGGGTTGTTCTCCCAAATTCCAAACCGGTCCATGGCATTGGGCATCAGATCGAACACGGCCCACGGACCGTCGCTCGCCTTCCGATGGAGACCGTATTCAGTCTCGCTGGAATTGAAAAAGCAGGGGACGGTGCGACCGCGGAACTTCCCTTGCTTGGCCAGGCTCAACAAGGCCTGCCACAGGGCCGGGTTCGGTTGAGTATGCCCGCCGGCCCGCAGCTCGGCATAGCGCTTCTCGCAGGTGTTGCAAGCGCAGCCCGGCCAGGTCAACCCGGTGAATTTGATCCCCGCCCGTTCCCCCTCCGCCAAGATGCTGCCGAGGTAACGCTCGTATTGCTCTTGGGCGACCTCGGGTTCATGGAGCCACAGCCCCTCGTGAACAGCCCCTTCCGGGTCACGATTGCCCGGGAAATCGAACACGCCGTGGTGGGTCATCAATTCCATGTGCGTGCCGATGCCGCATTGCCAGGCGCGCTGCACCTGGCGCAGAAACATCTGCTCCTGTGGGTTCGGGTTGCGGACCATGCTGTGGCCGCCCATCCCGAGAATGCAGCTCGACTCGCCGGCGATGTGCTGCTCGGCGCAGAAGTCCAGGAACGTGCCGAACGCCTCGGCCCCGGCCGCATATGGGCTGGTATCATCGCAGTAAAACGAGAGGATCGTCCTGGTCCGCGGCGCATTCTGCGAGCCGTAGGCAAACGGCAAGCCCAAGCCGGAGGACGCCGTCGCGGCCACCAGCGTCCCGAGGAAGCGGCGGCGGGTGAATCCATTTCTTGCACGTTTCATGGCATCTTTTCCTTCAGTCAATCGGCATTTGCCTGGGCTGCTTTCCCCTCCCAGAAGTGTTCCGCTTCGCTCAAGTAAGCGAGCACCTCCTCTTGCTGGCGACCATTGGCCAGGTGGATCCGGCCCTTTCGCTCGCGCAGCCAGTCGAGGAAGAACTGCGCCGAGGTCCGGCTAACCCGAGCAGGCGCGGACCCAATCTGCACGTAGAAAGGGCCAGTCGAGGCGAACCGAAAGGTGGTGCTCACGGCAGCTATGGCGCGCACGAGAAACCACCCGCTCTGTTGGAAAGCAATTGTGCCCAGAGAGCCGGTGCGCTTCCATTCTGCATCGGAGTAGCTGCGGATGACCCGACCGTTCTGCACGAGTTCGACCGACGCAACCGGATCACGCGAATCGAGCGCAGCCTCGAGGCTCAGCTCGAGCGCGGCTCCTGCGTCTGACTTGAAGACAGAACCGGGGAACCGCCCGTTGGCGCGGCACCGGAGGAGCGGCCCATTCGAGACAAACACCCGGCCGGCCTTCAAACCCTGCCACCATTTCTCATACGTGAGCGGCTCGTCCAGGTGGACGTACATGCGGTCGTAGCCCACCGGATTCGCCAACACTCCCGAGGCGCTGCCCGCCGAAGGCGGGAGCCGCAAGCCGCAATTGAGGATGTGGTAGTAGATTTCCTGCGTCCATAGGCCGTTGCCGTGCACACCGGGAAAGCGCTGTAGGTCCCGCGCCCGGCCCCAGGCCTCGTTGGGCATGACGCCATCGCGCTGCATGTGGTTATGCGCGATCCCAATCGA
>Ga0181524_10006224_pt1 | contig 10429 bp, 11 predicted proteins | sample PEATcosm2014_Bin_34_FD_119761 | JGI IMG/M metagenome (GOLD analysis project Ga0181524, IMG submission 119761) | Peatland microbial communities from MTU Mesocosm Facility, Houghton, MI, USA - PEATcosm2014_Bin05_60_metaG | ecosystem: Environmental > Terrestrial > Soil > Wetlands > Peat | place...
CCGAAGTGTTCACGTAGAGGATGCCCCGGTCGTGGCACCACTGCACGATTTCGCAACAATCAATATTCCACGCCAGGTCGATAAGCAGATCTCCGGTGGAAAGGTGCTCTCCCAACAGGCTCCCCAGGTTCTCCGGTGCCACGCGATCCTTGACGAAAGTCATGCCCTGGGCGATCCAGGGCTTCAGGGCTTCGTCGTTTTGGTCGAAGTCAATCGTGGTGATGCGCTTGGGATCGAGATTGAGGTGATTGATCAGGATGGGCATCGTGCAGCGCGCCACCGCTCCAAAGCCGACGAACACGACTCGATTCGGAAATGCAACCATCGTTATTTCTCCCCTTCGTGGTGACCGGAGCTAAACAAGCCCCCACCCGGAAGCCATGCGACGGCCCAGGCAAACCGAACCGCTCGGCTTCGCGAGACAAGTGATATGCGCCTAATGCACGACTAAAATAACAGGATCGTGAATTTTCGGCAAGTCTGTATGACTCAGTCGTATGACTCTGCCCAGCCGCAAGCGCCGCAAGGGGTTTCCATCCGAGACTAACGTCAAGCGCGGGTTTCCGCATTGTATATAGGGACAAAGAGCTGTCCGAGAAGCTCGGCAGTGACGACCTTTGCCTACTCAAATATCACGCACTACTATTCTCTTCAAGCTAAAATACTCCACTACCCGCGGTTAGGCACGTACGCTCGCGTCGAGTATCCGGGAGCTTGACTGTCTACCGGCCAACAGCGTGCACCTCCATGCTCCAGTAATGTTCGGCCCCATTTCACTAGAGAGGAAGTTCTATCATGCTGCTTACTCATGCTGACTGCGAAAAGATTCACCAAGCCGCGCTAAAGGTTCTGGACCAAATTGGCGTTCGTGTGGATGACTCTGAGATCGTCCGCTTGATGCAAGGCGCTGGGGCCACCGTTGACAGTGAGAACAGAGTCCATATCCCCGCCGACCTGGTGAATTGGGCTCTCGGGCAAGCACCCCGCCAACTAAAGATTGCTGACCGCATGGGCCATCTCTGGCAACTGGGTTCCCAGGAAGGGACGCTGGTCCTGACGGGGAACGCGCTCTACATCACGCGGGGCAAGGTCCGCACCGACCTGAGCTCTGCCGACCTTGCGCAACTCGCCCGTGTTGTTGATGCCTGTGACAACATCCACGCCATGGTGGGAACCTCGATTGCCGACTGTCCCCCCACGAGCCGCGATATCGTTGGCTTTCGCATCATGGCGGAAAACACGGGCAAGCACCTGCGTCCCTGCATCTACACGCCCGCGGGCGCACGCACGGTGATGGAAATGGCGAAAGTCCTGCTGGATGGAGCAACTCTGCGTGAGCGCCCGATTGTGAGCACCGGTTTCAGCATCATCAGCCCCCTGCATTGGACTTCCTTAGCATTGGGAGTATTCAAGGAGACGGCAGGTTTAGGTGTTCCCGCCACAATCAATTCCGAACCCCTGGGTGGAGCTACAGCGCCGGTGACCTTGGCCGGGTGCCTGGTGATCGGTGACGCTGATACTCTGAGTGGGCTGGTAATCAATCAGTTGCTGGAGCAGGGACGGCCAATTTTTTACAACGTCGGATTTGCGCATGTCTTTGACATGGCGGCAGGGATCGCCCTGACAGGAGCACCCGAGAATGCCCTGATCCAGGCGGCAGGCGCTGACATGGCGCGGTTTCATGGTCTACCTTGCGCTTCCTGGATGTCCACCGAATCCATGTGCGCTGACTCCCAAGCGGCCTTGGAGAAAATGATGACCGGCCTGGCCCATGCCGCGGCAGGCGTCAACTTCATCTGGGGCGCAGGCAACTTGGAATCGACGCTGGCAATGTCGCCGGAAGCTCTGGTCACCGACAACGAAATCGCCGGTTATATCCTGCGCTTCCGGAGGGGATTCCCGGTCGACGAAGAAAGTTTAGCCCTCGAAGCCATCCAGGAATCGGGCCGGTCCGGGAATTTTTTGAGCTCGCCACACACCTTGAAGCATTTCCGCCAGGTGCTGAGCCGGGCGCAATTGGCCGTGCGTGGACGCCGGGGAGATTGGGAGACACGTGGGTCGCGTTCCTTTGAGGAATCTGCGGAACAGCGTGTGCGCGACATCCTATCCAAGGAGCCCAGGCAGTATCTCGATGCCCACCAGCATGCCGAACTCAAGCGCATCGAGCAAAGTGCAATGGGCAAATGACCCTGGCGTCGAGTAATACCAATTCTCAGACGAGTCGCCTATGATGGCTTTTTGGGAGGTATTCGTGAGTCATTTGAAGTCACTTGCCTGCGCTTTGCTTTTAGCAGCGACTCGTTTTGCCGTTCCCTCCGCACCCGAAGCAGACGATCGAGCGGCTATCAATGAGGCGGTAAACTGGATTCGGGCAACGCCTAGAATTCGCGCAGAATACGACTACATCATGACATGCCGCCTCAGGCTCCTGATTTTTTGGGTCGGTCGAGATGACTTAGGGGGAGGATACATCAAGATCGGCCAAACTGATGACGATCCAGGTCTCCGGATGATCCAGTTGCTTTTTGGTTGTGATCCTGCCAAGGCCCCGCGCGCGATCAACCGTTGGGGTGCAGGAACTGAGGTCGTCAAATTAGATGGTAGTAAAACTCCGGAGTCGAGCGCCTTTGTAGGCTTCATGAAGTCTTCAAAGGGTGAATCTGTATCGGCCATGAGATGGGAACTCTCCCACGAGAAAAGCACCGGAAAGCATTTGTTCGAAGCAATCATCAGCCGAGTAGACCGCACGCAGGCCCTCTCCACGACGTTTCCCTTTTACAGCGACAAGGACTACAACATGCACCAGCTCGCGAACGCCCAGGAGCTGGCCCTGGGCCAATTGGGCGACGGCCAAGCAAGGAAGTTCCGTCGTTTGGACGGCACTGCACATGCCAAGTGCAGCAGGGTCGGTGGGTTTCTATCTACAACTGAGGAACTGCTGGAACGATCCCTGGAGGGGGCGACGACCCCTCTACCCTTATGTTATATGTACAACGCCCGCCTTTATACGCTGACTTTACAACGTGTTGCTCCGGTTGCTACGAAGGCCGTCCACATCACGCTGAAAGAGCAGGGCCAGAAAATCGACCAAACATACCACGACCTCAAAGAAGCGCAGTTCCAGATCCTCGACCATGAGTCCGATGCGAAAACTGACTTCACTGTTTTGCTTGGGACTTCTGGTGAGCTACGGGGAGTCCCGATCCAGATCAACTACCAGCCTAATTGGTGGTTCCAAATAGTCCTGAACCTCAAAACCCAACCCACCAGCGGGATGAGCAGGTGATTTGCGCTCTTTCTCGTCTGGCATCCCTTGGCAGTTCGGAACGTTTCTCTACACGGGGCGCAGCGGCGTGACGGGTTCCGCACTCACTTTCTACGTCTAACGAGAGCGCATCTGACGAGCCTGGCCCGTGTGGCGGGCAGCTAAGACTGGAACATTATAATCAAGTTCGCACATAATTTCACAGCAGAGAAATACCTCTGCAACAACCCTCTGCGATAGTTCCTGCGAAGGCGCAGAGTCAGGCGCCTTCGGTTTCAGGCGTTCTTGATCGTGGGGACCCAGCAAGGAGCCAGCCTCAGCCGGCGCGGCGATTCCTGCTGTCAGTCCTTGAGGTCGCTTACCCAACGATGCACAACTTTCCCCCGGCGACACCCAGCACTGCTCTTAACAACCCGAGTGCTGTGGCTCTTTCTCTCTGGTCCCGCATGTGGCGAGGTAATCCATACCATGTCCGAGGAGGCCTATGAAGCATCGGCGGACCGTTCTCCGGAACCTGCCCACTGACTACGACGTTATCCGCAAGTTCCATTTTGGCGTTTCACTTCACGGACACACCCGTCATTCCCGAGAAAACCTGGGGTTCATGGAGCGCGTCGTCGAGGAGATCCCGATCCTTACGGCCTTAACCCGCGACGTCCTGCGCCGATATCGGGTGCGGACCGGCAAGAAGTTCGATTTCTCGCGCGCCTATTGGACGGCGCCGGTTTCAGCGCACCAAGCCTGCGCAATCGAAAAAGGCCAGATAGAGAACTCGCTCGATCTTGCGAGCATGGTTTCTCTGACCGATCACGACGACATCGAAGCCGGTATGTCTCTGCATGCTGGCGATCCTCGGCACATTCCCGTCTCCTTGGAGTGGACCGTTCCTTTCCCGCCTGCGGAGCTGCACGTGGGCGTTCACAATCTCCCCCCTGCCGATGCACGCCAGATCATGAGTGCGCTTTCAAGCTACACCGCCGCGCCGGAGGAATCGAAGCTGGCGGGCTTGCTCGAACACCTCGACCAGTTTCCCGGGGTGCTGGTGGTGCTGAATCATCCACTTTCGGAGATGGAACCTATCGGGGACCGAGCGGTGTGGGGCATGGTTCGTACCTTCCTGGCGCGCTACGGCGGATGGATCCACGCCCTCGAAGTGAACGGACTGCGTCCGTGGCCTGAGAACCTCCGGGTTCTCGAGATGGCCCGGAACCTCAACTACCCGGTTGTCTCGGGCGGCGACCGACATGGGCGGGAACCCAATGCCATATTGAATCTGACCAACGCCGAGACCTTCGCCGAGTTCGTGAGCGAGGTGCGAGAGGGTGGCGCCAGTGAGATCGTCACCATGCCGCAATATCGAGAGCCTTTCAATTTGCGCGTGCTGCAAGTGGTGTGGGACATCCTGCGCAACGACCGGGGCATGGCCGGCGAGGAAACACGCTGGACGGAGCGCGTTTTCTTTGAACTGGTGGACGGCGTGCCGATGCCCCTCTCCCAGTGCTGGGAATACGAGCCCACGGAGCTGAGACTGATGACGGGATTCACGCGGGCGCTCGAAGCTCGGCCCCTGCGTGCCGTCCTTAGATTGGCATTTGCTGGAGAGGAAAGGAATACCCTGTGAATAATCCGCCGCGCGTCGCACTCTTCGCAGACTGCTTCCACGAAGTGAACGGAGCAGCCCATTCCTGCCGTCAACTGGTACATTATGCGGCCAGCCACAATCTGCCATTCCTCTCTGTGCACAGCGGTCCTGGAACGAAACTTATCCAACAGGGTTCCGTAATCAAGCTGGAACTGCAGCGCGGCCGCACCAGCTTTCCCGTCGACACGGACTTCGGCTGCGATCTGCTGCTTTGGCGATACGCGAAAATGGTGAAGAACGCTCTCGAGGAATTCCGGCCCGACCTTATTCATGTCATCAGCCCGGGCGACTTCAGCGGACTCAGCGCTTACCTGGCCCACCGGCTTGGCGTTCCCTTGATCGGCTCCTACCACACCCACCTCCACCAGTACGCTGCGACGCGGATGCACCGGTCCATCGCGTTTCTGCCTTCAATTCTACGAGAGCCCATCGTAGATTTCGTGCAAGAGGCCAGCCTGCAAGGGATGACCCTCTTCTATAGAATTCCGCGTATGCTGCTGGCACCGACTCCGGAAATTTGCCACTGGCTGGGACAATCCACGGGCAGACCGTGCCGCCCCATGGGGCGTGGCGTCGATACGGCAAGGTTCAGCCCGGCGTGGCGGGACAGTAACGATGGCGTGTTCCGCCTCGGGTACGTCGGCCGTCTGACCGCCGAAAAGAACGTCCGCTTTCTCGCCCGGATCGAGCAGGCGCTCCTCGCCATGGGCAAAACCAACTATCGCTTCGTGATCGTAGGAGAGGGGAGCGAGCGCGCGTGGCTGGCGGAACACTTGCAACAGGCCGAGCTTCCCGGAGTTCTCCGTGGGAGCGCCTTGTCACGCGCCTACGCCAACCTTGACCTGTTCGTGTTTCCTTCCCATACCGATGCCTTTGGCAACGCGGCCCAGGAGGCCTTGGCCTCGGGAGTGCCTGCTATAGTAACGTCAGACGGCGGGCTCAAGTTCGTGATCGATGACGGCATCACGGGTTTCGCGGCGGCGACGGACGCTGAGTTCATCGCTCGGGTCATCGAACTGATAGAAGGTCCGCGTCTCCGAAAGCGCATGGCAGCGGCAGCGCGCGCGGCTACCGCAAACAGAACGTGGGACGACGTCATGTCAAACGTCTATAGCTATTACAGGGAGGTCTGTGAATCCGTGGCGGCGGAAGTGACTGGACGAGTTCGCGCCGGCCATTTAAGCGAGTTCCCCAATCAGAAAGCCAAATCCCTGGGATATGCCACCTCGGCGACCAAACAGGAGTCGTAACCGGCATGCCATCAGCCAGGCGCCGCGAAAGCGATGTTGAGGGAGATGGTGACAGAAAGGACCTTCTCATGACCCAGAACCGAGCCGCAACAAGGCTCGGGGCAGTGCCGCCGACCGTCGCGGAGGCGCTTCTTTCCGTCGGGCGGGACCCCGTCGGCCGTCTCATCCGCGACTGGAACTGGAAATCCGCCCTGATGAGTACCGCGTTACGCGCCCCCATCTTCTTTTTCGTCAATCTGGCGGCAGGACCCAAGGCTGCCGCCGGGGCCTTGGTCACCGAGCTTGTTCTGCGATCCCTCACTTCCGGGTTCTACGGCTCGTTGACCGAAGCGCTTCGCGAAGCCGAGCCGTGCTGGTTGGCAGGGCTTACTGCATCGGTGTTGATGCCCGCGGGGAATCATAGCCTGGAGTTGCTTATCCATTGGCTGCGAGGCACTCCCAAGTTGGCGAACAGCATTCTGGCTTCCGTCTGCTTTACATTGGTCTCGACTCTCTTCAACCTCTACGCCATGCGGCGCGGGGCACTCATCGTGGGTGAGAACCAACAGTCGCGCGCCCATGACTTGCGGCGCATGCCCCGCTTGGTGGGCGGATTCCTTGCGGCCGGTCCACTCGCCATCCTCCGATTGCTTAAGCGCCGCGGAACGCGAGCGATCCCACTCCGGCCGGAACCCGGCTGGGAAAACGAGGGCGGATGAGAACTTGTGGCTGAGTGATCCCGCACAGGGTTCCTGTGTCCTTTAATGCCGATCAAGACTCTTCACTTCACCAACTTCTACCATTCCTGCTCCGGCGGGATTCGTACGCTGTGCCACGCCCTGCTTCGGGCCGCGGAACGGCGGCGCCGTCCCATGTGTTTGGTCGTGCCCGCCGAGGCTGATAGGGTTGAATCCTGGGGAGAGTTTACCCGCATCTACCACGTTGCGGCCCCCCGCAGTCCGCTGTTCGATTCCCAGTACCGGCTGCTACTTCCGCATCGTTTCCTGCTGCCGCTCCCCACCTCCATTCCCAGAATCATCGAGAACGAGCAGCCGGACCTGATCGAGATCTGCGACAAGTATATGCTCTCGTGGCTGGCCGGGGTAGTTCGCAAGCGCTGGATGCCGCGGGTGGGGCGTCCGCTGCTGGTGGGGCTGAGCTGCGAGAGAATGGACGATAATCTCGCCGTTTACCTCGGCCCGCAGTGGCGGGGAGCGGCATCACTTTTCATGAAGCGAGTGTACCGGCCCCTGTTTGACCGGCATATCGCCGTCTCGTCTTATGTGGCGGAAGAGTTGCTCGACGCGAGGGAGGTGGCGGGAGAACGCGTCACCGTGCTTCCCATGGGCGTAGACGCCGATTGCTTCGGACCGCAGCATCCGAAGTGCCGAGGCGCGCCGTCACCTGCTGGACAGGGTGGGCGGTAGTGACCGTACCCGGCTTCTGCTGTACGCGGGCCGACTCTCCCTGGAGAAGAAGATTAGGTTGCTGGTGGATATGATGCTCGTCCTCCTCAATGCGGACGCGACGCGTCAGGCGCAAGATTACCGTTTGCTCGTTGCCGGACGTGGTCCCTTGGAGCAGTGGCTTCAGGAACAGGCACAGCACCTCAGCGGCCGAATCGTTCTGCTGGGGCACCTTGCGAGCCGGAAGGCACTGGCCGAACTGCTTGCCAATGCAGATGCCTTCATTCATCCCAATCCGCGAGAGCCTTTCGGCATCACGCCCCTTGAGGCGATGTGCTCGGAACTTCCGCTCGTGGCGCCCTTGAAGGGAGGCGTGATGGACTATTGTAGCGCTCAAAACGCCTGGCTTGCCGAGCCGGATGGCCCGTCCTTCGCGGCTTCCTTGCACGCCTGTCTCGATGATCAAGTAACACGTGCGGCACGCGTGATCGAAGGGCGCCGCACCGCCCTCGCACACGACTGGGACGAGATTGCGGGGCGGTTCCTCGACACCTACGACAGTTTCTACCGCAGCCACCGAGCGGAACAGACGCTCGCATGAGGTTGGTGATTCACAGGCGTGGCGCGTAGGCTCGTTGGGTTCGAATGCCACGAGCCTCCACGGCACGGGCGCAATCGTCGGCATGGGCAATCAGCGGCCGGGGTTTGCCCAACCGGAAACCCAGTTGCCGGAAGAGGTGCTGGCAGCGGCGAGCACCAAGGGCGGAGGCAAACTGGTGGGCGCGATAGCGCGGCGCCGCACAGGAAGGTCCCGTCTGAGAGAGCAGCCTTGAAGCCGTGCCGAGGAAAACTCGCCGTACGGGATTATAGGGGAGCGATGCAAACGTCGGCATCATCCGAAGCCCACCACGCGCCATCGCTCTACCCGACAGGGGTTGGGGACTGAGCGCGAGGGAAATTCTGAGTTCAGGATTCTGAATTGCCTTCTTCCAACCCCCTGAAAAGCCGCAGGTCTCCCGCTCTGCGGGACGGGACCTGCGCAACGCCCCTAAGTCCAATCCTGACCCCTGAATCCTGAATCCTGCTCTTCCCCCACCTGCCACCTACCACCCACTACATCCTAACTACCTGTGTTTTCAATGCTATTCCCGCTATATGCTAGTATCTCATTTGTTTTCATATACATTCCAGCTTAGTGCCAGAGTTTTCAACAGCCGTCCTTTGTTTTCAATAAGATTCCCGCTCCGTTCGGTAACTTTTCTAAAGTTATTGCCGTTCCTCTTCTCCGCAGCGTAGATGACATCTTGTCCTGGGCTTCCGTACAGGCGAAGCATCCCGCAAGCCCGAATTCCCCTCAAATGCGGTAGGCAGTCGGCAGTAGGCGGTAGGCAGAAAGCAGGCGTAGCGCAGGTCCCGCTTTCCGGACCTGCGGCACGTCAAAGGCAGAAGGCAGTCGGCGTTGGCCAGAATTAAGAAGGCAACTCGCAATTCTTAATTCACAATTCAGAATTGCCGCAGCCCGACCGCCTATCACCTGAAACCTGACACCTGGAACCTGCACTTCGGAATCCTGAATCCTGATCTTCCCCCGACCACCACCTACTAACTACCATTCTTTTCAACAGCATTCCCGCTTTCAACGCGTAACTACCTTTGTTTTCTACAACATTACCGCTTCGACCCAGGCTGCCGAAAGCCGGTCCTTTGTTTTCATAGAAATTCCCGCGTTGGTCCCTCGCTTTTTAAAGTTACGAGCTCTTTCTTTCCCTGTCGGCGGTGACATCCTGTCGTAGTCTGTAGTACCGGCCAAGCGTCCGGCCGACTCCAACTCCCCTCAAACGCAGTAGGCAGCAAGCAGTAAGCAGTAAGCAGTCGGCGGGCGCGAGGAGGAAGAGAACAATTCCCAATTCACTATTCGCCATCCACCATTCTCCATTCACCATTCACCCTGCATCCGCTCTTCCGTCTCCTTGCTCCCGAATCCTGAATCCAAAACCCTGCTCAACTCCACGTAGCATCCTAGCCTATCCTCCCCCACTTGTCAAGAGACATGGAGTCCGCTTCCGGCAGGCATTTGCGACAGGGGGTGGGATGCCAGGGTAAATGAAGATGCTGGCATCAGATCAAATCACAATCGCTCCGGCGCCAGGACCCTTGACAATCCCCCGGCAAGGTGTCCGTCCTGCTTTCCAAAGTCATCTCAATCCTTAATTCACGTGGGCTTCGGCAGCGGGCGTTAGTTAAATTGGCACCCTCCTTGCGGAAGACGAAGCGCACAGTGCCTGTGCCGTCACGAGAGCGGACGGCCTGGTCAGCCTTCAGGAATTACCCATCCTTGGGCAGTTTCCACTGTCCTTTACCCGAATTTCGCCGCCTCTCTGGCCGGAGTCGCTGTTTCCGACCCGTGAGACGTGAGCGATTGTGAACAGACACGCCGCTGGCGAGCATGCTTAAGTGGTGTCGGGGACTTCAACTATAGAAACCCCAGGTGGCCGTCAGCCAATCGGGGGCCGAAAATTGAAATCCCGATTCAAGGCTCGATCTCGAGGAGCTCAGATATTGCAGTGGGTCCATGAGCGGTTTTTCCCGCTGGATCTGCCTTAAGGGAGACTACAATGGAACGCCTCATCACAGTATTTCTGTTTTTGTCGCTGTTTTCCGGCACAAGTCAGGCCCGTGTGCAACGCGAGCCTGCGACCGCCATCGCGAGTGCACCTATTGCCGCGTCCATCAATCGTGCCACGACCGCTCGCGTCGGACCGGGATCGAGCGGCCCCGCGGTGCTCAGAGCGGAAATCCTGCTTGACCGCGCCCACTTCTCGTGCGGCCAGATTGACGGCCGCTATAGCCAAAATCTCAAGAATGCCATCGAGGCTTATCAGTCGGC
>Ga0181524_10006225_pt1 | contig 10428 bp, 9 predicted proteins | sample PEATcosm2014_Bin_34_FD_119761 | JGI IMG/M metagenome (GOLD analysis project Ga0181524, IMG submission 119761) | Peatland microbial communities from MTU Mesocosm Facility, Houghton, MI, USA - PEATcosm2014_Bin05_60_metaG | ecosystem: Environmental > Terrestrial > Soil > Wetlands > Peat | place...
CTACGTTCTCGCGGGCGACGACAGACCCATTTCGTCGACTCGCATTAGGAAGGGCGAGATCGACACCGAAGGGAGGCTCCTGAAGCCCAGCCCCTCGAGATGAGGTAGTCCAATCCTCGAAAGGGATAATATCTGAACTCCGATAGGCAGGAGTATTGTGGATAGGGCCAGACTCGACCCCTGGGGATCGGACACGGTCAAGGACTACTCCCGACTCCAGGCAGAGTTCGGGATCGAGCCGGTGCTCCCCCTGCTGCCGCGCTTCAAGAAGCCTAGCCCTCACCTGAGCAGAGGCATTGACTTCGGGCAGCGGGATCTTGCAAGGATCCTCGACGCAATCGACAACAACAAGCATTACGCAGTGATGAGTGGCATAAAGCCCACGGGAGACTTCCATCTGGGGACAAAGATGACCGCCGATGACATGGTCTACTTTCAGTCTCTCTCAAAGAAGGCCACCGTCTATTATGCCATAGCAGACGTGGAAGCCTACTGCGACAACGGGCTTTCGTTCAAGGAAACCGCCAAAGTCGCCACCAAGAACGTGGCCGACATCTTGGCCCTGGGGCTTGACCCGGACAGGGCGGTCGTCTACCTCCAGAGCGAGGAGATGAGGGTCATGCGCCTGGCGACGATCTTCTCCAGAGGGGTCACCAACAACATGCTGAAGGCCATCTACGGGGAGAGGCAGATCGGACTCTACATGGCAGCCTTGGTCCAAGCGGGGGACATCCTGATGCCGCAGCTCCCGGAGTTCGGAGGACCGAAGCCGGTTCTCGTTCCTGTGGGAGCGGACCAAGACCCTCACCTCAGACTGACACGTGACCTTGCGGCCAAGTACCAAGGAGAGTTCGGCTTCATCTCTCCCTCCTCTGTCTATCACAGGCTGATGCTGAGCCTGAACGGGGACGAGAAGATGTCGAAGCGGACAGAGACCTCACTCCTGACCCTCGACGACGCCCCGGCGCCGGCTTCCCGCAAGGTGCTCAGCGCGTTCACCGGTGGCAGGGACACGGTCGAGGAGCAGCGGCGCCTGGGAGGGAGACCCGACATATGCCCGGTGTATGACCTATACCAATTCCATTTCGCGCGTGACGACGAGCATTTGGAGCGCGTCTACCAAGAGTGTACGAAGGGGACGAGACTCTGCGGCGAGTGCAAGCAGGAGGCTGCGGGCCTGGTCAAGAAGTTCCTCGAAGACCATCACAGGCGGCGGGAAGCGCTGATGAATGATGCGAAGGAGCTCCTCGCGAAGAGCCGGAACTACCTCGCATCTGCTGGAAGGTAAGAGAGAGAGACATGTCGACCTCACTCCACCCGATTGAGAGGAAGGTCCTCGCCTCCCTGGCCAGAGAAGGCGGGCTCGGATTCGAGTCTCTAGTAAGCGAGACAGGGCTCAAGACGGACCAGGTTAGGCGTTCGCTGCAGTGGCTCTCCTCAAAGGGTCTGGTGGCAGTCAAGGAAGCAGAAGAGGAGAGTCTCGTAATCGGCCATCCCCCGCCCGAGCTCGCACTGGTCAACGCGGTGGCCGACTCGCCTGAGCCACTCACCATCGGCGCGCTCAAGTCAAAGTTCACCTCTGAGAGCGAATTCTCCGCAGCCTTCGGGCGGGCAAGGGCCTCCGGATGGGTCACTTTCGACCAGGGGCGCTCACCTCCCGTCGTCCGCATCGCTGACAGGGACGGGCCTGTGGCCCTCAATTCGATCATGGCTTCGGTCTTGAGGGGCGCGGACGAGGCATCGTTTTCGGATGCTGAGCGAGCGGTCCTGGGTGAACTGGTCAGGCGAGGGGTCCTCAGGAAGTCGACCGTTCGCACTTCGTCGATTTCCATCACTGAAGCGGGGATGAAGGCTGCGACCGCGAAAGAGGCCGAGGACTCCCTAGACAGGCTCTCTACGGAGGCCTTAGCTTCCGGAGCCTGGCGCGGAAGGAGACTGAGGCCGATCGATGTCGAGGCGAAGGCCCCTCGGTTCTATCCCGGGCGGAGGCACCCGGTCCGGGATTTCATCAAAGAAGTCAGAGAAACCTACATCTCGATGGGGTTCACAGAGCTGGAAGGAGGTAGTGTCAACCCGGCGTTCTGGAACTTCGACGCGCTCTTCATCCCGCAGGACCATCCTGGGAGGGAGATGCAGGACACGTTCTACCTCGAGGGGCTCATTGACAGGGGGATGAGCCGCCGGGGGGTCGTGGCAAACGTCGCAGCAACTCATGAGAACGGCTGGAAGACTGGCAGCAAAGGCTGGAGGTACACCTGGAGAATCGAGGAGGCCAAGCGCCTGGTCCTCAGGACGCACAACACCGTACTGACGGTGAGGGCGCTCTCCGAGTCGCGTGAAAAAGAGACCAGGGTCTTTGCCGTCAGCAAGGTCTACAGGAATGAAAACCTCGATTACAAACACCTCGCAGAATTCTACCAGATGGACGGGATCATAGTGGGTAAGGGGCTCAACGTGAGACATCTGATGGGGTTTCTCAAGGAGTTCTACAAGAAACTCGGCATGAAGAACGTCAAGCTCTGGCCCACATACTTCCCCTACACCGAACCTTCTCTGGAAGTAGTCGGTTATTCCGATGCGGCCAAGGCGTGGATCGAGCTAAGCGGGTCTGGCGTCTTCAGACCTGAAGTAACGGTCCCGCTGGGAGTGAAGGTCCCGGTCCTCGCGTGGGGGCCAGGCATAGAGCGCCTCATGTTGATGCGGTTCGGGCTCGACGACATGAGGGCCCTGTACAGCAACGACCTGGACTGGCTAAGGAACAGAGTGGAAATTGCCGGTAGTTAGGATCAACCTGAAGAGGTTCTCAAAGATGGTCGGCGCCGACCGAGCAAGGATTCTTGACAGACTCCCATACATAGGCTTGGACATCGAGGGCGCCGACAAGGACTCGGTGCGAGTCGAGTACAGCCCCAACAGACCTGACTACGGAACTGACTTCGGGATCGGCAGGTCGCTCAAAGGCCTCCTAGGCAAGGAAGTCGGGATGCCTCACTATCCGGTGAAGTCTTCGGGAGTCTCGGTTTCGGTTGACGGGAGGCTCTCATCTGTGAGGCCCTTCATCGCCTGCGCCACTGCAACGGGCCTTCGCCTAGGCACCGAAGACGTCAGGCAGATTATCTCCTTGCAGGAGGACCTTCACAACGGCCTCGGAAGGAAGAGGAAGAAGGTAGCGATTGGCCTGCACGACCTGGGAGCCGTGACGCCCCCCTTTTCATACGCAGCGGTCAGGTCCGACTTCAGGTTCACTCCTCTGGGAGGCAAGAAGTCGGCGGCAATATCTCAGATTCTTTCGGAGACAGCCGAGGGAAGGGCATACGGGCCGGTCCTCGAGGGGAGCGGGCTGTTCCCGATCATCACCGATTCCAGAGGCGAAGTCCTGTCGTTCCCCCCCGTCATCAACGGCGACCTCACCAAGGTCACCACGAAGACGCATGACATGTTCATCGACGTCACAAGCACGGACCGCGAGGCAGGGGACGACGTCCTGGCGATAATGGCTACGACGCTCGCAGAGGCCGGCGCGAAGATTGGCGCTGTCTCCATCAGATATGCCACTGGGTCGCGTGTAACGCCAGACCTTACTCCTGTCAGAATCGCGCTAGACTTCCGTCTTATCGCCTCGACACTCGGCCTTGACTTGACAAAGCGTCAGGTCGTCGAAGCGCTCGGAAGGAGCCGCCTGTCGGTCAAGGGCGACATTGCGACAGCCGCGAGGTACAGGATTGACCTCCTCCATCCGGTCGACATCGCCGAAGAGGTCGCTTTGGGATACGGAATTGACAGAATCGGATCACTGTACCCGCCCAGCAACCAGCCGGGCCGCTTCCATCCATTCGAGCAGTTCCTTGACTCGACGTCGACGGTGATGGTGGGCTCTGAGATGCTAGAGCTAATGACCTTCGAGCTTGTAGACGAGGAATCCCTCTATGCGAAGTTCGGCAGGTCCTCCGACGAGAAGATCATCGTGCACGAGCCGCGGAGCCTCGAGCACTCGGTGCTGAGGGATTCGCTGATCCCCAACCTGATGGCCGCCCTCTCGAGTAACACGAAGTCCGACTATCCACAACGCGTCTTCGAGATAGGCAGGGTCTACACGCGCACTGCAGACGGGGTCTCCGAAGCATGGCACCTAGGGTGCCTCGTCGCTCACTCTCAGGCCTCCTACTCGGAGGCCAAGATGTACCTGGAGTCTGTCTGCAGAACACTCGCGGGCAAGGAACTCGTGGCGGAGGAGTCTCAGCATTGGGCCTTTGCTGCAGGCCGGTGCGCAGCTGTTGGCACGGTCGGTCAGCCACTTGGCTACGTGGGCGAACTGAAACCCGAGGCAATCGATGCCTTCGGATTGAAGGTGCCGGTGTCCGGGTTCGAGCTTGACCTTTCGGCGCTGCACGAACAACTAAAATAGACCGCCTCTCCGTCGGTTTCCAGACGGCTTTCGTTCCAAAGCGCGCAAAACGGCCACCTGCGAAGGCGGAGACGCTTTGATGAGCAGATGGTTTACCCAGTCGCGCGACAGACGAAGGCCGTTTGCCCGTTGAAGAGGCTTGGTGATGCTCCCCGCTAAGAGCTGGGACATGATCCGGGCTCGTCAGAGACGGGCAACAACACCAAGAGCGATTGAAGGATGATAGACAAGCGCCAAAAGATCATTGATGCCTTCGGAGCCTTTGTCTCAGATTTCGTGCGCGACCTCAACCAACTTTCCGAACAGGGTTGGTCCATCTTGGTCGAGGGCCAGCGAGATGAGAAAGCTCTCCGCAGTCTGGGATTCAGGGGTCACCTTGCCTCCCTCTCTTCCGTGAGAAGGAGGGGGATGGTGGCCTTCGAGAACTCGAGGAAAGTCGTCATCCTCACAGACCTGGACAGAGAAGGAACGGTCTTGGCCTCGAGATACCTGAAGGCGCTCACGCACGAAGGCATTCGCGCCTCATTGACGGAACGGCGGCGCCTCAAGCATGCTTCGAGAGGCGTCTTCCTCCACATCGAGAACCTCTCCAGGTTTGCCGACTCGCCGAACTGAGACCCGGCGCTCTTGTTGTTTGAGTTCAACCTATCGGGGGATTCCGGAGATGCTCTGTCGTCAAAACTCAACGAAATACTGTCACTCCCTCTGATTCCGTTCGCCTCACTCTCTCTTCTCACGGGGTCATGGTGCTTGTGTCGGGTCTGACAATCGGGTGTGCCCTTCTCGGGGCTCTGCGTCGCCGCCGGTCTCGCGCTTGCCGCAAAGCTTCACAGCGGCAGGAAGTGGGCGTTTCATCCTACGGCTCTGACAGTTGAGCTCTCCCGACGCGACAGGGAATGGTCTTCGTGCGGAGATTTGTAGACTTGAGAGCCAAAAACCACGAGGTTTATATTCTCGGTTTTTCAGTCAAGAAATCGACTTACGCTAACCCCGTTAAGCACGAGTTAGAACACAGATGAATGAAACAGAAGTGAATGGAATTGCCAGATTCAGGTATAGTAAAGTATCTAGTAAGACTAAGGTTTGAGGTAGACGGAGTCGTAGAAAGGGCTGACGTAATTGGCGCCATCTTCGGCCAAACCGAAGGGCTCTTCGGCCCCGAAATGAACCTCAACGAGCTCCAGAAGAGCTGGAAAGTAGGGCGGATTGAGATCAACCTCGAGTCCAAGAACGACAAGACCAAGGGAGAAGTGATAGTGCCGATGTCGACCGACATCGGGACGGCCGCACTGATAGCTGCCGCTGTCGAAAGCGTCGACAAGGTCGGCCCCTGCAGCGCCCATTTCAACCTGGGCGCGATAGAGGACGTTAGGGCGACCAAGAGGAAACAGATTGTTGACAGAGCAAAGCTGATAGTCAGGGACTGGAGCTCCAAGACTTCCAGCGAAGGCGAGAACGTCCTGAAGGACGTCACGGAGTCGACTAAGAGAGCCCGTGTAATCAATTACGGTCTAGAGAACCTTCCTGCCGGGCCTGGTGTCTTCTCCTCGGATTTGGTCTACTTGGTGGAGGGAAGGGCCGACGTTGTGCTCTTCCTCAGAGCTGGGATCGAGAACGTCGTCGCTCTCGAAGGCACGAGCATTCCCGACTCGATAATCGAGCTCGGGAAGAAGAAGCGTCTGATTGCGGTTCTGGACGGTGACAGGGGAGGCGACTTGATCGAGAAGGAGCTGGCCCAAGTCGTCAGGGTGGAGAAGGTCATCAGGGCGCCTACCGGTAAGGAAGTCGAAGACTTGACGCCCATTGATGTCATCAACATGCTGAAGGTCGAGAAGTTGGAGACCGCCCCCACGGGGCCCCGCAAGGAGGGGCCCGCCGAGCGTGCCCCGGAGAGAGCCCAAGAAGAGCCAGACGAGCCGGTCGTAGTGAAGGCTCGCGAACTCTATCCTGACCTGAACGGAACCTTGGAAGCCGTTCTGCTTGACCAGGGGATGCAGGAGGTCGGACGGTTCCCGATAAGTGAACTTGTCCAGAAGATGGAGGGTTCGAACGGCGCCCATTTCCTGATCTTCGACGGTATAGTTACCCAGAGACTCGTAGAATCAGCCGCAAAGGTGGGGGTGAAGGGGATTATCGGCCACAGGACCGGCGAGCTGAACAACGTCCCTGATGACGTACGGATAGGAACGTTCAGGGACCTCGGGCTAGAGTAGCTCGGGCCTTTGATAGTCACCGAGTTCAACCAGAAACACGGTCGCTGTTCGCTCATCATCGAGTCCGCTGAGGATCTCTGGACGCTCAGGCGACTCATCTCAAAGGGAGACGTCATCGTAACTCGCAGCTCGAGGGTCGTGAAGAACGAAAGTGAGTTCTCAAGACCTGACAAGGGGGAAAGAGTCAAGACGACAATCGTGCTGTCTGTGGAGGATGTCCACCTCGACAACAGCATAGAGAGGGTCAGAGTCAAGGGTTCGATCGTCGAGGCAAGCGACGAAAGCGTCACCAAGATGGGGTCCCACTCGGTCACTCTCACCCCCGGCCGCGCGTTGACAATAAGCAAGGACCATTGGAGCCCAGTTGAGATAGGGCTTGTGCACCCTCCAAGAGGTCTTTCGAAGAGGTTCGTCGTCATCGCGGCCGACAGGCGCGACGCGGGAGTGGGCGTGCTGAGCGGGTCCCATCTCTCAGTAATCGCCACTGTCGAATCTGGCCTCGGTGGCAAGATGTCGGAGGAACAGAGCTCCAACCCTTACATCTCAAAAGTCGTGGACCTGGTCTCGCAGACTCTAAGGGAAGGTGATGAGGTCGTCGTGTCAGGACCAGGGAATTTCAAGAATCTGATTGCAAACAGACTCAAGGACGTTCTGAAGTCGAAGACAGTCCAGACGGTCGAAGGACCGGACACCACGGGAGCGGACGGTGTCCGGGCCCTGGTCAAGGACCCAGCCTTCCAGCGGGTCGCGAGAGGCTCCCTTCTAATCGAGATTCAGCAGCTGGTCGCCGAGGTCGTCAAGAGGGTCTCAACAGGCGACCCCAAGGTTGCCTACTCCCTGCCGCGCGTGAGGGAGGCGGCGATGGCCGGTGCAGTGGATGCATGTGCGGTGTCTGACAACGTCTTCTCTGCCGGCCTTGACGAAGAAGAGGTAGTCAGAACGCTGAACGAGGTGGAACAGAGAGGTGGTTCCGTATACCTCGCCGATTCCTCCATGGAATTCGGGAAGCAAATCTCGGCCTTCGGCGGAATCGTGGCTCTGTTGAGATACGTGGTCAGGGCTTCAGGATGACTGGGAATACGAACCCCGCGAGGACGGCAAGAATGACGCCTCCTCTGTTCAGGCTCCACCGAGCCTCCTCCCAATCTGCGTGAAGTCCAGCAGGATGCCGACGAACATGACTGAAACGTAGGCCAGCCCGGCCAGGTCTGCTACGGTCGAGTTCACAATCGCAAGGGCCGTCATAATCAATGCGGCGAACTGTCGAGCAATCTGCTGAACTATGCTGCCCGTGTCGGGCGGAGGCTGAACATCTAGCATGGAAAGAGGGACTTCGACCGATATCTGATAAGCCAAGAACGCCTAGATGAGATACGGGCCCACGATCACTCCGAGCAGCAGCGCCACGACGGCCAGGGTCGCGCCGAGGGTGATCCTTGTCAGATTCGCTTCGCTGAGCTTGCCCCGGCCGAGCGCTTGGACCCCGACTCTGAATGCCTGCCCGCCGTCAAGAGGGTAGATTGGAAGAGAGTTGAAGATGGCCAGACTGAAGTTGAGGAAGAAGAGCCAATAGAGCAAGTTGGCGAGAGGTGTCAGTGACGGCCCGTAGTATGAGGTGTAGAACCCTGACATTGTGTCAGAGAAGGGCGCCAGTTGCTGGCAGTTCGGGAGCGTTGGTATGCAGAGGTACAGGAAAGGCGTCTTCAGGAATGAGCCCGTGTATGTCGAGACGACACCTCGCAGGTCGCCCACGCTGGGGCTCTGGCTACTCAATCCAAGGAGGGGGAGGGTGAAAGTCTGGCCTGACGTTGTATTCTGAAAGAGCTGACTTCCAATAGTGACGTTGCGGTAGAACGTCGTGCCATCCCTCCAGACTGTCACGTTGACGACCTCTCCGATCTTATACCAGGGGCTTGTGGAAATGGCGGAAGTGTTGTCTATCTGGGTTCCGTTCACAGCGATGATGTAATCGTAGGTCTTGATTCCAGCGTTGGTCAGGGGTGAATTCTGGACGACGACCACCCCCAAGCCTTGGTTGTTGGTTGGTTTCATCGTCGAAACGACCCCGAACAGTAGAAGCAGGCAGACCACTCCGACCACGAAGTTGATTCCAGCACCTGCTGCAAGGAATCTCGCTGAATCGGAGGCCTTCGCAATCTTCACCGCATCCTCGTCCACTTCCACAAAAGCGCCGATTGGAACCACCAGGAAGAAAACCAGGCCCGCGGACTTGACGGGGATTCCCCGGCTCCTCGCAACTATGCCATGAGCTCCCTCATGGATGACCATTGCGACGAAGAGCGCTATCCATCCATCAACTATGGGCAGATACGGGTTGATCCCCGGCAGGCCGAGGTTCGCCAGCGGACCGATGGATCTCACGTAGCTGCCGACGGCGACACCCTTGGGCGAGAGAAGTATCCCTGCCTCACTGAGGAAGAGGAATAGGGCTATTCCGCATGCCACAGGCATGAAGAGGAGAAGGAACCAGCCTGCCGGTCTTGAAACCCTGGCCCTGCCCAGCCTATCCATGGTCGACAGGAATCTTCGAGTCCGGAGCATTACGATCCCGTAATGGAATTCGAACCTCCTGTACTCTTCCAAATGCCTTCCCGACTCCGCGAGGTCGGTGTCGCTTTAAGCGTTGACGCTTTATAGAACACTGCGGGAGAGTGAACTCGATTCATGGCCGGTTGTTCTAGATGCGGAGGGAATGCCTTCTACACTAGAAGATACTCTGGCGAGTCTCTCTGTTCCACTTGCTTCGGTGCGTCCATCGTGGAGAAGACGCGAAAGACCATCTCAAAGTATGGGATGATACGTCACGGGGAGCGGGTCGGGGTAGCGGTCTCCGGAGGGAAGGACAGCCTCTCCTTACTCAGTGTCCTTCATCGCCTCAGCGGCAGGCACGGGAGCCAGCTCGTGGCGATTTCTGTCGACGAGGGAGTGGCAGGCTACCGTGAGGAGGCGCTGGAGCACGCGAGGTCTGCGGCCACTCAGCTCGGCGTGGAGCACATGACCGTCTCGTACAAGGACCTCTTTGGGTTCTCCTTGGATGAGGCACTGAACTGGAAGGAAGAGAGGGACGTCTCTTCCTGCAGCTTCTGCGGGGTCTTCAGGCGCCGGGCGATAGACGAGGCCGCCGAGAGGGCTAAGGTCTCTGTCGTGGCTACGGCCCACAACCTCGACGATTACGTCCAGACATTCGTGATGAACCTGCTTCACGGCGACGTGGCTCGACTCGGCTGGCTCGACCCGGCTTACGCGGATGACAGCTTCGCGATCAGGAGGGTCAAACCCTTCATGGAAGTCTATGAGGAGGAGGTGGCCCTCTTCGCTTTCCAGTCCGGGGTCCCCTTCCAGAGCGTCAGCTGCCCGTACATGCACGAGGGTCTGAGGACGGAGGTCCGAGACTTCCTCGACCGGATGGAGGCCAGCCATCCAGGGATCAAGAACGTGCTTCTTAGGTCCAGCCTGGACGTCATTTCGCGATACGCGGATGCCGACAGGAAGGCATCGATCCCTTGCTCTGACTGCAGAAGGCCGTCATCGTCGGGCCTCTGCAACGTCTGCCAGATGAAGGCGACAATAAAACAGCACATTAATTACACAGGCTAGCCTCCGCTGCGTCGGCGGTGGGTAGGGAACGGGGGTTAGCCGTCCCCGCTCGGCTGAAACCGGCTTCACGCAGCGCCAGCAACCTTCGGGTAAAGCCACCTTCCCCGCGACCCGCGCTGGGCGGGGGAGACGAACTCACGCCGAGGCGGGCGGTCATGAGGAGCAGTCCTCTCGAAGGAGAGGTCCTGACTC